>Ga0105245_10005438_pt1 | contig 11188 bp, 10 predicted proteins | sample KBSM54metaG_FD_81523 | JGI IMG/M metagenome (GOLD analysis project Ga0105245, IMG submission 81523) | Miscanthus rhizosphere microbial communities from Kellogg Biological Station, Michigan, USA - KBS M5-4 metaG | ecosystem: Host-associated > Plants > Roots > Rhizosphere > Soil | place...
CCGATGTTGCCGAGCAGCAACTGCACGATGGCCGCGGTGCGGATCACCTGCACGCCGACGGTGTGCTGTGTCCACCCCACCGCGTAACAGAACGCCGACGTGCGTTCGCGTCCTGAGTTGTCGCACAACGCCTCGCACACTGCGAGGAAGTCGTGCTCCGACACGCCACACACCTCGGCGACCATCGCCGGCGTGTACCGCGAGAAGTGTCGCTTCAACACCTGGAACACGCAGCGCGGATGCGACAACGTGTAGTCGAACCGCTCACCCTCTTGCTGTGACGCGCCCTCGTGCCCTTCGGAGTGGTGCACGGTCTGCTCCGCTCCCGCGTACGTCCAGGTGTCCGACGCGGAGAACAACCCGTCGAGGTCTTCGGTGTCCTCGAAGTCGTCGCGCAAGATCGTTGCGGCGTTCGTGTACGCCACCACGTACTCACGGAAGTCGCGCTCGTTGGTCAGGATGTAGTTGACGATCCCGCCGAGGAACGCGATGTCGCTGCCCGCGCGCAACGGCACGTGCAGATCGGCAACGGCCGACGTGCGCGTGAATCGCGGGTCGACGTGGATCACCTTCGCGCCGCGCGCCTTCGCCTCCATCACCCACTGGAATCCGACCGGGTGACACTCGGCCATGTTCGAACCCTGGATGACGATGCAGTCGCTGTTGGCCAGGTCTTGCTGGAACGTCGTGGCGCCGCCCCTACCGAAGGATGTCCCCAGACCGGGAACGGTCGAGGAATGTCATATGCGGGCCTGGTTCTCGATCTGGATCGCGCCGAGCGCGGTGAACAACTTCTTGATGAGGTAGTTCTCTTCGTTGTCGAGCGTGGCCCCGCCGAGATGAGCGAACGCCAACGTGCGCCGGTTGACCGGGTCCCAGCCCTCGTCCCTGGCGGCGCGCACACGAGCGGCGACCATGTCCATCGCCTGCTCGAGCGACAGCGGCTCCCACTCCGTGCCGCCCGGCCGGCGGTACAGCACGCGCTCTTGGCGATACGAGCCCGTCACCAGTTGGAACGTGGCCGAGCCCTTCGGGCACAACCGACCGCGCGAGATCGGCGACGCCGGATCGCCTTCGATGTTCGTGATGCGGCCATCGCGCACCGACACCAGTTGCCCGCAACCGACGGCGCAGTACGGACACACCGACGGCACCGTCTCGTCGGCCACCGTCGTGCGTGCCGTCAGAGACGACGTGCGTGCCGAACGAGCCGATGAGCCCAAGCCGTGCACGTCCCGCGCCCGCAACTGGCGCAGGACGGGCCAATCAGCGAGGGGCACCCTTCTCTACTACCACGCTCGACCCGAGCAACTCGTCGATCTCGTTGTCGAGAGGATCCGGCTCACCTTCGATGTGGACGTTGGGCAGGATCCGGTCGAGCCACTTCGGCAGCCACCAGTTGGCGTCGCCGAGCAACTCCATCGTCGCGGGCACGAGCACCATGCGGACGATGGTGGCGTCGACGAAGATCGCGACGGCCAACCCGAAACCGAACTCCTTCAGCACGCGGTCGTCGCCGAACATGAACGACCCGAACACCGTCACCATGATGAGCGCAGCGGCGGTGATCACGCGGGCGGTGGCGTTCACTCCGTCGGCCACGGCCTGCGCGTTGTTCCCCGTGCGGTCGTACTCCTCCTTCACGCGCGACAGGAGGAACACCTCGTAGTCCATCGACAGGCCGAAGAGGATGGCGAACAGCATCATCGGCAGGAAGCTCTCGATCGGCCCTTGCTTCACGTCGATGATCGACGCGCCGATGCCCTTTTGGAACACGCCGACGAGAGCGCCGTACGCCGCGGCGATCGACAGAAGGTTCATGATCACGGCCTTCAACGGCACGAGCAACGATCGGAACACCACGAGCAACAACAGGAACGACAGCAGCAGCACGACACCGATGAAGATCGGCAGTCGCTGCTCCACGTAGGTGCTCACGTCGTCGAACGCGGCGGTGATGCCGCCCACGTGCGCCTGAACGCCGGTGTCGCCAACCGCGTGGGGCAACACGTCGGCGCGCAGGTGATGGATCATCGACACCGACTTCGGATCCTGCGGCGACGTCTTCAGGAACACCGGCATCACCGCGGTGTCGTGCGCCGGATTGAACGTGGCCGGTAGCGCGAACTGCACGCCGGGCGTGGCCTGCACTTCGTCGTGCACCTTCACCAGAGCGTCGTCGCCGACGCCGGCGGGCACGTTGAATGCGAGCAACAAGGGTCCGTTGAACCCGGGCCCGAAGCCTTCGGCCAGCAGGTCGTACGCCCGTCGTGTCGTGTCGGATGTCGGCCGGTTGCCGTCATCGGACGAGCCGAGCTGGATGGTCGACACGGGCGACGCCAGCACGAGCAACACCACGAGCGCCACGATCGCGAACGGCAGTGGCCGCTTCTGGATGAGGCGGCTCCAGCGATACCAGAAGCCATCGGCCTCGTGCTCGCCTCGGCTCACGCCCGGCACGTGCAGCTTGTCGATGTTCTTGCCGACGAACCCGAGGATCGCCGGCAGCAACGTGAGCGACGTCGCGATCGTCATCGCCACCGCGATGATCGCTCCGGTCGCCAACCCGCTGATGAAGCCGATGCCGATCAGGTACATGCCGGCGAGCGAGATGATCACCGTGCAGCCCGCGATGAACACGGCCTTGCCTGACGTCGACACCGCCTGCACCACCGCGACTTCGGGATCCAAGCCATGGTGGATGCCGGCACGGAAGCGCGTGATGATGAACAGCGCGTAGTCGATGCCGACGCCGAGCCCGATCATGATCGCGAGCTGCGGGGCGAACTCCGGCATCGAGACCAGGTGTGTCGCGATCGCGATGCCCGCAAGGCCGACGCCGAGCCCGAAGATCGCGTTGAGCAGCGGCAGACCCATCGCCAGCACCGAACCGAACACGATGAGCAAGATCACGATCGCCGCGCCTACGCCGACGAGCTCGCTGAGCCCGAACGAGGGAGGCTCGCCGAACATGCCGGACAACTCGATCTGCAAGTTCGGCTGGTCGTGGGTGGCGACCACCTTCACGTCGTTGATGATCGTGTCGGACAGTCGATGGCGGCCGCCGGTCGACTCGAACTGCATCTCCGCAAACGCGATCTGCGGGTTCGACGGCGATGTGGTGAGTGCCCGCACCTCGATGATGCCGTGCACCTTGCGCAGCTCGTCGAGGGAGGCGTCGATGGCGGTCTTTTGCGCGTCGATCGTCGGCGTGGCCTTGAACACGATGAACGCGGTCTCGCCGGCGCGCGCCGGGAAGCGCTGGTCGAGCAGGTCGAACGCCTTCTGCGAGTCGGTGCTCGGGAGGTTGAAGCTCTGGCCGAAGTTCGAGCCGACGGAGCCGCCCACCACATTGACCGCGATCAACACGACGACCCAGCCGAGGAGGACACGCCAGCGATGGCGATAACAGACGCGAGCGATCCGTTTGAGCACGGATCAATGGTGGAGCATCACGCCTCAGGCTGTCGAGCCAGCAATAACGGTATGACGAAGGTCACGTAGGGAGATGTAAGCCGGCTCAGTGGTGGCAAGGAAATCGTCGAGCAGGGCGGCGATCACGTCGGGTTGCTCGATGGGCACGAAGTGACCGGCGCCCTCGATGATCTCGAGCCGGCTCCCCGGCATGAGCTCGTGCGCGATGTGCGCATGTGACACGGGGATCACGCCGTCGTGATCGCCCCAGATGATCATCGTGGGTGCCTCTCGCGCGAGGTAGAGGCGATCGCGGGCGCTCACCCGCTGACCGGCCACGTCGATCACCGCTCTGATCGTGTGGACGAAGGCGCGCTGCGTACGGGCGTCGGTGAGACGCGTGTACGAGTCCCACACCTCGCTCCAGAACGGATCGCCGCGCAGCCCGAGGCGCCCGAGGAAGCGACCGACCGAACCGGCGACGTCGTGCACCCGCGAGGTGAGGATCACCGGCAGCACGTACTCAGAGCCCGGGAGTGCGATCGCCCGTAACAGCGGGTTGACCTCTTTGCCGAGACCGCCGCTGCACGTGAGCACGAGGCGCTCGCACATCTCGGGGAACTGGTACGCGAGCTGCATCGCGATGCCGCCGCCGAGGCTGTGGCCGACGAACGTGGCCCGTTCGTGGCCGAGCACCGCGAGCAGGTCGCGGATGCCTGACGCGTACGCACCGAGGCTGTAGTCGCCCCGCGGCTTGGCCGACTCGCCGTGCCCCAACAGGTCGGGCGCGACCATGGTGTAGCGATCTCCGTCGAGTCGCTCCATGACGGGCGCCCAGGTGGCCGAGCTGCCGGCGATGCCGTGGACGAAAACGACCACCTCCGGGCCGTGGCCCGCAGTGCGGTAGGCGACGTCGTGGCCGTGGATCTTGACGAACTGAATGTCCATGCGGATCCGAATCTACGCTGCGGGTCCGTGGGCGAGACCAAGGCGACGCTCGAGCGTCACGAACTGAACACGTCGTTCGCCTGGGAGGACCGGGTCGGGCCGTTCCGCCGTGTGACCGATGACCAAGCGGCGCAGTTCGATCGCGACGGCTACGTCGTCATCGAGGATCTGATCGACGCGGCCACCCTCGAAGCCGTGACGCGCGAGATCGACGGCTTCGAGGCCAAGGTCGAGGCGTTCCTCAAGACGCAGCCCGACGAGCGCATGATGATCGCGGAGGCGGGTGCGCTCACCGTCACGTTGCACATCGCATCGCGGTCGCAGGTGCTGCGCGACCTCGTCATGTCAGAGCCGCTCACCGACTTGTGCGCCGATCTCATCGGCCCCGACGTGAACCTGTACTGGGACCAAGCGGTCTACAAGAAACCCGAGAAACCGCGCCGCGTGCCGTGGCACCAAGACAACGGCTACACGTACACCGAGCCGCAGCAGTACCTCACCGTGTGGCTCGCGCTCACGGATGCGACGCTCGACAACGGTTGCCCGCACGTCGCGCCTGGGTTGCACCGCATGGGCACGCTCGCGCACTACTACGTCGAGCCCCTCGGCTTCGAGTGCTTCGAGGATCCGCCGCCACCCAGCGGTGAAGCGACCGCGCCGGTGAAGGCCGGCGGTGCGGTGGTGTTCTCGAGTCTCATGCCGCACCTCACGGGGCCCAATCTCACCGACGACGTGCGCAAGGCGTACATCGTCCAGTACGCACCGGCGGGCGCGTACACGCGCACCGAGAACGGCGACGTGCCGTGCGACGATCCCGACCGACAGTTCCCGGTGTTGCGAGACGGCGTGCGCCCGTGACCTCGCCGCTGCATCCGCTCGAGCCGCTCAGCGCCGACGAGATCACGCAGGCGGTCGAGATCTTCGGCCATGAAGGGTTGATCGCGCGCGTTGTGCTCGACGAGCCCACGAAAAGCGAGCTGGCCCGCGCCGAGCCGCCCGAACGCCGCGCGCTCGTCACGCTCGTCCCTGGACCGGGGACCGGTGTGCTCGAGGCGGTCATCTCGCTCACCAACGAATGCGTCGACTCGGTCGAGCACTTCCCCGACGCGCGGCCCGCCCTGCTCTTCGACGACTCGATCAACGCCATCCTCGCCGTGATGGGAAACGACGACTTCAAGGCGGCGATGGCGAGGCGCGGCATCAGCGAAGACGACATCAACAACGGCAAGGTGCAACTCGACCCGTGGCCGGCCGGCACGTTCGGCATCGCGCACGAAGACGGACGGCGGCTGACGCGGGTCATCGCGTTCTACCGCGAGGAGCCGCATGACAACGGCTACGGACGGCCGATCGAGGGCGTCGTCGCGTTTGTCGACATGGGGCGCGGCGAAGTGCTCGAGGTGTTCGACTCCGGCGTCGTGCCGATTCCCGCCGACAAGGGCTCGTACTACGCGGTCGACAACGAACCGATGCGCACCGACCTCAAGGCGCTCGAGATCACGCAGCCCGACGGCCCGAGCTTCACGATCGAAGGCCATCGCATCGACTGGCAGGGGTGGTCGCTGCGCGTGTCGGTCGACCCGTATGAAGGGCTCGTGCTGCACACGGTGTCGCTGCGGGGCCGTTCGATCCTGCACCGGGCGTCGATCAGCGAGATGGTGGTGCCCTACGGCGATCCGGGTCCGCTGCACGGCTGGAAGAACGCGTTCGACGCCGGTGAATGGGGCCTCGGGCGAATGATCAACTCGCTCGAGCTCGGTTGTGACTGTCTCGGCGAGATCCGCTACCTCGACGCGGTGTTCGCGAACGAACAAGGTGCGCCGGATGTGCATCGCAACGCGGTGTGCATCCACGAGGAGGACTACGGCATCCTCTGGAAGCACTGGGACATGCAAGGCGGCACGACGGAAGTGCGGCGTTCGCGCCGCCTCGTCGTCAGCTTCATCGCCACCGTCGGCAACTACGAGTACGGCTTCTACTGGTACTTCTATCTCGACGGCACGATCCAGCTCGAGGCGAAGCTCACCGGGATCATGTCGACGATGGCCGTCGACCCCGCAGGCCCGAAGCCCTCGCACGCTGCGATGGTCGCGCCGGGGCTCGCCGCGCCGTACCACCAGCACTTGTTCTGCGCGCGGCTCGACCTCGACGTCGACGGTGGGCACAACGAGGTGTACGAAGTCGACGTGTTGCCCGACCCCGACGCGTCCGATCACTCGTTCAAGCCGCACGCGACGCGGCTCGAGCGCGAGTCGGAGGCGCAACGCATCGTCGACCCCACGAAGAGCCGCGTGTGGAAGATCGTGAACCCCGACGTGAAGAACGCGCTCGGCGAACCGGTCGCCTACAAGCTCGTGCCCGGCTCGACCCCGACCCTGCTGGCGCATCCGGACTCGCCCGTGGGTCGCCGCGCCACGTTCGCCACGCACAACTTGTGGGTCACGCCGTACGCACCCAACGAACGACGCGCCGCCGGCGAGCACCCGAACCAGTCGGCCGGGGGCGACGGGTTGCCCGCGTGGACTGCGGCGGACCGTTCGCTCGTCGACACCGACGTGGTGCTGTGGCACACGTTCGGGGTAACGCACATCCCTCGCCCGGAAGACTGGCCGGTCATGCCGGTCGAGTACGCGGGCTTCTCGCTCGTCCCGGTCGGCTTCTTCGACCGCAATCCCGCCCTCGACGTGCCCGCCCCCGATCACTGCCACAAGGAGTAACGATGAACGTCCTCGTCACCGGAGCGTCGTCGGGGATCGGTGCCGGGTTGGCTCGGGGGTTCGCGGCCGACGGTCACACCGTCGGGATCTGCGCTCGACGCGAGGACCGGTTGAGCGAGGTGCTCGCCGACTGTCAGAAGACCGCCCCCGACTCACGCATGTGGGTCATGGACCTGGCCGATCTCGACGCCGTCGCTCCGTTCGGGTTGCAGGCCGACGACGAACTCGGTGGCATCGACCTGCTGATCAACAACGCGGGGATTCCGAAGCGCCGGCACGCGCTGCAACTCACACCCGACGTCATCGACGACGTGATGGCGATCAACTACGCGTCGCCGGTCAGGCTCACGCTGGCATTGCTGCCGCGGATGATCGAGCGCGGCCGTGGCCGCATCCTCACGATCTCGTCGGTCGCGGCGCGCTTCGGTCCCCCGCGCGAAGCGGCGTACAGCGCGTCGAAAGCGGCACTGAGCGCGTTCATGGAATCGCTCGCCGTCGACCTCGACGGGACCGACATCAAGATCAACCTCGTCAACCCCGGCATCATCGACACCGAGTTGTTCCATCTGCCGGACAACGAGACGTCGCTCGCCGATCTCGACGCGCTCCCCGTCGAGGCGCTCGTCGACGCGGTCAAGAAGCAGATAGCGGATGAGACGTTCGAGATCTATGTGCCCGACTGGTTCGCCGAGATCGCGGGCAACCGCTACGCGAACCTTGGTCCGTTCATCGAAGGCAGTAAGGACTACACGCGCGAACGCGTCAAGCAGATGGAGGCCCAAGCATGAGACCACTCCCCGACGTACACCGCGACGCGCTGGCCGCCACTGGTCGCATCGTCGCCGGCATCCGAGCCGACCAACTTCACGAGCCCACGCCGTGCGACGAGTACGACGTGTCCGGCCTCTTGCAACACCTGATCAGCGGCAACTACTGGGTGGCGCCGCTCGTGGCCGGCAAGACGATCGCGGAGGTGGGCGACGCCCTCGACCGCGACTTCACGGCCGACCACTTCGACGTGTCCGCGCAGGAGGCCGACGCCGCGTTCTCGGAGCCAGGCGCGATGCAGAAGCCCGTGGCCGTGTCGTACGGACCAGTGCCCGCCGAGGTCTACGCCGGCCACCGGTTCCTCGACGTCCTCATCCACGGCTGGGATCTCGCGAAGGCGACGGGCCAGGGCACGACGCTCGATCCCGAGCTCGTGGAAGCGTGCTTCGAAGTGATCGCGCCACAGATGGACCTGCTGGCGGCGAGCGGCATGTTCGGCACCAAGGTCGACGTGGCCGACGACGCCACCCCGCAGACGAAACTGCTCGCCACCCTCGGCCGAGTCGGTTAGGGCTGGGACCACCACAACAGGCTGTCGGGTTCTCGTTCCAGCGCGAGCCACAGGGCGGGGAGTTTGGTGGACAGGACCGCGAGCACGACTCGGCCTTGCACTTCGATCGAGCTGACGCCGACGAGGTCGGACCATGGGCGGCGCGCTGTGTCGCTCGACCCCGACTCGACCAGCGCGCGGAGCCGCGTCGCGTTCTCTCGTGCCGACGCGGCGTCGGGCATGGCCAGGCCGATCACGAGGAAGGCAGGTGTCGCGCCGGTCGCCAAGGCGCGGTACTGCAACAGCTGACCGCCGTCGTGTGCGAACCGGAACACGTCAGTCGTGAACGCGGCCGACTGTGCGGAGATCGAGTCGAACGCGTCGGCGAGCACGCGCACGTCGGCCACCGCGGCGAGCGACTCGGCCTCGTTCCTCGCTGGCGTCACCACCGGGCTGTTGTTCACCGACACTTCGGTGTCGACGACGGTCTCGGTGCGCGATGCCGCGTTGGCCGGCACCAACGTGAGCAGCGACGCGAGCCGACCGCGCACCACGGATGCCGAGTGGTCCGCCGGTATCGCAACGATGACGAGCAGCAGTGCTGCGAAGGTCAGCGAGGCCGCGACGCGTGAAGGAGTGACACGCACAACAGCGTCGGCACCACGACCGGAAGAAGCCACCACGCGTTCACATCGTTGTGTGCGGCGACGTACATGACGGTGATGGCGGCCACGGCGCCGATCGCCAGGCGCCAGTCGTCGCCGACGATGAAGTCGTACCAGAACCGCCCGAACGCCTTGAGGAAGTTCATGCCGCCACCACGGTCCGGGCCGCCACCCGCTCGTGGCGCCGGCGGAGCACGACGACCAGCCCGAGGCTCGAGAGCAACACGTAGGCCAGCACGCCGAGGAGCGCGGCATCGTTGCCCGGCCATTCGATGCCGGCGCCCTCGCCCGTCCAGAAGATGCCGAACGTGGTCAGCATCACGCCGACGACGAACTTCATCGTGTTCTCGGGCACCCGGCTCAACGGCTTGTGCACAACGAGACCCACGGCGAGCACCACGACCAACGCCGCCACCGCGCCGATCGTTGCGAGGCCGACGTTGTGTTGCGCTCCTCCGAAGGTGACGACGATGAACGCGACCTCGAGCCCTTCGAGGAACACGCCCTTGAACGACACGGTGAACGAGTACCAGTCGAGGCCCTCGCGATCGCGCTCGGCCGCGAGCGCCGCTTGGCGTTCCTCCTCGAAGATCGCATCCTCATCGTGCAACGCCTTGAACCCGCTCGCCCGCAAGATCGCCTTGCGCAACCACTGCAAACCGAAGATCAACAGCAGCGTGCCGATGAACAACCGCAGGCTGCTGATCGGGATCACCGACAACGCGGGGCCGAGTGCCGCGATCACAACGGCGAGCGCTCCAAACGCCGTGGCGGTGCCGATGATCGTCGACCGCCAACCGCGCGTGACGCCGACCGCGAGCACGATCGTGAGCGCTTCGACCATCTCGACCGAGCACGCGAGGAACGCCGCGAGCACCAGGAACAGATCGTGCGTCATCTGCCGCTCACGCTACCGACGACGCGGCGGACGGTTCCATGAACGCCTCCCAGAGCCCTGCGTAACGCCCACCCCGAGCGAGCAACTCGTCGTGCGTTCCCACTTCGACGATGCAGCCGCCGTCGACGACCATGATGCGATCGGCGGTGCGGGCGGTCGGCAGACGATGGGCCACCAGGATCGTGGTGCGGCCCTCGGCGACGATGCCCATGGCGCGCTGCACGCGGGCTTCGGTGCCGAGGTCGAGGTTCGACGTGGCCTCGTCGAGCAGCAGCACCGCAGGGTCGACGAGCCGGGCTCGCGCCAGCGCGATGAGTTGGCGCTGACCCGCCGACAACGAACGCCCACGCTCCGACACCGGTGCGAGGTAGCCACCGGCGAGGGCGGCGATGAAGTCGTGCGCGCCAACCGCGCGCGCCGCCCCTTCGACGTCGGCGTTCGACGCATCAGGACGCCCGTACGCGATGTTGTCGCGGATCGTGCCCGTGAAGAGGAACGCCTCCTGCGGCACGACACCGAGCTGGCGCCGGAACGCGCCGAGGTCGAGCGAACGCACGTCGAGCCCGTCGATCAACACCGCGCCAGCAGTCGGATCGTAGAAACGGGCCACCAGCTTCACGATCGTGGACTTGCCGGCGCCGGTCTCGCCGACGAGCGCCACCGTCTCGCCCGGCGCGATCGACAGCGACACGCCAGCCAACGCTTCGGGCCCCGCGGCCGCCGCGCCCGGGTACGAGAAGTGCACGTCGTCGAACTCCACGCGGCCCTGCAGCCTCGGCGGCTCGACCGCGGTCGCCGCGACGGGCGTACCGGAGGGGGTCGCCATCAGGCCGTTGATCATGAACATCGACGCGCTCGCCTGCTGCCACATGTCGAACACCTGGGACAGCTGCTGGATCGGCGAGAAGAACTGGTCGAGGTAGAGGACGAACGCGATCACGACGCCCGCCGTGACCGTGCCGTTCGACACGAACGCCGAGCCCGCTCCGAGCACGACGGCGGCGCCGATGTCAGCCAGCAACAGGATGAATGGGAAGTACAACGCGATGAGCCGCTGCGCCTGAAGGCGAGCGCCGAGGTAGTCGCTGTTCACGTCGCGGAAACCGCTGATGTTGCGGTCCTCGCGTGAATACGCCTGTGCGACGCGGACGCCCGACAGGCTCTCCTGCAGGTTGGCGTTGACGGTCGCGATTGCTTCGCGGGCGCTCGCGTAGGCGCGAGCCGACAG
>Ga0105245_10005440_pt1 | contig 11187 bp, 10 predicted proteins | sample KBSM54metaG_FD_81523 | JGI IMG/M metagenome (GOLD analysis project Ga0105245, IMG submission 81523) | Miscanthus rhizosphere microbial communities from Kellogg Biological Station, Michigan, USA - KBS M5-4 metaG | ecosystem: Host-associated > Plants > Roots > Rhizosphere > Soil | place...
AGCCCGTGCGCTCCAGAACATCGGCCAGCGTGTCGGAAATGGGGCGGGTATCGAGCTGTCCGGCCAGTTCCGTCATCATGCGATGGAACGCGGCCAGAGCCGCTTCGGCCCGGCCGGGGAAAGCGTGCGCTTCGAGCATTTGTTCGAGCGACGTCCACAACGACAGCCCATGTTGCAGCGCATACTGCTCGATCTGTTCGAGAGTTGTTCGGCCGATACCGCGCGCCGGCGTGTTGATGACGCGCAGCAGTCCGATCGAATCGTGCGGACTGACCAGGACTTTCAAATACGCGAGAATGTCCTTCACTTCGGCGCGCTGATAGAAGCTGAAGCCACCGACCACCACGTACTTGCGTCCGTAACGGCGCAGCGCTTCTTCGATTTGGCGCGACTGCGAATTCGTGCGATAGAGCACCGCCACGCGCTCCTGGGGATTGCGAGCAAGACGGTTCTCGACGGTGTCGGCGATCCACAGAGCTTCGTTTTCAGAATCCGGCGCCTCGTAGAGCGTGATCTTTTCGCCGGCGCCGGAGTCGGTCCACAAGGTCTTGCCGATGCGCTCGGTGTTATGCGCGACCACGGCGCTGGCGGCTTCAAGAATGGTTTGAGTCGAGCGATAGTTCTGTTCCAGACGAATGATAGTCGCGCCGGGGAAGTCGCGCTCGAAGTCGAGGATGTTGCGGATATTGGCGCCGCGCCAGCCGTAGATCGATTGGTCTTCGTCGCCGACCACGCAGATGTTGTGGCGCTGCTCGGTCAGCAGCCGCATCAAATCGTATTGGCTGCGATTGGTGTCCTGATATTCGTCCACCATCACGAATTCGTAGCGCTGGTTCAGGCGCTGGCGAGTAGCATCGTCGTGGCGCAGCAGGTTCACGGCTTCGAGCAGGAGGTCGTCGAAATCGAGGGCGTTGGATTCGCGCAGCCGCGCTTCGTAGCGTTCGTAGACGGTGGCTAAGCGAGTGGCAGTGGGGTCCGTGGCAGCGCGCAAAAGTTCTTCGGGCGATTGCGCGTGGCTTTTCGCATTGCTAATGCGCGAGAGCGCCGCGCGCGGCTGCATGAACTTGTCGTCCAGGCCCAGCGACTTATAGATCGACTTGATCATTGAGATTTGATCGTCGTCGTCGTAGATAGTAAAAAGTGTCGTGAAGCCGCGCCGCAGCTGCCCGAGCGGAGCGCCGTCGCGCCGCAGCAACCGCACGCAGAAGGAGTGGAAAGTCGCAACCGTTGGCGCGCCTTCAGGGCCAGTCGCTACCAGGGAACGCACGCGGTCGCGCATCTCGCCCGCGGCCTTATTGGTGAAGGTTACGGCCAGGATGGCCCATCCGGGAACCCGGAACGCGGTCATCAGGTGGGCGATGCGGTGGGTGATCACCCGGGTTTTCCCGCTGCCAGCGCCGGCCAGCACCAGCAGGGGGCCTTCGGAGTGCTCGACCGCCTCCCTCTGGCGGGGGTTCAACCCCTCAAGAAAATCCATCAAATGGCGATTTTAGCACGATTGAAGCGCATGCCCCCATTTGCGGGTATTGGTACTATTACTTTTATTCCGATATATTACCAGCAGACGTCGGTCTACCATCACGACCCGCCATGGTTTAGTGAAATCCAACAATCTAAAGACAATTCGGTCCATGTTTCCGAACACCTCCCCCGAGACGTCCGGAGCAATCCGGGCGCGACTAGCTGATCTACGGAATCGGAAAGCCGCCCTCGACGAAGCGATCGCGTCGCTGGAACGCTACGCGGTTTGCACTACGCCCCTGGGTGAAGTGATCCCCCAGAGCGATCCCAAGGTGGTTCCGATGAAGGGCAACGGAAGGTTAGCTGGAGCCGCGTAGCCAAAAGCTACACCATTTTCTTCGCGCGGCGTCTAACCCTTCAGCGCTGTTGTAACCTGAGTGGGTATACTTGCGCCTTTTCAGATGGATAAATCCAGTTTGCGCTACCGCCGGGCGATCAGACAAGACAGCGGGCGTTAGCGATGCTGATTGAATTCGAGCTCATTGAAAAAGCAAGAAGCGGAGACGACGCAGCGTTCAACCTGGTTGTCAAAGCGTACCGCAAGCGGATTCTCGGAACCATAGCGCGCTTGATCGGACGGCCGGAAGACGTGGAGGATGTCGGCCAGGAGGTGTTTCTCCGGCTGTATTATTCGCTGGATCAGCTGCGGGCAGCGGAAGTGTTCGAGCCTTGGTTATATCGTCTGACGGTCAACGCGGCTTACGATTATTTGCGGCGGCAGAAGCGCCGGCACGAAAGCCGGATGTCGGATTTGAGCGAGCAGCAGGTGATGATGGCGGACGCCTCCGCCGGCGGCAAGCAGCAGACCGAGGAACTGCGGCGGACGAAGGTGCGCGAAATGGTGCACTCGCTGCTGGACAAGGTTTCCGAGGAAGACCGTATTCTGCTGATGATGAAGGAAGTGGAAGGGCTGTCGCTGAAGGAACTGGAGCAGATCTACAAGGTGAATGAGAACGCTTTGAAGGTACGGCTGTTCCGCGCGCGGCAGAGAGTTTTGAAGGCATTCGAGGCGGGCGAGGTTTGAAGAGCCGGGCAGGCTTGAAATTGGCGGCGAGGAGCATATAATGGACCGGATGGATCAGGATCGAGTCGGCGACAAGCTGGATCCCTTATGGACCGCGTACCGGGAGGCTTGCCCCGACGTGGAACCTGGTGCTCATTTCATGCCGCAACTGTGGCAGCGCATTGAAGCACAGCGCAGCGCCGTAGCCTCATCGTGGTTCCGCCTGTGGGCCGAAGTCTGGCTGGTGGCGACCGTAACACTTGCGATCGTGATGGGCGCAATCCTGATCCCGCGCTTCCAGAGCAATCCTCCGGCGTATCTGGCGAGCTATGTGGACGTGCTGGCAGCGGCGGATTCCGCCAATGACAGTGTGCTGCTGCCTTCGGGGGAAACCGAATGAAATTTACGCGCTGGAGCGTAGCGCTGTACATGGCGCTGGTGTTCGCGTGCGGCGGCGTAGTCGGGGCATTCGCGTACCGCCTGTATACGGTTTCGGGCGTCAGCGCCAATGTTGGCCAGCGCAATCCCGAAGAATTCCGCAAGCGGTACATGGCCGACATGAAGGCCCGCCTGCAGCTCAGCGACGATCAGGCGGCCAAACTGAGCGCGCTCATGGATGACACTCGCGCGAGGTTCCGCGACGTTCGGGAAAAGTTCGAGCCGGAGATGCAGAAGATCCGCGAGGATCAGCGGCAGAGAATCAGTGAATTGCTATCGCCCAGCCAACAAGCCGAGTGGCAAAAGATCATGGAAGAACGGCAACGGCGGCGCGAGAGCAAGAAGGGCAGAGAAGGTCCGCCTCCTCCACCTCAGTAGATTTCCGGGCTCGCGCAATGCGAGCGCCCCTCCACTCAAACCGCCGTCATGCGACCTTCTATTTCTTCTTAGCGCCGGCTGCGTCGCGGAACCCCCCGGTACAGTGTCGAGTACCTATAGCGGATAAGTAAGCGATTGACCTTAGCTTAAGGGTACTTTCGGCGTAGTCTGAATGAATCGCGCTGCCTATGGACCGAAGGCAGGCCTCGTGGTCCACTGAGCTATGCTTCGCGCGACTACCATCGGCAAAGGCAGCGATACCGACGTGAGCTTTTCGTTTCCCTGCGTCGAGTCCGTCGCCCGTGGGTGAACATGCGGTTTGCCACTCGCATCTTCGTCAGTTCCTTTGTGCCTTTCGCTGTACTCCTCGCGGTCAGTTTTTGGGGTATTCGAGCTTCGGTAATCACAAACGTACGGAATAGCTTGCGAGCCTCGGCGTGGGATAACGCAGTAGCGCTGAACCGCGAACAGGCACGTAACCAGGCCCGGGATCGAAAATGGTTACAAGGCGTTGCTGAGAATCCCGTCTTGAAGGCGAGCGTGCAGCTGCTCGCCACCGAACGCAGCGCAGCCGTACCAGACCAAAAACACAACACGGTGGAGGATCAAGCGCGCACTACGCTGATGGATCTCCAATACAACACCGTGCAGGATGAGGCACGCCTTGCGGTGCAAGGGCAGCTTAGCCAAATCTGCGATTCGCTGGCCTTCGACTTCATCATGATTTCCGGCGTGCACGGAGAACCCCTCGCCGCCGTCTTGCGAGACACCGGAGGATTTACCTCGGTCAACTTCCATCAGCTGAAGCCGCCGGAGCAAGGTTTTGTATCGGCCGATAACCGGATTTACGAAGTGACTTCGGTGCCGGTTCGAGAGGCTGGGATGCAAGTCGCGACGCTCACGGTGGGCGCGCTTTTCGATATTTCCCGCTTCGGTGTGCCCGCGGTGCTATTGCATAACGGCTCGGTGATCGCGGCGAAAATGCGGGATCTTAAAGCGGCGCAAATCGAGAGTGCGCTGGCGGCATGCGGGGCCGGCCGCGAATGTGAACCTCACATTCAGAATCAGACATACCTTTCGCTCCCTCTGGGGTTGACTGCAGCGGCGGGAGAGGACAATTACGTCTTGCGCAGCCTGCAAAATATAGACTCGGCCAGCGCGCCGCTGCTCGCTGTTCTGCGGAAATTGTTTTTGGTGGCCGGGTTGGCGGCGCTGGTCGCGATGTTCAGCATCACCGCGCTTTCTTCGCGTTCGATCGCGCGGCCGCTGGCGGAAGTCGCGGCTCACTTGCGCCGCAGCGCGATGACTGGAGATCTTCCTGAATTTCGGGAGAGCCAAGACGGCGTCCACGAGATTCGGGAGCTCACGCAAGGTTTTAACTACGCGGCGAAAGCCGTTCGTGAGAGCCGCCAGCGCCTCACGCTGGCATACGTGCAATTTGTGGAATCGTTGGCGCAGGCCTTGGACGCCCGCGATGCGTACACGGCGGGCCACAGCCAGCGTGTGAGTAAGTATTCCTGCGCCATCGCGAAAGCCTTGCAGATTCCTGAGCAGGAACTGGAAACCATTCGCGTCGGTGCGCTTTTACACGACCTGGGCAAGATTGGGATCTCCGACGTGGTCCTGCAGAAACCCAAAGGGCTGACGCCAGAAGAGAACGACTTGATCCGGCAGCACCCCGTCATCGGCAAACGGATACTGGAAAATGTGCAGGGGCTGGAAGCCTATCTGGACATCATCGAATTGCACCATGAAAACCTGGATGGCAGCGGCTACCCGCACGGTTTGAAGGGCGAGGAAACTCCGCTTCACGCGCGTATTGTTAAGGTCGCCGATGCCTATGACGCGATGACATCGGATCGGCCGTACCGCCGCGGCAAAAGTCACGCGGAGGCGATCGCGATTCTGAAAAGCGTTTGCGGGTCTGAAATGGACCCGGCGGTGGTGGAAGCTTTCGCCCAACTCGGGGATCAGCGGAAACAACAAATGGCGCTGGCTGGGGATCAGTCGCTCCAGAGCCTTTCGCAAGCGCTGGCATCGCCGGTCGGGGAGGACACCCAGGCAGTGAATGAACGGCCAGTTGTGCCCGAGCGGGCAGTGGCATGAGGGCCCCCGCGCTCCTGTTCCTGCCTACCGGCTCGGTTTTTCGAAACTACGGATCGATAGCTTACGGGAGTTGAAGAGATGCCTAGGAGAGAGCGGCGCCACAATGAGCGTATACCGTACACTTTGCCGGTTCGGTTGGCGTGGACCGGCGAAGACGGAAGGGACTGTTACGCCCGCGGCAACTGCCGGGATATTTCGCTTGAAGGACTGCGAGTCGAGACAAATGAGACAATCCCTGCCCACAGCTACGTAATGCTGCGGGTTGCAGAAGGGGACGTGACTGGTTCGGCCCGCGTGCGTTATTTGCGCCGCGGAGCGGCACGGAATATCGTCGGGCTTGAGTTGGGAGAAAAAGTCCGCGAGCGGTTGCTCGAGGCCTTGCGTGAGACGACGCGAGAAAGATCAGAGTCTGCTCCCGGTCTGCTCGTGCAGTGAGGGCGGGAGGGGCCGCTAGACAGGCCATGGGCCTGTCCTACCTGACGGTTATGCGACCGGCTGTTTCTTCTTGGCTTCGGCGGCGTCGCGGACCTTCTGATACTTCTTTTGGAACCGGTCGACGCGGCCTTCGGTGTCGATCAGCTTCTGCTTGCCGGTGAAAAACGGGTGGCAACTGGAGCAGATTTCTACACGGATATCGCCTTTGTGGGCCGAACGGGTGCGGAACTTATGTCCGCAGGCGCAGGTCACATTCACTTCTTCGTAGGCGGGGTGGATACCAGGTTTCATGGCGATGCTCTTAGCTTTCCTTGGGAAATTTCATCTTACCACAGCAGTCCAACGCGGCCCCCCGGACGGCGCGCCGAGCGGTTAAGGGACTTGTGTACTGATGCTTTGCGACTGGCCGGCGCCCCGGCTTATGAAACTGTTGGCGGCTTGCCAGACGCTGGAGACATTGGTAGCGCTCGAAAGAAACAGACAGGCGGACACGAGCAGCAGGAAAGTGATCAGGAGCGTGTACTCAGACACATCTCCCCCGTCTTCATTTTTCCACAGACGCATCCATTGGAATTGTAATGCTCCAACCGTGAGTGCGTCAAGCCGGTACCTCATGCATGCCGCCAGACCGGTGTGGAAGTATCCGCCGCGCAAGCAGATAGAGGAGCCATTATTATTTTTTTTCCTCGCCTTCGCCCGAGGCGCCGGGGGCGGAGCCGCCCAGGAACAGTCGGCGGCCATCCGCGAAGGTCAAGTCCTTGCCGACGGCGCGGTTTGAGCTGTCCTTTGCCTGGTAGCCATCCACTACGATCTCCGTTCCGATGGGCAGTGACGACTTGGTAAAGCCCAGGCGGAGCAGAGCGTTGGGGCTGCCTCCCTCCACTCCCCAGTTGACGAGCGTGCCGTCGGCTCCGGCGACGTCGATGTGGATCCAGGAATGGGGATTGATGAACTCAACCTTCGTCACCTTGCCGCGCAGCTTGACCGGTTTGTCGGCGTCGAATTCCGCGGTGAAAGAATGTTGCGCACACAGAGGAGTTGCCGCGACGGCGGCTGCGAGAACAAAAGTTCTAATGGCGCGTTTGGTCATCGCGGCGCTTTCCCCAATAACTCCTGGGCGCGGTCGCCACTCAAGGTATTGGCCATTCCAAAATTTCCTTCGTGACAGGCGAATTCGAAGATCCGGTTGGGATCTTTGAGCATGGGCAATTGCGCGGTCCAGGGTTTGACCCAGGTGGCGGGATCTTCGACGGTGAATTCATAAAGCAGAGTGTCTTCCGCGGTGCGCGTGAATCGCTCGGTCACGTGCAGGGATTCGGTGGCCGACGCGAAGAAGGCGCCCTTGCTGCGGAAATTTGTGGTGTCGACAACCAGCGTGTTGCCCTCCCAATGCCCGCGCGAATCGCCGCGCCATTGGCGGATGCTTGCGGTCAGGTGGGGGCGGGGATCAAGCGGAATCACGCGCACGTCGTGGACGATCTCCTGCAGGATGGCTACGTATCCCGCGGACTGGAAAATTTGCAGGTTGTTGTTGTAGGCGAAGGGCAGCATCGGCGGACCCACGGTTGGAAATAGGATGCAGCGTTCGCCCAAGGGACGGTTCTCGGCGCCGTCGAATTCGTGGCCCTTTTGTTGTGCGGCTTCGGTTGCTTCACGCTGGTCGGCCTCGCGAGTCTGCGGCGGGATCTTGCCTTCGGGCCCGACGATTAAGGAGGTCCGAAGATTGGGCGGATATCGCGCCTGGGATGGGTCGAGACCGAACTGGGCGAGGTCATAGTGGGCGCCTCCGATGACGGCGCGATCGCCTTGAAAGCCCTTCGTCAAGTTAGCGGCGGCTTCCTGCGGCGTGTAGAATTCTTTGGCGCCGAGGTTGTCGGGGCGTTCGAGCGGAACGTTACTGCCGAAGTTCCAGACACCTTGCAGATCGGGTTGGCCGTCGATAGTAAGAGGTGGAGTCCAGGTCTGCGCGTTCAGGACGAGCGGCACGAGCAACAGAAGAACGAACGGATAGCGCACGCAGCCCCCTGGAGACAAGATTACCAAGGACTCGGTTTTGCGCGAAAGATCGTGGTTGGGAAGTATGATCCAGCCACCGTATGTTAACATCGCTCCAAATGAGAAATGTAATCACGCTTGCGCTGTGTCTGGCAGCCACGGGGATGGCGCAGCAATACACTAAGGACGGCGAGTTGCTGCTTCCCAAGGATTACCGGCAGTGGATCTTCCTGTCGTCCGGCATCGGGATGACTTATTCGGATACGGCTTCGAAGGACCCGGCGTTCGAAAATGTATTCGTTAATCCGGACGCGTACAAGGGGTTTCTGAAGACCGGAACCTGGCCCGACAAGACCGTGATGGTGCTGGAGGTCAGGAAGTCGGAGAGCCGGGTTTCGATCAACAAAACCGGGCGGGTTCAAACCAGTGTTGCCGCGACCGAGGTTCACGTGAAGGACGCGGCACGCGGCGGGTGGGCTTTCTACGGATACGCGGACAGCCCCGACAAGGGGAAGTTGTTCCCGAAGACTGCCAACTGCTATTCCTGCCATGAGAAGAACGGCGCGACGGATACTACTTTCGTGCAGTTCTATCCCACGTTGATTGAGGCCGCGAAGAAGAACGGCAACTACAAGGAAACTGAGTGATCTAGCGGAGGCCCCCGGCCACAGCAGCGGCCAAGGGCTTCCGGTTTAACGGGCAGCGACGGTTTGCGAGAGGTGCTCCGCGATCTCGCTCGCGTGACGCAATACCTTGGGATCTTTGACGCCGAACGCGAGAGCCTTTTTCATCTCGACATTGGCGGCGGTGTAGTCTCCCTCGGCTGCTAGCGACCAGGCGTAGGCATCCAGAGTAAACGCGTCGTGCCGGCGGGCTAGCTCCTGCTTGGCGATTTGTAGAGCCTTGGACGGCTGATGGGCGTAATCCACATAGTAGGCGATCAGTTCGTGATTCGCGTTGTCGGTGATGTTGGCCTCGAGTAGCGCTTTGGCTTCGAAGCCGGCGAAGGTTTTCGCGGCGTCTTCTTTGCGGCCGGCGCGGTCGAGGGCTTCCGCTAGCGCGAACTGATTCTCGGCGTGCGGCGCTGCGTCGTAGCGTTTCTGCAACAGCGCCACTGCTTCGTCGTTACGATTTTGGGCGAGGCGAACTTGCGCCAGCGTTCCAAGCGCGTAGTGGTAATCCGGGAACAAGCCCAGCGCGCCAGTGGCATAGAGTTCGCCTTGTTTCAGGTCGCCGGCCAGGAGTTCCAGGTGCGCGATCTGGGTCAGCAGCCACGCGCGGTCTTCGGCTTCCTGGAACGGAGTGGCGTCGTAGGCCATGTGCATCAGGTCCATGGCGCCGGAGAGATCGCCGTGCAATTCGCGTAAGTATGCCGCGCGAGTGAGTCCGGCGACATTGCCTGGTCGGATGTTGAGCATCCACTGAGCGGCTTTGACGGCATCGTCGTAGTTGCCGAGCTCTGCATTGGCGTCGGCCAAATAACCGTAGACCGTAATGTCGTCGGGAGCGCGTTTGTTGAGCGCCGTGGCGGCCACTAGTGCCTTTGCGAATTCGTGGCGGCCGAGCAGCAGCCAGGCTTGCACTTTCGAGGCTTCGAAATTATCCGGCTCGATCTTGAAGGCGCGGTCTAGAGTCTCTTCGGCTTTCGTGTAGTAGGCGACATCCGAAGTTTCGCGGGCACGGCGCGCGTAGGCCATCGCGAGTCCGCTGTAGTAGGAAACGTGATTCGGTTGCTTGGCGATCTGCGCCTGCGCTTTCTGGATGCTGATTTGGGCTGGCGTCGGCGCGGCGGTCTGCGCTGGTTGGGCGCAGACCACTACGGACGCCAGAACGGTGAGGGCGCTTAAAACTGCGGCTCGATTGTTCATGGGTTTTCTCATTTCGATTTCCTCATTTCAGTTCACCTAATTCGTCGGGCAGATGCTGCCGGGTTGGCCCGAGCATCCGGGCAGTCCGGGACCGGCGTTGTGGGAACTATTGCGTCCGCTATAAGCTGGCGCGACATACGGGAAAGTGGCCGGGAGCGGCGTCGCGGCCGTGTTCACGCCGTCGCCAATCCGAGTATTGAAGGCGGGGCCGGCAAGGGCGCCGGATACCGCGCGAGCGGCGATATCGACCACGTCATCGAGCGGACGGCGGCCGTTGGGGAAGCCTGAGGTATCGCCGGCGAGGAATCCCAGACGCTTGGCCATCGCGAAGGGTGTGGGAGCGATACCTGTGTTCAGCCGCAGCAAATCGGCGATGGGTCCGGCATCCTTCGCGCCGCAGCCGGGGCAGATGGGGGCGTTGTATTGGACCAGCGGCAAGAGATCCGTACGCGGAGCAGGCGGGACGGGGATTCCGATGCCGGCGAATATTTGTGCGAGCAATGGATTCAGGAAGAAGCTGGCGAATTGGCTGTCGTTCTCCGGATCGTCCATGCTGAAGCGGTCCTTGGAACCGGTGCCAATGATCAGCTCGTTGATGAGCGGGTTCCCTTCACGCTGTACTTGCGCCCAGGGACCTGACTGAACGGCATTTTGGTTATCGCGAAGCACTGTGACCTTTTGGCGCGAAGTTGCACCGTATGTTCCGATGACCGCGTTCTTGTCGCCGGCGGCGTGCATATGGCCGTCGACGGTCAGCATGGAAATGGGAACTTCGAGCACGATGCTGTTCACGTTGAAGCCGGCCACGGCGTTGGGGGCGTAATTATTGTGATCGTCGGCATCGACGCTCGGGGTGAGCACGCCGCCCACTCCCATGCGGAAGTTCAGCGAATCGAAAGCCGCGCCGAGATCGATGAAGAACGGGTCGGCGACGGTGCCCGCGAATACGCTGATGGAGTTGGGCAGGTTATAAATCCCCTGCGCCATCAGGGAATTGTAATTGGGCATGGTGCGGGGGCCGACGTTGCTAGGGACGGCGAACATCGTTTGGCCGGCTCCGATTTCCTGGGTCCCGTGCTTGGTCACCATGGTGACGGTGTAGGTCTGGCGAAGGCTGAGACCGGTGGATCCCGGGCCATCGAGCGCAGTGACCGGCGGGATGCCGGCAACGAATCCGCCGCCGACAGCGGGAACGCCTCCGACTATGCCGGTGAAGACGCCGGGCAAGCGGATTTGGGTCGTGAAGCGGAACTGGAAGGTGATGTCTTCCTTGCCATCGTGATCGTTATCGATCTTCATTTCATACAGGATGTTGGGGTCGAACGGAAAGTAGTTGGGGCCGTTGGAAGGCTCCAGGAAGGGGTCGACATTCAAGATCATGACCACACGATCGGGGTGCTCGGGACTGACGAAGGCGTACCAGTCGGTGATGTCGGCCTTCTG
>Ga0105245_10005442_pt1 | contig 11187 bp, 9 predicted proteins | sample KBSM54metaG_FD_81523 | JGI IMG/M metagenome (GOLD analysis project Ga0105245, IMG submission 81523) | Miscanthus rhizosphere microbial communities from Kellogg Biological Station, Michigan, USA - KBS M5-4 metaG | ecosystem: Host-associated > Plants > Roots > Rhizosphere > Soil | place: Michigan...
CCTGCCCGTTCAGGCTCGTGCCCCCCGACCGCAGCGTCACCGGCGTGGCCGTCCGGCGGCCGTACTCGAGCACTCGGCGCACGTCCTCGGCGTCGTGGGCGACGACGACGGCCTGCGGGATGAGCCGGTACGGGCTCGCGTCGGAGGCGTAGGCGACGAGGTCGGAGACCCGGTGCAGCACGCGGTCGGAGCCGAAGAGCCCGCACAGGTCGCGGCGCAGCGGCTCGGGCGTGCCGGCGGCGAGGGCGTCGGGGACGCGGTCGTCGGCCACGGGCGCCTCCGGCGGGTCCGCAATGCGTCGCGGGTCGGGCGCGAGCAGGGCCACGCGCCGGCTACCCGAGCGACATCCCGGGCGCGACCCGGACCTCGACCACCTCGGGCTTGGGCGAGGCGATCGCCTCGCGCAGGGCGCTGCCGAGCTCACCCGGGCCCTCCACCCGGCGGGCGCGCACGCCGTAGCCCTCGGCCACCGCGGGGACGTCGAGCGCGGGGAGGTCGAGCCCCGGCGCCCCGCCGACCTCCTCGATCATCGCGAACCACTTGAGGATCGAATACTCGTCGTTGCGCACCACGAGCACGGTGAGGGGGACGTCGTAGGCGGCGGCCGACCAGAAGGCCTGGATGGCGTACTGCGCCGAGCCCTCGCCGAGCACGCACACCACCGGCCGCTCGGGCTGGGCCATCTGCACCCCGACGGCCGCGGAGAGGCCGAAGCCCAGGCCGCCGCCCGCGCCGAAGTAGTAGCTGCCGGGCTCGGAGAGCCGCAGCTGGTTGCGCACGGCAAGGGTGGCGGTGGGCGCCTCGACCACGGCGATGCCGTGCTCGGGCCAGACCTCGGCCAGCACGGCCATGGCCGCCGACGCGGTGTCCTCGCCGATGGGCTCGGCGGGCGGGCGCTGCGGCGGGGCCTCGCGGTCGATCGCCGGCAGCGCGGCCTTGAGCGCCTCGAGCGTGAGCTTGACGTCGGCCACGATGGCGTCGCCCATCGGCGCGCGGGCGGCCTCGTCGGGGTCGTTCGTGAGCTGGACCAGCGACGCGCCCTCCGGCAGCAGCGGCCCGGGGATGTTCGGGTAGTAGCTGAACACCGAGGCGCCGACGACGAGGATGAGGTCGTGCGGGGCCACGGTCTCGGCCAGCGGGCCGATCGCCGGCGGCAGGATGTTCTGGAACGCCGGGTGGCCCTCGGGGAAGCCGATGCGCCCGCCGCCCGGGGCGGGGATGGCCCACACCGGCAGCTTGGCCGCCTCGACCAGCGCGATGGCCACGTCCCAGGCGCCGCTGGCGTCGATGTCGGGGCCGGCCACGAAGACCGGGTTGCGCGCCGTGGCCAGTCGCTGCGCGAGGTCGCGCACGACCTCGGGGTCGGCGGTGGCGCGGCCGGTGACCAGGCGGCCGATCGCGTGCTCGGCCGCGGCGGCGTCGACCGGCACGTCCCAGTCGTCCATGGGGATGGAGACAAAGACCGGGCCGGCGGGCGGCAGCGTGGCCACGTGCGCGGCGCGCGCCAGCGCCAGCGGGACGTCCTCGGCCCGCGGGGGCTCGTAGCTCCACTTGACCAGCGGGAGGGGCATCCGCGCGGCGTCGCGGTTGGTCAGGTTGGCCTGCAGCGTCATGAGCTCGCGCGCCTGCTGGCCGGCGGTGATGACCAGGGGCGACTTGTTGGCCTGCGCGTTGAAGATCCCGCCCATGGCGTTGCCCACGCCGGGCGCGGTGTGCAGGTTGACCAGGGCCGGGCGCCCGCTGGCCTGGGCGTAGCCGTCGGCCATGCCCATGACCACGGCCTCCTGGAGGGCGAGGACGTAGCGGAAGTCGCTCGGGTAGTCGGCCAGGAAGGCGAGCTCGGTCGAGCCCGGGTTGCCGAACACGGTGGTCATCCCGCGCCGGCGCATGAGGTCGCGGGTGAAGTCGAGGACGGTCCTCGTGGCGACGGCCTGCTCCACGCTGCTCACGGCCCGAACCGTACTCCGTCGTGCGCTAGACGCGCGGCTCCTCCAGCGCCCGCGCCAGCTCGATCCGCCTGCGCACCCCGAGCTTCCCGAAGATGTTGCGCAGGTGGGCCTCGACGGTCTTGACGCTGAGCACGAGCTCCTCGGCGATCTCGCGGTTGGTGCGCCCCGCGGCGGCGAGCTCGGCGATCTCGCGCTCGCGAGCAGTGAGGCCGCCGTCGCCCTGGCTCGGCGACCGCGGAGTCCGCCGGCCGAGGGCGCGCAGCTCGCGGGCGGCGACGCGACGCCAACGCTCGGCCCCGGCGCGCTCCAGGGCGGCGGCGGCGTCGGTGAGCGCGGCGCGGGCGGCGGCGCGGTCGCCGAGCGCGGCGAGCGCCTGGCCCTCGACGAGGCGGGCGCGGGCGGCGGCGAGGGGGGCGTTTGTGACGTGCGCCGCCGACGCCCGCTTCGCCGCGCCGGCGGCGTCGCCGGCCGCGAGCAGGGCCTGCGCTTCGGCCCGGGCGATCAGGGCGCGGCCGACGGCGTTCTCCGCGGGAGGCGGTGCGGGAGCTTGCCCCGCCTCCACGAGGTCGGCGTAGGCGGCGGGGCGCTCGCTGGGCGGCAGGGCCGGGAAGCCCTCGCCGCCGACCGCGGTCCGGATCGCCTCCGCGCCCTCGGCCGCGTGGCCGCTGGCCACGAGCGCGTTGCCGCGGGCCCAGCCGGGCTGGCCGCTGGCCTGAAAGTCGGGCCTCTGGCCGTCCTGCGTCGCCTCATCGGCCGCGCCCAGCGCCCCGGTCGCGTCGCCCGCCGCCAGCCGGGCCGCCGACAGCGCGCTGTGGGCCCAGACGTGCATGGGCGGGCTGCCCAGCAGCCGGGCCAGCTCGGTCGCCTCCTCGGCAGCGGCGAGCGCGGCCTCGACGCGCCCGAGCTCGACCAGCAGCCCCGCTGCCTCGGCGCGCAGGACGAGCAGGACCGCCGGGCGCCCGCTGGCCCGCGCCAGCCGCTCTCCGCGCTCGAGGTGCTCGAGACCGACGCCGAACCGGCCCAGCGCCCGGTTGGCGCGCGCCAGCATCCACAGCCCGGGCAGGCGCACGACGGCCTGGGCGTCGGTCAGCGCGGCGAACGCCGCGGCGCCCTCGTCGGCGGGTGCGGGGTCGCCGGCGTGCAGCGCGGTCGCGGCCGCCGCCCCGCAGGACAGCGCGGCCGCCTCGACCACCGGGTCGGCGAGTGCGCGGGCGTCGTCGCGGGCGTCGGCCGCGTGGGCGAGGGCACCCTCGAAGTCGCGCGCGAGCAGCATGCTCAAGGCGAGCCCGAGGTGCAGGCGCACGCGGTCCTCGCCGGGCGCGGCCGGCAGCGCCTGCAGCGCCACCTGGTAGCGCGCGCGGGCCGCATCGTGGTCGCCGAGCCAGTACTCGAGTGCCGCGGCGCGGACCCCGAGCGCGATGCGCTGCTCGGTGTCCGCACCGTCCATGAGCCCGAGCAGGGTCGCGCGCCCGCGCGCGGGGTCACCGGACGCGCTCTGCGCGTCGGCCAGCGCGATCGACATGCGCAGGCGGCGCTCGGCGTCGGCGGCGGGCAGCAGCCGCAGCGCCGCCGCCCGGATCCGGGCCGACGACGCGGGCGCACCGGCCTGGAGCTCGGCGGCGGCCTCGCCGAGGAGCGCGATCGCCTCCTCGTCGCCGGGCCGTGCCGCGTGTTCGATGTGGCGTGCGCGGGCGACCGGGCCGGCGCCGCGCGCGGCCAGCGCCGCCGCCGCGCGGCCGTGGGCGGCGACGCGCCAGCCCGCCGGTGCGACGTCGTAGACGGCACGGCGGACGACCGGGTGGCGGAACGCGAAGCGCCCCGGGACCGACGCGGGGCGGATCAGGGTGCCCGCAACGAGCTCGTCCACCGCGGCGGTGGCGGCCCCGTCGTCCAGCTCGGCCACCGCGGCGGCGAGCTCGGGATCGAACGGGTCGCCGGCCACGGCGGCGGCGTCGAGCAGCACGCGCGCGCCGGGCGAGACCGCGTCGAGCTCGGAGGCCAGCGCGCCCGCGACGCGGTCGGGGACGCCGTCGAGGTGCACCGTCGCGCCCGCCCCGTGCGCCCGCGCGAGCTGCTCCAGGTAGAACGGGTTGCCGCCGCTGTCGGCGTAGATGGCCTCGGCGGCCGGGCCGACGAGCGCGGCCGCCTGCGCCTCGTCCAGCGGCGCCGGCGCGAGCCGCTCGAGCGTGCCCTCCCGCAACGCCGCGGCTGCTGCGGCGGCCACAGGCGCCGGCGCCTGGCCCGCACGCGCCGCCGCCGCCACCAGCACCGCGCCCGCGGGCAGCCGCCGCAGCAGCGCCGCCAGCGCGGCGGCCGAGGCGGGGTCGAGCCAGTGCGCGTCGTCGAGCCAGAGCAGGAGCGGGGCCCCGGCGGCGAGCGCGGCCAGCACGTCGCGCAGGGCCCGGTGCACGCGGTGGCCGTCGGCGGGCTGGGGCTCGGCCAGCGCGCGCAGCGGGGCCAAGAACCCGGCCAGGGCGCTCGGGTCCTCCAGGCCGAGCCCTTCGACGCGCCGGTCGCGCAGCACGGGGTCGAGCGCCTCGGTCAGCGCTGCGTAGGGAAGGTCGAGCTCGGCCTCCGATGCCCGCGCGCCCGCCACCCGGAACCCCTCGCCCTCGGCGCGCGCCGCCAGCTCGGCCAACAGCCGCGACTTGCCGATCCCCGGCTCGCCCTCGACCACCAAGGCGCACGCCGCCCCGTCCCGCGCCCGCCCGAGCGCGCCCGCCAGCGCGGCGAGCTCGCGATCGCGCCCAATCAGGGGCGAGGCGTCCACGCCCGCGATTGTCCACCAAGGGATAGATGAAAACCCCGATGACGGGGCGCGCGCGGCGGCCGAACATGGCGGCCATGACCAACGAGCCCCTTCACCCCGCCGTCCGCGTCGGCCACGTGCACCTGCGCGTGGTGGACCTGGACCGGTCGCTCGCGTTCTACCGCGACGCGCTCGGCTTCGGCGTGACCGCCGACGGGCGGCCGCTGGGCCTGCCGGCGGTCTTCCTGGCTGCGGGCGATTACCACCATCACATCGGCCTGAACACGTTCGCCGGCGCGGGCGCCCCGCCGCCCGACCCCGAGCGGGCCGGGCTCTACCACACGGCCTTCGTCTATCCCGACCGCCGCGAGCTGGCCCGCGCGGTGCAGCGCCTCGTCGACCACGGGTTCGCGCCCGACCACGCCACCGACCATGGCGCCACGGTCTCGGTCTACCTCGAGGACCCCGACGGCAATGGCGTCGAGCTCTACTACGACCGCCCCCGCGAGCGCTGGTTCGGACCCGACGGCGAGCCGGTCCTGAAGGCCGACCACTTCGACTTCCGCGAGATCCTCGACCACCCCGACAACGGAGGCAGCTGATGTACGCGCAGGTCATCGAAGGCGGCACCACCCCCGATCACCGGACCGAGATGGACGCGATCGTCACCGACGATCTCATCCCGGCGCTCGAGTCCGAGCCCGGCTACGCCGGCGCGCTCAACCTCGTCGACCGCGACAGCGGCCAGGCGCTGATGATCGTCCTCTGGGACGAGGAGGCGCAGGCGCGCCGCCCGCTCCCCGACTACGGCTCCGGCTTCCTCAAGGCCCTGGCCGCGATCACGGCGATCTCGACCGGGCAGCGCAAGCCGATCGGCATCTGGGAGGTGAACGCCCGCGATTAGAGGAAAGGGCCAAAAGGCGATCGCGCTCTAGTGATATAAGCCGCGTCATGGCGACCATCAAGCCGGACCCCAGCTTCTATCCCTCGCCGGAGAGCGCGATCGCCGGCCCGCCCGAGGACCTTGCCTACGTCGTCACGCTCGACACCGAGGGCAACAAGCCCGACGCGCTGAACGTCATCGACGTCGGCTCGGGCGAGCGTGTCGGGCGGCTCGACATGCCCAACGTCGGCGACGAGCTGCACCACTTCGGCTGGAACGCGTGCTCGTCCGCCCTGTGCCCCTGGGCCGCCCACCCGCACGTCGAGCGCCGCTACTTCCTCGTGCCCGGCCTGCGCTCGTCGCGCATCCACATCGTCGACGTCAAGGACGACCCGCGCCAGCCCAAGCTGACCAAGGTCATCGAGCCCGCCGAGCTCGAGGGCAAGACCGGCTACTCGCGTCCGCACACGTTCCACTGCGGTCCCGACGGGCTCTACGCCAGCGCGCTCGGCGCCCCCGACGGCGACGGCCCCGGCGGCGTCTTCCTGCTCGATCACGACGACTTCTCGATCAAGGGCCAGTGGGAGGTCGACCGCGGCCCGCAGGAGCTGGCCTACGACATCTGGTGGAACATCGGCTTCGACCGCATCGTCACCAGCGAGTGGGGCACGCCGAACATGGTCGAGGCGGGGGTCAACCCCGAGCTCCTGCTCGGCGGCAAGTACGGCCACCACCTCCACGTCTGGGACATGCGCAAGCGCACGCACCAGCAGGCCATCGACCTCGGGCCGGAGCAGCAGATGGTGCTCGAGCTGCGGCCCGCGCACGACCCCAACAAGCCGTGGGGCTTCGTCGGCGTGGTCGTCTCGACCGCCGACCTCAGCGCCAGCGTCTGGCTCTGGCACCCCGAGAACGGCAACGGCAAGATCACCGCGACCAAGGTGATCGAGATCCCGGCCGAGCCGGCCGAGACCGAGCAGCTGCCGCCGGCGCTCCAGCCCTTCGGCGCCGTGCCGCCGCTGGTCACCGACATCTCGCTCACCGTCGACGACAAGACCCTGCTCGTGTCCTGCTGGGGCACCGGGGAGCTCAAGCGCTACGACGTCACCGACCCGTTCCATCCGCGTGAGACCGGCTCGGTCCGTCTGGGCGGCATCGTCGAACGCGCGCCGCACCCGTCCGCGGGCAAGGTCAACGGCGGGCCGCAGATGGTCGAGGTCAGCCGCGACGGCAAGCGCGTGTACCTCACGAACTCGCTCTACGCGAGCTGGGACGCGCAGTTCTACCCCGAGGGGATCGACGGCTGGATGGTCAAGCTGGACGCCGAGGGCGACTTCAAGCTCGACCCCGACTTCTTCGTCCCCTTCGAGGGCGAGCGGCCCCACCAGGTGCGCCTCGCCGGCGGCGATGCCAGCTCGGACAGCTACTGCTTCCCCAACTCGGGCTAGCGGTTGAACCTCGCGCCGCTGCTCACCCTGGTCGTGCTCGGGGCCTACCACGGCCTCAACCCGGCCATGGGCTGGCTGTTCGCGGTGTCGCGGGGCATGCAGGAGGGGAGCCGCCGCGGCGTGCTGCGCTCGCTGGTGCCGATCGCGATCGGGCACGAGCTGGCGCTGGTCCTGGTGGCGGGGGTCGTGCTCCTGGCGGCCGAGATCGTCGATCCCCAGGCGCTGCACATCGCCGCGGCGGTGGCCCTGTTCTCGTTCGGGATCTTCCGGTTCGTCAAGCCGCGGGCGCATCCACGCTGGACGAAGATGCGGGTCAACAACCGCGAGCTGACGCTGTGGTCGTTCCTGATGTCCAGCGCCCACGGCGCCGGGCTGATCGTCGCGCCGGTGCTGATCGGCATCGGCAGCGCGAGCGCGGCCAGCGACCCCGAGGACCATGTGCCGGCGACCGCCGACGTGGCCTCGTTCGCGGTCAGCGGGGTCGGGCTGGTCCTGCACGTCGCCGCGATGATCGCCGTGATGGCGGTGGTCGCGGTGGTGGTCTACGACAAGCTCGGCGTGGCCGTGCTGAAGAAGGCGTGGCTGAACACGGACCAGCTGTGGGCCGCAGCGTTCATCGTGGCGGCGATCATCACTTTGTTCACGTAGCCTCGTAGACATAGAAGCCGCGGCCGGTCTTGCGGCCGTGGTGGCCGGATACGACCATGCGCTTGAGCAGCGGCGGGGGTGCGTACTCGGGGCGCTTGAACTCCTCGTAGAGCGAGTCGCACACCGCGTAGAGGACGTCGAGGCCGATGAAGTCGCACAGGGCCAGCGGGCCCATCGGATGGCCGGCGCCGAGCTTCATGCCCATGTCGATGTCCTCGCGGGTGGCGAAGCCGTCCTCGAGCATGCGCACGGCAGCCATCAGGTACGGCACGAGCAGCATGTTCACGATGAAGCCCGAGCGGTCCTTGGTGCGAATCGGCTCCTTGCCGATGGAGCGCGCGAACTCCTCGGCTCGGTCCACGGTGGCGTCGCTGGTGTCGATGCCGACGACCACCTCCACGAGGCGCATGACCGGGACGGGGGAGAAGAAGTGCAGTCCGATCACCCGGTCGGGCGTGTCCGTCCACGAGCCGAGCTGGGCGATCGGGATCGACGACGTGTTGGAGGCCAGCACGGCGTCGGGGCCGAGCAGCGCATCGAGGCCCTGGAACACCTTGCCCTTGACCCCCGGGTCCTCGGTGACCGCCTCGACCACGACGTCGCTGCCGCGCAGCGCCTCGAGGTCGGTGGTCCAGGCGATGCGGTCGACGAGGTCGCGGGCCTCGTCCTCGGAGAGCTTGCCGCCGCGCACGGCGCGGGCCACGGACTGCTCGACGCGGCCGCGGCTGCGCTCCAGCGGCGGCTCCTCGGGCTCGTAGACCACGACCGGGATGCCCGCCCGCGCGACGGCTTCGGCGATGCCCGAGCCCATGAACCCCCCGCCGACGACGCCGGCCTTCTCGATCACGCAAGCACCACCTTGGGACGAGCCTACCCTTGGGACAGTGCGTTCGATCCCCGCCCTGCTTGCCGTCCTCGCGCTCGCCGGGTGCGGGGCATCGTCGTCGGCGCAGAGCACCACGGCGGCGGCTCCGCCGCCCGATGCGGCGACCACGCGGTCGGCGCCGCCGGCCGGGGCCGCGGCGCCCCGCGGCGTGCGCCTGCGGTCGATCGGGCGGTTCTCGTCGCCGATCTATGTGACGGCGCCGCCGGGCGACACCCACCGCCTGTTCGTGGTCCAGCGCGGCGGCAGCGTGATCGTGCTGCGCGACGGCCGGCGGGCGGGCACGTTCCTGCACGTCGGCACGACCACCGATGGCGAGCGCGGCCTGCTCTCGATGGCCTTCGCCCCCGACTACGCGCAGTCGGGCCTGGTCTACGTCTACTACACCGACCCGGCCGGCACGATCCGCGTGGACGAGTTCCACGCCGATCCGACCGCGAACCGGGTCGACCCCGGATCGCAGCGGCGCGTGCTCTCCATCCCGCACCCCCAGAGCAACCACAACGGCGGGCAACTCGAGTTCGGTCCCGACGGCCTGCTCTACATCGGCGTCGGCGACGGCGGCTCGGAGGGCGACCCCAACCGCTACGGCCAGAACCTCGGGGTTCTCTACGGGAAGATCCTGCGCATCGACCCGCGCGCCAGCGGGGGCAACCCGTACACGGTGCCCGACGACAACCCGTTCGTCGGGCGCTCGGGCGCGAAGCCGGAGATCTACGCCTACGGCCTGCGCAACCCGTGGCGTTTCTCGTTCGACCGCTCGACCGGCGCGCTGGTGATCGGCGACGTCGGACAGGACAAGATCGAGGAGGTCGACTACGAGGCCAAGGGCGCGGCCAAGGGGGCCAACTTCGGCTGGAGCGTGTTCGAGGGCCGCTCGCCCTACAACCCCGGCAGTGCGCCCGGCGCCGTGCCGCCGGTGCTGCAGCAGACCCACGCCTCCGGCTGGTGTTCGATCGTCGGCGGCTACGTCGTGCGCGACCCGTCGGTGCCGGCGCTGCGCGGTCGCTACGTCTACGGCGACCTGTGCCAGCCGCAGCTGCACGCGGCGCGCCTGCGCCCGCACTCGGCCTCGGACCGGACGCTCAGCCTGCGGGTGTCTGAGCTCGTGTCGTTCGGGCAGGATGCCGCGGGCCATGTCTACGCCGTCTCGCTGAGCGGACCCGTGTACCGCATCGATGCCGGCTGAGCACGACGTCGCGCTCGTGCGCGCCGACAACCCGGGCCTGCTCACCCTCGAGGGCACGAACACGTGGGTCGTCGGGCGTGACCCCGCCTGGGTGGTCGACCCCGGCCCGCTGCTCGACGCGCACGTCGAAGCCGTGGTCGAGGAGGTCATGCGCCGCGGCGGCCTGGAGGGCATCGTGCTCACCCACGGCCACGCCGACCACGTGGAGGCGACGCAGGCCTTCCGCCTGCGGGCGGCGCAGGCGTGGAAGCGCAAGCGCTACGGCGACGACGTACGCGGCCGCGCGAACCTCGTGCCGATCTTCGCCGCCCGCGGCGACGCCGACGTGCTCCTCGCCGACGGCGACCCGGCCGGGCCTTTCACCGCCGTGGCGACGCCCGGGCACGCGCCCGACCACCTCGCCTACCTGCTGCCCGACGGGGCGCTGTTCTCGGGCGACGCCGTGCTCGGGCGCGGCAGCGTCGGGCTCGTGCCCGGCCAGGGGGCCGACGGGCGCAGCTCGCTCGGCGCCTACCTGGACGGGCTACGCCGCCTGCGCGACCTGCCGCTGACCACGATCTACCCCGGCCACGGGCCGATCGTCGACGACCCCGCCGCCAAGCTGGACGAGTACCTCGACCACCGGCTGGACCGCGAGCGCCGGCTCGTCGCGGCGCTGGACGGCGGCAAGCGGTCGGTCGACGACCTGCTCGACGAGGTCTGGGACGACGCCCCGCCGGAGTTGCGCGGCGCCGCCGCGGTCACGCTGGCCGCGCACCTGGAGAAACTCGACGAGGAGGGCCGCCTGCCCGAGGGCGTGGAGCGGCCCGACCTTCCGCCGCTGGGCGAGCTGTAGGTGGGAGGGGCTGGCATGCGGGTCAGTGCGAGGTGGCGGTCTTTCTCGGCGGCGCGGTGTGGGGTGTGCGCGGCTGCCTTGGCGGTGCCGCTGACGCTGTTTGCCGCATGTCTCGCGTGGGCGGCGCCGGGCGACACCACGCTAGTGAGCCGGGCCAGTGGGACGACTGGTGCGACGGGAGACGGTCTGTCGCAGTTTCCGGCGATCTCGGGAGACGGACGCTTGGTCGCGTTCGCTTCGCTGTCGAGCAACTTGACCCCCGACGACCGGGATCGTCAAGGGGACATCTTCGTGCGCGACGTAGTTGCGAACACGACCATCCTGGTCAGTCGCGCGAGCGGAACGGCGGGCGTCAAGGGCAACGGTCACTCGGACGACTCCGCGATCTCGGGGAACGGGAGCCGGGTGGCGTTCGCCTCCAGGGCGAGCAACTTGAGCGGCAGCGATCGCGACCGCACTCCAGACGTGTTCGTGCGCGACCTGCGGTCGGAGACGACGATGCTGGTCAGCCGCGCCGGGGGGCGTGCCGGACCGAAGGCCAACGCTCGCGCTTCGCAGCCCGCTATCTCGGCCGATGGACGGTTCGTGGCCTTCGTCTCGCGC
>Ga0105245_10005451_pt1 | contig 11177 bp, 6 predicted proteins | sample KBSM54metaG_FD_81523 | JGI IMG/M metagenome (GOLD analysis project Ga0105245, IMG submission 81523) | Miscanthus rhizosphere microbial communities from Kellogg Biological Station, Michigan, USA - KBS M5-4 metaG | ecosystem: Host-associated > Plants > Roots > Rhizosphere > Soil | place: Michigan...
AAGTGGACATGGGTCCGCGCGTCGCGATGGGGCATATCCAACTCCCTCAATACCGCACCATCTCTCACTGCCCCAACGGGGTCGACGAAGGTGATGTGTAGAATCTTGAGGGAAATCCGACAAAGGTGGCGCGTCGCGCGGGGCATGTCGGAAATCCGATAAGGGGTGCGACTACGGTTCGGGTGCAGTGCGCGAGATGCCGTAGCGGGCGAGTTTGCGATACAGGGTGTTGCGAGGGATGGCGAGCGAGCGAGCGACGACGCTGACGTTCCAACGCGCGCTGCGCAACGCTTCCAAGATGCGTTCGCGTTCTTGGGCCTCGAAATCGCGGCGCGAGTGTGCTCGGGGGCCGCGCGCGCGTGTGGCGCCGAGATCGATGTCGCGTTCGTCGATCTTGCCGCCGCTGGCGAGCACGAAGGCGCGGGTGAGCACGTTTTGCAATTCGCGCACATTGCCGGGAAATGCATGCGCCGACAGCTTGCGTAACGCGCTCTGCGTCAACTCCGGCGTCGGTTGGTGCGCCCTTCGCGCGAGCTCGCTCAGGATTTTCGTGCTCAACGCGGGCAAATCTTCGACGCGCTGGCGAAGCGGCGGCAAATCGACACTCACGACGGCGATTCGGTAATACAGATCCTCGCGAAAGCGCCCGCTCGCGACATCAGCCAGCAGATCTCGGTGAGTGGCGCAGACCAGGCGAATGTCGAGCGCGATGGCCCGGTTCGCGCCGAGCGGACGCACCTCGCGCTCCTGCAAAACGCGCAACAGTTTGGCTTGCGTCGAGAGCGGCAGCTCGCCGACTTCGTCCAAGAACAACGTGCCGCCATTGGCCGCTGGCATGAGGCCAATTTTATCGCGATCGGCGCCAGTGAAGGCGCCTTTCACGCTGCCGAAGAGCTCCGCCTCGAGCAGCGACTCAGGCAGCGCCGCGCAATTGATGCCCTGAAATGGGCCCAATTTACGACTGCCATTGAAGTGCACCGCGCGCGCCACGAGCTCTTTCCCGGTGCCGCTTTCGCCGAGCACCAGCACGCTCACGTCCGAGTCGATCACTCGGTCGAGCCGCTCCAACACTTGGCGCATCGCGCCGCTGCGGCCGACGATCTGCGAATAGTCGTAACGGAGTTCGAGGTTCTGTCGCTGCGTCGAAACCTCGCGTTGCAGCCGCTGGATTTCTTTCGCTTGACCCTTGGAGAGCCGCTCGATGTCCCGTTTCTGTTGCTCGAGCTCGAGCGTTTTCTGGGCGAGTTCCGCGTGCAAGCGCGCGTTGCCGAGAGCGATGGCCAATTGGTCGGCAAACGCCAACAAAGACTCGCGGTCTTGGTCGGAGAAGCGCGCGCGCTGGACACGGCTGTCCACGTACAGCACGCCGAGTGTTCCCGAGGGCGACAAAATCGGTACCGAGAGCACCGACTTCAGGCGCAGCGCATGCACGGAGCCGTGCCCCAGGAAGCGCGCGTCACCCTGCGCGTCGGTCGTGAGGATCGCCTCTTCGCGCTCCAGAGTCCGAAGCACGATGTTCCGGCTCGGCCCGTCATTCGGGCTTAGTTCCGGTTCGGTGCTGCGCTGAACCGCGATCTCCGGCGGTCGGTTCGCGCCTTTGCCAGCCGCGGCCAAGACCAAGAAGCCGCGCTCTGCGCCAGTCAGGTCGACCGCGGCTTGCACTGCGTATTCGAGGACCCGCTCGACCGACAATGACGAATTCAGGCGCCGGTTGATGGACAACAGCCGGCGATAGGTTTCCGTCTCGGCGTGGCTGCCTGCCGTGGGCGAGAACACGCGCGAAAGCTCCAAGAGCGGGGCGCGCCGCGGATGATTCCAGAACAATGTTCCGAGTGCGCTCGAGAGCCCGGCCGCGATGGTGTCCCACGCTCTGCGCGCGCGCTCGGCGTATTTGGCGGCTAATTCTGGCTCGAGCAGCCGCTGTGCGGCCCGCGAAAGTTCGGCCAAGAGCGTGGCTTCCGTCGAGCGTAGACCGGCGCGTTCGGCATGCTCGCGTGCGCTTTCGAGCCACGATAACGCCGCGCGCTCGCCTCGCAGTAGCGCGACCCGCGCGCGCAAGATTTCGAGTCCCAACTCCAGATCTGCTTGCGCCGGCGCGGCCTCGGTCAGCGCCGCGAGCTGCGCCGCCGCGGCGTCGACCTCGCCGCTCGCTAGAGCAACATCGGCCTGCCTCAGCCGAACCTCGAACAATTCGCGCGGTTGGTGGCGAGAAACGAGCTCCGCTTCAGCGCGGTCGAGCTCGCTTCTCGCCGTTGCAAAGTCGCTTTGCGCCAAGTGGATCTCGGCTCGCACCAAGGCCGCCGCAGGAGCGAACTGTTGCAGTTTGGCGGCTTCGGCACGCGCGCAAAGTGAGCCGAGCCCCTGTTCGGCTCGTTCGAAAGCGCCGAGCTCGGCGTACAAGTTGGACTGATTGAACAGCAGGCTGAGCTCGGTCGTGATGCGACCGATGGCACGCGCGACCAGTGCGCCTCGCTCATAGTGCAGGAGCGCGTTCGCCCATTGACCGGCCTGTTGCTCGGCGGTGCCCAAGTTGAGCAAGCCCACCGCCACGAGGTCGTCGTGATCGTGGTCCTCGGCCAGAGCCAGAGCGGCGGCGTAGGCGGTGAGAGCCCGCTCGATTCGCCCTTGTCGAAATGCCACGAGTGCTCGATGGCTCGTGATGCGCGACAACTCTCGCGCGTCGCCCGCATCGCCCAGGAGCTCGAGCGCGCGGTCCAATGCTCGCTCGGCCGAGTCGAGATCGCCGGCGTAGGTTTCGGCCACCCCCAGTGTCTCGTGCAGCAGCCCCGCCACCCTCGCCGGTGGATCGAGCGCGATACCAAGCGACGCGTTTTGCTTCGCGCTCGCGTAATCTCCGAGTTGGAGTTTCACTCGGGCCAGGCGCTCGAAAACGGGCGCTTTCGGGCTTTCGTCGCCTTTTGTGGCGATCAATCGCGCGAGCAATCGCTCCGCGCGCGCGGGTCGCCCGAGGCGCACCAGGGCGTCGGTGGCGATGAGCCGCGGCTCGATCGCGGACTTTGCGCGCGTTGCGGCGCGCCCCAAGCGTGCTGCGGCGTGCAATGCTCGGCGCGGTTGACCCATGGCGAGGAGCAGCTCGGCGATCAAACGCAGTACGTCCGCTCGCTGGGTTTGATCCAGCAGCTGTCCGAGCGCATCGGCCAGGAGCCGCGGGCGACGTCGAAAGGCGGCCTCGCCCTTCAGGAGCGCTCCCTCGGCGAGCACCACGTCTCCCGCCCCGCTCGCGTGCAAGATATAGCGAGCTACCTTCGCTGGATCGTCACTGACTTCGAGCTCACGAGCCAGCCGCTTGGCGACGACACCGTGGGCGCGCGCGATCTCGAGCGCCGGTAAAGGTCGAGACTCCAGCGCTTCGCGAGCTTCGCTGCTCAGGCGAACGCTCTCGCCGTCTCGCTCGATCCATGACCCGGTCGAGATCGCCTGCTCGTGGACGGCGTTCTCGTCCAGTTCCGCGAGTGAGGCTTCACCGCCCAATACCCAAAGCTGGGCCAAAAGGGGCACTTCCTGCGGGCCGCTGCCCCACGAGGACGACCCCGCAGTCTTCGCGTGACCGGGGGTTTGCGCGGCAAATCTCGCCTCGCGTCGCAACGCGGCCTCGATTTTGACGGGCAACCCCTGGGTCTCCGTGAACAGTTCGAGCAACTTGCGCTCGCTGAGCGCGCCGCGCGTCCACGAGCGCAGGCAACCGATGTCCAACGGCGCGAGCTCGATGCGTTCGGCCGCGAGCGGGTTCGCATGCTTGCGACTGGAGATCACCATGGCGAACGAGCCGCTGTCGCCGAGTAGCCGGGCGATGCTCAGCACGGACTCACGCTCATCGGCCTGTAGTTGATCGCAATCTTCGACCGTGACGAGCAGCGGTTCGGTGCGCTCGCTCTGGGAGCGCACCGCCGCGAGGGTGGCGCGCGCGCCGCTCGGGAGCGCTTCGAGCCCCAGTGCGCGGGCGAGCCGCTGCCTCCAAGCGGCGGGCTCACCCACCCGCACGCGGAGCACGGGTAGGCTGAGCTGCGCTCGCCAGCCGAGCTCACGCATGAAGCGCGTGGCGCCAACCCCCGCCGCGCCTTGAATCGACAACACGCGGGGCCCGCTTGATCGCGTCAAGAACGTCTCGAGCCAACGCTGGAATTGAGCCAGCTCCGTTTCACGCCCGAGCAGCTCGGATGGCGCGAATAGCCACTTTTGAGGCTTCTTTCGGCGTCCGAGCGCCTCCAATACCTCGGCTACTTCTTGCGGTCGCCGCTCGGGATCGGGGCGCGAGACGCGTTCTACCAGCTGGCGCACGGGATCCGAAGGGCGCAGGCCAGCGAGTGCCCAAACCGTTCGGATCGTGTGACCGACTGCGAACAGGTCCGCCGGAGCCGAGCCCGTTGCTCGCTCGAGCAACTCTGGAGCCAGATAGCCTTCGGTGCCGGCGAGCAGCTCAGTGACTCCGAAGGGGCGCGCGCAACCGAGATCGATCAAAACTCCGCTGCCGTCTTTGCGCACGAGCACATTGGTTGGCGTGAAGTCCCCGTGCCGGATGCGCGCGTCATGCAGCACCGCCAAACCTTCCAGCGCGTCGAGCAGCGGTCGAAGTAGGTCTGGGGCGCTAGCGCCCGTGCCGGCTCGTGCCGCGAGTGTCTGCCCCTCGATGTGCTCGGCGACGTAGTAGTGGATGACTTCACCACGGATGCGTTCGCTGCCAAGTTCGAGTACGCGCACCAAGTGCGGATGCGAGAGTCGCGACAGCAACGCGAACTCACCTCGGAACGAGGAGAGGAGCTCAGGCGCGTCCACCCGCAGCTGCTTGACCACGCGCGTGGCGCCGCTCGGCTCTTCGCGTGCCAGGAAGACGGCGCCCATCCCTCCTTGGCCTAGCGGCGACTCGACGCGGTAGCGCCCTTGCAGGAGATCGCCCGAAAGCAGTGCCACGGATCGACTGTACCAGCTGGCAATCATTCGGTCGAAATGGAACAAAATGGAACACAGTCGGTGGCGGCTAATTCGTCGTAATTATTAGAGACAATGCCAATCGCGTCTGCCGGCATGTGACTTGCTCTAGAGCTCATCCAGGAGGCTTGAGAGCAATGAACAAAGTCTATGGTTTGAGCGTGTTGGCCCTGTTGGTGGCCGCGTGTGGGGGAACGACGAGGACGGGTGGTGGCGCCGCCACCAGCCAAGCGGAACTCAAGAAGGCCGCCGCCGAACAGGTCGCGAACGGCACGGCGAGCGGCGACGTTTGCGCGCAGCATGGCTGGTACGGCGACAAAGTCTGCGACACGTTCTGCACTGATAAGGACACCGACTGCGTGCCTTCGACCGGGCCCACCGTGTGCGCGGAGTTCATCGAACAAGGCGACGGCGTCTGCAGTCGAAAAGCCGACGACCCGTGCCGCTTTCAAGATCCCGACTGCAACGCTTCGACGCCTCCGAACGCCGGCGGAGGGGATCCAGTGGTGTGCGCGGCATACATCGAAGCGCCCGACGGTGTCTGCTCGCGCCCCGCGACGGACCCGTGTCGTGGCCAGGATCCGGATTGCGTCATCTCGACGCCGCCGACCGGCGGCCCTGTCGTTTGCCCCGCCTACCTCGAGGTGCCGGACGGCAAGTGTTCGCGACCCGCGACTGACCCCTGTCGCAGTGAAGATCCGGATTGTGTCGATCAGGGCGGAACGGGCGGAAGTGCGGGTGCAGGCGGTGGTTCAGGCGACGGCGTCGCCTGTGCGGAGTACATTGAAGCTCCCGATGGCGTGTGCTCGCTCCCGCCCAACGATCCGTGCCTGTTTCACGATCCCGACTGCAAGCCGGCGAAGTGAAGCCGGACGCCGCTCGATGCCCCCTCGTTAAGGACTGATGCGCATGTCGTTCCATCCCCGAATCGCCCCACTACTGACCCGTGGGCGCGTGATCATGGCTGCCAGCTGGGTAACACTGGCTGGTGGCTGTGGTCCGGGGGCGGCGACGCCGATGCCCGAACCACCGAGTTTGGTCAATCTGGCCGACGTGGGACCACCAGAGGTCTTGGTCGCCGAGGCAGCGGCCAATCTACACACCATCGAAGGGCGCGCCGGCGCCGTGCCCCCGAATGCTACCGTACGCGTCACGAATCTCGATGGCACTGACCCCGCTTACGCGACCACCGCGGACGGCCACGGGCACTTCGTCATCACGGTGCAGGCGGTGTTCGGGAACGAGTTGCGCTTCGAGTGGGCGCTCCCGGACAAGCATTCGACGGCGCCCGCGGACGCGCTGCTCGAGTCGGCGGCCATGCAAGCCACTAGCTTTACGCTCGTGCCTTCGCCGCGCTTCGACTGCGTGCATCTCACCCCGGGCTACACGTTGGATTTCGGAGCCAGCGCGGGCAGCTCGCTTTCCGTCATCGTGCAAAACGCGTGTGCAGGCGATGTATCGCTGGGTGCACCTCGTTTGCGCCGCGCTTTGCCCGAATTTTCGAGCGCGGGTGCGGCGCAGATCATCAGCCAAGGCTCGAGCGCCTCGCTCGCTGTCGGCTATTCGCGGACGACACCGGCAGCCTCGGAAGACACGCTGCTGTTCGACATCACCTCTTCCGGCACGGTCATTCGATATCCAGTGACCTTGTCGGCTGCAACGAAGCCCTGAGTACAGCGCGTCGAACGCGCCTTTGAGTGATCGGTAAACCAATGAAGAATCGAAGTGTGCCCAGCGTGGGCGCGGCGGGCCCGGTGTGTCTTTTGGCGCTTCTCGGCTTGAGTGGCGTGTTCGTTTTCGCGGGCTGTGGCAGCAGCGACAACTCCGGGACCGGTGGCACAGGCGGTAGCGCTGGCAGCGCCGGTTCCGGAGGCAAAGCCGGCGCCGCGAGCGGCGGCAACGCGGGCTCTGCCGGTTCTGCTGGCAAAGCGGGAGGCGCGGGCCACGGCGGCTCCAGCGGCAGCGCCGGTGAAGGCGGTGAACCAGGCGAAGCGGGTAGTGGTGGCGATGCCAGCGGTGGAAGCGGTGGAAGCGGTGGAAGCGGTGGACGCGGTGGAAGCGGTGGAGTGCCGGTTTGTCACGGGCCGCTGGCACTGAAGTGGCGCGATCTCGGGCAGGCAGCGACGAAGGCGGCGGGCGCGCATGTCGCCGTCAGTGGCGGTGACGTGCTGCTCGCGACGGGGAACGGCGTGTTCCGCCGTGCGCTCGATGCTTCGACGCCGTGGGCACCGTCCGGGCTCCCAGGGCAACTCGTCGAGGTGATTTATCCCTCGCAGCTGGACGACCACGTGGTGCTCGCAGGGCTCGCAGCGGAAGGGAGCGACCTAACGACGCCCTCCGTGCAGCGTTCGGAAGATGGCGGCAAGACGTGGACGTCGGTCGGCGCCGCATTCCGCGATCCCTTCGAATCGGACTTTGCGAAGACCGACGTTTACGATTCCATCGCCTCGATTACGTCTTACACCGCCGCCGGGAAGGAGACGTTCTTCGTCAACGGTAGCGGCTTGAACCTGGCGCGCTCGCCGAACGGGAAAGACTTCACGTTCATCGATGGCAGCGGCGAAGCGGCGATCGGTGAATGTCGCAGTTACGCGGCCGCGACGCTCGGTGCGTTCGTGTATCAGGGCTGCGAAGCGCCGCTCGATTCGGCCTGGCTGCGACGCTTGAAACTCGATGCAAAAAACGGCGACGCAGGAGAGTCTTTGCTCACGATTTCGGATTTGGGCAACCGCATGCCGAACGTGCTCACGAGCTCGACTGCGGATCCGGGTGCTCTCTACATGGGTGTCGAGGGTGGGCTCGTGCGTTGGATGGCCGGCAAATACAGCTGGGTCTTCAAGAGTGAAGGGACGAGCTCGCCCGTGCCGTACATCTACGTCCGTGCCGTTTGGGTAGACCCGTGCGATGCCAAACACATCGTGTTTGCGGGTCTCGAGCAAGGCATCAATCCACTCGGTGACGTGTACGAGACGCCCGACGGCGGCAAGACGTTCAAGCACGTGACACTCCCCCCGTTGGGCGCGTTCACCAGTCTCGAATTCACCGGTGGCGTCGTGGCGCCCGACCAACGCACGCTCGTGCTCAGCATCACCTTGGACCGCAAGGGCGCGAACGGTGACTACAATCCGCCCGAAAAGCAGCGCGCTTACGCGTTGGCGCTCACCGTCGAGTAAACGCGCCGCTAGGGCAGCAGGCAATCATCCGTGAGGGTGATTGTCTGCCTGGCTCGGATTCGTTCTCCGAACTCGATGAGCGGATTCTGATGGCGAGTGGAGACAGAAACGTATTGCGATAGCGAAATAGCGGTAAAGTTTGATTTTTGACCACGTTTTTGGCTGGTTTGGTCAACGACGCGTGGTACACAAACTGCGCTCTTGGTTGGCGTACGTGTGAGTTCGCGCCACGAGGGCGAAAGGCAATTTCGTTGTCAAACGCACGCTCGTGGTTGTGTTTCGGCTGTGGTGTCGGCCTTTTGGGTGTGGTTGCCTGCGCGCAAGGCACGGACGACAGCCACCTCACCGGGGGCGCTTCGACTGGCGGCACTAGCTCGATCGGGAGTGGCGGGTCTTTGCTCGGTAATGCCGGCACGTATTCTGGGATCTCCGGTACCTACGGTGTTGCGGGCACGTTCGGCGTCGGTGGCTCGAGCACTGGCAGTGGCGGCAGCTCTGCGGGCGGAGCGCACGGCGGGTCGACCTCCACCGGCGGCAGTGCCGCCGTCGCGGGCAGTGGTGGCAGCGGTGTTGCGGGCGGCACCGGCGCGCAAGGTTGCGCGCACCCGCAGCCGGGAGACATGGGGCTCCTGCTGCAGTATCGGCCCGCGAATACCAACACCACGGCCGACGCGATCCAGTTCGATCTACAAATCGACAACCCGGATGACCGCATGGTGAGTATTGCGAACCTGACGCTTCGCTATTACTTCAACAACGACCTCGGTACCCCCATGGCCGATATCTGGCTGTCACAGATCAAAGCCGTCAACACCACGACGCGCACGGTGGATGCGCCGAAGCTCACCTTCACGCCCACCTATATGGAAGCCACATTTACGTCGACGGACCTGCTCGCCACGGGCGAAAGCCTGCTCTTGCAGCTGCACATCCACAACGCCGACTACATGATGCACGACCAGTCGATGGACTACTCCTTCGAGCCGGCGACGGCGCTCATGCCCTGGTGCCACATCGTCGTGAACGAACAGACGGCCCTCGCCTGGGGCACTCCTCCGCCACCGAGCTGAGTCGAATCGCCTTGCCCCGGCGCGTCGTTAGCGGCCGGTGCGGCCCTAGCGGCCGGCGCGGCGTGCGGAAGGGGGCGTCGGTCGGCGCATTGGGATCTTGGCGGCCTCGGGCGCCGAGGGCGCTGCAGCGGGTGCGGGCGCAGGTGCAGGTGGCGTAGCGATGCCCGTTGGGGCCTCGCCCACCGGGACAGCAGTCTTCATTCGCGCTGAAGAGTGGCCGTCGAGCGTGAGATTTTGGGGAATTGGTTTTGCGGCGGGGCGCGCGCGCGGGGCAGTGGTGGTCTTGTTACGCGCGATCGGAAAGTTGATTTCCGGCGGTGGATACGCTGGCCGCGCCAGTACGAAACCTTGCGCGTAGTGCACACCGAGGTCGGCGATCGCGTGCAGCTCGCCGACGGTCTCCACGCACTCGGCGACTACTTTTGCGCCCAGATCGACGCACAGCGCGACCATGTGCCGGACCATGATTTGGCGTCGCGGATCTTTGTCGATGCCGCGGGTCAAAACGCCGTCGAGTTTGACGATCTTCGGATTCAAATCCAAGATCCGCCCCAAATTCGAGTGCCCCGCGCCATAGTCATCGACCACGAGGTGCACGCCGGCGCGCGCGCAGACGTCTTTCAACACGCTCATGCACAAGTCATAGTGGGTGAACGCCGCTGACTCGGTGATCTCGAGGTACACCTCGTGCTCGTGGAAGTAGAGCGGATCATCTGGTCGCACGAGCCAGCGTTGACTCAACTCCTCCGGGTGCACGTTGACGAACAAGGCCTTGTCTTGGCAGCGCTCGAACGTCACTTGGCGGATCACGCGTCCGAGGTGCCCGCAGGCGCGCTCGTTCGTTGCGTGTTGAAAAAGGATTGTCGGCGAGGCGTATTGCGGCAGCTTGCAGCGGACGAGCGCCTCGTGTGCCAAGAGCTCGCCGGTGGCCACGTCGACGATCGGCTGGAAGACCATGTCGATGTCGTCCGCGGTGAGCGCGCGCACCCCCAGGTCGGGCCCCATTTGGTTGGGGTCGCCCGTGAAAGTCCAGTTCAGGCGGTCCTCAGGCATGCGGCGCGCGCGTCCGATCACGAAACGGCGCACACGCGGCACTATTAAGAGGCCCAGAGCCCCTCGATAAAAATTAATGAATCCCAGACGTTGCGGGTGCATGGCCGGGCCGGCCGGGCGCACTCGTGGATGAATCTGGAAGCGTCACTAGCCGTCTCAGATTTGAGGACCATGATCGGAGCGAGGGCTCGCCGAAAAGGCGAGTCTAAGCGAGGCGTTATATGAATCGTGTGCTTACCTTGATGTTCTCTTGCGCGGCGCTCGCGTTGCCGCGTTTGGCCTCCGCCCAGGGGGAGCCGCCTCCTCCACCACCCGCCACGGCGCCTCCGACCATCAACCTGACGCGGCCCGCGGAGCCCGCGTCGCCGCCTCCGCCCCGCATTTCGCTGGATACCCCCGCCGTGGAGCCGGCGGTCCAGCGCACGTTTCACCTACATGAAGGTTTCTATCTGCGCACGAGTGTGGGCTTTGGCAGTTACCGCGCGAGCTTCACCGATGGCAATCAAGCGAGCCGCAACTTCGTCGAACACGGCAGCAGCATGTCGCTCGATTTGTTGATCGGCGGCTCGCCGAGTCCAGGGGTTTCGATCGGTGGCGGCTTGATGCTCGAGCCGTTGTTCGGTGCCGACTACGAGCGCGATAGCGTGGGCCTCGGCAGTCACGGCGGCTTCAGCACGCTGATTGGCCCGTTCATCGACGGCTTTCCGGATGCGACCAAAGGCTGGCACTTGGGCGCACTCGTGGGGTTCGCGGGGCAAAGCTTTCAGAACTTCACGCCCACCGGCTCGAAGACGTCACGCGCCGGCGGCGTCGGTGGCGCGGCGTGGTTCGGTTACGATTTCTGGGTCGCCGGTGAATGGGCGATCGGCCCCGAACTGCGGCTGATGGGCATGCGCACGAGCGATACGAAATCAGACGAGGACATCTCGGCCTG
>Ga0105245_10005455_pt1 | contig 11172 bp, 9 predicted proteins | sample KBSM54metaG_FD_81523 | JGI IMG/M metagenome (GOLD analysis project Ga0105245, IMG submission 81523) | Miscanthus rhizosphere microbial communities from Kellogg Biological Station, Michigan, USA - KBS M5-4 metaG | ecosystem: Host-associated > Plants > Roots > Rhizosphere > Soil | place: Michigan...
CGTCGATACGCCGGCGCAGGTCGTCGGCGCTCTCGAGCGCCGGGTCCTTGGTGGACATGATGCCGAGCAGGAGTTGCTTGTCCTTTGGCGCATGGCGCAGAGGCTTGAAGTCCCCGGCGCGCGGCGTGTCGTATTCGAGCAGGAACGCATCGACGTTCGACATGTTGAAGACGCGCTCGGCAATCGGCGCGTAGCCGCCCTCGGCGCCCCAAAACGCGTTCATGTTGCCGCGGCACATATGAACGGCAACAATCATGTCCTTCGGCTTGTCGGCGACGGCGTCGTTGATCGCGCGCACGTAGGTGTCGATCAGCTTTTCCGGATCCTCGCCGCGCGTCTTCTTCGACATCTCGCGATGCCGCGGATCGCAGAGGTATGGCAACATGCATTCGTCGATCTGCAGGTATTTGCAGCCGGCGTCAGCAAGCTTCTTCACCTCGGCCCGATACGCGGCAACGAGATCGGCCCAGAACGCATCGACGTTGCGATAGACCGAGGGGACGAAATCCGCATCGCGGAAAAAGTGCACGATCGGCGGCCCCGGAATGGTGGTCTTCGTCGTCTCCTTCGTGAGCCCCTTGAGGAACTTGAACGCTGCGGCCATGCCGCTGTCGCGCGCCTTGATCGGCCCATTGGTCTTGATGCCCGCCGCCGGCCGCGTCTCGCCGGCCGCGTTGATCATGGTGATCGGCACCTTGCCGTCGTAGGTGATCGACAACCCCGTGAAGCTGAGCAGGAAGTCCGTCCACCAGCTGCGCCGCCGGAAGTCGCCATCGGTGATGACCGGGAGCCCGCGCTCCTCCTGGAACTTCACGACGTCGCGAATGTACTTGTCCTCGATCGCCTTCAGCTCGGGATTGTCGTGCTGGGCGAGATTGTGGTCGGCGTCGTGCACGCCGAGCAGCTTGAAGCGCGCCTCGCGCAACTCTTTCGGGCGCAAAAGGCTACCGACGTGATCGACGTGAAGGTGTCCCGCGTTTGCCATGGTGGTTCGTCCTAATACGTATCGAACATGCGCTGGATTGCGTCCGGGTCCTTGGTGACGCCGAGCGCCAGTGTGAGCAGAATGGCCGCCTTCTGCGGCGACAGATTGTCGGCGGCGACCATACCCGGCTCATTCCAGTTGTCGTCGCGAATGACGCGGCCGTCGCCGACGCGCGCGCTGCGCACCACCACGACGCCTTCCCCCGCGATCGCGGCCAGTTCCTTGCGCAGGTCGCCGGTCGAGCCCGCGCCGGAGCCCGCGATGACCAGCCCCCTGGCGCCGAGATTGACCGCTGCGCGCGCCAGATCGGGCCGCACGCCGGTCATGACATAGAGCACTTCGACGCGCGGCATCGACTCCATCCTGGCGACGTCGAACTCGCTCTCGCTCGTGTGCTTGCGCACCGGGCGGCGATAGAACACGACGCCATCGCCGTCGGAATAGCCGAGGATGCCGAGATCCCGGCTGCGGAAAGTCTGGAGCCGATAGGTGTTGGATTTGGTCACATCGCGCGCGGCATTGATCTCGCTGTTGGCGACCACCACCACGCCCATGCCCGCGGCGGCATCCGAGCTTGCGACGCGCACGGCATCAATGAAGTTCAGCTGCGCGTCGCTGCTCATTCCGGTGAACGGGCGCTGCGCGCCGGTCACGATCACCGGCTTCTTCGTACGCACTGTCAGATTGAGGAAATACGCCGTCTCCTCGATGTTGTTCGTGCCCTGTACGAAGATCACGCCCGCGACATCGCCGCGCTGCACCAGAGCATTGATGCGCATGGCCAACGCACGCAGGCCGTTGAAGCTGGCATGGTCATAGGGATTGCCGCCGTCGACCTCGACCTGCGCAATCTTCGCCACTTCCGGCAGTTCGGCCAGCAGCTCCTGGCCGGTCATCGGCTTGCGCCCGCTCTTCCACTCGGCGTAGCGCACCAGATCCATGCGGTCGACGCCGCGGCTTGGCAGCGTGCCGGGCCCGATCAGCAGGCAGATCACTTTGTCGGTCACGTTCCTCTCCTGGCGCCAAGCCTAGCCCAGATCACGCCGGTGCGCGCAGATGGCAGGCCACCCAGTGGCCGGGCTTGACCTCGCTGAAGGCCGGTTCATCGGTCTTGCAGCGGTCGAACACATACGGGCAGCGCGTGTGGAAGCGACAGCCCGAGGGCGGACGGATTGGCGACGGCACGTCGCCGGTAAGCACGATACGCTCGCGTTTGGCCGAGGCTTTCGGCGGCTCGGGCTTCGGCACCGCCGACAGCAACGCTTCGGTGTAGGGATGCAGCGGATCGACGAACAGCGCCTTCTTGTCGGTCATCTCGACGATCTTGCCGAGATACATTACCGCGACGCGGTGGCTGATATGCTCGATCACGGCGAGATCATGCGCAATGAACACGTAGGACAGCCGATACTCGTCCTGCAGCTCCATCAACAGGTTGATCACCTGCGCCTGCACGGACACGTCGAGCGCCGACACCGGCTCATCCGCAATGATCAGGCTCGGGTTGAGTGCCAGCGCCCGCGCGATGCCGAGCCGCTGGCGCTGCCCGCCGGAAAATTCGTGCGGATAGCGCGCCATCTGCTCGCGGCGCAGGCCGACGCGCTCGAACAGCGCCGCCACGCGGTCCTTGACCTCCTGTCCCGACACTACGCCGAAATTGGTCAGCGGCTCGGCGACGATGGCCCCGGCCGACATCCGCGGATTGAGCGAGGCATAGGGGTCCTGGAAGATCACCTGCATCTGGCGCCGGTGCGGCCGCATCTCAGCTTCCGACAGATGCGTGATGTCGGTGCCGTTGAGCTTGACGCGCCCCCCGCTCGGGTCGAGCAGCTTGAGGATGGTCTTGCCGGCGGTGGACTTGCCGCAGCCGCTCTCGCCGACAAGGCCGAGAGTCTCAGCCTTGCCGAGTGTGAAGCTGATGCCATCCACCGCCCGCACCTGGCCAGCGACACTCGAGAACACGCCGCGGCGGATCGGGAAATGCTTGCTTAAGGACTCGACCTCGAGCAGCGGAGGTGTCGGCGTCCCGTTCATGCAGGTTTCCCCTGCGCGGCAACGCTGCGCCAGTTCCAGCAGGCGACGAGATGCCCCCTGCCCGCGTCCTCAATCGGCGGATACTCGACCCGGCAGCGGTCGGTGGCATGCGGGCAGCGCGGCGCGAACGTGCAGCCGGCAACCGGCTCGCGCAGCGACGGCACCATGCCGGGGATTTCGGCGAGCTTGCGGTGCTTTGCCTCGAGCGAGGAGCCGAGCCGCGGCACTGCCGCGATCAGCCCGCGCGTATAGGGATGCAGCGGGGTGGCGAACAGGTCGTCCACCGTCGCTGCTTCGACATGACGCCCGGCGTACATCACGATCACCCGCTGCGCCGTCTCGGCCACAACGCCGAGATCGTGGGTGATCAGGATTACGGCGGTGCCGAGCTTCTCCTTCAGCTCCTGGATCAAATGCAGGATCTGCGCCTGGATGGTGACGTCGAGCGCGGTCGTCGGCTCGTCGGCGATCAACACCTGCGGATTACAGGCGAGCGCCATGGCGATCATCACGCGTTGCCGCATGCCGCCCGAGAGTTCGTGCGGATATTGCCGGACGCGCCGCTCGGCTTCCGGAATGCGCACCAGCGTGAGCATGTCGACCGCACGCGCCAGCGCCTGTGTCTTGGACATGCCCTGGTGCAGCATCAGCGTCTCACTGATCTGGTAGCCAATATTCAGCACCGGATTGAGCGACGTCATCGGCTCCTGGAAGATCATCGAGATCTGGTTGCCGCGCAGCGCCCGCATCTCGGTTTCGCCGAGGTCGAGAAGGTTGCGGCCCTTGAAACGGATTTCGCCGCCGACAATGCGGCCGGGCGGTGACTGGATCAGGCGGAGCACCGACAGCGCGGTTATGCTCTTGCCGCAGCCGGATTCGCCGACCACGCCCAGCGTCTCGCCGGCCTGCAGCGCGAACGACACGCCGTCCACCGCGCGGACTACGCCCTCGCGCGTATAGAAATACGTGCGCAGGTCCTCGATCGCGAGCACAGGCTCGCCCGCTCGCTGGGCCGGCGCCGTGGCGCTATCCACCATCACGCTCACAACGCACGCGCCAGCCGCGGGTCGAGCGCGTCGCGCAGCCCGTCGCCAAGAAGATTGATCGCCAGCACCGTGATCGACAGAAACACGCTCGGGATCAGGATCATGTAGGCCGCGACCAGGAACAGCATGCGGCCCTCCGCGATGATGTTGCCCCAGCTCGGGATCGTGGGTGGCGTGCCGGCGCCGAGAAAGCTCAGGATCGCCTCGACGATGATGGCGGAAGCGCATACGTAGGTCGCCTGCACGATCAGCGGCGCGATGCAATTGGGCAGGATGTGGCGCCACAGGATCAGCCAGTTGCGCGTGCCGCTGGCGCGCGCCGCTTCCACGAACGGCTGCTCGCGTAAGGTAAGGCCGAGACTGCGCACCAGCCGGCTCATGCGCGGCACTTCGGCAATGGTGATCGCCAGGATGACGTTCTGGATGCTGGCCTTGGTCAGCGCCATCAGCGCGATCGCCAGCAGGATCGGCGGAATCGACATCAATCCGTCCATCACCCGCATGATCACCGCGTCGAGATAGCGGTGAAAGCCCGCGACCAGTCCGATCACGAGTCCGGCCACTGTGCTGAGAATGGCAACCGAAAAACCCACGAGCAGCGAAACACGCGTGCCGTAGAGCGTACGGCTGTAGATGTCACGGCCGAGCGAGTCTGTGCCGAACCAGAAGTCCGCATTGGGCGCGCGCAGGCGTTTGACCGGGCTGAGCTCCAGCGGGTCGATCGTACCGAGGTAGGGCGCGAAGACTGCAACGCCGACGATGATGGCGAGCAGCACACCGCCGATGACGGCCGTCGGATGCCGCCGCCACAGCTCGCGCAGCCGCCCGGGTTTGCGCAAGCCCGCAATCCCACCCGCGTTTTCGTTGATGATCGCGGTCATCAATACCTGATCCTGGGATCGAGAAAGGTGTAGCTGATGTCCACCAGCAGGTTGAGCAGCACGTAGCTGGCCGAGAACACCAGCACGATGCCCTGGATCAGCGGATAGTCGCGTTGCAGGATGGCGTCGACGGTGAGCCGCCCGATACCGGGAATCGAGAACACGGTCTCGGTCACGATGGCGCCACTGATCAGCAGTGCGAAACCGAGTCCGATCGTCGTCACGATCGGAACCGAGGCGTTCTTGAGCGCATGCGCCAACAGCACCCGCGTGTTGCTCAGCCCCTTTGCCTGCGCCGTGCGGATGTAATCCTGGCTCAGCACTTCGAGCATGGCGGCGCGCGTCATGCGCGCGATCAGCGCGATCAGTACGATGCCGAGGGTGAGCGAGGGCAGGATGATGTTTTGCAGGAACGGCAGCACGCCTTCGGTGATGCTGACATAGCCCTGCACCGGCAGGATCTCGAGCCACATGGCGAAGGTGAGGATCAGTACATAGCCAATGACGAAAGTCGGGAACGAGAAGCCGGCCACCGCGAAGGCCATCACCGCGCGGTCGACCCAGCTGCCGGCGCGCCAAGCTGCCAACACACCGAGCGGGATCGCGAACACGATCGCCACCAGCATGGAGCAGAGCGTGAGCGCGATCGTCGGCTCGACGCGCTGGAAAATCATCAGGCTGACCGGTTGGTTCGAGAAGATCGAAAACCCGAGGTCGCCGTGCAGCACATGCCACAGCCAGCGGCCGAACTGGGTGATCAGGGGCTCGTTCAATCCGAGCTGTTGCCGGATACGCTCGACCGTTTCGGTGGTGGCCTGATCGCCGGCAATAATCGCCGCAGGGTCTCCAGGACTGAGGTAAAGCAGCGAGAACACGAATAGCGCCACCACGCCCATCACAGGGATGGTGGCCAGCACGCGCCGGATTACATACGCGAGCACTGGTTCATTTCCATGTCAGGTGGCACGGCCTCGTCCCTCGTCATTGCAAGGAGCGAAGCGACGAAGCAATCCAGCGCCGAGAGGCACAACTGGATTGCTTCGTCGGGCTGCGCCCTCCTCGCAATGACGCCGAGGAGCGTGGCCCGTCGTCTCTCACGCCTTCTTGATGTTCCAGAACACCGGCTGGCCTTCCAGCACGCCGGTGATGTTCTTGCGGAAGCCGGTGAACGGGATCGACTGGCCAAGCGGGATGTACGGCACGTCCTCGAAGGCCTGAAGCTGGATCGCGGTGCAGATCTTCTTCTGCTCGTCGAGATCGTTAGCCGCGAACCACGCGCTGCGTAGTTCCTCGATCTTCGGGCTTTCCGGCCACCCGAAGCTCGCCGACTTGCCGTTGCCGCGCAGCCACGAGTGCGACGCCGGATTCACCTGGCTCGAGCCGTTATCGTAGATCGCAAACGCGCTCCAGCCGCCCTGGTCCGGCGGCTCCATCTTGGCGCGGCGTTGCGATACCGTGCTCCAGTCGACCGCCTGGTAGTCGACATTGAGACCGATCTTCTTGAACACGTCGGCGGTCACCTCACCCATGATCTTCAGGTACGAGATGTTGACCGCCACCATCAGGGCAACCTTCTCGCCCTTGTAGCCGGCGGCCTCGAGGTCCTTCTTGACCTTGGCGTAGTCGCGCTTGCCCATCAGCTTGTCCATGCCGGCGTTGCTGGCGAGCGGCGTATCCGGGCAGAAGTAGCCGACGTTGTCGTGCCACAGCGTCTTGTCGGGGCCGTTGAGCGCGATCATGTAGTCGGACTGCGTGATGGCGCCGAGGATCGCGCGGCGGACGCCCGGATTGTTGAAGGGCGGATGCAGGTGATTGAAGCGCAGATAGGCGATCAGTCCGTTCGGCGTGATCGTCTTGACCACCAGATCCTTGTTCTGACGCAAGCGCGGGATCAGATCGGTCAGCGGCGTCTGCAGCCAGTCGATCTCGCCGCGCTCCAGCGCCGCCGCCGCCGTCGCCTGGTCGTTGATGATCTGCCACTCGACACGGTCGAGGTTGGCGACCTTCGGGCCCGCGGTGAACTGCTGCGGGCCGTCCTTGCGCGGCACGTAATCGGCGAAGCGCTCGTAGACGATGCGTGAGCCGGCGACGCGTTCACCCGGAACGTACTTGAACGGACCGCTGCCGGTCGTGTCAGTCACCGCCTTGTTGGCGTCGGTCGAGGCAAGGCGCTCCGGCATGATCGGGCACATCGAGGCGTTCGGCTTGGCCAGCGCCTCGGGCAGCAGCGGAAACGGCCGCTTCAGGCGGAACTGCATCGTCCGGTCGTCGGTCGCGGAGAGATCGTCGGTCGCCGACATCAGCGCCTGGCCGAAGGCGTCGCGCTGCGCCCACCGCTTCACGCTCGCGACCGCGTCTTTCGCCAGCACCTTCTCGCCGTCATGGAACTTCATGCCGTCGCGCAGCGTGAGCTTCCACTGCTTGCCATCGTTCTCGACGTTGACGCCCTCGACCATCTGCGGATGCGCCTTGAAGTTATTGTCGACGCCGAACAGGGTATCGTAGACGAGGAACGCGTGATCGCGCGTCTGCCACGACGGCGACAGCACCGGGTCATAGATCACCACGTCGGCTTCCGGCACGAACTTGATGACGCGCGCGCCCTGCCCGCGCGCGATCGACGGCGCGGCGACGGCGACGGCTGCGGTACCCGCAAGGAATTGACGGCGATCCATCTGACATCCTCCCTGAGTGATTGCTTTGTTGTTCGTTCGCCCGGCGGAACCGCCGGTCCACTGACGAAACGTTACCACGGCAGCGGGGAGTTACCAGTCCGCGCTCTCTCGCCCACCGGGCGGGGCTGCGTCCCATTACGCGCGGGCCTCGTGCATCGACCGCCAATTGCGCGGGATCGTCGAGACCGAGCAAGATGAACGAGGGCTAAGGCTAGTCCGGCGCGCCTGCGGCGCACGCGCGCAGGGCCGAAACCAGCCCCGGTGCAGCCGGCACCTTATAGGTGAAGGACTCGGACTTCCCGGTGATGGTGACCATCTGATCGCGGTTGAACCGCTCGAGCGACGACGGGGGCGACGACGCAATCTCGGCCCGGGCCAGATCGAAGCTGATGGCCCGACCGGCCAGCAGAGTGGGTGCGCCGCCTTCGATCGCCAGGTCGATCGGAACGACATCATCCAGCGTGAATTGCGGCTTCGGAATCAGAAAGCCGACACTCCACCTCTGATCCGATGTTGCATTGAGAAACGCCGCAGCCCCGCCATCGACGGAAAGAATGGTCGTACCGCTGCAATAGTTGATGCGCTTCGTTCCGGGGAAAGCCCAGGCAGACACATGCCAAACGCCGACCGTGAACGACTTCAGTTTTTCGGCAGGCGTAGACTGGGCCCCGGCCGGCTGGTCGGCCAGCGACGAAACCACGAGCACGGTCAAAACCATCCAGGTCTTTCGCATGCGTCAGCTCAGAGCAACGCTGGTCCACGACTATAGCGGAACCACCCGGCGGCCGCGACGCCAGGGCCTGCACCGTCCAACGTAGAGTTAATCCGCCGTGAAGCCCGACGCCTTCACCACCGGCGCCCATTTGTCGGCATGCTCGCGCTGGATCTTGCCGAGTTCGGCGGGTGAGGTGCCGGTCGGCCGCAGACCCCACTCGAGCTGGCGCTTCTGGAAGTCAGGAGACTTCACGGTCTCGACGATCGCCTTGTTGAGCTTGCCGATGACATCATCGGGCGTCTTTGCCGGCGCGAACATGGCGTACCAGCTGGTGCCGACGATATCGATGCCGCTTTCCTTGAAGGTCGGCACGTCGCCAAGCCCGATCGAGCGCTCGACGTCCGACGTTCCGACGACGCGCAGCTTCTTTTCCTGATGTAGTTGGAGGAAGTCGCTCGCAACCGACGACACGATCGGAATCTGGCCGCCGAGAAGGTCGGCGATCGCCGGCGCGCCGCCGCGGTAGGCGATGTGAGTCATTTCGATGCCGGCGGCCCTGCCGAACATCAGTCCGAAGAAATGCGGCAGCGCGCCCGCGCCCGGCGAGCCGAACTTGGCCTTGTCGGGATTGGCCTTGAGCCACGCGACGAGTTCCTGCGGATTCTTGGCAGGCACGTCGTTGTTCACTGCCATGCCGAAGTCGAAGGTGTTGATCTGCGAGAGCGGTCGCAGGTCGGTGAAGGGATCGTAGTCAAGCGTCTTGTAGACAAACGGATAGATCGTCACCGCTGCAAACGGCGTGAACAGCAGCGTCGTCCCATCCGGCGCGGCGTTCTTCACCGCCGAGACGCCGATGCGGCCGGCGCCGCCCGTGCGATTGTCCACGATCACCTGCTGGTTCAGCGCCGTCGACATCCTGTCCGCGAGCAGGCGGACCGTGGCGTCGCCGGTGCCTCCGGCCGCGTAAGGAAAGATGATCCGGATGGTGCCGCCTTGCGCGCGCGCCACGTGAGGCGCGGCGACGACGGCGGCCGCCGCCGCCGTCGAACCGATCAGGAAATGCCGGCGATCCATCTCATCCTCCCATCCGGCGAGACGTCGTCGAACTTGTCGGCGAGGCTTCGCGCAGCTTATGCGCCGCCCGGTTTGGCCCGGACGCGCGCGATTTTCTTGTCAGGAGCGAATGTGAACCTCAGTTCACGTTCTAGTCAAGCGCGACTCTTAGTCCACTTTGACGAAGAGATCGTCGACCTTGATCGGCCTTGCGATCAGCGACTGTTCGTGGAGATAGGCGACCAGCGCTTCGAGCGTCTTGCGGTTCGCATCGACCCCGTAAGGCCATGGGTCGGGACCGAACACCTTGTCCATAATTTCGATCTCCGCGAGCATCCACGGCATCATCGTTGCCAGCATTCCGGTGTGACGCATGCGCTGGAGCGCGATGTCCTTGGCGCGGCAAAACGCCTGGTAGAGACTCTTCGCGGCCGCTGGATTGCGCTCGTACACGTCGCGCCGCATCGCGACGAGATGCATGATCGGGTAGATGCCCGTGCGCTTGTAATAGTCGGCCTCGACCTCGGGAAAATTTGGGAACAGCCGCGCGACGTTTCCGCCGCGGTGAACCGCCAGCGGAAGATCACTGCCGAGAACGGCGTCGATCTCGCCCTCCTCCAGCAGATCGCTCAGCGACTTGCCGCTGGTGTTGTCCTCGATGCTGACGCGCTTGAGCATCGGCGGCGGGCTCGGATTGCCGTGGCGCCCCGGCTTGTTGGTCGCCCCTTGCAGCCAGCGCACGCCGGAAAGATCGACGCCGTAGTCGTGTGCGAGCAGGCCGCGGATCCACACCGCCGCCGACATGGTGTAGAGCGGCACGCCGATGCGCTTGCCGGCGAGGTCCTTCGGCTCGCGCACCGTGCGCGTGTTCACGGTGATGAAACTGTGGCGGAACATGCGCGAGGGGAACACCGGCAGCGCGACGAAGGGCGACGTGCCGGCGACCGTGCCACTGATGAACTCGGACGAGGAAAATTCCGCGGCGTCGAACTCCTGTTTCGCCGCCATGCGATCGAAGGTTTCACGCGGGCTCGCCACCGGAACGAACGTGAAATCGACGCCCGCCGGCGCCACCTCTTTCGTGATCAGCGGCACCATGCGGTCGTAGGCGGCGCAGGCAAAGGAAATCGGGACGTTCGGCATCGTGATCCTCGCGGGCTGCGCGAGGGTTTCAACCGCGCGCCATGCCGTCAAGCCGCGGCCGGGCATGGGGCCTGTGCGGGTGACCGCTGGCGGCGCCGCAGGCGCGGGCCGATAGTCGCCGGCCGGAGGTTCCCATGCCCGACCGCATTCTCGTCTCTCATGCCGGCACCCTGCCCCGGCCGCCCGGTTTGAAAGAGCAACTCGCCGCCGATCCGAGCGCGCCCGCGTCCAAACAGGCCCTGGCGCACGCCGTTGCCGACGTTGTGCGGCGCCAGGCCGACATGGGCATCGACATCGTCAACGACGGCGAGTTTTCCAAGGTCCGCGGATTTTCCGAGTACGTGCGCGATCGCCTCGGCGGGTTGGCCCACAACGCGGCGCAGCGGCGCCTGTCGGTGATGGCCCGCGACGCACGTGATTTTCCCGGCTTCGTCCTGGAGAAGTTTGCGCGGCATGTGCAGTTCGGCGCGACGTCCGGTGCATTGTGCACGGCGCCGCTGTCCTATGTCGGCGCGGCCGTCACGCAGGGCGACATCGACATTCTCAAGGCGGCGCTGAAGGGCGTGAATGCCACGGGCTACCTGCCCTCGATTGCGCCCGGCACCATCGAGCACTGGCTGATCGACCAGCACTACGGCAA
>Ga0105245_10005457_pt1 | contig 11170 bp, 10 predicted proteins | sample KBSM54metaG_FD_81523 | JGI IMG/M metagenome (GOLD analysis project Ga0105245, IMG submission 81523) | Miscanthus rhizosphere microbial communities from Kellogg Biological Station, Michigan, USA - KBS M5-4 metaG | ecosystem: Host-associated > Plants > Roots > Rhizosphere > Soil | place...
ACTGCGGTTCGAGACGCCCAGCTTGCGATACACGGAGATCGCCTGCGTCTTGATCGTGTTGCGCGAGACGAAGAGGCGCTCGCCGATCTCGCGGAACGACAGGTGGGTGGCGAGCAGCGGGAGCAGCCGCAGCTCGGCGGCCGTCAGCCCCGATCCGGTGAAGTCGCCCACCTCGCGGGTGGATGCGATCTCGTCCCGGAGGGCGTTGGCCTGGCGCTCGAGCAGCCCCATGTGCGGGTGGCGGCCGAGGATCTCCGTGGCCTCGTCGAGGCGCGCGCAGGCCCCCTCGGCGTCGCGCAGAGTCATGTGCGCCCGGGCCAGCTCCATGCGGGTTTGCACCGCGAACCACGGCAGCGCGTCGCCCAGCTCCTGGGTGAGGCGCTCGGCGGCGCGCAGGTCGGCCCGGGCCTGGTCCCAGCGGCACCGGCGCAGGCCGGCACGGGCCGCGGCCGCCAGCTCGGCGGCACTGGTCGGATACGTGTCCAGCCGGTCGTCGTAGACGAGCTCCCGCCCCTCCTCCGCGAGCGTCTCGGCCGTGCCCTGATCGCCGCAGGCCGACGCCAGCATCGCCCGTTCGCCGGTGGCGATGATCTGGACGTCGGTCGCGCCGGCCCAGCCGGCCGCACGAGCCGCATGGGCGAGGACGACGTCCGCTTCGTCGATCTCGCCGAGCAGGGCAAGCGCCGCTCCGCGGAGGAGGAGCGCGATCGGATACCAGGGGCTGTCGGTCGGCAAATCGGTCAGCGCCGACTCGGCGTCGACGAGCATGCGATCCGCCCCGTGGCTGCACATGGCCGCCCGCACGACGGCCGTCCACGGCCGCGCCGAGGCGCAGCCGTCGGGCATCTCGGCGTCGGGCGCGCCCGCCTCGGCCGCCCGCAGCCACTGGTGTGCCTCCTCCGGATGTCCGCGCACCGCATGCACCCACGCGCCCAGCGCCGCCACGCCGGGATACCGGTCGAGGTCGTCGCGGCCGGGGAAGCAGTCGAGCCACTGCTCGACCGATCCGGCGCGGCCGCTGCTCACGGCCGGCAGGGCGATCGACCCGAGGATCCGGGCGACCCGGTCGACGTCGCCGGCGGCGGCGGCCGGGTCGAGCGCGGCCTCCATGTCGCCGTGCGCCTCGAACCAGTCCGCGGCGCGCTCGTTCAGCTGCGGGATCCGCTCCGCCTCCGTGTCCTCGAGCTCGCGCAGGAGGACGTCGCGGAAGAGGTGGTGGTAGCGGTACCACTTGCCCGCCGCGTCCAGCGGGACGACGAAGAGGTTCGACCGGTCGATGGCGCGCAGCCGCCGCCCCGAGCCGGACGTCTCCAGCACCGCGTCGCACAGCGGGCCGGACATGCGGCTCAGCACCGCCGACCGGCGCAGGAACACGAGCGTCTCCTGGTCGAGGTCGGCCAGGTGCTCCGCCCGCACGTAGTCCGCCACGTAGCGGTCGTCGCCGGCCAGCTCGAGCGCACCCTCCAGGCGCTGGCTGGGGCGTTGCATGCAGCGGGCGGCGAGGACGAGGCCGGCGGGCCACCCTTCCGTCTGCTCGACCAGATAGCGCACCTCGTCGTCGCTGGGATCGACCCCCGCACCGCGCAAGAGGAGCGTCGCCTCCCGCCGGCTGAGCGCGAGCGCGTCCGCCTCGATCTCGAGCACGCTTCCGTTAGCGCGCATGCGGCCGATCGGGAGCGCCGGTGCGGTGCGGCCCGCGAGCGCCAGGACCGACCCCTCGGGGACGTGCCCGGCAAGCGCCTCGAGCGCGTCGAGCGCGTCGGGCTCGTGCAGACGGTCGGCGCAGTCCAGGATCATCACGAACGGCTCCGGGCCGGCCTCGATCGCCGCAACGAGCCGCGGCAGCGCCCGTGCCCACACCGAGGCGCCCGGCGTCCCGAGCGCCTCGAGCAGGGACGGCGGCACGGGCCGGGCGCCGCCCAGCGCCACGGCAAGGTGCCGCACCAGGACGAGCGGGTCGTTGTCCCGCTCGTCGATCGTGACCCACACAGCGGGCCGCTCGTCACGGGCCGCCCACTGCGCAAGCAGGGTCGTCTTGCCGTATCCCGCGGGCGCGGCGACGAGCACGACCGGGGTCGCCGTCGTCGTGCGCAGCCGGTTCACCAGACCGACGCGCGAGACGCTGCCCTCCGCCACCTGCGGGACGCGCACCTTCGAGTCGATGACGTCGAACGGCGGCGGCGCCTGGCTGGTCTGCTCAGCCGGGCCGACCGCCGCCAGCTCGACCGCGCGTCGACCGCGCGATGTTGAATGCCGGCGGGTCGAAGATCGTGCGCTGGAAGCAGCGCCTGTTGGCCGTGCCGCGCTAATACGCCCTCCCCAGGTTTTCGTATTCGCCAGCATGCCCCGCTCTGCGTCGAGGCAGGAGCGCCACCATACGCCTTCTCCGCCGTCCGGTATAGGCCGGTTATCACCACACCGTCGTTGGGTTAGCACCACAGCTCGGCCGGGTGGCGTCACTCGCGGCGACGGGATATGTTTGCCCGAACCGACGGTCGTGTTGTCGACCGTCGCTCGGGTCAGGGGGCCGGGGACGACGGCTATCGCGGTGAGCGGACGAGACACTCCGGGGTCATCGACGTGACCCTGCTTCGGATCGTGATCGGCGAGGACAGCTACCTGGCCCGCGAAGGCATCATGCGTGCCCTCGAGGAGCTCGAGGAGGTCGACGTGGTCGCCACGTGCGCCGATCTCGACGACCTGCGCGCGACGATCGACGCCGTGCGGCCGGACGTCGTCCTGACCGACATCCGCATGCCGCCGACCAACACCGACGAGGGCATCCGGCTCGCGCGCGAGCTGCGCCAGTCGCACCCGGAGATCGGTGTGGTCGTGCTCAGCCAGCACGCCGAGCCGCTCTATGCCGTGGCGCTGCTCGAGGACGGCTCCGACCGGCGCGCCTACCTGCTCAAGGAGCGGCTGAAGGACGAGGGCGAGCTGGCCCGCGCGCTGCACGAGGTCGCCGCGGGCGGCTCCGTCGTCGACCCCCACATCGTCGAGCGGCTCGTCGGCGCCCAGTCCGGGAGCACAGGCTCCCGCGTCGACAAGCTGACGCCGAGGGAGCGCGAGATCCTGGCGATGATCGCCGAGGGACGCAGCAACGCCGCGATCGCGCGGTCGCTCTCCATCACCACCCGCGCCGTCGAGCGGCACATCAACGCGATCTTCAGCAGGCTCGAGCTGGCGGAGTCCGCCGAGTCGAACCGGCGCGTCCAGGCCGTGCTCGTCTACCTCGCCGGCCTGAAGGCGATGTAGCTAGGACCAGTCGTCCATTGCGCCGACGGTGAGGCCGTACAGGATGCACAGGTTCACGATGATCCCGATCATCGCGCCGAAGGGCGCGCCGAAGATCATCAGGAACCACATGACGATCGCGATCACGGCCAGCACGACCCCGACCTGATAGCCGATCAGGCGGCGTCCGAAGACCGCGACGCCCGCCCCGATCTGGATCACGCCGCCGATCAGGAACACCACGCCCCAGAACGTGAAGTTCGCGAAGTCGAGCTGGTTCGCGACGAAGTGCTTGTGGTCGAGGAGCGTGAACCCATGGATGATGTTCATCGCCCCGGCCAGGATGAGCAGGATGGCGGCGAAGCGCACCCAGCCCGACATGGGGCTCGAGATCCGGCCCGGGGTTGTGCCTGTGGCAGCCTGCGCGTTCATCGTGTCCTCCCTCGGTCGGCGCGAGCGTAGGGCGGCACGGCGGGCCGCCTCTCATGCCGGGCGGATGAAATGGCGCGCAGCCATGGTCGTCCCATCGGGACGATGCGTCCGCCCGCCGCCGCCGCGAGCGTCCCAGGTCTGATGACCGACGGCCCGTCCACGACCGCCCGGGCGAGCGAGCCTGCCTACGGCGCCGCGCTGCGGTGGGAGCCTGACTTCCCGCGCCTGACGCCGGTGGCGGTGATCGTGTCCTGGGTGACCGCCGCAGCGTCGCTCCTCGTCGCGGCGTTCGTGGTGCCGGGGGTGACGATCCCGTCGGCCGTCGGGGCGCTCGTGACCGCGGCCGTCGTGGCGGTGCTGAACGCCGTGCTCCCGCCGCTGGTCGCCGCGCTGCGGCTGCCGTTCACGCTCGCGCTCGACTTCATCCTGATCCTGTTCCTGGACGCGTTCATGATCCGGGCGGCCGCGGCGATCGACGATCGCGCCATCCAGCTCTCGTCCTACGGTCAGGCGTTCGCCGTCGCGCTGCTCGCGTCCGCTGCCGGCGTCGTGATCGGCGTCCTCACCGGGACGAACGACGACGTCCACCTGCTGAGGACGATCCGCCGAGTCTCCCGCCGCCAGGGGCAGGTCGAGGAGACCGGCGTGCCCGGGATCGTGTATCTCGAGATCGACGGCCTCGCCCACCCGGTGCTGAAGCGGGCGATGCGCGACGGCCACGCGCCCAACCTGGCCCGCTGGCTCGGCGAGGGCACGCACACGCTGCTCGAATGGGAGACCGACTTCTCGTCGCAGACGGGCGCCAGCCAGGCGGGGATCCTGCTCGGCTCGAACGACGACATCCCCGCGTTCCGGTGGGTCGAGAAGGAGACGGGCAAGGTCATGACGTGCTCGGCCCCCGCGGACTGCGCCGAGCTCGAGCGCCGCCGCGCCACCGGCCGCGGCCTGCTCGTCGACGGCGGCGGCAGCCGCGGCAACCTGCTCTCGGGCGAGGCGGACGAGGTGATCCTCACCGTCAGCCGGATGGACGCCGAGAAGCAGGCCAACCCCGGGTACCGGGCGTTCTTCGCGAACGGATCGAACGTCACCCGCGTGCTCGTCCTCTTCTTCTGGGAGATCTTCCTCGAGGTGTCGGCCTCGCTGCGGGCGATCCGCCGCGACGTGCGCCCGCGGGGGCATCGAGGCGGCAAGTACCCGTTCCTGCGGGCCGGGATCTGCGTCGTCGTCCGCGACCTGATCGTGTTCGGCGTCCTGTCCGACATGATGCGCGGCCGCCCCGCGATCTACGCGACCTTCTCGAGCTACGACGAGGTCGCCCACCACTCCGGCCTCGAGCGGGCCGACACGCTCGAGGCGCTGCGCAAGCTCGACCAGGAGTTCGGGCGGATCGACCGGGCCCGCCGCTACGCGCCGCGGCCGTACGAGATCGTGGTGCTCTCCGACCACGGTCAGACCCAGGGGGCGACGTTCCTGCAGCGCAACGGCTACAGCCTCGCCGACCTGGTCGACGGGACGCTCGAGCGCAGCGCGGTCGCCCCGCTCGACGCCGGCGACGAGCACGACACGGCGATGTCGCAGGCCGTGCGCGAAGCGACCGGGCGGCAGGCGCCGGCCGGCGACGCGGAGGCCGGCGCCGACGTCGGCGAGCCCGGCGTCGTCGTGCTCGGGTCGGGCAACCTGGGGCTCATCTACCTCATGGCCGAGCAGCGCCGGCTCACGCTCGAGGAGATCGACGAGCGCTACCCGCGGCTGGTCGAGACGCTGCGGGCGCATCCCCACATCGGCTTCGTGCTGGCCCGGTCTGAGGCGCGCGGGCCGGTCGCGCTCGGCGCCAACGGCGCGCACTACGTCGCCGACGGCACCGTCGAGGGCGACGACCCGCTGGCGGCGTTCCCGCCCAACGCCGCCCGGCACCTGAAGCGCACCGACGGGTTCGCCCACGTCGCCGACCTGATGGTGAACAGCTTCTACGACGACCAGCTCGAGCAGGGCTGCGCGTTCGAGGAGCTGATCTCGTTCCATGGCGGCATGGGCGGGCCGCAGACCCGCGCGTTCCTGCTCGCCCCGGCCGGGCTGCCCCTGCCGGAGGGCGAGATCGTCGGGGCCGAGCACGTCCACGAGATCCTGGCCGGGTGGCGGCGCACGCTCCAGGGCAACGGCGGGCCGGCCGGCGGGGAAACCGCCGGGGCGGGCGCCGTGGCCGCAGCCGGCCCGGCCTGAGGGTCGCGGTGGAGACCGGGCTCCTGGCCTGGTTCGGGCACAGCACCGTGCTCGTCGAGCTCGACGGCGTCCGCGTCCTCACCGACCCGGTGCTGCGCCGCCGCGTCGGCCACCTGCGCCGGGCGGAGGCGGTGCCGGCGGAGGCGATCGCGCCGCTCGACGTGATCCTGATCTCGCACGTTCACTGGGACCACCTCGACCTGCCGTCGCTCGACGGGCTCGGCCACGAAACCCGCGTCGTCGTGCCGCGCGGCGCCGGGGCGCTGCTCGAGCGGCGCGGCTTCACCCGGGTCGTGGAGGTCGCTGAGGACGATCGCGCCGACGTGGACGGGCTCTCCGTCCTCGCCACCCACGCGGCCCACTCCGCCGGCCGCGGGCCGCTCGGCGTCAAGGCGCCGTCGCTCGGCTACCTGCTCGGCGACCGGCGACGGGTGTACTTCGCCGGCGACACCGACCTGTTCGCGGGCATGTCCGGCCTGGCCGACCGCCTGGAGGTCGCCCTGCTGCCGATCGCCGGGTGGGGGCCGCGGCTGCCGCCGGGCCACCTCGACCCGGAGCGGGCGGCGACCGCCCTGCGGATGTTGCGGCCCCGCATCGCCGTCCCGATCCACTGGGGCACCTACCGGCCGATGTACGACCGCAGGACGGCCGAGTCCCCCGAGGACGAGTTCGCCCGCCGTGCGGCGCAGCTGGCCCCGGACGTCGAGGTGCGCGTCCTGCCAATTGGCGCAAGCACGCAGTTCTGATTGGCGCCGCGATCAGGAGAGGGCGAGCGCCGCGATGAACGGCTCGCGCACGGCCGGTTCGCAGTGCTCGGCCTCGAGCCGGCGCTTCTCCGCGTCGGGATCGGCGCCGGCGGGATGGTCGGCGCCGTCGCCGCAGGCGAGCGGCATCGGCGAGCGGCCGTCCCATGGCCCGCCGGGGAACGTCGCGTCGGTCGGGATGCGGCGGCCGTCGACGACCGCCGTCAGGTAGCGATGCTTCGCCGAGCAGGTCCCCCGCCCCTCGCGCAGCATCCCGGCCACCGAGCGCTCGGAGGGACGGCCGTACGGGATCGCGCGCACGGCCTCGACGGTCTCGCGGAGCGACGCGTCGGGCGCGGGAGCCATGGATGTCACGGTCGCATCATGCCCGCGACGGCCGCCCCGGCGCCGAACCACCCGGGGTCAGACCCCGAACGGAAGTGCAACAGATGTGCAACGGCCGCCGTTCGGGGTCTGACCCCGATTCCGACCTGTTGCTAGGGGTGCCAGCGGCGGCCGGGGACGAGCACCCGCCACATCCAATGCACCCAGCCGCGCCTGCCGCGCGGCAGGCCGCCCCAGGGCGTCACGCCGTCCGGGCCCGCCTGCTGCCGAGAGCCGTTCATCCGCCGAGTATCGCACCACCGCGATGGGAGGGGACGCTCGGCGGCTAGGCGGCCATGCGGGGCGAGCGGGCAGCCAGCGCGCCGATCACCTCGCGCGCGGTCATGCCGTCGCAGATGTGCACCGGCACGCCGTAATCGGCCAGCTCGACGGCGATCTCCTCGAGCTCGGCGACCGGCTGGCGGCGCAGGTCGGCGTGCGGGATCCAGATCTCGGCCGGGTACGCGCGGGCCGCCCGCCAGCCACGGCTGCCCTCGATCACGTCGCCCCAGAGCGCCACGCGGCCGACCGCCCGCTGCACGACGAGCCGGCTCGCGGCCGGCGGCACGTAGGTGCCGAGGTGGCGCACCCGTTGCATCGCATGCACGCCGCAGGTGCAGCGCGACTCCGGCGCCGCGTGGCCGGGCATGCGCCGCCGCCACGGCCGCAGGCTGTCTCGCGGGCTTGCCTCACAGGTGGCGACGAGCTCGCGGCCCGGCCACCAGATGCTCGGGCAGACGAGGCTCTGCAGGCGCGAGCGGCCGCCCGCATCGACCACCGACCACAGGCGCCAGCCGTGGACGGGCTCGAGGTAGTCAGGGGGGCCCGGCGTCACGGCGTTTGCGCCGGTTCGGGCTCCTTCCGCGGTGCAGGCGCCGGCGCGGGCTCCTCCCGCGGTGTCCGCTGCGGCCGCGGTACCGGATCCTCCACCGGCTCGATCGTGTAGATCCGAAGCGGCTTCCCGATGTCCATGCCGCCTCCCTTCCGAACTGGACTTTACGTCGCTTCTACCCGGATCGCACGGGCGCCATTCGCGGCCGCGGCCGCAACGTGTGGTCGGACACCGAAACCCGACCCGGGGTCAGACCCCGAACGGAAGGGCAACGGAATTGCAACGGCCGCCGTTCGGGGTCTGACCCCGGTATCGTGCGGGCGTGGGTGTCATCCGGCCCTGCGGCGCCGACGAGGGCGACGCGATCCTCGCCATCGTGAACGCGGCCGCCGAGGTCTATCGGGGCGTCATCCCCGCCGACCGCTGGCACGACCCCTACATGCGCCGGGACGAGCTCGACGCCGAGATCGCCGCGGGCGTGGCGTTCTGGGGCTACGAGGCCGATGCCGCGCTCATCGGCGTGATGGGGCTCCAGCCGGCGGGCGAGGTCGAGCTGATCCGGCACGCATACGTGCTCCCGGCGCAGCAGGGCCGCGGCGCCGGCTCGGCGATGCTGCGCCACCTCTGCGCGCTGTCCGGCCGGCCGATGCTGGTCGGCACCTGGGCGGCGGCCGAATGGGCGATCCGCTTCTACGAGCGAAACGGCTTCACGCTCGTGAGCGAGACGGAGAAGACCGCCCTCCTGCGCCGCTACTGGACGATCCCGGAGCGCCAGATCGAGACGTCCGTCGTCCTCGCAAACCAGCGCCCGTAGGCCAGGGCGGCGACTATCGTGGTGGCTCGTGTCGCTTCCCTCCCCGGCGGAACCTGCTCCGGCCGACGTCATCCGCACCGTCGACCTGACGAAGGTCTATCCGGGCGGCGTGAAGGCGGTCGACCGGCTCAACCTGAACGTGGCCGGCGGCGAGATCTTCGGGCTGCTCGGCCCCAACGGCGCCGGCAAGACGACCACCGCCAGCATGCTCACCACGCGGGTGATCCCGACCGCCGGCCAGGCCTACGTCGGCGGCGTCGACGTCGTCCGCCACCCGGCCGTCGCCAAGCAGCTGATCGGCGTCGTCCCGCAGACGAACACGCTCGACCGCGCGCTGACCGTCTGGGAGAACCTCTACTTCCACGGCCGCTTCTTCGGCATGGGCCAGGCCGCCTCGCGCGCCGCCGCCGACGAGCTGCTCGTCAGGTTCCACCTGGCCGAGCGGGCAAAGGCGCCGGTCATGGCGCTCTCGGGCGGGCTCGCCCAGCGGCTGATGGTGGCCCGCGCCCTCGTCCACAACCCGGCCATCCTCTTCCTCGACGAGCCCACCGCCGGACTCGACCCGCAGAGCCGGATCGGCCTCTGGGAGATCGTCTCGAGCCTGCACGAGGCGGGCCAGACCGTCGTCCTCACGACGCACAACATGGACGAGGCCGACCAGCTGTGCGACCGCATCGGCATCATGGATCACGGCCGCATCCTCGCCCTCGGCACGCCGGAGGAGCTGAAGCGGTCGGTCAACGCCGACACCATCGTGACCCTGACCGCCGACGGCGACCTGCCCGGCCTGGCCGAGCGCCTGCGCGGCGCCGTCGACGGGGTGGAGTCGGCCACCACCCGCGACGGCTCGGTGCAGGTCGCGGTGCGCGGCACCGACCGCGTGCTCCTGCGCGTGATCGGCGCGGCCGACGACGCCGGCTACGCCGTCAGCGACGTCCAGGTGGCGCCGCCGTCGCTCGAGACCGTCTTCATCGATCTGACGGGGAAGGAGCTGCGCGACTGATGGCCGCGACCGCGGACTTCGGCGAGCTCTTCCGGACGCGCTCCACCGTCACGTCGAGCCGAGTGGCGTTCGGCGCCCTCCTGCTGCGCGACCTGGTGGTGCTGCGCAAGCGCCTGCGCGAGTTCATCCCGCGCACGATCGTCCAGCCGCTCCTGCTCTGCTTCGTCTTCCTCTACGTCTTCCCCACCATCGGAACCGGCGTGGGCGCCGGCCGCGGCCGGGCGGGAGAGTTGGAGTTCGCGACCGTCCTCGTCGCCGGGGTGGTCGGCCTCTCGATCATGTTCCAGGGCATCCAGGCGGTGGCCCTGCCCATGGTGCAGGAGTTCGGCTACACGAAGGAGATCGAGGATCGCGTGCTCGCGCCGCTGCCGGTCGCCCTCGTCGCGATCGAGAAGGTCGTCTTCGGCGCGATCCAGGGACTCCTCGCCGCGGTGATCGTGTTCCCGATCGCGGCCGTCGTGCACGCGAGCAGCATCCACGTGAACCTGCAGGTGCACTGGCTCGTCCTGGTCACGATGCTGCCGCTCGCGTGCGTCACGACCTCGGCGCTCGGGCTCACGTTCGGCACCCTCTTCGACCCCCGGACGGTGCCGCTCCTGTTCGGGATCGTGATCCTGCCGCTGACCTTCCTGGGCGGCACGTACTACGCGTGGACGACGCTTTCGCCGGTCACGGTGGACGGCATCCACTGGCTGCAGATCGTCGTCCTGATCAACCCGCTGGTCTACATCAACGAGGGTTTCCGGGCCGCGCTCACGTCGTCGGCTCACATGTCTCTCTGGGCCGTCTACCCTGTGCTCCTCGGGTTCAGCGCGCTCTTCCTGTGGGCAGGTACGCGCAACTTCCGGCGCCGAGTGATCGGCTGAGCCCGAACACCGCCCGATGAACCCGTTTGACCCCCAGGACTATCCCCTGCGCCCGACCGTGCGCCGGCTCAGCCGGCTGTGGTGGGACGAGCGCCGCCTGGTCCTGATCGGCCTCGCCTGCGCCCTGGCCTACACGGGCCTCACGCTGACCGTCTCGGTGCTGATCCAGCGGGCGATCGACGGGTCGATCGTCCCGGGCAGCACCGGCGCGCTGTGGCCCTACATCGTCGCGATCATGATCCTCGCGCTGGCCCGCTTCTGGGTGAACTACACCCGCCGGTTCGCCACGTCGCGCGTGGGCATCCGGCTGGAGGCGCGCCTGCGCGAGATGCTCTACCAGGGCTACGTGGGCTTCCCGCGCGCGTTCTACGACCTGCACCCGACCGGCCAGGTCGTCTCGCGGGCGACGAACGACCTCTTCCCCATCCGCTACTTCATCGGCTGGGGGGTCGTGCAGGGGTTCCAGAGCGCCATGATGATCATCGGGGGCGTCATCGTGCTGGCCCTCGTGAACCCGCGCCTGACGCTCTACTCGGCGGTCGCGACGCCGCTGATCGGTTTCGTCGCCTGGCGCTTCGCCCATCTCGTCATGCCGATCTCGCGGCGCGTCCAGGCGGCCAAGGGCGACGTCACGGAGGCCGC
>Ga0105245_10005461_pt1 | contig 11168 bp, 4 predicted proteins | sample KBSM54metaG_FD_81523 | JGI IMG/M metagenome (GOLD analysis project Ga0105245, IMG submission 81523) | Miscanthus rhizosphere microbial communities from Kellogg Biological Station, Michigan, USA - KBS M5-4 metaG | ecosystem: Host-associated > Plants > Roots > Rhizosphere > Soil | place: Michigan...
CCTCGGCGGGCGCGAGCTCGGCTCGAACGGCGCCGCCAGCTTGGCGCTTTGCCAAGCGCTACTCGACGGCTACGTGAGCGTGCTCGGCTCGGGCGTTGCCCCCACGAACCGACCGCCCGCCGTGCAGCGCTTGCTCGATAAAGTTGCCACGCGCAGCCACCGCGATTTGCTCGATCGCCGCACGGAACTCCGCGGCTCGACGCGCCGCTTTTCACGCGGTGATCGCTACCGCGATCTCGACCCGGCAATGGTTCCGAAAGCCGAGGCTGCGTTTGCCTCCTACGTGGCGCGGCTCGATCCCGAGCGCAAACTCGATCGCAGTCATTTTGCCGTCGAAGACGTGGCGTTCCGCGTCGCCGGAGTCGGCAGCTTGGGCACGCTCCGCATCGCCATCCTGGCGCGCGGCAAAGGCCAGCCCGACAGCCGCTGGATCTTCGACATGAAGCGTGAGGGCGTCCCGGCCGCGCAGGCGCTGGTTCCGGTGCAACCAGAAAACCCCGCAGAACGCGTGTTTGCCGCGAACACCGCCTGCCTCCAGAGCCCGCCCCGGATGATGGGCATCACCGAGCTCGACGGCCAGCCACTGTTCGTACGCCGCCTCTTGCCGCAAGAGGACAAGCTCGATCTCACCCACCTCAAGGCCGCAGAGTTGCCCGACTTAGCCCGCTATTTGGGTGGTTTGCTGGGCATGGCCCACCACCGCGGCGCACGACAGCTTCCCGCCGCGCCCTGGACGGACGCGGAGCGGACCGGCCTCGTGCAACGCGCGATCGTGATCGCCGGGGTACACGAGGCGAGCTACCTCAGCATGTGCCACACGTTGTGAGCCGACTCACTTCACGTTGATCGAACAATCGGGCTCGCAGCCGTCAGCCGGCACGTTGTTGCCGTCGTCGCAATCTTCGCCCTGATCTTTTTGCACGATGCCGTCGCCGCAGTGCGGGCCGAGCACGCAGTGGGGCGCGCACTTGCCGTAGCCGCCGAGGTTCATGCCGTCGTCGCACTGTTCGAACTTGGCTTGCACGATGCCGTCACCGCAACTGGGACCCGCCTGGCAACCCGGGCCACAGCCGCCGTACTTGCTGCGGTTCACGCCATCATCACAAGCCTCCTGGGGTTTGTCGACGGTGCCGTCACCGCAGTACGAGCCGAGCGTGCACTTGGTGGTGCAGTAGCCGTAGCCTTTGCCGTTGTCTTTGCCGTCGTCACACTGTTCGTCGGGCGTGACCACACCATCCCCGCACACGCTCTTGCAGGTGCTCTTTTGGTGGACGAAGCCGCTCAGGCTGAGGTCGAAGTTGGATGCCGCCAGGTGCCGTTCCGCGTGAAACAGGGCAATTTCGTAGATCTTGCCGACCACCAAGCCGAGCGCGCGTTCTTGCGTTTTGCAGGGCGTGGTGCGCGCGGTGTCGGTCGTGCACTCGCCGTTACCGGTGGCTGCGTTCAAGTACAGCGTGCTCTCGAGGCGGCCGTGGAGGCCCCCGAGATCGATGGCGAGCTGGCCGTTCGCAAACACCCACACGTCGTCGTCGCCGGAGAACGTGAGGGTTTCCCCGCCTTGGAATTGGAACCAGTAGCGAACCTCGCTGGTGAAGCCGAAGTTTTGGCTGTTGTACGTGTCTTCGACGCCGGCTTTGACCCAACCGTCGTTGTTGAGCGGGAAGAGCGCGGCGCCCGGAGTCGCCGGGTAGTGGTAGACGCCGCCACCCTGCGCGATCATGTTGAACTGGCTCACCTTGTGGATGTTCACGCCCGCGGTGTCGTTGTACCAAGACTTGAACCAATCGGCGCCGTGCGTTTGGAACCAACCGCCGCCACAGGCCGCGGGCGGGTTCACGCCAGCGGGGCATAACTCACGCGTGTCGTAGTCATAGCCGGGCGGAACCGTGGTGCCCTGCGCGATGTAGCCGTCGTCAATCGTGCACGACGCGGGCAGCTCACAAACGCCCGTATAAGTGGGCTTACCGTCGGCACCGAGCGTGTCGCCCACGAGACCATAGGTGCGTGAACTTTGATGCGCTTGGAAGTCGTGATGGCGATGTTGACCCGCGAGTGGCAGCGAAATCATATCGCGGAACGTGACGGGCACCGGTAGCGTCGTGGGCAAGGCTTGCGAGACGACATCGCAGGTGAAGCCCGCCTCGATCTTGCAAGTCGACGAGCAGCCGTCGCCGTCGGTGGTGTTGCCGTCGTCGCATTCTTCGTTGTCGGTCGGGAGCTTCAGACCGTCGCCACAGCGGGAGCCGCAGGCACCGCCACTCTTCGGGCAACTGGGTTCGACTTCGCAATACGGGTTGCAGCCGTCGCCCACGACGTTGTTGCCATCGTCACAGGCTTCGCCGCCTTCGGCCTTGCCATCACCGCACACCGCTTTGCGACAGGCCTTGCCCGCGGTGTCGCACACCCAACCCGGCTCGAGTTGGCAGTTGGCGTCGCAGCCATCGTTGCCGACGGGCACCGCATTGCCGTCTTCACACTGCTCGACACCAGCGATGATGCCGTCACCGCATTTCGTCGCGACGCAGCGGTCACCCAAAATCGGGCAACTGTAACCGGGTTCGATTTGGCACTTGGAAGAACAACCATCGTTGTTCATCACGTTGTGGTCGTCGCATTGCTCGTCACCGCCGATTTTGCCGTCGCCGCATTTCACGGTCGAGATGCACGGCTCGCCGGGGTTCGGACAGACGTAGTCGGCTTCCAACTGCTGGCAGGTGGCGATGCACCCGTCGCCCGCCATGATGTTGCCGTCGTCACAGGCTTCACCTGGGTCGAGCACCCCGTCACCGCAAACTGCGGTTTTCATGCCGGAATCGCCGGCGCAGCCGGTGGTGCACTGCGAGGCGCCGCCGACGGTGCCGCCGTCATCCATCGTGAGCGTCAGCCCGCCGCTTCCGCCATCGGTCACGATGCCGCTGCCACCTGAGCCCGCACTCGAATCCGATCCCGCAGAGCCCGCCCCACCGCCGGGACGAGTCGCAATGCCGGAGCCCGGCGCATTCGCACTGCAGGCCAGCGCGCCGCTCAACAGAAACCCCCAAACCAAGGTGCGCAAAGACAGATATTTCCGGTGCACATCCGATGTGTGTCCGGAATGTGCGACGTCTGGGTCGACTACAAAATTTCGGTGTGTGCCGAACGCACAGGTGAGGCCGTGTCACTCACAACCCCACCTTCCATCGGGGGTTTCCCACCTTCGTGGATCGCGAAGCGCGTCACCCCCGCGCCCGCTGAAGTGCCCCCCTTCGGGGATCACGAAGCGCGTAATTCCCACCTTCGTGGATCGCGAAGCGCGTCAGCGGGGCCCCACCCCGGAGTTTGGGGCCCCGGCCCCAAACGGATGTTAGGACACGACTTTTCGCTCAGTTACAAAGTAACTGCAATCCAAACGTCGATGCGTTTGATGGCCCCGGTGCGCGCGAACACTTCCGCCGACTCACCGTTGGTCAGCGCAGCGCCCGCGCGCTCGATGCGCGAGCCGCCTTCGCGCGTGAGTTGGAGGCGGGCCACGTCTGCCAAGTGGTAGACGACCGGTACGCCGCAATAAGTGAACGCGAGCGTGCCCGGCGAGAGCTCGATGCGATGGGCCGCGCCCGCCAAATCGTAGGCCTCGAAGACGCCTGGCTCGCGCAAGAACTCGCTCTTCCGGAGCAAGAGCGGGCTGAACGAGAGCGCGCCCCCGCGAACCAACACTCCGAGCTCGGCGAAACGCGTGATGACCTCTTCTTTGACCTGTCCCGTCATGCCGGGTTGGCGCGCGCCGGTATGGCTCGGCGTATGGGAATACGGATCGAGCGGGAAGGCACCGTAAACGCTGGGCGTCTTGTTGAAGCCACCGAGCCCCTCTCGGATTTCGTAATACTGCTTGAGGAGCCGGTCGACGATTTCGCGCGGCTCGCCCGCATCGACTGCGGTGCGCGCGCGTTCGCTGGTGGCCAGCAGCAACTTCGCCACCATGTGCCAATAGATGCTGCCCAGGCCTTCGTAGCCGAACATCGTGCCGCTGCGGCCGGTGAACATGCGGTGATGGAAAGTGCGCTCGAACAGATCGAGGATGTAGGCCACCTCTTTCGAGTCGAGTTCCGGGAAAGCGCCCGATGCTTGCACAGTGGCGAGCGCCGCCGCGCAGCGCTCGGCATTGTAGAAGTCGGCATGAAAGCGCAGCGTGCCCTGCGCATCGCGCAGCACGATGCGCGTGTCGCCGCGAGCGATCAGCGCGGCCAGCGCTCGAGACTTGGAGAGCTCGACCTCTTGGAGCTGATTTTTCTCCAGAAACTTGGGCAAAACCCGGTCCGGATACAGCGTGAAGCTGTTCTGATCGGCGCGGTACATCCGGCTCTTGGCTAGGGCCTCGAGCGTGCGCACGCCTTCGATCGGCTCCATTTCGCGCACGCTGAGCGCGGCCACTTGGCCTTCCAGCATTTCATACAAGTGCTCGACACCCACGCTGCCGTCCGCGTGGAACGCGAGCAGATTGTAGGCGTGGTACAGGCCGTCATCGCGGCGGTTGTGCGAGATGGTGTGCTTGACCCAGCGCGCGGCGACCGCGATGAAATCGCGCACGGCCTTCACCGGCACTTGAACCTTCTCGCCGAGGCCGTGCGCGTACAAGGTCTCGCGGTACTCGGAGGCTGCGCCGCCCAGCGCGTCCATCAGCGTGCGGCGTTGGCGATCGTCGAGCTTGCCGCGCTCGAGCAAGAGCGCGTGCTGCGTGAGCGCGCCCGAGGTGCGCTCGAACCACGTGGCCACTTCGCGCGACAGCGAGAGCGGCGCACTGACGTCAGCCGACAGCTCGGAGAGCACGTTCAGGAACCGCTCGACGTAGTAGAGCGTCACCATCGACACGCCGTAGCCGACGAGCGCGTTGTTCGCGTCGTTCCATTCGGGGCGGCCCGTATTGAGCCAAATCCCCGCGCCGGGCACGAAGTTGCCGAGCTTGCCGAGCGTCGTCACGAGCAACTTTTCGAGCAGGCTGACGCGGTGCAGGCCTGCCTCTCCCCACAGCAGCTTGGCGTCGGAGCCGACGTCACGGGTGCGCGCCATGATGCGCTTGTGCTTCGGCAGATCGAAGTCGATCGTCTCGCGCACGTTGTTCAAGATCTCGCGGTACGGACGGATCTTGTAGGGCACGTCGGCATACGTGAAAATTTCGCGTTCCAGGAGCCCACGGAGGCGTTCCGGGTGGTGGCTGCGCGAGAGTTCCAGCAGCTTGCACAGATAGATGATCTGGTGATCCCCCCAATAGCCGATCGAAGCCCAGGGGTGATCGGGCTCGGGGACCTCCCAATCGATGCCGTCCTGCGTGATGCGGTACGGGTTGTAACCCTCGCCGGTCGTCGCGTTCACGAACTTGACGATGATGTTCTCGGCGAAGTCCGGATAGGAGAACGAGAGCGCTTCCCAATTTTGAAAAATGTCGCGCCAATTGCCCTGAAATCCGAGCAATTTCTGACCTTCTGCGTCGCGCACGCGGATCTCGAAGCGATTCCACGGGCGGCTCGGATCACCATGACGTCGGCTGAAGGTGAGCGGCAAGTACTCGTAGCCGAGGCGCACCAAATCAGCATCACCCGTGGTCTCGATGCGGGCGGAGAGTTCGGCCCGAGCAATCAGCGTCGGCAAGGAGGAGAGTAGCTTCTCGTTACGATTGAAGGTGGCCGTGCTCCACGTTTTGACGAAGCGCGCAAAGTCAGCGCCGGGGATATCGTAGCCATGCGCGTAGATGCCGCCGCGCAAATCATTGAACAGCACGTTGGCGGTGTGGTGCGCCGTCGCCAAGCGATCGGCCGTGGTCTGCAGGCCGTCGGTGTCGGCCAGGATGCGCCGTAGGTTGTCCGTACCGCGTGCCACGTCGGCGAGCACGCGCGCGACCAGCGCCTCGGGTTCAGCGAGCTCGGCGAGCAACGCGCTGACCGCGCGCTGCGAGCGCGAGACATCCGCCACGAAGAGCCACTGCTTCTTTTCACCGGGTGCCAAGGTCACGCTGCCATCGAGCAAATAGGCCCCGCGACGACCGCGCACTTCATCGGCTGACGGCGGCGCGGAATCCCTCAAAAACAGCCGATTGTGCTCGGACGACAAGCGCACGACCGCGCCCGGCAAACCATGACTCCACACCACGCTCGCGTGCAGTGATTCGCGCGGCTCGGCGCGATCCACGACTTGCGCGGCCAGGGTGTACACGGCGAGCCGCGTCCCGGCGACGAGTTCGTTCTTCTTGTACGCGTCGAGCAAGCAGCTGAAGCCGAGCTGCATGCCCTCTTCCACGTCGGCCGGCATCAAGTTCTGCAAGCCATCGAGCACGCGCACGGTGATCGGCGTGGTGCCGCGATTCTCGAGTTCACACTCGCGCACGAAGCCGTACTCGTGGCTGGTCGACCAGCGGTAGCGGTAAGAGACGTCGAGGTCGTGATTGACTTCGCTCACGCTGAGCTTGTTGCCGAGCGTGCTCTTCTCGAGCGTCCGGGACGCGCTGTACACGAGCTCCGATTGCTCGGCGAAGGGCTCCCAGAGTTGGCGCTTCCCCGCGCGCTCCACGATGAGCGCGGTGTACGGGCCCGAGACGTTCACGCTGTCGGTCAGCTTGTCTTCGGTGGTGTACGGGAAGAGCGCGAATTTTGCGTTGCGACGCCCAGCGGTGAGCGCACCGTTGCTCGAAACGAAGAGCCAGTGATCCGAATCACTGACCACACTCATCAAAAACGGCGGCAGCCCCTCGGCACGGTCCATCGCGTAGAAAGTCTCCGCGCCGTAGTCGACGAGCCGGCCACTCGGGGCGTGCTCAGGTTGCGGTAACGGATGGCTTCCCAAAAACACGCTTGCGGGCCGACTCATGGCATTCCTTCCGAGCATCACACCCCAAATCCGGGGCGGCTGCTCGGGACGTGCCATGTCCGGGTCGGCCGGATCTGATCATGAAACCGCTCGCAAGCAGCGGATTGTCCAGCAGAAATCGAGATTTAACCCCGTTTAACTGGGACTAACCCGGCCGAGCCCCCAGGCTCTGCTCATGATTGGTCATTCGGGTGGCTACTACGGCGTGATTCAAGAACAGGTCGCGGACTCCCGGCGCGGGCAGCGTCGAGTCGAGGCCGGGCCCGGAGCCCGTAGCGACGAAGCATTGATGGCGGCCTACATGGCAGGCGACATGAGCGCCTTCAGCGAGCTGTTCCGCCGCTACACACCGGTACTGGAACGCGTGCTGTGGCGCTCGCTGCGCGACGAAGTCCCGGACTTCGTGCAACAGACATTTTTGCATCTGCACCGCGCGCGCCTGACGTTTCAGCACGGCAATTTGTTTCGACCTTGGCTGCTCAGCATCGCCATCAACCTTCAGCGCGAGCACTTTCGGCGACTGAAGCGCCGGCGTGCGCTGCACCCGGACGTGTTCGCATTCGGCTCGCGCGCGCCGACGTTACCCGACGTGATCTACGAAGCCTCGCGCGCATTCCGCGCGCTCGAGACGCTACCGCACCGTGAGCGCGAGGTGCTGGAGCTCGCTTGCGGCGGTGGGCTGTCCACGAACGACATCGCCCGCGAGATGGGCACGACGACCGCCGGCGTCAAATCGCTCGCGCACCGCGCCCGGCAGCGGCTACGCGCCACTCAATTGGGGCCGCTCGCCGACTCGAGCACGAACGGCAGCAGTGGGTCGAGCAGGTAACCTTCGTCCAGGCGTTGAATGAGCGAGCGAAGGCCCAGTTTGCGCAGCGTAGAAAGCGCCACTTTCATGCGGTTTGCGGCTGCAGAGGCGGTCATGCGCTCGCCGGGCCACGCTCGCGACAAGAGCTCCGCGAGCGGCAAAGGCTCGCCGGGAGCCGCCACGCGTTGCTCGGCGAGTGCGCGCAAGATCCGCGCGAGCTGCGGGCGCGCGGCCAGATCGATCTCGGGTTCGCCGGGACCGATGAGCGTCGATCGCGCTGCGTCGAACACCCAGGCTTCCGAGCGCAGCGCGCGTTCCAACAGGCGCAGCGCGAAGCGCGCGTCGTCGGAGTGCGCGAGCTCACCGGAATCGAGCCTGCGCCGTGCGCGGCGCGAGAGCTCGAGCGCCCGCGAGCGTTCCACGTGACTGACCGCGATGTCACCGCGTTTCTGGGCTTGCACGCTGGCCGCGATGGCCAAAAATCCGCGATGCAGTTCCAGCGCTTCGACCAATCCCGGATCGCCAATCTCGAGCAGCAGTTTCTCGGCGCTGGCGAAGCTCTCGCGCGCCGCGGCAATTCGACCGCGCGCCGCATCGGCGCCGCCGAGCGCGGCCAAAAACAAGCCTTCCAGCCGCCGATCCCCCACTTCGCGGAGCACGCGCAGCGCGCGGCCATAGGCGGCACTCGCCAAATCGAGCTCGCCCAGTTCGTGATGCAACGCGCCCGAATAACCGCTCACGTGCGCCTCCAGCAAGCGCGCGCCGGCGCGGCTCAATTTGCGCTCCGCGTTGTCGAAGTGCTGGCGCGCTTCGTCGTACGTACCTTGCTCTTGCGCCAGGATGGCCAAGTTGCCCTCCACCACGCCGGACAAGATGGGGTCGGACAACGCCTCGAGCAGCGTGAGCGCGCGCCCGTAGTGTTCGCGCGCTTCGTCGAGGCGGGCTTGTTGCAGGCGCAAGCTACCGATGTCTTTGCACAGGCCCGCCTCGAGCCGCACATCGCCGGAGGTGATGGCTTCGGTGAGGGCTTGCTCGTAGAAGGCGAAGGCTTCGTCGAGCCGCCCTTGCCCATGGCAAGAGAGGCCGAGCCCCGCGTGCGCTCGGGCCCGCGCGTGCACGAAGCCCGCCGCGTTCGCGCCGGTCAGCGCTTCGGCGTAGTGCGCGCGAGCCTCGTCGAAGCGACCGCGCTCTTGCTCGATCTCGCCGCAATCGACGGAGAGCTCGGCCCGCAGCACGCCCCGGGCAAACGCGGGCAACAATGCCCGAGCGCGTTCGAGCTCGACCATGCTGGCTTCGAGCTGGCCGCGCTGGCGAAGTGCGCGGGCCCGCGCGCGAGCGACGCGAGCCGCGATTTCGGGCTCCAATGCGGCGGAATCGGCCGCCACTTCATCCAACATTTGGCGATAGCGATCGAACGGCCCACGCAGCGACAGCACGGGCTCGAGCGCGAGCACGAGCCGAGCTCGCGTGCCCGCGTGTTCGGAATCGAGTCCCAGGCGCTCGTACGCGGTGCGCAGATTGTCCGCTTCGAGCGTCAGAAAGCGCCACGCTTCGGGGCCGAGTTCCGTGGCCGTCGCTTCCGCCTCGGACAACCCGTGCTCCGCGAAGTAGCGCGCGTGCCGCAGGTGAACGGCTTTGCGTTCGGCGAGCTCCGACAATTTCTCGTCGGCGTAAGCGCGAATGCTTTCGTACACGCCGAAGCGCGAGGCATCCGGCATGGCGCGCAGCAGCGATTTTTCCCGCAGGGACTGCAAAACGTCGAGTGCCGGCTCGGAGAGCGCAGGGCACACCGCATCGAAGGCTCGAGCGTCGAAGCTTTGGGCAAACGCCGAGCAGGCGCAGAGCGCAGTGCGCTCGGCTTCGGAAAGCAATTCCCACGACCAATCGATGGCACCGCGCAACGTGCGTTTGCGCGCGTCGACGTCGCGTGCGCCGCGGTTCAGGAGATCGAGCCGCGCGTGCATGCGCGAGAGCACGCCGGCCGGGCCGAGCGCGGCGAGCCGAGCCGCACACAATTCGATCGCGAGCGGAATGCCTTCGAGCGCGGCCAGCAACTCCGACAAAATGCCTACGTTTTCGTCGTTCAGCTCCAGCCCGGGCGCGCGCTCCAAGAGCAGTTCCAAGGCGCTGGCGGTGCGAGCGCTGTCAGTAGACGCATTGCCCGCCTCGGGCATGGGCAGCGGGCCCAGCTCGTACGAGGTCTCGCCGAGGATGCGCAAGATTTCGCGCGACGTGACCAAGAAGCGCGCTTCGGGCGCGAGGGCGAGCCATGTGGCGATGGCGTTCGCACCACCTGCGACGAGCTGTTCGAAGTTGTCCAGCACGATCAGGGCTCGACCACGCGCGGCCAGGGCGTGCGCGATGCGCACCACCATGTCGCCCGACTCGGCGAAGCCGATGCCGAGCTGCGCGCTCACGTTCGCGCACAATTCTTCCAGCGTGCGCGCGGAGCTCAAATCGACGAACCACGCGCCACCGGAATATTCGGTCGCCGCGACTTCTTCCGCGTAGCGCAGAGCCAGGCGCGTCTTGCCCATCCCCGGTGGGCCGAGCACGGTCAGCAAGCGCGCCCCGCCCTCCAACATCAGGGCACGCAGCGCGAGCAGCTCGGTCCGCCGTCCCACGAAAGTCGTGGGAGGACTGGGAAAGCGAGGAGGCAAACTGAAGGCCATGCTGGAACCGCCCAGGCGAGTTGCCCAAGACTCGCGCAAGAGTAGCTACTTTGAAACGCAACTTTGGCTGAATTGCGAGCAACACCCATACAACCAAGCAATAATCGCCAACAAACGCTAAAATTCCCCGCCCGCGTGAAACTCGCGGCGCTCGTCGCTTGTATCTCTAGAGCCCGAATCATGATTCCTTCACGCCTTCCCCTCTTCGGCAACGCTGCTTGCGCCTCCAGCCTGATCGCGCTGGCCGGGGCGTTTTCGCTCAGCGCCTGCACGGACAACGACCACCTCCCGCCCACGCCCGCGGCCAGCACGATGGAGGGCGGCGGCGTTGCCGGCACACCGCTCACGACGCAGCTGAACATCGCGGTGATCGATTCGAATACCAGTGCACCGCTCGCGGGCGCCGAAGTGTTCCTCGGTGCCGGGCAAGCCGCGCACTCGGTGGGCACGACCGACGCCAATGGTCAGCTCGCCATCAGCGGGCTCGATGGCAGCGGGCAAGTCGTGAGCGCCAAATTCGCCAGCTATGCCTCGGCAACTTGGGGACTCGTGAAAGCCAACCGAGTCACCATCCCGCTCGAGCCACAAGCGACGGCGGGCGGCACGGTCAAGGTGAAGCTGAGCGTCGCGGGCTTTGCCGATCTGCCCGCGCCCGCTGCGGGTGAGCACCGCGTCACGCGGTTTTCTTTTGCGCGCCCGCGGGGCCTGGAAGCGCTCGAAGCTTCGCTCGAGGGCGCGAACAGCGAATGCACGCCCTCCGCTGGCAGCACGGAATGCACCGTCACGCTGGACGTGCCGAGTGATTCCACGGCGCTGCTCGCGGTGATCGCCGAAGGCACCGACGCAGGCACCCC
>Ga0105245_10005462_pt1 | contig 11167 bp, 9 predicted proteins | sample KBSM54metaG_FD_81523 | JGI IMG/M metagenome (GOLD analysis project Ga0105245, IMG submission 81523) | Miscanthus rhizosphere microbial communities from Kellogg Biological Station, Michigan, USA - KBS M5-4 metaG | ecosystem: Host-associated > Plants > Roots > Rhizosphere > Soil | place: Michigan...
CCTCTCGTGTGCGATCAGACCGGCGGCAACGGCGCGATCGATCCGTCGGTGTTCACCGACAGCAGCGGGACCTACTTGTACTGGAAGGCCGATGGCGCGCGCTCACAGCAGCTGTTCGGCGTGGCGCTCACCCCCGACGGCATGGCGTTTGCCGGCCCGCCTCGTCACTTGCTCACCGCGACGGCCTCATGGCAGCAGACGGGGATCGAAAACCCGTCGATGGTCGCCGGCGGCGGTGCGGACTGGCTGGTGTACTCCGGGGCGTACTGGGCGACCGGTCGGTACGCGATGGGGTACGCCCGGTGTGACGGTCCGCTCGGTCCCTGTCAGGAGATGACGGGAGGGGGACCGTGGTTGGCCACGAGCGGCAACGTGGTCGGTCCCGGCGCGGGCGCGGTCTTCGCGTCACCCGACGGTGTGCTGCGGCTCGCGTATCACGCGTGGTCGGGTGGTCCGGGCTACGGCGCCGGTGGTCAGCGGTTGTTGCACATCGAGACGATTGCCGTGACGGGCAGCGGTCCCGAGTTGCTCGATCGTCCGCCAACGGGCGCGGTCGCGCCGATCGTGATCGGACCGGACGCGTTGTCGGTGCAGGGCGTTGCCGCGGATCCCGACACGGCCGATCCGGTCGCGATCTCCGTGTTCCTCGACGGACGCTTGGCCGCATCGACCGGAGCCGCACCGAACTTCGGCGCCACGATCGCACCACCGGCCGACGGCGCGCATCGCGTGTGCGTGACAGCGGATGATGACGTCGGCCAATCGCGCCCTGTGCTCGGCTGCCAAGACATCACGATCACGTCGGTTCCGTTCGGCGCGCTCGACTCGGCGTCGGCGGTTGGTCCAACGGGTGGAGCGTCGACGATCGCCGGCTGGGTGATCGAACCGTCGACCGCCGAACCGATCGCGGTCGACGTCTACGTCGACGGACACTTCGCGACGCGCACGACAGCCGACCTCCCGCGTGACGATGTTGCCGCCGCGTGGCCCGCGTACGGCCCGAGCCACGGGTTCACCGCCACCGTGACGCTCGACGGGCGAGGCCCCCACCGCGTGTGCGCCTACGGCATCGTCGCCGACAACCGACCCGCCCCCCAACTCGGCTGCACCACCCTCTGACCCACTCCTCTAAGGAGTCAGCGTGGTGCATGACGCCACCTTCACTCCCCAAAAGTCGCTCTTCTGCTGTATCCGTGGGTTCTCCGACGTCCCGTGGCGCAGGAACAGCGCAAGGAAGGCGACGACGCCGGCCGCGCGGCCGGGGTTCGCCGCTCTGTGACGGCTGAGCCACGAAAACGATGGGTGAGTCAGCACAATCGGGACCGGCTTGTCGATTGTGACGGCTGAGCCACCAAAACGGTTGCTCAGCCAGCACAGAGTTGTACCGGGCGTCCGAGGCGGGCGCAGCGTCGTCGGGCGCCGTTGGTTTTCTCGCGATACCGACCCAGGGATACGTCACAAGCGCCCAAGTGTGTGGTGGGGGTGTGTCGTCAGTCAGTGGGGCGGGTCGTGGTGGGGGTGGTCGGGTGGGTGGTCGACGTGGTCGACGTGATCGTGGGGGACGTCCCCGAGGTGCGCGTGACCGTCCGCGTGATCGTGGATCGTCGAGTGCAGGTCGTGCGCATTGACCTGTTCGTGATCGACCCCGCCGAGGTGATGCGCGGCGTCGGCCATTTCGTGCCACGCGGTGTGCGCGGTACCGACCACACCGTCCATCGCGCCGCCGCGGCGAGTCAGCTCGCTCTGGAACGGATCGTCCGCGATGTTGCCGACGGTCTCGGCGATCGCCTCCACGACGGTCACCTTGGCGATCTTCGCGAGGTTCGCGCGCCCGGCACCTGCTCCGAACTCGCGCGCCGAATCCTCGTCAGCGTCTCCGTCGACGGCCTCGCCGGCGGGTTCCTCATTCGAGACCACGCCGGAAGGCTATTCCCAGCGGAAGAAGCGGGCGGCGGCGACCGGCGCGGCCACGGCCCACACCCCGAGCACGATCCATGCCTTGCCAGGAACCCCGCCCTGTCCGGCCGACAACGTGCCGACCAGCGCCTGCACGAGCGCACCCGACGGCAGCAGCTCGGCCACGAAGCGAAGCGCGCTCGGCAGCTCGGACAGCGGCACGATCATGCCGCCGACGAGCAGCAGCACGAGGTACAAGCCGTTGGCCGCGGCCAGGGTGACCTCACCTCGCAATGTTCCTGCCATCAACAACCCGAGCCCGCTGAACGCGATCGTGCCCAGCACGACGGCACCGACCGCGCCGGCGCGCACCGACGGATCCCATCCGAGCGCGATTGCGAGCGCGACCAGCAAGACGATCTGCACGACCTCGACCGCGATGATCGACGTCGTCTTGGCGGCGAGCAGGCGAGGACGGCCGAGCGGGGTCGTGCCCAGCCGTTTCAACACGCCGTACTGTCGCTCGAACGACGTACCGATCGCGAGCTGCACCATGCCGGTCGACATCACCGCGAGCGCGAGCACGCCGGGCGTCAGGAAGTCGACGGAGTCGACGAAGTTGCCCTTCGGCAACACGTCGACCGACGAGAAGAACCCGAGCAACACCAACGGAATGCCGAGGATCAGCAGCAACGACTCGCCGCGTCGCAGCGTGAGCATGATCTCGACGCGCGTCTGTGCGACGAGCGCCTTCACTGATCGCCGCCGGGCTTGATGATCGGGATCTCTCCGGTGATCGCGGTCAGACGGAGGAAGACGTCTTCGAGTCGTTGCCGTCCGGCGCGCAGATCGGCGAGCGGAAGATCGTGTTCGGCGAGCCAGGCGGTGAGCGCGGCGACGTTGTTCGGTGTCGGCGGCATCGCCACCTTGTACTCACCAAGGCTCACTTCGTCGACGAACGCGTTCAACGCGCGCCCGAGGCTGGCGGTGTCGAGATGCGGCGGCGCGCCGAAGCGGATCTCTTCGTCTTCGGTCGACCGCATGAGCTCGGCCGGCGTACCGCTGGCGACGACTGTGCCGTTGTCGATGATCACGATGCGGTCGGCCATGCGCTCGGCCTCTTCGAGATCGTGCGTCGTCAGCAACACGGTCACGCCCGTCTGCCGGAGCTCGGCGATGAGCTCACGGATCACCTGCCGCCCGGCCACGTCGACGCCCGATGTGGGTTCGTCGAGGAACGCCACCTCGGGTTTCCCGATGAGCGCGAGCGCCAGCGACAACCGCTGCTGCTCGCCGCCCGACAGCCGCCGCCACGTGCTGTTGCGCTTGTGCGAGAGCCCGACACGATCGAGGAGCAGCGCCGGGTCTTCCGGGGCGTCGTAGTACGAGGCGAACAGTTCGACGGCCTCGAGGGGTTTGATGCCGGGGTACACGCCGCCGGACTGGAGCATCACGCCGATACGGCGCACGAGGGCGTCGTGGTCGGCGACCGGGTCGAGGCCGAGCACGCGCACCGAGCCAGATGACGGCCGGCGATAGCCCTCGAGGGTCTCGACGGTGGTCGTCTTGCCGGCGCCGTTGGGGCCGAGCAGCGCGAGCACTTCGCCCGCCTCGACCTTGAACGACACCGCGTTGACGGCACGCACCGCGCCGTACATCACGCTGAGTTCGTCCACCTCGATGACGCCCAAGGGAATGCGAACCTAGCGGACCGATACGCCCACTACGGTTCGCCGATGCTCGACATTCGGCGCATTCGCACCGACTTCGATGAAGTGCTCACGGGCCTGGCCCGGCGCCACGATTCGGCCCTCGAGCCCCAGCTCCGACGGGTCGTCGAGGCCGACGAACGCCTGCGAGCGATCGTCGCCGAACGCGACGACCTGCGGGCCCGCATCAACGCCCTCTCGAAGGAAGTCGGAGCGCTCCGCAAGGCGCAGAACACCGCGGAGGCCGAGCGTCTGCAAGGCGAGAGTCGAGCGCTCGGCGAGACCGAGCGAACGCTCGCGGCCGAGCACGACGAGCTGTCGTCGGTGTTGCGCGACACGCTCCTTGGTATCCCGAACCTGCCGTCGCCCGACGCGCCCTATGGTGCGGGGCCCGACGACAACGTCGTCCTCGAGACCGTCGGGTTCGATCCGTCGAGCTACGGCGAGCACCAGCGCGTCCCCCACTGGGACATCGGCGCGGAACTCGGCATCCTCGACCTCGAACGGGCGGCCAAGATCTCCGGCTCCATGTTCGCCGTGTACCGCGGCAACGGCGCTCGTGTCATCCGCGCGCTCACGCAACTCGCCCTCGACCGCCATACGGCTGGCGCTGACGCGTACGAAGAAGTGCGTCCGCCGAGCATCGTGCGCACCGAGACCATGACGGCGACGGGCCAACTCCCCAAGTTCGCCGACGACGCCTACCACCTCGAGCGCGACGACCTGTGGCTCATCCCGACGGCGGAGGCGCCGCTCACGTCGATGCACCGCGACGAGATCCTCGACGAAGACGAGTTGCCGCGCCGCTTCACCGCGTACACACCGTGCTTCCGGCGCGAGGCAGGGTCCGCCGGCTCCGACACGCGCGGGGTGTTGCGCACCCACGAGTTCGACAAGGTTGAACTGTTCGCGTACTGCACACCCGATCAGTCGAGCGGGGTACACGACGACATGCGGGCGCGCGCCATCGCGATCGTGGCCGACCTCGGTCTTGCGTATCGAGTGCTCGACCTGTGCACCGGCGACCTCGGCTTCTCGAGCGCGCGCACCTTCGACATCGAGGTGTACGCACCAGGATGCGACAAATGGCTCGAGGTGTCGTCGGTGTCCTGGTTCCGCGACTACCAGGCGCGGCGGGCCAACGTCCGCTACCGCGCGAAATCGGGCAAGGGCACCGAGGTCTGCCATACGCTCAACGGGTCGGCCCTTGCCTGGTCCCGCATCTGGCCCGCGATCTTGGAGACCCATCGTCAGCCTGACGGCTCCATCCTGCTGCCAGAGGTGCTACACCCCTACCTCAGCGGGGTGACCGCGATCCACAGGGGGTAAGCGGTGCAACGGTTTTGGTCGTACGTCGCAGTCCAACTCGGCAAGCGCGCGGGCGCGGTGTCGATCGTCGGCCTGCTGATCACCGTTGGGTTGGGCCTCGGGATCGCGAAGCTCGACTTCGCCACCGGGCAGGACAGCTACCTCAACAAGAGCGATCAGGTGTTCAAGGACAACGTCGCGTATCAGGACCTCTTCGGTGGTCAAGCGATGCTCACGGTGATCACGATGGACCAAGGGCACACCGTCGACGAGTTGTTCTCGAGCGCGAGCAAGCGGGCGCTGTTCACGACGTTGCACGACGACCTCACGAACACGGGCAAGTACCAAGGCGTCATCACGCCGCTGTCGATCATGGACTTCTCGCAAAACCTCGTGACGAGCGCCGATGGCAATCCGCTCGACAGCGTCGCCGCGAAGGCGACCCTGGGTGCGCAGGCGAAGGAGACGAAGGGGACGCCGCAGGCCGCCGCCCGTGATGCCGACTTCCAGAAGACGACCGCACGGCTGCTCGCGATCCCGGCCGACAAGCAGAACTTCGACAACCCCGAGTGGGTGAAGTTCCTGCTGTACGACAACACCGGTCACGTCCGCAAGGCGCTGCTGTCGTTCTTCCCTGACGAGCACCACGCGCAAGTGATCGTGCGGCTGAAGGGCAATCAGTCGATCGACGAAGAGGGCGCGGCCGCTACGGCGGTCAAGGTCGAGGCCGACAAGGTGAAGTTCGAGAACGCCACATCGGTCACCACCGGCGCGTCGATCTTGTTGAAGGACATCAACGACTACTTGCGCGGCGGCATGCTCACGCTCGGCGGCATCGCCGTTGCGATCATGGTCGTGATCCTGTTGCTGTTCTTCAAGGTTCGTTGGCGACTGTTGCCGTTGGCAGTGATCCTCATCGGCGTCGTGTGGGCGTTCGGCCTCGCCGGCTACCTCGGCATCCCGCTCACCATCGTCACGATCGCGGGCCTGCCCGTGATGCTCGGCGTGGGCATCGACTACGCGATCCAGATGCACGCCCGTGTCGAGGAAGAGGTGCTCGTCGGGCGCGCCGATCATCCGATGCAAGAGACGGCCCGCAACCTCGGTCCGGCCCTCCTCGTCGTCACGTTCGATGCGATCTTCGCGTTCGCCGCGCTGCGCTTTGCGAAGGTGCCGATGATCCGTGCCTTCGGCTTGTTGCTCGCGGTCGGCATCGCCGTCATCTGCTTCGCGTCGATCATCATCCCGGTCGCCATCCTCGGCATCCGTGAGTTCAAGTCGCCGACGAGCCGCAAGTCGGAAGGGTTCGACCCTGGTTACCTCGGCCGGTTCACCGAGAAGATCGGCAGCCTGCCGGCCGCGTCGGCCATCCCACTGATCATCGCCAGCCTCGTGATCTTCTTCGGTGGACTCGCCGTCGAAGACAAACTCACGCTGCAGACCGACCCGATCGAATGGGTCAATCAGAGTTCGCCGACGATCAAGGACATCAGGGCCGTCGACCGCGAGGTGCACTCATCGAGCGAGATGGGCGTGTTCGCGCGCAGCGACAACGTCTTCTCCGACGAGTTCACCACCTTCGCCTACACGTTCACGCACGAGACGCTCGCGAAGTACGGCGGATCGCGCGGGCTGATCCAGACGGGCTCGAGCATCGAGACGGCCGTCGGTGACCTCATCGACGTGCCCGGAGCGAGCGAGATCCCGCCGACAGGGGCCGATGTGAAGGCTGCGTTCGACGTCGCGCCGAAGGACGTACAAGCGTCGAGCGTCGCGGCGAACGGAACGGCGTTCAACATCGCGTTCCGCACGGGCGTCGCGTCGTTGGAAGAGCGCGCTCCGATGGTGCGCGAGGTTCGCAGTCAGACGCATCCGCCGGTGGGGATCACGGCGACGCCCGCCGGATTGGCCGTGATCGGTGTCGGTCTGCTCGACAACCTCGAGGCCAACCGAATCCTGCTGACGTATCTCGCGATCCTGTTCGTGTTCCTGTTCCTCGCGGTGCGGCTGCGTTCGATCGTGCGGTCGTTGCTGTCGCTCGTGCCGGTGCTCATCGCCGTGGGCACTGCGTCGCTCGTCGCGTGGGGCCTGAGTCTCAAGCTGAGCCCGATGACGGCAGTCGGTGGTCCGCTCGTGATCGCGGCGTGTACGGAGTTCACCTCGCTGATCCTCTTGCGGTTCATCGAGGAGCGCCGGCGCGGTCTCGGGCCGAAGGAAGCGGTCGACGTGGCCGCATCGCGTACCGGCCGTGCCTTCATCGTGTCGGGCATGACGGCCATCGCCGGCGTTGCCGTGCTGTCGTTCTCGTCGCTCCCGCTGCTGCGCGACTTCGGCCGCATCGTGGCGATGAACGTCACCGTCGCGCTGGCCAGCGCGCTGGTCGTGCTGCCGCCGATGCTGGTGTGGGCCGACAAGCGCAACTGGGTGTCACGCGGCCTGGTGAAGCCGGTGGTCGAGCCTTACATTCAGACTCCGCCAATCGGAGGCGTCGCCCCCGCCGATTGAGGTCCTGCGGCCAGTAGCGTCTCGCCATCGCAGACGTCGCCATTCGGCTCGATCGCGTCTCCAAGCGCTTCCCGGGCACACGAAGCGCTGCCGTGCAGGAGCTCAGCCTCGAGCTGCCGCAGGGCGGCCTCACCGCGCTCGTCGGGCCGTCTGGGTGCGGCAAGACGACCACGCTCAAGATGATCAACCGGCTCATCGAGCCCACGAGCGGTCGTATCGAGGTCGAGGGCCGCGAGGTGCACGAGGTGGCGACGCACGAGTTGCGCCGCGGGATCGGCTACGTGATCCAGCAGACCGGCCTGTTCCCGCACAAGACCATCGCCGCCAACATCGCCACGGTGCCTTCGCTGCTCGGGTGGAGCAAGGAGCGCATCAAGGAGCGCACATCAGAGTTGGTCGATCTCGTCGGGCTCGATCCCGAGCTGCTGCGGCGGTATCCCGCAGAGCTGTCGGGCGGCCAGCAGCAGCGCGTCGGTGTCGCTCGCGCGCTCGCCGCCAATCCGCCCATCTTGTTGATGGACGAGCCGTACAGCGCCGTCGATCCGATCGTGCGCGCCCGTCTGCAAGACGAACTGGTCGCGCTGCAACACCGCGTGCACAAGACAATCGTGCTCGTCACCCACGACATCGACGAAGCGATCAAGCTGGCCGACTACATCGCGATCCTTAACGTCGGTGGCGTGCTCGAGCAGTTCGGCCCCCCGGCCGATCTCCTGCGCTCACCAGCGAACGAATTCGTGGCGAGCTTCCTCGGTCGTGAGCGCGCCTTGAAGCGGATGGCGCTGTTACGCGTCGCAGATGTGGATTTGGTCACGGGGCCCGTCGTGGAGGTCGGCGCCTCTGTCGACGAGGCGCAGAAGGTCATGGCCGAGCAGGGGGTCGACTGGATCGGGCTGCGCGACGGCGATCGGTTGCTGGGGTGGGCGTGGTCGCACGATCTCGACGGCGCGAGCGAATTGCGAAACGTGACCACCGAGCCGTTCCGCGCGTGGGTGCGACCGAGCACCGCGCTGCGCGAGGCGCTCGACCTGATCGTCGACTCGAGCACCCGTGTGGCCGCCGTGTTCGACGACGACGATCGCTACCTCGGCATCCTCACGATCAACCAGATCGCCGACGGGATGGCGAAGTGATGCTGTTCGGCGCGAACGGTCCCAACTCGTTCATCTGGTGGGACTGGGTCGACCGTCACCGCGACCTGATCAAAGACGCGACCTTCGAGCATCTGCGTCTCACGCTGATCGCGGTCGTCGTCGGGTTTCTCCTCTCCGGTCTGTTGTCGGTGATCGCGTTGCGCTACCGATGGACGTACGCACCCATCACCTGGGTCACCGGCACGCTGTACACGATCCCGAGCCTCGCGTTGTTCGTGCTGCTCGTTCCGTGGACGGGGTTCACGACGCTCACTGCCGAGATCGGGCTCGTCAGCTACACGCTGCTCATCCTCATCCGGAACATCGTCGCGGGCGTCGACGGGGTGCCGGCGCCGTTGAAGGAAGCGGCTGACGCGATGGGCTACCGGCCCGTTCGCCGGTTCTTCGAGATCGACCTTCGTCTCGCGACGCCCGCGATTGTGGCGGGACTGCGAATCGCGACGGTCACGACGATCGGCCTCGTCACCGTCACGGGCCTGATCGGCCTCGGCGGCTACGGCGGGCTCATCGTCGATCAGGGAGTGAACCGCAACTTCTTCTCGACGCCGATCGTGGTGGGCGCCACGTTGTCGGTGGCGATGGCGGTGGTGCTCGATGTCGGGTTGGCGGGCGTCGAGCGACTCCTCACACCGTGGGCGCGCCGGAAGGTGGCGAGCTGATGGGCGCGATCCAAGACTTCGCCAACTACGCGGCCGACTCGTCGCACTGGTGGGGCAACCGCGGCATCCTCCATCGTTCCGTCGAGCACATGCGCCTCTCGGTGTGCGCGGTGGTGGTGGCCGCGTCGGTGGCCATTCCGGCGGCGATGTTCTTCGGGCACCACAAGCGCGGCGGCCTGGCGGCGCAGTCGATCGTCAACATCGGTCGGGCCATCCCGTCGTTCGCGTTGCTTGCGTTCCTGTTCCCGTTGTCGCTGCAGTTCGGGTTCGGTCTCGGGTTCTGGCCCACGCTCGTCGCGCTCGTGCTGCTGGCCATCCCGCCCATGTTCACCAACGCCTACGTCGGCGTTCGCGATGTCGACCCGGCGATCATGGAAGCATCGCGAGGCATGGGGATGGGCGAGGGCCAGGTGCTGCTGCGCGTCGAGACGCCCATCGCGATGCCGCTCATCCTCACGGGCGTGCGCATCGCCGCGGTACAGGTGGTCGCCACCGCCACCCTGGGAGGCCTGTTCGGGTTCAACGGCCTGGGCTCGTATATCTTCGAAGGCTTCGCACAACAAGACGACGGCAAGCTCTACACCGGCGCGGTCGGCGTGGCGGTGCTCTCGTTCTTCACCGAACTCGCCTTCTCGTTGGTGGCCCCGCGCGCCACACCATGGCTGCGCCGTGACCGCCGACCCGATGTTGCTCCCCTAGATGTCCCCCCACGAAAGGAAGTCTTCAGTTGAAACGATCAGTCAGGTTTGCTGCCATCGGGGTTGTTGCCTTGTTGGCGATCGCCGCGTGCAGCAGCGACAAGAAGACCACGGCTGGTGCCGGAGCCGGAGCGTCGTCGAACGCGCCGGCGAAGCCGACGATCACCATCGGAGCGCAGGACTTCGGCGAGAGCGCGATCCTCGCCGAGATCTACAAGCAGGGTCTCGAAGCGAAGGGCTTCAAGGTCACCATCCAGAAGCTCGGTGGCTTCCGTGATCTCGAGGTCAAGGCGTTCGACGGCGGCACGATCAACTTCGCGCCCGAGTACGCCGCGTCGATGCTCGAGTTCCTGAACGGGAAGAAGGGCGAGGCGTCGAGCGATGTCGCGGCGACCGTCAGCAAGCTCGGGACGCAACTCGACACCAAGGGTCTGTCGGCCTTCACGGTGACGACCGGTGTCGACACCAACGCGTTGGTCATGACGAAGGCCAAGGCCGACCAGCTCGGCATCAAGACGCTGTCCGATCTCGCGAGCAAGGGTGCGAGCCTCAAGCTCGGTGGGCCGGCTGACTGCGAAACGAACCCGTTCTGCATCCCGGGTCTGAAGAAGGTCTACAACCTCGATCTGAGCGCCAACTTCCAGGCGCTCGACGCATCGGCGGTCGCATCGACGCTCGATGCGGGCACGATCGACGTCGCGTTGCTCTTCTCGACCGACGGTCGTATCGCAGCGAACAACTACGTGCTGTTGCAGGACGACAAGCACATGCTCGCGGCCGACAACGTGATCCCGGTGGCGAAGAAAGACATCGCGTCGAACACCGAGTTGTCCGCCGCGGTGAACGCGATCTCGGCGTACATCACCACCGATCAGCTGATCGCCATGAACAAGCGGTTCGACGTCGACAAGGACGACGCCGCCGTCATCGCGAAGGACTTCCTGACGAAGAGCGGCCTGCTCTAGGTCGTCGTTTCCTCACCAACTCGGGGTCGTTGGGGCTGCTCTGGCCGCCTCAACGACCCCAAGTTGAGTTACTGGCCGAGGCGTCCGTCGATGCGCTCGCGTAGCAAGTCGACGTGACCCATGTGGCGCGCGTACTCGCCGATCATCCCGACCAGCACCTCGCGCAGCGACATCGCGCCACCGCCGCTTCCGTGTTGGTTCAACGCGTCGTCCGCGGTGATGTCGAGACTGGGCGCGTCGGCCACGAACCGTTCAGCGAACGCCACCTCTGCG
>Ga0105245_10005465_pt1 | contig 11163 bp, 11 predicted proteins | sample KBSM54metaG_FD_81523 | JGI IMG/M metagenome (GOLD analysis project Ga0105245, IMG submission 81523) | Miscanthus rhizosphere microbial communities from Kellogg Biological Station, Michigan, USA - KBS M5-4 metaG | ecosystem: Host-associated > Plants > Roots > Rhizosphere > Soil | place...
ATCGCCGCGCGTTTCATCGACGCCATCGTCTGGGGCACCGCGGTCGACGTCGAGTGCTTCCTCATGTTGATCAGCCCGGCGCTGACCGGCTCGGTCGGTCGACGTGCCCGACACGGAGTGAGCGCTATCGTCGCCGCGTGAGCGACACCTACTCCAGCGGCAACGCAGGCATCGACCCCTATTCCTTTGGCGACACCTACTCGAGCGGCAACGATCCCTACGACCTCGCACGGCAGTCGGCCGACGCCGTCCGCGCGCGAACCGGCGTCGACAGTCATGACATCGCCCTGGTGATGGGATCCGGTTGGCTCCCCGCCGCCGACATGCTCGGCAGGACGACCACCGAGCTCCCCGTCACCGACCTGCCCGGCTTCCACGCTGCGGCGGTGGCTGGTCACGCCGGCACCGTCCGCTCGGTGTCGGTCGGCGACAGCAACGCGCTGGTCTTCCTCGGCCGCACGCATCTCTACGAGGGTCTCGGCGTCGCGGCCGTCGTGCACGGAGTGCGCACCGCCGTCGCGGCGGGGGCCCGCGTCGTCGTACTCACGAACGGTTGTGGTGGTCTCAAGCCGACGTTCTCCCCCGGCCAGCCGGTGCTCATCAGCGACCACATCAACCTGACCGCCACCTCGCCGATCGTCGGCCCGCACTTCGTCGATCTCACCGACCTCTACTCCGCCCGCCTGCGCGGGCTGTGCCGGGAGGTCGACCCGAGCCTGGACGAGGGCGTCTACGTGCAGATGCCGGGGCCGCACTACGAGACGCCCGCCGAGATCGACATGGTCCGCGCCATCGGCGGGCACCTGGTCGGCATGTCGACCACCCTCGAGGCCATCGCCGCCCGGGAGGCCGAGGCGGAGGTGCTCGGCATCTCGCTGGTGACCAACCTCGCGGCGGGCATGACGGGCGAGCCGCTGAACCACGCTGAGGTGCTCGCGGCCGGGCGCGAGGCCGCGACGCGGATGGGCGCGCTCCTGTCGCAGGTCCTGCTCAAGATATGAGTACTCACCACGAACACCGCGAGTCGGCGGACACGGTCGACGCCGACGAGGTCGTGCGCGCCTGGCTGATGGAGGACCCCGACCCCGACACCCGCGCCGAGCTCGAGGCGCTGCTCGCCGCACATGACACTGCGGGCATCTCGGACCGGTTCGGCGCTCGGCTGGAGTTCGGCACCGCGGGGCTGCGCGGCGCGCTGGGCGCGGGGCCGAACCGGATGAACCGGGTCGTCGTGATCCGTGCGGCGGCGGGCCTCGCGACATACCTGCGAAGCCGTAACGGTCGCACGGTCGTCATCGGGTACGACGCGCGCCACAAGTCCGACGTCTTCGCGCGCGACACCGCCGAGGTGATGCGTGGCGCCGGCCTCGATGCCCACGTGCTGCCCCGCCCGCTGCCCACGCCCGTGCTGGCCTTCGCGATCCGCCACCTCGGCGCGGACGCCGGCGTGATGGTCACCGCGTCGCACAACCCGCCGCAGGACAACGGCTACAAGGTCTACCTCGGCGACGGATCGCAGATCGTGCCGCCCGCCGACGCGGAGATCTCCGCCGAGATCGAGGCGGTCGGGCCGCTCGCGTCGGTGCCGCGCGCCGACGGCTGGACCACGTTGGGCGAGGAGGTGCTCGACGCCTACATCACCCGCGTCGTCGGCCTGCTCGATCCCCGTTCGCCGCGCGACTTGCGCATCACCTACACGCCCCTGCACGGGGTCGGTCGCGACGTCGTGCTCACCGCTTTCGACCGGGCCGGCTTCGCGGCGCTAAATGTCGTTGCTGAGCAAGGAGATCCGGACCCCGACTTCCACACGGTCAGCTTCCCCAACCCCGAGGAACCGGGGGTCATCGACCTCGCCCTGGCGGCGGCGCGGGCCACCGGCGCCGACCTCGTCCTGGCGAACGACCCCGACGCGGACAGGTGTGCGGTGGCAGTGGCGGATGACGTGGTCGATGGCTGGCGCATGTTGCGCGGCGACGAGCTGGGCGCGTTGCTGGCCATGCATTTGGTACGTCGCGCCGCCACTGCCGGCTCGTCGCTCACAGGTGTCTTCGCTGCATCGATCGTCTCGTCGTCACTGCTCGGTCGCATCGCTGCCGCCCATGGCCTCGGCTACGAAGAGACCCTCACCGGCTTCAAGTGGATCTCGCGGGTCGAAGGGTTGCGCTATGGCTACGAGGAGGCCATCGGCTATTGCGTCGATCCCGACAGCGTCCGGGACAAGGACGGCGTGTCCGCGGCGCTGCTCGTCGCCGAGCTCGCCGCGACGTTGAAGGCCGAGGGCCGGACGCTGCTCGACCTGCTCGACGACATCGCGCGCGAGCACGGCCTGCACGCGACCGACCAGCTCGCCGCCCGCTTCGACGACCTCGGGGCCATCGAGGCCTCGATGGCGTTGCTCAGGGAGAAGCCGCCGACGAGCCTTGGCGGACGCGCCGTGACGTCGGCCGAGGATCTCGCCAAGGGCGACGGGGGCCTGCCACCGACCGACGGGCTGCGCTATCACCTCGAGGGCAACGGCCGGGTGATCGTGCGGCCATCGGGCACCGAGCCCAAGGTCAAGTGCTACATCGAGGTGGTCGAGCCCGTCCTCGACGGCGACGTCGCCACCGCCCGAGGCAGCGCGACGGTCGCCATCGCCGCCATCAAGCGTGACCTGGCGACCGCCGCGGGCCTGCCAGGCTGACTAGAGTGCTGTGATGACTACGACCGCTCCCCTGCCGGTCGAGCGGACCGCCGAAGTCGGCGACATCGTCGCGTCGGACTCGTCCCTGCGCCGGTTCCTGCACGGGCTGCCGGCCGTCGACCAGGTCGGCGCCGAGGCCCGGGTGGCGATGCTGTCGACCCGCTCGATCAAGACCACCGCCAAGGCCTGGGCGATCGACCTGGCGATCTCGATGATCGACCTGACGACGCTCGAAGGGCAGGACACACCGGGCAAGGTGCGCGCGCTCTGCGCCAAGGCGCTGCGTCCCGACCCTGCCGACCAGACCGTTCCGCGGGTGGCCGCCATCTGTGTCTACGCCGACATGGTGCCCGTCGCCGCCCACGAACTGGCCGGAAGCGGGGTGCGCGTCGCCAGCGTCGCGACTGCGTTTCCGAGCGGCCGTGCGGCTCTCGACGTCAAGCTCGCCGACACACGGCACGCAGTGAAAGACGGCGCCGACGAGATCGACATGGTCATCGACCGCGGGGCATTCCTGTCCGGCCGCTATCTCGAGGTGTTCGAGGAGATCGTCGCCGTCAAGCAGGCCTGCGGCGCAGCACACCTGAAGGTGATCCTCGAGACCGGCGAGCTCGTCACCTACGACAACGTTCGCCGCGCGTCCTGGCTCGCGATGCTCGCCGGCGGCGACTTCATCAAGACCTCGACCGGCAAGATCGCTCCCGCCGCCACGCTGCCGGTCACGCTCGTGATGCTCGAGGCGGTGCGCGACTTCCGGGACGCGATGGGCCGCCAGGTCGGCGTGAAGCCGGCCGGTGGCATCCGCACGACGAAGGACGCCGTGAAATATCTCGTGCTCGTCAACGAGACGGCCGGCGACGACTGGCTCGACCCCGACTGGTTCCGCATCGGCGCGTCGAGCCTGCTCAACGACCTGCTCATGCAGCGAACCAAGCTGACCACCGGCCGCTACAGCGGTCCCGACTACTTCACGTTGGACTGATTCACCTTGGCCGCCAATAAGAAGTTCGAGTACGCACCAGCTCCTGAGTCGCGCGCGATCGTCGACCTGCAGCCGTCCTACGGCCTGTTCATCAACGGGGCGTTCGTCGACCCGGTCGACGGTCATTCGTTCAAGACGATCAGCCCCGCGACCGAAGAGGTGCTTGCCGAGGTCAGCGACGCCGGCCAGGTCGATGTCGACCGCGCGGTGGCTGCCGCGCGCCGCGCGTACAACAAGGTCTGGTCGAAGATGCCACCGCGCGAGCGCGGCAAGTACCTCTACCGCATCGCACGCATCCTGCAGGAGCGCGCCCGTGAGCTGGCCGTGCTCGAGTCGCTCGACAACGGCAAGCCGATCCGCGAGTCGCGCGACGTCGACATCCCCCTCGTGGCGGCATGGTTCTTCTACTACGCGGGCTGGGCCGACAAGCTCGACCACGCGGGCTTCGGACCGGACCCCAAGGCGCTCGGAGTGGCCGGCCAGGTCATCCCGTGGAACTTCCCGTTGCTGATGCTGGCGTGGAAGATCGCGCCGGCCCTGGCCACGGGCAACACCGTCGTCCTCAAGCCGGCGGAGACGACGCCGCTCACCGCGCTGCTGTTCGCCGAGATCTGCCAGCAGGCAGACCTCCCTGCCGGCGTGGTGAACATCGTCACCGGCGCCGGGGAAACCGGCCGTGCGCTGGTCGAGCACGCAGACGTCAACAAGGTCGCGTTCACCGGCTCGACCGAGGTCGGCAAGATGATCGCCCGCTCGACGGCCGGCACGAAGAAGAAGGTCACGCTCGAGCTCGGCGGCAAGGCGGCCAACATCGTCTTCGACGACGCACCGGTCGACCAGGCCGTCGAGGGCATCGTCAACGGGATCTTCTTCAACCAGGGACACGTCTGCTGCGCCGGATCGCGACTGCTCGTCCAGGAGAACGTGCACGACGAGGTGCTCGAGTCGCTGAAGCGGCGCCTCTCGACGCTGCGGCTGGGTGACCCGCTCGACAAGAACACCGACGTCGGTGCGATCAACTCCCTCGAGCAGCTCACCCGCATCCGTGAGCTCTCCGAGGTCGGCGAGGCCGAGGGCGCGGCACGCTGGACGGTGGCGTGCGACCTGCCGGACAAGGGTTTCTGGTTCCCGCCGACGGTGTTCACGGGCGTCTCCCAGGCCCACCGCATCGCCCGCGAGGAGATCTTCGGCCCCGTGCTCTCGGTGCTGACGTTCCGCACTCCCGCCGAGGCCGTCGAGAAGGCGAACAACACGCCCTACGGGCTGTCGGCAGGTGTCTGGACCGACAAGGGATCCCGGATCCTCTGGATGGCCGGCCAGCTGCGCGCCGGGGTCGTCTGGGCCAACACGTTCAACCGCTTCGACCCGACGTCGCCGTTCGGTGGCTACAAGGAGTCGGGCTACGGCCGCGAGGGCGGCCGCCACGGTCTGGGGGCCTACCTCGATGTCTGATCGCACACCTCCCGCCCGGATTCCCGTGCGCAAGACCTACAAGCTGTACGTCGGCGGCGCGTTCCCGCGGTCGGAAAGCGGCCGCACCTACGAGGTGACCGACCGCAAGGGCAAGTTCCTGGCCAACGCCGCGATGGGCTCCCGCAAAGACGCGCGCGACGCCGTCGTCGCGGCGCGCAAGGCGTTCCACGGCTGGTCCGCCGCGACGGCGTACAACCGCGGTCAGGTGCTCTACCGGGTCGCGGAGCTGATGGAAGGGCGCCGGGCGCAATTCGTCGAGGAGGTCGTCGCGGGCGAAGGCCTCACCGTCCGCAAGGCTGACGCCGTCGTCGACGCGGCCATCGACCGGTGGGTCTGGTATGCCGGATGGTCGGACAAGGTCGCCGCGGTCACGGGGTCGGCGAACCCCGTCGCCGGACCGTATTTCGACTTCTCCGTCCCCGAGCCGACCGGCGTCGTGGCCGTGCTCGCACCGCAGGAGTCCAGCCTGCTCGGGCTCGTCTCGGTCATCGCTCCGGCCGTCGTGACCGGCAACACCGTCGTCGTGCTGGCGAGCGAGAACTCCCCGCTTCCCGCGATCACCCTCTCCGAGGTGCTCACGACGTCCGACGTGCCCGGAGGTGTCATCAACGTCCTCACCGGCCGCACCGCTGAGGTTGCCCCGTGGCTGGCGTCGCACATGGACGTCAACGCCATCGACCTCGTGGGCGCGGCCGAGGGGGACCTCGTGGCACTGGAGGTGGCAGCCGCCGACAACCTCAAGCGCGTGCTGCGGGCCGATGCAGCGCGCGATGCCGACTGGACCCGCACCCCGGGCCTCGAGCGGCTGCTGGGCTGTCTCGAGACCAAGACGGTCTGGCATCCCATCGGCGTCTGAGGCGTGACTGGTCCGGCGGACGCGCCACGGCGCCGCGTGGTGCTGCTGGCCGGCCCGTCGGGGTCGGGCAAGACCCACCTCGCGGCGCTGAGCGGGTTGCCGATCCTCGATCTGGACGACTTCTACAAGGACGGCAGCGACCCCTCGCTGCCGCGGCACCCGACCCTGGGCATCGTCGACTGGGACGACCCGGCCTCCTGGGACGCGGAAGGGGCGCTGGCAGCGATCGCCACCCTCTGCGGAGAGGGCCGGGTCGACGTACCCATCTATGACATCGCGCGCGACGGTCGCGTCGGCATGCGGTCCTTCGACGTGGGCGACGCGCCGGCCTTCGTCGGGACAGGCATCTTCGCGGCCGAGCTGGCGACCCCGGTGCGGGAGCAGGGCCTGCTGGCCGACGCCGTCGTGGTGCGCCGGTCACGGCACAAGAACTTCCTCCGCCGGCTGCGGCGCGACCTGGCCGAGCACCGGAAACCGCCCTGGACGCTGGTGCGGCGCGGACTCGCGCTGATGCGCGCCGAGCCGGCCGTCGTGGCCCGGCAGATCTCGCTCGGCTGCCGGCCCTGCGACCGCGAGCGGACGCTCGCTGCGTTGCGAGCCGCCGGCCGGCACTGAGTCGGGCAGGCGTCAGGACCGATTGTCGGTGCGGCGTGGCTGTTCCGCTGCGTCGCCCGCGCGTCTGAGCTGATAGATCCCGAAGAGCGCGAAGAACGTGCCCGCGATGTAGACGCCGTCGACAACCGCCGAGTAGATGCCGGCCGCCACGGTGATGCCTGCGGCGACCAGGCCGACGGTCCGCGCCTCGGCCCTGCCGGTGAGCAAGAACAGTCCCGCGCCGCCCATCAGGACCGCCATGGCGATCTGCAGGGTCCCGTTCGGGCGACCGTCGTTCACGGCCGACACACCGAAAAGCACGAGCAGCACGGCGACGATGCAGAAGCTGACGCTGGCGACGCGGAGCCGGGGGTCGTTCATGGTGCGACTGGACCGATCAGCGCCGCATAGCCGGGCTTGATCACGTCGTTGATCATCGCCAGCCGCTCGTCGAAGGGGATGAAGGCCGACTTCATGGCGTTGAGGGTGAACCACTGGAAGTCACTCAGGTCATAGCCGAACGCATCGGCGAGCTGGCTGAACTCCTTGGTCATCGATGTGCGGCTCATCAGCCGGTTGTCGGTGTTGACCGTCACGCGGAAGGAGAGGGAGCGGAGCAGGCCGATCGGATGGTCCTCGATCGACTTCGCCGCTCCGGTCATCACGTTGGACGTGGGACACATCTCCAGCGGGATGCGCGTGTCGCGCACATAGGCAGCGAGCCGGCCCAGCGACGCCTCACCGGAGGGTTCGACCGTCACGTCGTCGATGATGCGCACGCCGTGCCCGAGTCGGTCCGCGCCGCACCACTGGATCGCCTGCCAGATCGACGGCAGGCCGAACCCCTCGCCTGCGTGGATGGTGAAGTGGGCGTTTTCGCGCTGGAGGTACTCGAACGCGTCGAGGTGACGCGTGGGCGGATGACCCTCCTCGGCGCCGGCGATGTCGAACCCGACGACGCCGTCGTCGCGATACTGGACAGCGAGCTCGGCGATCTCCCTGGACCGGGCGGCGTGGCGCATCGCGGTGAGCAGCGCTCCGATCCGGATCGGCTTGCCCGCGGCGGCAGCGCGCTGCTCTCCCTCGCGGAACCCGGCGTTGACCGCCTCGACGACCTCCGGCAGCGAGAGGTCGCGACCGACGTGCAGCTCCGGCGCATAGCGCACCTCGGCGTAGACGACGCCGTCCAGCGCCAGGTCCTCGGCGCACTCCGCGGCGACCCTGGCCAGCGCGTCGGCCGTCTGCATGACCCCGACCGTGTGGGCGAAGGTCTCGAGGTAGCGTTCCAGCGAGCCGGAGTCGGCCGCCTCGAAGAACCAGGCCTCCAGCGCTGCCTCATCGGTGCTCGGCAGGCCCTCGTAGCCGGTGTCCGCAGCCAGCTCGATCACGGTTCCCGGGCGCAACCCGCCGTCCAGGTGGTCGTGGAGGAGCACCTTGGGTGTTTGGCGAAGTACGGCGTCAGTCGGGGACTTTGTCACGTGGGCACGCTACCGTCTGCCAGACTCTCAACCACGGGGTACAGATCACGATGAAAGAGGCATGACGGTGGGCGTACGCGAGGATGTCCGGATCATCCGCCCCGCGGCGATCCTGGACGAGCGGGCGGCCTCTCATGTGCTGCAGCAGCTGCGACGGCTCGACGTGTCCGCCGGAGGCATCTGGAATGCCACCTCGTCGCTGTGGCAGCGCTATGACATCCCCTGGGACGGCATCGGCGGCACGCGCGGCGAGGCAAAGCTGCTGGGCTCCATCGCTGTCATGTACGACAGCCCGCACCGCCACGAGATCACGATCTACAAGGTCACTGTCACCGAGAACGGCCTCAACCAGGGCTGGACGGTCGAGTCGTTGTGCGATGACGCGCTGATCTGGGCCGGGCTGACCATCGCCACCTGCCCGCGCGCCGAGCTGGGATCGCCGCCGCTGGCCGACCCCTTCCGCGGAGCGGGTCCGCCGCCCGGCCCCGGCCGCGGCCCCGCGCGCTAGAGCCTCAGTCCACGCGGTCGATCACCAGAGCCGGCAGGTCCGGCCGGGTCCCGTCCGGTGCGATCGTGACGGCCTCGGCGAGGACATCCACGGCCCGGGTGAACCGCTCGGGAGTGTCGGTGTGCAGCGTGAACAACGGCTCGCCGCCCCGAACCGTGGCGCCCGGCTTGGCGTGCATGACGACGCCGGCCCCCGCCTGCACCGGATCCTCCTTGCGCGCCCGGCCGGCCCCGAGCCGCCACGCCGCCACTCCCACCGCGTAGGCATCGAGGCGGACGACCACCCCGTCTGCGGGCGCGGGCACGACGTGGGACTCCCGTGCCTCGGGCAACGGCGCCTCGGGCCGGCCGCCCTGCGCACGGATCATCCGGCGCCAGACGTCCATCGCCGACCCGTCCCGGAGCCGGTCTGCGGGGTCGACCCCGTCGAGGCCGGCCGCGGCGAGCATCTCGCGGGCGAGGGCCAGCGTGAGCTCGACGACGTCCTCGGGGCCGCCCCCCTCGAGCACCTCCAGGGACTCGCGCACCTCGAGTGCGTTGCCGGCCGTCAGGCCCAGCGGGGTCTCCATGTTGGTGAGCAGCGCCACCGTCGTGACCCCGTGGTCGCCGCCGAGGGCAACCATCGTCTCGGCCAGCTCGCGGGCGTTGTCGACGTCCTTCATGAACGCACCCGACCCGACCTTCACGTCGAGCACGAGCGCGCCCGTGCCCTCGGCGATCTTCTTGCTCATGATCGAGCTCGCGATGAGCGGGATCGACTCGACGGTCCCCGTGACGTCGCGCAGGGCATAGAGCTTCTTGTCGGCCGGTGCGAGGTCGTCGCCCGCCGCGCAGATCACGGCGCCGACGTCACGCAGCTGCGCCATGAACTCCGCGCTCGTCACGGTTGCCCGCCAGCCCGGGATCGACTCGAGCTTGTCGAGGGTGCCGCCGGTGTGTCCCAGTCCGCGACCGGACAGCTGCGGCACCGCCGCACCACAGGCCGCGACCAGCGGCGAGAGGGGCAGCGTGATCTTGTCACCGACACCACCGGTCGAGTGCTTGTCGGTAGTGGGCCGGCCACCCAGCACGCCGGACGGCAGCTGCATCCGCTCGCCCGAGGCGATCATCGCCTCCGTCCACCGCGAGATCTCTCCACGGGTCATGCCGTTGAGCAAGATCGCCATGGCGAGCGCGGACATCTGCTCGTGCGCGACGTCGCCGCGCGTGTAGGCAGCGATGACCCAGTCGATCTGCTCGTCGCTGAGCACGCCACCGTCGCGCTTCGTGCAGATGACGTCCACGGCATCGAACGCAGAGCTCACGCGGTCTCCCTCATCGGTCAAGGTCTTCCGGGCCGAACGCGTCGGGCAGCACCTCGCTCATCGGCCGCACGCCGCGGACCGTCTCGAGCAGCATGTCGGGCCCGCCGTTCTCCCACAGCAGCTGCCGGCAGCGCCCGCACGGCATGAGCGGGTGGCCGTGACCGTCGACGCACACGACGGCGACCAGCCGGCCACCGCCGGTCGCATGCAACGACGACACCATGCCGCACTCGGCGCACAAACCGACGCCGTACGCAGCGTTCTCGACGTTGCAGCCCGCCACGATGCGGCCGTCGTCGACCAACCCGGCTGCGCCCACCTTGAAACGAGAATAAGGAGCGTACGCGCGGCGCATGACTTCGCGCGCTGCCACGCGCAGTGCTTCCCAGTCAGGCTCCGGCACGCTAACCGCCTTGACCACGTCGATAGGGCTGGCCGTCGGCGGCCGGCGGTCTGAGCCGCTGCGAGGCGAGCGCCAGGACCAGCAACGTCGTGATGTGCGGCGTGAACAGGACGAACTCCTGCGGCACCGTGTCGGAGAGGGCGTACCAGACGGCGGCGGCCGCGGCGATGCCGATCGAGGTGACGGCCACGCCCCTCGAGCCGAGCCGCACCCAGCTGTAGACCGCGAAGACCAGGAGCAGGATCGAGATGAGCAGGAGCAGCGCGTGGACCGACGTGCCGCCGCTGCGGAGCTGGAGGGCGTCGGTGAACCCGAACAGCCCTGCGCCAGCGGCAAGGCCGCCGGGGCGCCAGTTGCCGAAGATCATGGCGGCCAGTCCGATGTAGCCACGACCGTTGGTCTGACCCTCGCGGTAGATGCCGGACGCGACCTCGGAGAGGAACGCGCCACCCAGACCGGCAAGCGCACCGGACACGACGACGGCGATGAACTTCATCCGATAGACGTTGACGCCGAGGGACTCGGCGGCGATCGGGCTCTCACCCACGGATCGCAGTCGCAGGCCGAACGCAGTGCGCCACAGGATGAGGTAGGACGCCGGGACGAGCAGGATGGCGACGATCGTCAACTGGGAGACCTGAGTCGTCAGGCCGGCCAGGATGCCGGCCAGGTCCGAGACGAAGAACCAGTGGTGTTTCGACAGGGTGGTCAACCAGTCCGAGACGCCGGGCACGGTGACAGGCCCGATGTTCTCGATGCCTGGCGACTGCGTGATGCCGCCTCCCGGCACCCCGACGAAGGCGATCGCCGAGAGATAGCGTGTGACGCCACCAGCCAGGATTGTGATGGCGACACCGCTGACGATGTGGTCGACGCCGAAGAT
>Ga0105245_10005468_pt1 | contig 11159 bp, 9 predicted proteins | sample KBSM54metaG_FD_81523 | JGI IMG/M metagenome (GOLD analysis project Ga0105245, IMG submission 81523) | Miscanthus rhizosphere microbial communities from Kellogg Biological Station, Michigan, USA - KBS M5-4 metaG | ecosystem: Host-associated > Plants > Roots > Rhizosphere > Soil | place: Michigan...
GATCGGCGCGACCATGTCGATGACGCGCGCGGTGAGGTCCTCGGTGCTGCCGTTGCCCTGCTCGAGCTTCAGGCGCTTCTTCGGGAAGAGCGGCGTCAGGTTCTCGAACAGCACCTTGCTCTTCGAGCTCTCGGGCGCGTCGCCGTTGATGTCGCCGACCTTGAGCAGCGCGAAATAGCGCTCGCCGTCCTTCGGCGGGCGGATCAACCCGGAGACCGTGTCGCCGGTACGCAGGTTGAAGCGGCGGATCTGGCTCGGGCTCACGTAGATGTCGTCGGGCCCCGCGAGATAAGAGCTGTCCGCGGAGCGCAGGAAGCCGAAGCCGTCCTGGAGTATCTCGAGCACACCCTCGCCGAAGATGTTCTCGCCGTTCTTCGCGTGGGCTTTGAGGATCGAGAAGATGATGTCTTGCTTGCGCGAGCGGGCCAGGTTCTCGAGGCCCATCGACTCGCCGAGCTGGACGAGCTCGGCCGGCGGCCGGGTCTTGAGCTCGGAGAGATTCATCGCGTTCTTCGAATTCTCGAGCTCAGCGGCCGGAATCACGTCGAACTCCTCGTCGTCCGGGAATTCGTCGCGCATGCCGCCCATGCCCATTCCCATGCCACCGGGACCTCCAGGTCCCTTGTTGCGGCGGGAGCGCTTCCCGTTGTTGTTTGGATTGTTGTTGTTGTTGTCGCGAGGTTGCCGCGGGCCGTCTTTGACCCGGGCGCGTGCTGAATTACCGAGATATCCTCTCACGAGTACTTCCGTGGGCTATTAGCCCGTTTTGGTGGACGCGCGGTTCAAATGCGCGTTTAGAAACGATTCGAGCTGTGCCTTCGAAACCGCGCCGACTTGCTGCGCCGCGACGGTGCCGTCGCGAAACAGCAGTAGAGTTGGGATGCCGCGAACGTTGTATTTCGCCGGCGTCCTCGGGTTCTCGTCGATGTTGAGCTTCACGACGCGGAGCCGATCCTTGTACTCGTCGGCTATCACATCGAGTGTCGGTGCAATCATCTTGCAGGGCGTGCACCATTCCGCCCAGAAATCGAGAAGAACGGGTTGCTGCGACTTCACGACGTCCGTGTCGAAGGCCGCATCGGTCGTGTGTACGATTTGATCATTCACGGTGACGATCCTTCTGTGAGTTGCCCAGCCCGTGGATCCCGCGGGCGGAAGATCTAAGCGTAAGACGCCTTTGCTGGAAGAGCCGAAAGTGACGCGGCCTGGCGGGTCAGGCACAATGTCGAAGCTTGCTTCCTTGAGGCGTCGCGGGAATTCGTGGGGCTCTGGGAGGGCTAGACCTTATTTTTAACCGTCGGAACGACAATTTGCAAGTATCGGGGACCGCAATAGACACCGCCTCTCAATCGAGCCACCACCTCACGACGCTGCGCTTTTCCGACCTATCGTTATCTCCCGGATTGCAGCGCGGAATCGCCGAAGCCGGGTTCGAATACTGCACGCCGATTCAAAGCGAAGCGCTGCCGCTCGCGCTCGACGGACAAGACACGGCGGGCCAGGCGCAGACCGGCACCGGTAAAACCGCGGCGTATTTAGTCGCATTGTTCAACCGGCTCGAGACAACTGAGCCCCCGAAGGGCGAGGCGGGACCGCGCGCCCTCGTGCTCGCGCCTACGCGCGAGCTTGCGGTCCAGATTCACGCCGACGCGCAGGTGCTCGGCCGCTATCTGCCGTACAAGCTGGGGCTCGCGTTCGGCGGCACGGATTACGACAAGCAGCGCGAAGAGCTCGCGGCCGGAGTCGACGTTCTGATCGGCACGCCGGGGCGAACGATCGATTTCTTCAAGCAACATGTGTTCGGCCTTCGCCGAGTGCAAGTGCTCGTGCTCGACGAAGCCGATCGGATGTTCGACCTCGGCTTCATCAAGGACATCCGCTTCGTGTTGCGGCGTCTGCCCGAGCGCAGCCATCGGCTGAACATGTTGTTTTCCGCGACGCTGTCGTACCGCGTGCTCGAGCTCGCGTACGAGCACATGAACGATCCCGAGCTCGTGCGGATCGAGCCCGACAAGATGACGGTCGACCGCGTCATGCAGAGCATTTACTTCCCCTCGATGGAGGAGAAGATCCCGCTGTTGCTCACACTGCTGCGCGACCGCGATCCGACGCGGACGATGGTGTTCGTCAATACGCGGCGCGAGGCGGACAGGCTGAGCGACGCGCTCCAGCGAAACGGGATCGTGGCCGAAGCGTTGTCGGGCGACGTCCCGCAGCGCAAGCGCCTCCGGATGCTCAAGGACTTTCAGGCCGGCAAGCTGGCGGTGCTGATCGGCACCGACGTCGCGTCGCGCGGCCTACACGTTCCGGGCGTGAGCCACGTTTTCAACTACGACTTGCCGCAAGACCCCGAGGATTACGTGCACCGGATCGGACGCACCGCGCGCGCGGGCGCCGCCGGCGACGCGATCAGCTTCGGCTGCGAGACGTACGCGATCTCCTTGCCCGAGATCGAGGCGTTCATCGGCCGCAAGATCCCGGTCGCGACGTTCGATCACAACGCGCTCATGCCATTCACGGCGCCCGAGCCGCGCCATCGCCACGCGCACGGCGGCGGCCCGCGCCACCATCGCCCGCAAGGCGGTGGCCATCGTGGCGGTGGCGGCGGAGGGCATCGCGGTGGCAGCAGTGGAGGTCATCGCGGTGGGGGCGGCGGCGGCCGTCATGGCGGCCGCGGACGGCGTGGCGGCGGCCCGAGCTCGGGCGGCGCTCCGCCCGGCTGACACGCGCTTCGACGCAGGCGCGCCTCACGCGCCGACGGGATTCGGATCCCTCCAGACTCGCTCGAACGGCAACCGCCACCCATGCGGCGCGACGAGCTGATGAATCGCGTTCGGCCCCCACGAGCCCGTGGCATAAACTCGCACCGGCGGCGGCGACTCGAGCAGCGGCATCGACACTTCCCATAGCCGCTCGATGCCCTCGGCCGTCGTGAACAGCGTGTGATCGCCACGCATCGCATCGAGGATCAAACGCTCGTACGCCTCGAGCACGTCGCCGACGAGCGCCGTGTCGTGCATCGCGAATTGCAGGCTCAGCTTGTCGAGCCGCATGCCAGGGCCCGGCCGCTTGCCATAGAACGACAACGATACTTTCGATTGATCCGCGAGATCGAACGTGAGGTGATCCGGCCCTTGCGCGCCGACGCCCGAGCCCGGCGGAAACATGCTTTTCGGCGGCTCGCGGAACGCGATCGAGATGATCCGCTGGCCCTCGGCCATGCACTTGCCCGTCCGCAGGTAAAACGGCACTCCGGCCCAGCGCCAATTGTCGATCGAGCATTTCAGCGCAATGAACGTCTCGGTGTCCGACTCCGGGTTCACCCCCTCCTCCGTGCGGTAGCCCGTGTATTGGCCGCGTACGACGTCGGCCGGTTCAATCGGCCGCATGCTGCGGAACACCTTGTGCTTCTCTTCGCCGATCGGCTTCGGCTCGAGTGACGTCGGCGGCTCCATTGCCATGAACGCGAGAATTTGGAACAGGTGCGTGACGACCATGTCGCGGTATGCCCCGGTGGCCTCGTAGAACGCGGCGCGTTTGCCGAGCCCGATCTTCTCGGGCACGTCGATCTGCACGTGGTCGATGAAGTTGCGGTTCCAGATCGGCTCGAACAGCCCGTTCGCGAACCGGAACGCGAGGATGTTCTGTGCAGGCTCCTTGCCGAGGAAATGATCGATCCGAAAGATCTGTTCTTCCGTGAACACCTCGTGCAGGCGCGCGTTGAGCTCGACCGCGCTCTTGAGATCGGTGCCGAACGGCTTCTCCATCACGACGCGCGAGCGCTCGACGAGGCGCGCGTCGCGGATCAGATGCACGGCCGCAAGCGCGGCGCTCGGCGGCACGCTCAAGTAATGCAGAACGCGGCTCTCGCCCGCGAGACTCTGTTGCGCCTTGTAGACGGCCGCGTGCAATGCTTCGGGCCCCGCCTCCAGCGACACGTAGTCGAGGCCCGCGGCGAACGTAGCCCAGTCGCTCGCGTTGACTTTGCGCGTGAACGATTCGTCGAGCGCCTCGCGCGCGCGCTTGCGGAAGCTCTCCGCGTCGAGCGCGTCGAGAGAAACGGCGACGATGCGGCAATGCGGAATGAACCCCGCGCTCGTCAGATGATAGAGGCCCGGCAGCAGCTTGCGGCGCGCGAGGTCTCCCGTCGCGCCGACGAGCACGACCACCTGGCTGTATTTTGGCCCGACCCCGGGCGGAACCTTCGCCACGCTATTGCCTCGCCTAGCCGGCGCGCAGTGATGACGCGTCGAGAGCGAGCTCTTCGATCGCGCCCCAATTGCCGGCATCGACGAGCTCGCGCGGCGCGAGCCACGAACCGCCGACACAGAGCACGTTCGGCTGCGCGAGGAACTCGGCCGCGTTTGCGCGCGTGACGCCGCCCGTCGGACAGAACATGACGTCCGGGAACGGCCCCGCGAGCGCTTTCAACATGCCGACGCCGCCGGCCTGCTGCGCGGGGAACAGCTTACACGCGCGGAAGCCGGCCGCGCGCGCGGCGATCAGCTCGGTCGGTGTCATCACACCGGGCAGGAGCGGCAGCCGCGTGGCGCCGGCGCCGAACATGAGGTCGGGCGTGAGCCCAGGTGTCACCGCGAACTGCGCGCCGGCGCGCTGGACGGCGGCGAAGTCCTCGGCGCGAGTCAGGGTGCCTGCACCGACGACGGCGCCTGGCGCCATCTCGCGCATTTCCGTGATCGCGTCGAGAGCGCACGCAGTGCGTAGCGTGACCTCGAGCACCCGGATGCCGCCGCGCACGAGCGCCCGCGCGAGGGGCGCCGCGTCCTCGAGACGCGTGACCGTGAGCACGGGAATCACGGGCGAGAGCCGCATGAGATCGCGTAGGTTCATGACGTCATGCACGACGATGCGCCCGCTTCCGCGTCGAGCGCGACGTTGCGGAACGTAGCGAACAGCTCGCGACCGAAACCGTAGCCGTTCGCCGCGAGGTCCGCGTGCGCGGGCTCGCGCCGCAGCCACGTCGCCTCTGGCACCAAGGCCTCGAGCGTTCCCGCGACGCTGTCGAGGCGGATCGGGTCGCCGTCGCGCACGCGCGCGAGCGCGCCTCCCGCCGCGCACTCGGGCGTCAGATGTATCGCAGCCGGAACGCTTCCCGACGCGCCCGACATCCGTCCGTCCGTGACGAGCGCGACGTTGAAGCCGCGCTTCTGGAGCACGCCGAGCGGGGGCGTGAGCGAGTGCAGCTCGGGCATGCCGTTTGCGCGCGGCCCTTGAAAACGCACGACGACGACCGCGTCGCGGTCGAGCTCGCCGGCTTGGAACGCTGCGCCGACCTGGTCTTGACCGTCGAACACGCGCGCGGGCGCCTCGACCACGCGGTGTGCCGCGTCGACGGCGGACACCTTGATCACCGCGCGGCCGAGATTGCCGCGCAGAACTTTGAGGCCGCCGGTGGCGCTGAATGGATCGCGCGCGGGCCGCAGCACGTCCAAGTCGATGCTCTCGCGCGGCGCCGCCCGCCACGCGAGCTTGCCGTCGTCGAGCCACGGCTCTTGCGCGTAGCTTGTAAGCCCCTCGCCCATCACCGTGACAGTGTCCGGGTGCAACAGCCCCGCGTCGAGCAGCTCGCGGATCAAGAAGCCCATGCCGCCCGCCGCGTGGAAATGGTTGATGTCCGCGCTACCGTTCGGATAGATCCGCGCCAGCAGCGGTACGGCTTCGGACAAGTCGGCGAAGTCGTCCCAGTTGATCTGCACACCCGCCGCGCGCGCCATCGCGACGAGGTGGATCGTGTGGTTGGTCGAGCCGCCGGTCGCAAGCAGCCCGACGATGCCGTTGGCGATCGTCTTTTCGTCGACGACGCTCGCGAGCGGACGATACTCCTCTCCGAGCGCAGTGATCGCCGCCGCGCGCGCCGCGGCCGCGCGCGTGAGCGCGTCGCGCAGCGGCGAGTGCGGCGCGACGAACGCCGAGCCCGGAAGGTGCAGACCCATGATCTCCATGAGCATCTGATTGCTGTTCGCCGTACCGTAGAACGTGCAGGTGCCGGAGCTGTGGTAGCTCTTCGTCTCGCAGTCGAGCAACGCGGCGCGATCCGTTTTGCCCTGCGCGAACAGTTGCCGAATGCGCGCCTTCTCGCGGTTCGGCAGGCCCGAGGACATCGGACCGCCCGGCACGAATACCACGGGCAGATGCCCGAACGCGAGCGCGCCGATCAGGAGTCCCGGGACGATCTTGTCGCAGACGCCGAGACAAAGCGCCGCGTCGAACACGTTGTGCGTGAGCGCGACCGCCGTCGCCATTGCAATCACGTCGCGGCTGAACAGCGACAGCTCCATCCCCGGCATGCCTTGCGTCACGCCGTCGCACATCGCGGGGACGCCGCCGGCGAACTGAGCGACCGCGCCCGCTTCGCGAGCCGCTGCCTTGATCAAGGCCGGGAACCGCTCGAGCGGTTGGTGAGCCGACAAGAGGTCGTTGTACGCCGATACGATGCCGATGTTCGGCCATTGCATCAGGCGCAGCGAGCGCTTGTCCTCCGGCGCGCTCGCGGCGATCGCATGGGCGAGATTCCCGCACGCGAGCCTGTTGCGCGCCGAGCCCGCCGCGCGCGCGTCAGCTGCACGCGCGAGATAAGCGTGGCGCGTCCGCTCGCTGCGGGCGCGGATTCTCTGCGTAACCTCGTCCAACCGAGGATGCAGCGGCGCTCTTTTTGATTCGGCTCGGGGCATGCTCAAAGGGTGTAGCGAATCGAGGCGATCTCAGTGCACCCTGCGGGCGCCATACACGAAGCGTGCCGCCGCCGCCGCCGCGTCGCGCCGTGGTCCCGGTGCAGCGCGCGCCCGCTTTCTGCGCGCGCGGCGCACCACGAACGAGCGTTGGAAGGACTAGACGAGATCCGCGACGCCGTCGATCGCGGCGAAAGCGTCGATCGACCGTGGCGGATGGCGGGAGTCAGGACGGCGAATCGCGATCGTGTGCCCCACGCCGTAACCGACGGCAGCGGCGAGCACCGCGAGACTGTCCTCGATCAAGAGGGTGCGGCCGCGGTCGAACGGGTGCTGCTGCCCGAGGCCTTGCCAGAACTCGGCGCTCTCCTTCGGGGCGCGCAAGTCGTGCGAGCTCACGACGCGATCGACGAGCCGGTCGATGCCGGTCTGCTCCGTCTTCACGGCGAGCGTATCGCGGTGGGCGTTCGTGACGATCCATAGATGCTTGCCGCGCGCGCGCACGGAGGCGAGAAACTCGCGCGCTCCTGGCAGATAGCGCACGAGATGCGCGCTGCGACGCTTCAGCGAGCGGATATCGAGCTCGAGGTCGCGCGTCCAATGATCGAGGCAGTACCAGTTCAGCGTGCCAGCGATCGCGTCGAAGCGCCGCGCGAGCGCTGTGCGAGCTTCGGCCACGCTGACGCCGTTTGCTTCGGCGTAGTGCTCGGGCAGGAGCTCGAGCCAGAAGAAGTTATCGAACGCGAGGTCGAGCAGCGTGCCGTCCATGTCGACGAGCACCGTGTCGATTCCATCCCAGTCGACGCGCGCGGCTGTTCCCTGCATGCGGGCAATGATACAAGAGCACCATGCTCGACCTGCGCAACCCGCAACCGCTGCTCGCACAGCTATGCACGATCGCCGCCGAAGCCGGCGGCGCGATCCTCGAGGTCTACGGCCGGGACTTCGCAGTCCACTACAAGGACGACCGCTCACCGCTGACGGAGGCGGACGAGGTGTCGCAGCGGATCATCGTCGAGCGACTGCATGCTCTCGACGACTCCGTGCCAGTGCTCTCGGAAGAGTCCGCGCCGCCCGAGCCCGCGACGCGGCGATCGTGGGCACGGTTCTGGCTCGTCGATCCGCTCGACGGCACGAAGGAGTTCTTGAAGCGCAACGGCGAGTTCACGGTGAACATCGCGCTGATCGACGGCGGGCGCGCGGTGCTCGGCGTCGTGCTCGCGCCCGCGCTCGGACGGACCTACTACGGCGCGCTCGACGCGGGCGCGTGGCGCCGAGACGACGGCGGTCTCGCAAAACCGATTTACGTGCGCCTGCCTGCGGCCGAGCCCCCACGTGTGGTCGGGAGCCGCAGCCACGAGACTGGTCAGCTCGCCGAATATCTTGCGGCGCTCGGGCCACACGAGATCACGCCGATGGGAAGCTCGTTGAAAATTTGTCTCGTCGCGGAAGGAGCGGCCGATCTCTACCCTCGGATCGGTCCGACGTCCGAATGGGACACCGCAGCAGCGCAAGCTATTCTCGAAAGCGCCGGCGGGCGTATGATTGATCTCGTCGGCCGACCGCTCAGGTACAACACGAAAGACGACTTGTTGAACCCTCACTTCCTGGCCTTCGGCGACACTCGGCAGAACTGGCTGGCGCCATTTCGGCAGACTCGTGGACCAGAAAATCGAAACTGAAACTTTCAGGAACGTGGAGCGACTGAAACAGTTACGCGTGGAGCATCAAGACCTCGATCAGGTAATCGCTCGGCTCGTCAATGATCCCCAAGTGGATCAGATCATGTTGCGGCGTCTAAAGAAGCGAAAGCTGATGCTGAAGGACATGATTACGCAGCTCGAGAGCGCCCGAATTCCGGACCTGAACGCGTAGAGTCGAGATCGCTTCTGACAGACGGCCGGGCCCGAAAGCCCGGACGGTCGACGTGTAGCCGCCGGCAGGACGCCGAACCGCAGGCGGGGCAAGGAGCTCGCGATGGACCTGATGGCCGACATCGGCGCAACCAACACGCGTTGCGCGCTCGTGGATGACAGAGGCGAAGAGCTCGCGGCCGAGGTCTTCCACAACGCTGATTTCGCCGGCCTACCGATCCTTCTCAAGAGCTACCTCGAGCATCGCCGACAAACGGACCGCCCGAAGCGCGCCGCGCTCGCGGTCGCGGCGCCGATCGTCGGCGACGAAGTCCAGATGCTCAACATCGAATGGCAATTCTCGCAAGCCGACCTCAAAACGGAGCTCGGTCTGAACGAGATCATCGTCTGCAACGACTTCGCTGCGATCGCGTGGGGTCTGCCGTACTTCGGCTCCGCAGACCTGCACACGGTCGGCGGCGGACAACGGGTCGCGGGCGCGGCGCTCGCCACGCTCGGGCCGGGATCGGGTCTCGGCGTCGGGGCGCTCGTGCCAGCGGCCGACGGCTGGGCCGTGGTGACCGGCGAAGGCGGGCACTCCACGTTGCCCGCGACGACGCGTGAAGAAGCCGACGTGATCGCGCAGATCCGCGATCGCTACGACGGGCACTGCTCGGCCGAACGCGTGTTGTCAGGCCCGGGTATCGTGAACCTCTACGTCGCGCTCGCGGAGCTCGCGGGCCGCGGCCCGGCGGCTCCGGTAGCCCCGGCCGACGTCACGACGCTCGCGAAACAGGGCGACCCGCTGGCGCTCAAGGCGCAAGCGATGTTCTTCGCGTTCCTCGGCATGGTGGCGGGCGACCTCGCGCTGACCACGGGCGCGCGCGGTGGCGTGTTCATCGCGGGCGGCATCGTCCCTCAGCTGCTCGAGGCGCTCGATAAGTCGGAGTTCCGCGCGAGGTTCGAGGCGAAGGGCCGCTACAAGAGTTATCTCGCGGCGATTCCGACACATGTGATCATGGACCCGCTGCCGGCGTTTCGCGGCCTGCGGCATTTGCTCGGCTATCGCGTGCTTTGAGCGCGCGTCAGCGCGAGGCTTCTTCGATCTTGCGGCGCTGCTCGGCGGCTTGCTCGTCGACCGTGCTCTGCACGCCCTTCGCACGCTCGATCGTGCCGACCCACGGATCGAACACGGTTTCCCGGCGCTCGGGCGCCTTTTGCGCCGCCGCGGCCGGTGCCTTCGTCGTCTCGCCGGACGGCGACGGGGAGCCGCCGCATCCGGTCATGCAAGCGACGAGCGTCAATGCGAGCCAGGGTTTCGGATTCATGCGATGCCTGCTGACGATGTGTTTGCGGGGTCCGAGCCGGCCAAAGCGTAGCACCCGCACACGCCGCCGCTGCGCGGTCCGTCACGGAACGTGCCGGGCGGGCGACTCTCGGCCGTAGCGCAAGAATCCTCCTGCGCGGTTCCAAGCCGCTCGGGGCCGGGTGTATCCTCGACCGATGAGCACGAAAACAACAAAAGGCTCGCCGGTCGGCTCGTTGCTGACACGCCTCGCCACGATCGAGCCTCACGAAGTCTCCGCCGTCGTCGCCGCGTTTCTCCTCTTCTTCTTCATGTGGGCCGGGTACTTCGCCGTTCGGCCGGTGCGCGAGACGATCGGCACTCTGATAGGCCGCGATGCCACCGCGGATCTTTGGCTCTACACGGCGCTGTTCTCGATCCTGCTGATTCCTCTCTATGGCGCCGTGGTCGGACGCTTCCGGCGCAGCGCGTTCCTGCCCTGGGTCTACGGCATCGTCGCGATCGTGCTCGCGGCCGTCGGTGTGCAGTTCAGCACGACCAATTTCGATCCGCTTACGGCCAAAGCGTTCTACGTTTTCATCAGCGTCGTGAATCTGTTTCTGATTTCGGTATTCTGGAGCTTCCTGCTCGAGATCTTCGACCGCGGCCAGACGAAGCGCCTGTTCGGGGTCATCGCCGCCGGAGGCAGCGCGGGCGCGCTCGTCGGTCCGTTGGTCGCGGACCTCACCGTGAAGAGCATCGGCGAGAAAGGGATCTTGTTCGTCAGCGCCGCGTTGTTCCTGATCGCGATCGTCTGTCAGCGCACGCTGCTCAGGATCTGGAAGGAAAGGCCTCTGCAAGGCGCGCCCGCGAGCGACGATCGGCCGATCGGCGGCAACTGGCTCGCCGGCATTCTGTTGATCCTCCGCTCCCCCTACCTCATCGGCATCGCGCTGTTCATCGTCGGCATCTCGGCCGTGAGCACCACGCTCTATTTCGAGCAGCTGCAGATCGTCTCTGCAACGTTCAAGGTAGCCGCCGAGCGCACGCAAGTGTTCGCGCGCATGGACTGGATCGTGCAGAGCCTCACCGTGCTTACGCAGGTCTTCCTGACCGGCCGGATAGCGCAGCGTTTCGGCGTCACGACGCTGCTCACGATCATCCCGATCCTGATGATCTTCGGCTTCCTCGCGCTCGCGGTTAACACGAGCTTCCTGCTGTTCGCGTCGGTATTCATTCTGCGCCGCGCCGGCGAGTACGCGTTCGTGCGCCCGGGCCGCGAGATGCTCTGGAGCCCCCTCGACAAAGAGACGAAGTACAAGGCGAAGAACA
>Ga0105245_10005469_pt1 | contig 11159 bp, 8 predicted proteins | sample KBSM54metaG_FD_81523 | JGI IMG/M metagenome (GOLD analysis project Ga0105245, IMG submission 81523) | Miscanthus rhizosphere microbial communities from Kellogg Biological Station, Michigan, USA - KBS M5-4 metaG | ecosystem: Host-associated > Plants > Roots > Rhizosphere > Soil | place: Michigan...
AGGCAGATGCTCCGTACACGACCGAGGGGCTTGATTTCAAGAGCAACCAGCAACACAGCCCGGCATATCTGGCGATCAATCCAAAGGGGCGCGTGCCGGCTCTGGTGACGGACCGCGGCATTCTGACCGAGACGCCGGCGATGCTGGCCTTTATCGCGCAGAGTTTTCCGAAAGCCGGGCTGGCACCGCTCGACGATGCTTTTGCGTTCGCTCAAGTTCAGTCGATCAATAGCTATCTCTGTTCGACCGTACACGTCGCGCACGCCCACAAGGGCCGCGGCCATCGCTGGGCCGACGACGAGAATTCCTTTACCGACATGAAGCGCAAGGTGCCCCAGACCATGGCGGCCTGCTTCGCGCTGATCGAGCGCAATATGATCAAGGGGCCGTGGGTGATGGGCGAGGCCTACACGGTTTGCGATCCCTATCTGTATACGATCGCAACCTGGCTGGAGGGTGATGGCGTCGATCTCTCGGCCCTGCCGAAGGTCGCCGATCACCGCAAGCGCATGGCGGAGCGGCCGGCGGTGCGGAAGGTCCTGGCCGAAGAAGGGCTGAACGTGTAGGTTTCGAATTTCAAACAGCCAAACGTTCGCAATCCCGCGGCTCGATGCCCGGGCTATACTGTATCGTTTCGCCCAAGAGAGGGCGCAGGGAACACCGGGTGCACGCTGCACCCGCGGTCTCGTGTGCAATGCGCATTTAGGAAAAAGCGCACACGAGCATACAGGTACAGTCGGAGCAGTCCGGCATTCCCTGCGCAATGGGTTTACGGCTTATAACGTGCTCTCCCCGGCGACGAATTCGTCTTGTCACCGTCGCTGACGGATTAACGGTTGATCGAAAGCCCGGTCGGGTTCGAAAAACCTCCGCCAGCTTGACACCAGCAACGGGTGCCAGGACCACACGGCTTTGCCGTACGCAACCGCATCGTTCGTCCTGCGCGCCGCATGATCGCTCACGAAAAATCGCCCTGCGATCGCGTTTCGCGCCCGACGCCGTCGCGTCCACCGCATCCCGTCCCAACGTTCGTGACGATGGCCAACGCCCCTCTTCTCGGAACGGGATGGCGCGAGCTGATAGAACTGATTTGCCCGACGAGGAAAGCGGAATATTTTTCGTGATGGGGCTGGACAGGAAATCGCTGATTTGCCCGTCGGGCACAATTGCGCCGTTTGCCGGGATCGTGAGGCGGCCTGCAGTGGGTTGAGCCGTTGCGAAACCCATCACCGCATCATGACCTCGGATTTATAAGGGTGGAACGGAAGGCGTCGGGACGCTTTCAAACCGCGGCGATTGGCCCGGAACGGACATGGCACCCAACCCGATGGCTGCGGTATGCTTTGATAAGCTGACCGAAATTTCGGCTTACATCATCGGAATACATCGATTCTGTCGCTGACGAGGCGGAACACAATGTTCACATTTCGAACCTCGATCACCTTCGCGGTGATGGCCTTTGTCGTCGCGCTCACCGCGTTGCTGATTGCGATTCAATCCCGGTCCTTGAACTGGGCGACGCAGGAAGCCGCATCAGCCTATATGGATGCAGCCAGCACCAAGGCGTTGGGCCGTCTGCACGGCGAACTTGGTGCTATATCGTCTCTGGTGAATGTGCTTGCGACAAGTTCCAGCGTGGCCGATTCGAATGAACGATCGGAGACGGGCCGGGCAATCCCGCTGTTTAAGGCGGCTCTGGCGGAGCTGCCGCAAATGGACAGCATCTATGCCGGCTTTGAAAACGGCGCGTGGTTGCAGGTGCGGCGCACAAGCGGCCTTACCGAAGATCAGCGCGAAAGGCTGCGCGCGACCCCGAACGCGGACTTCGTGGTCAATCTGGTTCGTCCGACGCCGGCAGGCGACCTGCCGATGCGGCGGATCTTTCAGGACCGGGAAGGCAATGAGGTCGGTGAAATCGATCTATGGAATTATGGATACGACACCCGCAAGCGGTCCTGGTACTGGCAAACGATGAGATCGGACCGGCCGTACGTCTCGGCACCCTATCTTTCGTTCAACATCGGCGCGCCGGTGATAACGGTCAGCGCGCCCTTGCGAGGAAAAGTGCCGGGCGTGCTCGCCGCCGACCTTAAGCTGGACACCTTCAGCGATTTTGTCCAGGCCCAGCGGCCGGGACCGCACGGCACGGTCATGATCTTCGATCAGGCAGGCTCACTCATCGCCCATCCCGATTTTGCAGCATTCGTTGCGAGCGCGATGACAGATCCTTCGCGACCGCAACTGCCCAGCATCGACGAGATCAATTCCGGCCTTGCAGCCTCCGTCCTGCGAAGGTCACACAACCTCGTCGACAACGAAGGTCTCATTCGCGATGACGAGGGGCAGGGTTACCTGTTCAGGTTGACGAAATTCGCCCTCGGTGAAGGATATGGCGCCAACATATTGCTGCTGGCGGCCCAGGATGACTTCGTCCAGAACGTCCGCAGGCTGCAGTTCAATGGGCTCATCCTCGCGCTCATCGCTGGCGCAGCCTTTCTTCCGGTCGTTTGGATTTTCGGCAGCACGATGTCTCAATCGCTGAAACGCATTACGACGCAGGCGCACCAGCTTCAGAGGCTGGCTGAGCCTGGTCTGGTCCCGGTTACCTCGCATGTCAGGGAGATTCACGAACTCGGCAATACGGTCAATCTCGCACAGCGAGCGATATGGTCGTTCGCGCATTTCGTTCCAAAGGAGATCGTCCGCGGGCTCATGGACAATTCCATCTCCACCACGCTCGGCGGCATCAAACAGGAGATCACGCTGGTCTTCACCGACGTCCGGGGATTTACGACGATCGCGGAGTCGGCCGATCCCGATATGCTCATGCGGCAGACGTCACGGTATTTCTCCGTGCTGACGGAGGCATTCCTCGCCGAAGGCGGAACGGTCGACAAGTTTATCGGCGATGCGGTTATGGTGTTCTGGAACGCTCCCCATCCACAACCAGACCATGTCGCACGCGCCTGCCGGGCGGTTCTTGCAGCCAAGGCAGCCGGCGAAAGGCTGAACGCCGAGTTCGAGGCCGAAGGCCTGACGCCCTTCTTCACGCGGTTTGGCATTCATGTCGGGGAAGCCGTCGTCGGCAATGTCGGATCGACCGAGCGGATGAACTATACGGCGCTTGGCAACACGGTGAACCTCGCGGCTCGCCTCGAAGGGCTGAACAAGCAGGCCGGAACTGCCGTCCTCGTGAGCGAGAACGTGTATTTGCGCGTTCGCGATCAATTCGAGTTCAGGGCCTTGGATGCGGTTGTTGCCAAGGGCATGACAAAGGAAACCCGTATCTTTGAGCTCGTCGGAGTTTCAGCATGAAATTGCCCTGGACCTTACGCAGGCTCGTCCCTGTATTGCTCGTTCTCCATGTTGCGGCGGCTCACGGCGCCGAGGACCCGATCAAGGTCGGTATTTTGCACTCCCTTTCCGGCACTATGGCGATAAGTGAGTCCGCGCTCAAGGACACGGTTCTGATGCTGGTTGCCGACCAGAACAGGAAGGGCGGGTTGCTCGGCCGGAAACTGGAGCCGGTCATTGTCGATCCCGCATCGGAGTGGGAGACCTTTACGGACAAGGCCTTTGAGCTGCTTTCGAAGGAAAAGGTCGCGGTCGTATTCGGTTGTTGGACCTCCACCTCCCGAAAGGCCGTTATCCCCGTTTTCGAGCGATTGAACGGTCTGCTTTTCTATCCTGTTCAATACGAAGGCGAGGAAAGCTCGCGCAATGTTTTCTACACCGGCGCTGCGCCAAGTCAGCAGGCCATTCCGGCTGTTCGCTACCTGATGAGCAAGGATGGAGGCGAAGTTCGCAGATGGATTCTGCTTGGAACTGACTATGTCTATCCGCGGACCACCAACCGGATCCTGAGCGCCTATCTCGCCGGCGAAGGCGTCGCCGCCGAGGATATCATGACGATCTACACGCCATTCGGGCATTCCGACTGGCGCGAGATCGTTGCGAGGATCAAGGCTTTCGGTTCGGAAGGAAAACGGACGGGAGTGATATCAACCATCAACGGAGACGCTAACACGCATTTCTACAGGGAACTCGTGGCCCAACAGGTGAACGCTAACACCCTTCCCGTGATGGCGCTCTCGGTCGGCGAACGTGAACTTTTCGCCGTTGGCACGAGCGGGCTGGCCGGCCAGCTCGCGGCCTGGAATTATTTTCAATCCGTAAAGTCGTCGGAAAACGATGCGTTCGTGAAAATGTGGGGCGACTTCAACGAGCAACGGGACAAGACGACAAATGACCCGATGGAAGCGACCCTCATCGGCTTTCGGATGTGGGCCCAGGCCGTGACCCAGGCAGGCACGACGGACGTCAACGCTGTCCGGCAAGCCATGTACGGTCAGAGAGTAAAGGCGCCGAGTGGTTTTGAGGTGGTGATGAACACCAACCATCATCTTTCCAAGCCGGCCATGATCGGCAAGCTCAATTCTGCGGGGACCTTCGACGTGGTCTGGCGGTCGATCAACCCGATCAAGGCCTCTGTCTGGAGCCGGTATATTCCCGAGAGCGCAAGACTTACCGCCGACTGGACGTTCCCTTGGGTTTGCGGCGGATGCGCCGAACCGACATTCAAGGAATGGTAAACGAGGGCATTTCAACAAACTCGCGTCAGTTGACTTCCCTTTGAGAAGTGTTCGCGAACGCGCCGGTTCGACCGGTAAATATTTCGAGCGAGGGCTGGACAGCCAGCGCGAGGTCCTACGGAGCCTTGCTTTTGGATCGCTCCATCTCGCGGCCGATGCCGAGCATGATATTGCGCAGCCAGATCGAGCCGGGGTCCATTTGGGCGCGGGTCGGATGGAACATGAACTGCTCGTCGATTCCCGGATCAAGCGGGGGTGCGATGGTTCTCAGCGACAGTTGCTTTGACAGTGCGCCGATCAACCTGCGCGGTACGAAGGCGACCAGATCGGTGCGCGCGGTGACGTGCAGCGCTTCGATATAGCCGGGCACGACAAGTGCGATGTGCCGTTCGATCCCGTTGCTGCGTAACCAGCCTTCGACCAGATCTTCGTTCCGGCCACGAATGACGACGGCAACGTGCCTTGCATTCAGAAAGGCGTCGCGGCGCCTGAGTTTTGAGCCGACGGGATGCCCGCGCCTCACCGCAAGCGCGTCGCTGTCGGTATAGAGAAGCTGGCGGTGAAACCCCTTGAAGGCGTCGCCGATGCTGATCACGAGATCGATGGTGCGTGCAAACTCCGCGTCGAAGATCGCCGGCCCTCGCCAAGGCACCACGTCGATACGGAGATGCGGCGCTAATTTGGTGATCTTCTCCATCAGCGGCGGCATCAGCAGTTCGACGGCAAGATCCGGCATCATCAGCCGAAACTGACGCTCGCTGCGCGCGGCGTCGAAATCGTCTGGAATGAACAACCCGCGCACCTGGTCGAGCGCCTGCGCCAATGGCCCGCGCAGCGCCTGGGCGCGCGGAGTAAGCTCCATACGAGCGCCGTTGCGCACCAGCAGCGGGTCGCCGATCAGGTCGCGCAGCCGCTGTAGCGCGTGGCTGGTCGCCGGCTGCGACAGCCCGATCCGCACCGCGGCGCGGCTGACACTGGCTTCCAAAAGCAGCGCGTCGAGCGCCACCAGCAGGTTGAGGTCGAGGGCAGCTAAATTCATAGAAAGAATATATATCATACTGTCTATCGATTGGAAGAATGATGCGTGTTTGCCGATATTCGCCGCGACCTGAACAGATCGAGAAAGAGCATCGCATGAGCGCCGCCGACAACAAGAAACTGATCGAGACGATTTTTGCCGCCATAGCCGCCGGCGACCGGACGCCATTCGTCGAAAGCCTCGCCGACGATGTTACGATGCGCATAACCGGGCAATATTCTTGGTCGCAGACATTCAAAGGCAAGGAGGCGCTGCTTCGCGATCTCTATGGCTATCTCGGCACGCTGCTGGCGGACGGGCGAAGAACGATCGCGCATCGCTTTATCGCGGATGGAGATCATGTGGTGATGGAGGGTGTTGGCGAAATGCGGACCAAGGCCGGCGTTCCCTACAACAACGATTATTGCCTGATCTATCGGCTGAAAGACGGTAAGATCGTCGAGATCAGGGAATATTGCGACTCCGCGCTCACCGAGAAGATCCTCGGCAAATATCCAACGCGGGCAACTGCTTGATCGAGGGCGGGACGTCTTGGTGGATCAGGTACGCAAGCGATAAGGGCTGGTAATGGACCCGTGGCTGAACTCGGCGCTGGCCTACGTTGATATGTGGCTTGCGTTTCAGATGCGTGTGGCCGATCAGCCGGGATGCACGATCGCGATTGCAAAGGGCGGAGACGTTGTCCACACGGCATCGTTTGGCGTCGCTGATCTCGGCACGGGTGAGCAACTGACAGGGCGTCACCGGTTTCGTGTGGCATCCCATTCCAAGACATTTACCGCCACCGGCATCCTCAAACTGAAAGAGCAGGGCCGCCTGCATTTGGACGATCCCGTTGGCTCATTCGTGAGCGGACTGCATCCCTCGGTCGCTGCCGTGACCCTGAGTCAGTTGTTGACCCATGGGGCTGGGCTCAGCCGTGATGGCGACGATGCCGGATATTTCACGGATCAAAGGCCGTTTCTTTCAAAAGCGGAACTCCTCGCGGCACTGGAAAAGGCTCCGCCGATCGAAGCCGGGCTGCGTCCGAAATATTCCAATCTCGGCTTTGGACTGCTCGGTCTTGTCATCGAGAGCGTCACCGGCGAATCCTACGCCTCATGGATGAAGCGCGAAATCATCGACCCCGCAGGATTGAGTGACACCGCGGCCGATGTGGCCCCGGACGGCGGCGTGCCGTTTGCGCGCGGTCATGCCGCACGTTTGCCGTTTGACGTTCGATGCGCCGTCGCTGGCGACAACGAGACATTCGCTCTCGCTTCTGCCACCGGTTATGTCAGCACGGCCTCTGACCTCGCGCGTTTCTACGCGCAGCTATCGCCGAATGCGGCGGCGAGCATCCTTTCGGTCGAAACCCGCCGGGAAATGACGCACCCGCATCGGCCGGACCCCGACGCGCCTGTCGCGCGCGCTTATGGATTTGGTGTGTTCTGCGGCAATATCGGACCCTGGACTCATTTCGGGCATGTCGGCCGCTTCCAGGGGACGATCTCGCGCACCGTCGTTCTGCCTGCGGTCGATATCACCGTCGCCGTTTTGACAAACGCGATCGACGGGCCGGCGCAGCTTTGGCTTGAGGGAATTGTTCATATCCTCCGGATGTTCCACGAGCATGGCGCACCGGACGCGCGTGAGGCCGACTGGACCGGCCGGTGGTGGAACCTGTGGGGCCCGCTGGATTTCGTCGCGATCGGCTCTCACATCAAGGTATTCAGCCCTACTGTGTACCCGCCGTTTGCGGGAGCGAGCGATATTTCATTGACGGATTCCGATCGCGGTCTGGTGACAAAGGCGCCGGCAGCCGAACGGTTTGGAGAGATGGTTGCGCGCTCGCGGGATCGGGACGACGTCGTCACCTCGGTGCGCGTCGGCGGCCAGAACTATTTTTTGGAAGCTGCGCTGAAGTCTCGCATGCGGTCGACTGACGAGGCCAACCCAAAGAGTTAGAGCGCATCCGACGTGCGATAGCCCTGAAAATAAATTGCCGGGCCTTGCGTCGTCGCAGGCCCGGCAATTCCAGACAAGTGCCGGGATCAGGCTGCCTTGGTCTTGAGGTGGCCGAACATGAAGTTCTTTGCCTCGTCGTCCATTTCGGTCTTGAAGGTGAACTTGTCCTTCAACGCGATCGCGCGGGGCGCGGCGGGGCGAGCGGATATCTCGTCGACCAGCCGTTTTACGTTCGGGTATTTCGTATAGGCGTCGTCGCCCAGGACGAACGGCGCCAGCCGCGCCCAGCCCCAGAGCGCCATGTCGACGATGGAGTAGGCGTCGCCGACCATATATTTGCTCCTGGCAAGATGATCGTCGAGGATCTTGTAGTGGCGATTTGCTTCGTACAGATAGCGGTTACGCGCGTATTCCAGCTCCTTTGGCGCCACGGTCTTGAAATGCACGGCCTGTCCCGAATAGGGGCCGAGGCCGGTTGCGATGAACATAAGCCATGACAGCGTCTGCGCGCGGTTGGCCGGCGTGTTGGCGGGCAGGAATTTGCCGGTCTTCTCGGCGAGATAGAGCAGGATGGCGTTGGAGTCGAACACGAGCACGCCGTCATCGTCGATCGCCGGCACCTTGGCGTTCGGGTTGACCTTGAGGAATTCCGGCTTGAATTGATCGCCCTTGCGGGTATCGACCGGAATGAGCTCGCAGGGCAGACCGGTTTCTTCGAGGAACAGCGAGACCTTGTTCGGGTTCGGTGCGCCATTGAAGTAGAATTTGAGCATTGAGAGTTCTCCCTTAGCCTTTTGTTGCCGACAAAAATCGGGACGCGGCGGCACTGCCGCGGGCGGCTATGTCCATGCTCAAATTTTGGCGAAAAGCGCAAGAGACGAGTTCGTGAGGGCGGCATTCCCGCCCCGCCGTCATCCAGGATTTGCAAATCAGCCGTAGTAGAAGAACCCGCAAAGCCCTGCGCCGGCCATTCCGACACCCGCGACGATCATGAGAAATGCAAAGCGCATTTCGGTTCGCAGATTGGTCCGCTGCACCGTGCGCTCGGACTGGCGCGTGTAGCCATGGACGATCACCTGCTCGCTGAAGGCGCTGTTGGCCTCGAGCATGTCGGTGAAGCCGACGCAGATCATCAGGATGCCGAAGATGACCAGTCCGGCAAATCCCAGCAGGCTCAGCAGCAGCATCGGGAAAGCGCCGACGAGAAAAATCGGCAACAGCAGCAGCGACTCGGGCTCGCGCGAACGCATGGGCAAATCTCTTACGGACAATCAATATCCCGCAATATGACAGACAATAAAGGCGAAAACCGGCCGCGAGCGCATGTCGCACGGCTGCCATGCGGGTGATCGTGGAAGCTATGCCGGGTTAGGCACAGGGGGCGCGCTTCGCGCTATGCCTGTACCCGTGCATTAGTCGATGCCGGTTGGATCGCTGACGGCCGGGGAAAGCCTATCCTACGGCCATCTCGGAGCGGATTTCGGCGCGCAGTTCGTCGATCAGCTTGAGGCCCTTCTTGGTCTCGACGTGCCAGAAGGTCCAGCCGTTGCAGGCGCCGGAGCCTTGGGCCACCGCGCCCATGCGGTGGATCGAGCCGACCTTGTCGCCGAGCATGATGGCGCCGTCGGCGCGGACCAGGGCGCCGTGGCGTTTCTTGGAATCGACCAGCTTGGTGCCGGGCGAAATCATGCCGCGTTCGATCAGTTCGGAAAATGCGACACGCGGTGCATCGCGCGCGGTCATGAACGGTGCCAGTGTGGCCTCCGGCAGCGGCTCGACCGCGGCGATGCGCGCTTCCGCCGCAGTCGCATAGGTTTGGTCGCGCTCGAAGCCGATGTAGCGGCGGCCGAGACGTTTTGCCACGGCGCCGGTAGTGCCGGTGCCGTTGAAAGGATCGATCACGAGATCGCCCGGTTTTGAGGACGACAGCAGCACGCGCGCCAACAGGCCCTCGGGCTTCTGGGTCGGATGCACTTTCTTGCCGTCGGAACCCTTGAGGCGCTCTTCGCCGGTGCAAAGCGGGATCAGCCAGTCGGAACGCGCCTGAACGTCCTCATTCGCGGCCTTCAGGGCCTCGTAATTGAACGTATAGCCCTTGGCCTTCTCGTCACGCGCCGCCCAGATCATGGTCTCGTGGGCATTGGTGAAGCGGCGGCCGCGAAAATTCGGCATCGGATTGGTCTTGCGCCACACGATGTCGTTGAGAACCCAGAAGCCGAGGTCCTGCATGATCGCGCCGACGCGGAAAATATTGTGGTAGGAGCCGATCACCCACAGCGTTGCCGACGGTTTCATGACGCGGCGGCAGGCCAGGAGCCAGGCGCGGGTGAAATCGTCATAGGCGGCGAAGGATGAAAACTTGTCCCAGTCATTGTTGACGGCGTCGACGTGGGATTCGTCGGGGCGCTTGAGATCGCCCTTGAGCTGCAGATTATACGGGGGATCTGCGAACACCAGATCGACCGAACCGGCCGGAAGCTTCGACATCTCGGCGACGCAATCGCCTACAACGATACGAGCTTCGGACTCAGACTCAAATTTAGTGCGGGGCGCCCTTGCAGACGCCCCGCGACGCGACACTACCATGACTCAATTACTCTGACTCAGGCGACGCTGTCGGCGACGCGGGACTAAACAACCGACTGGCGATACATTGACTGGGCAAAGTAAAAATCGACTTAATCGCAGGCAGAGATTGCCGAGGCGGATTTGCGGTCCTTTGCGCACTAGGCAATATTTGCCGGGCGGGTTATTGATTAACGGAATGGAAATTTTACGTGATTGCCGCGTTAGGTATTTTTGAGCAATCAGCCGGGATGAGGAAATACCGCCATGCGTTACGATGATTTTCGCCGCAGCGACGATATCGATGACCGGCGCGACGACAGTGGCGGCGGAATGGGCGGTGGCGGCGGCTTTGGCCTCCCGATGGGCGGCGGCGGACTCGGGATCGGCACCATCATCGTGCTCGGTCTTGTCGGCTACGCCTTCGGCATCGACCCTCGCATCCTGATCGGCGGCGCGGAAATCCTCACCGGCGGCAGCCAGTCGCCGTCCTACCAGACCGATCGGCGGTCGGGGCCGGCCAAGACAGGCGCGCCAAAGGATGAAATGGGAAGCATGATCTCCGGCGTCCTCGGCGAAATCGACGACCGTTGGAGCGAAATCTTCCAGGCCAGCGGGCAATCCTATTCGGGTCCGCGCATCGTACTGTTTCGCAATGCCACCAATGGCGGGCGCTGCGGCATGGCGCAGTCGGCGATGGGGCCGTTCTACTGCCCGCCGGACAAGCAGATCTTCCTGGACACCAATTTCTTCCGCGAGGTCGAGACGAAGTTTCGCGGCTGCTCGGGCAATGCCTGCAAATTCACCACGGCCTATATCATCGCCCATGAAGCCGGGCACCACATCCAGAACCTGCTCGGCATCCTGCCGCGCGTGAACCGGTTGCAGCAGCAGGCCGGTAGCAAGGCCGAAGCCAACGCGCTGCAGGTCAAAGTCGAGCTGCAGGCGGATTGCCTGTCCGGCGTCTGGGTCAACCGCGAGGAGAAGAAACGTCCGGGCTTCCTCGAAGCCGGCGA
>Ga0105245_10005470_pt1 | contig 11158 bp, 7 predicted proteins | sample KBSM54metaG_FD_81523 | JGI IMG/M metagenome (GOLD analysis project Ga0105245, IMG submission 81523) | Miscanthus rhizosphere microbial communities from Kellogg Biological Station, Michigan, USA - KBS M5-4 metaG | ecosystem: Host-associated > Plants > Roots > Rhizosphere > Soil | place: Michigan...
CGACGTTGGCCACCAGGTTGAAGTGCGACAACATCACACCCATCGGCACATCGGTCGCCACATTGGAGTAGGTCAACGTCGCGATGTCGCGATGGACGTCGACGTCCGAGCGCAGACCGCTGCCCGCACGTGTTGCCGACAGGATGCGTGCGAGTTGCTGAACGTCGAATACGCGCGCAATGCCGGCCTGCTTGGCGGCGGCGACCACCGTATCGGTCGCGGGCGACGTGGTGATCAGCGCGTTGGCCGCCGAGTCCTTCAACTGATAGGACAGTTCGGCGATATTGTGCAGCGGGTTGAGGGTCGTCACGCAGGCGCCGAGCATCGTGAGGCCATAAAACGCGGTCACGTACTCGGGAGAATTCGGTCCAAAGATCGCGACCACGTCGCCCCGGCGTACACCGCCTTCAGCGAGGCCACGCGCGACGGCCCGAATCTCGTCGCCGAGCCGGCCGTAGCTCACGACGCGCCCGGTGTTGCCGTCAATCAACGCGGATTTATCCGCATGCGACGCCGCATTCGCGAACACGAAATCCACGAGCGGGACTTCGGGAATTCGCGCGTCCGCAAACGGGCTCGAATAGATCATCGGGCCAAGGCTCGCGGCATGTTGTCACTCGAGGGAGCGTTCATCTTCGACGTACTCCAGCTTGCTCCCGACTTTCCTTGCGACGACAAACCCAAGCTGTGCCCACTTCTTGAGCATGTCTCGATGATTCCACTTCGGCGTCCACCTCGCATGCTGGGCGCGGCCGCGGCGTACCTCGTTTGGACGCTGTCCGGGCCACCAGTCGGCACCCTCCTCGATGCTGCAATCGTTGAAGTCGGCCTGCCAGGGTACGGCCATGGGTCCGGTCAGCGCACCGGGCGGCACGCTGTCCTTGATGCGGAACGGGCGATTCGCGTCGTAGGTCTTCTCGTCCAGCATGAGTCGGCTGGCCTCGATCCCTGGAAAGAACGGCCCACCGACACACGCTTCGAGCGCAGCGCGGTCGAGCGCGTGCGGCCGTTCGGACTCCGGCAACCGATCGAGCGGCGTCGGCGCCGGCTCACTGCCACGCCAGTCGGCGTCGAACTTCCCCTGCGCCCAACGCTCCATCCGCTTGTATTGAACTTCGGTCAATGCCGCGCCCGGAGCTCTGCTTACCGCCAGATCGGGCAACTTCGGCATATTGCCGCCCCCCTTGCCGTCCGGCGTCCGCAACGCCGCAAATACTTTCTGCCGCGCGGCCGCTTGTGCTTTCTTGTTGCTGGACAGCTCTTTCAGTCTCGAAATGAAGTGCATGTCCTTGCCGATCCCGTGGCGTTTCGCGGCGACTTTGCTCACCCAATGCAGACTCGACACTCGACGCAGGATCGGATAGATGTCTTTGGAAAAGGAAACCGTGGTCATGTCGCCGACACCGAGTGCGGGATTGAAGCGCGCCATCATGTTGTACACGGCGTCGTAGAGCGTCACGACGTTCTCGAGGGCCGGCGCAAAGTCCGGCGGTGCGACGATCACCCAGGCCGGATCGGCGGCAATGGTCTCGGCGCGGCCGTGGAGCTTCAGCGTGGCGCGCACCGGGCCATCGGCGGCGTCATCGCACCAGCCGTCGTTGTCGGCGAAATCTCTCAGCCTGCTTCCGGGAATTGATTGCGACCGGCCATGGCCGCCGAGGACAATCAAGCGCCCGGCGCCGTCGGTGAGCAGGTCTCCGAGCTGCACGTCAACGGTCTTCATGAACGTGCCGCGCAGCGCCTGCATCGGCCGATCCGCACCGCTGACGCGGTGCGGGCCCGGGTCGATGATCAGATCGTTCTCATCAGCGATTCCCTGGTTGCGGCGATGTGTCTGTGGCAAGGTGGGCGACGCCGCCTTGCGATTCGCCAGATGGACTTCCCACTCGATCTCGGCTTCGGCGCCGGTGTTCTCTCGGACCTTCGCTACCACCCCTGCGTCGTCGGTCGTGTATTCGTAGATTCGAAACCGCGCACCCTGTCGTTTGATCCGCCCCTCGGGATCCTTGTACTTGGCGGGAAGGGTGGACGCGTCGCCGGGTTTCTTCGGGGTCGGCAGGACGCCCGGGGCTTCGGGGCCGATGAAAAAGTCGTCGGGGCTGTCGCCTATGCGTGCAATCCCGATCCCTGGATGGATACGGTATGTGACTGGCACTGGAGGACTCCTTTGTCACGACAGGTGGCCGTCCATTGCGCTGACACCGAATAGCGTCGGCGCCTTTTTGTATGTTGAGCGGCCGCTACTCTATCAACTTCGGCCACCATCGTCGAGCACCTTCACACTGTTTCGCCGACAGTCCGCCGAACCCGATCGGCCTGCCGGCGTGTTCGGCTAGAATTCCACACTCACTCAACCCATGAGCCATTCCGTTCGCGTGCTCATCTGCGGCACGGGAAGCGCGGCCCACGTCCTCGCCGGCATCATTTCGACGAAGCCGGACATCGACGTTCGGGTGTTGACGCGCAGCGCCGATAAGGCGCGCAGATGGACCACGATTATGCGTGACGACCGATTGACGGTCACGAGGCGCACCGGCCCGGACGATCGGGCGGCGATGACGGCCAATCAGTTCATCGTCACCACCGAGCCGCGGGAGGCGGCGCGCGACTGTGACGTCTTTATTTTTGCGATCCCCGCGTTTCTGCATTCGCAATACCTGACCTTACTGGAACCCTACATTGACGATGGATGCGTCGTCGTCGGTCTGCCAGGCCAGAATGGATTCGAATTCGACGTGAGACAGGCACTCGGCCCGCGGCTCCAACATTGTCTGCTGATGAATTTCGAGTCGCTGCCATGGGTCTGCCGCATCGTCGAGTTCGGCAGGACGGTCGGCATCCTTGGCACCAAGGACAAGCTGGTCGGCGCGATGGAAGGCGATCTGTCACGAGCACGCGTCCGCGATCCGGTGACCTTCATGCAGCATCTATTGGGAGACCCGCCCACGCTGGTTGTTACGGGACACCTGCTCGGTATCACGCTCAGGTCGCCGAATGCCTGCAGTCATCCGCCAATCATGTACGGCCGCTGGAAAGACTGGGACGGAAGACCGCTCGAGCAGCCGCCGTTGTTTTATCACGGTATCGACGAGGAGACGGCCGACCTCGTCGGCGCCATCAGCGCCGAAGTGGTCGCGACCAGCCAGCGCATCATGGCCTGTTACCCGGAGGTCGATCTCTCCCAGGTCATCTCGATGTACGACTGGGACATCGGCTGCTACGGCAGCGACATCATGGACAAGACGAACTTGATGACCGCACTCCGGACAAACTCCAGGTACGAGGGGATCACTCATCCGATGATTCAGACCCGGGACGGAACATTCGTTCCAGACTTCGATCACCGCTTTCTGGCGGAAGACGTTCCGTTCGGTCTGGTGGTCATCCGCGGCGTCGCGGAGATGGCCGGTGTCCAGACTCCCGTGATCGATACGGTCTTGTCGTGGTGCCAGCAGCGGCTCGGGAAAGACTATCTCGTGGGATCGACCCTGACCGGCAGGGATCTCGCGGCCACGCGGTGTCCCCAGCGATACGGATTCAGAACGATCGTCGACGTGCTCTGGCCCGAATGGATCAGGGCTTCCGCGTCAGGGCAATGAGGGCCGCGATCTCCATCGCAATATTGGCTGCGAGCAGCGCGGTGATCTCCGAGCGATCGTAGGCCGGCGCCACTTCGACGACGTCGCCGCCGACGAACTGAAGTCCCTTGATCGAGCGCATCATGTTCAACGCTTCAAAGCTGGTCAGTCCTCCGACCACCGGAGTACCGGTTCCTGGAGCGAAAGCCGGATCGATGCCATCGATGTCAAAGGTCAGATAGCAGGGGCCGGTGCCGGCAACTTCGCGCAGCGTCGCGAGAAACGCGCCGCGCCGGTTCGGCTCGTGAAAACCCGCCATGTCGAGAATATGAATCGCCGCCTGCTTCGAATAGTCCAGATAGTCGGCGCTCGCAATCGAGCCGCGGATGCCGATCTGGAAGATGCGGTCTCCCTGGATCAATCCCTCTTCAATCGCCCTTCGAACCGATGTGCCGTGGTGGAATCGTTGTCCCGATGACTCATCCGAGGTATCTGTATGCGCATCGAATTGAATCAGCGTCAGCTCGGGATGAGCCTGACTCGTCGCACGGAGGATTGGCAGGAGTATCGAATGATCGCCTCCTAACGACACCACCGCGGTGCCGCGGCGCTGCAGATCGCTGACGCAATGCTCGATGTTGCGGAAGGTTTCGGCGAAGTCGAATGGGTTGACCGCGACATCGCCGGCGTCGACGGCACGCAGCCGATCGTAGACCCCCACTTCCAGTTGCTGGCTGTAGTTACGACAGAGGACCGACGACTGGCGAATGGCGCCCGGCCCGAACCTGGCGCCCGGACGGAAGGTCACCAACGAATCGAACGGGATGCCCAGAATGGCCAAATCGATCGCTTCATCAGCGATGGCCGTCGTGTGCCGCAGATGACCGAATGTCGTGATACCGCTGAAGGGAGGTCGATCGCGTGGGTCAGGTGCCACCGGATGAAGACATTCTAGCAGCGGAAAAGTTCGGCGCGTCGCAAATACTCACCACGCTCGGGGCGGCGTGGTTTGCGGAGTTCGCGGCGGTGCAGACATCGGGCCGCGTCGTCTGGTGCAACTTCGAACTGGCCAGAACATTGGGCTTCGCGGTACCACCCTCGAATCGTATGACGCCGCTCTTTCATCAGCAGTTGATCGACACCCTGTCGTACCGCGCCGTGACAGCCAGAGAGGCGGCGGCGACCTGCCGTCCGACGCTGACGTTGTACGCCGATCGCTACGGCGGCAAGGGACTCGGTACGGCATTGGGCGCCGGACGGGCAGGCTTCCTTCCGTTCGGCAACCTCTATGTCAAAGGCGTAGGGCTGACGCCGTTGTTCCGGCACGACGATCCGGACGATCTGGGCCACAATCATGGCGCCGTGCAACTGGATCACTGCCTCGGTGAAGCCATGTTCGGCGAGGTGAATCATCATCTGTTCACGCACGGCTCGACTCGAATTCTGGCGATCGTCGATCAAGGCGAGTACGTTGTCTATCGCCGAGGCCGCAAGGTCGCGGTCGCCCTCGCCGTCAGGAGCGGCGGCCATCTGCGCCCCGGCCATCTGCTGGCCGGGCAGATTCGACGACGTCGTTCTATTCTCGAGACCTTCATCCGAATCACGCGGCAGACCGGGCAGCTCGTCACCCGCACCGACGCGGCGTCTGGCGCTGAACGGCCCGACATCAAAGCGACGATGATTCGGATCATCGATGCTCATGCGCGCACCACGGCCGAGCATTTTCGCTGGCGCATGACCCACGGCGCGGTGACGTCGTCGAACATGGAGATGAGCGGCGCCACCCTCGACCTGACCACACAGTCGGCACAGCCGCGAACCGCGCCGGTCTACTTCCGCCTCGACTACGAGTCGTTCTTCGGCCATGAACACATCGACTGCGCCGCCGAACTGAGGACCGCATACCGGGCACTCGTCACGAGCATTCCCAAACGACGGCGCCGCCAGCTCAATGCGCGGCTGTTCAGCGTTGTCCGCGACATGGACCGCGCGTATGCGCGCCACCTGGAGGCGCAACTGCTGGGCGCAACCGGGCTGAAGGCGGAGGTCGTGAACCGCGTGCGCAGCGATCACGCCGATCTGGTCCGTCGGTTCACCACGATCATCTCGGCGATGTGCGAATTGCGGAACCCCGGCCGCGTCGAAATGGCCAAACGGGTCGTGATGGACGTGTCCGTCCTGGATGTGTTCAATCTGCTGCGAGAGTATCCAAATATTTATTTCGCGGATCCCGACGGCGTGCACACCACGTCAATTCGTGCGGCGCTGAAGCCGGTCCTTCGAGGCAACCGATCGCACGTGGGCAGAACGAGGGCCGCGGTCAGTACGCTGATCTATCAATTCGGACGCCTGTATCGCGAGCTCATGAACGCGTGTGGTGCGTATGCCGATGACTACTACGACGATGCCGCTGCCATGCGAGGCTCGATCACGTCACGGGCGGCTTTTGAGAACGAGCCGATCAACCTCTATCGAGCGCCGCTCTACAAGGAATTGGAAGAGGCGATTGCCACCTACAAATCGACCGGCGACGCCGACATCCTGACCAGGATCGTCGACGGCAAGGTGGCGGCGTCGCTGCGCAGGGTAGACGCGCTGCTGTCTCAGGGACGATCCCGTCGCCTCGCCGGCGGCGGCTGCGAGCTCGAGACGCAGACGATGGACGGCGTGACGTATGCCCTGCGCGCGTACGATGGACCTTCGCAACGGCGGAGTCTGCATGTCAGCGTGCCGGTTGAGTGCCACGGACACTACATCGAGATTCAATTGCCCGGCTGGCCTCGTTTGACGCCGCGACATGTGAGATCGCTGCGCTACCGGTTCACCACTGACGGGTGGGCGACGTCCCAATCTGTCCCCGTGCATCTGGCGGCAACCGCGGATGACCGCCGGTTCATCGCGTCCGCCGCCATTTCAGATCTACCGCGCATCGCGAGGTTGGCAGGCGCGTTCTATCTTCGCAGGAGCCGCGGTTCGTGGCTCGAACACGAAGGCGCGACCGGCGCCGGATACACGTTCGCTGTCCCAGACAGGCAGGAACTGGCAGCGCTGGTCGCGCGACTGCCTGAGCCTCGTTAGACAATGTCGACTGCGCGCGTCTCGATCGTGGGACTTGGCCCCAAAGGTCTCTACTGCCTGGAACGGCTATTGGCGGAGTTCCAGGCGCGCCCATTGCGCCACCCGCTCCACATCGACGTCTTCAATCGATCCGAACACTTCGGTGCCGGTCCGATCTACGACCCGGCACAACCCGATCACATCCTGGTCAACAACAGCGTCGGTGATATCGATCTGTGGGCGGTCGAAGACCCGCCGATCGTCGCGGGGAGAGGACCGAGCTTTCTCGACTGGTACCAGGAAGCGTTCGATCCGGAGCGGCCGTTGACCGGAGAGGAGTATTTACCGAGGGCGGTCGTCGGACGCTATCTCATCGACGGATTTCGCCGCCTCGTCGATCACCTTCCGACTGGTGTGACCGCCGCGTGTCACGTCGGGGACGTCGTCGATATCCGGCCGAACCAGCACGGCTATGACCTGGAGTTTGTCGCCGGGAGTGGTGACACCAGGGAGATCGTTGCCGACAAGGTACTCCTCGCCACCGGTCATTCTCGCATCCGGCCTGGCACCGAGCAGGATCGGTATCAGGCATTCGCGGCCCGCAACTCGGGCGCGGCCTTCATCCCATTCGTGTATCCGGTCGTGGAGTCGATGGGCTCGATTCCAGCGGGCGCCACCGTGGCGATGCAAGGCGTCGGTCTGACCTTCATCGATGGCGTGCTCGAGCTCACGGAAGGACGCGGTGGGCGCTTCGTGCGATCGGCGAACGGTTCGCTGTCCTACACCGCCAGCGGCGCAGAACCGCGGTCGATCGTCGCGTTCAGCCGCACCGGGCTGCCGATGACGCCCAAGGCCTGCGACCTGCCTCCCTGCCCGCGCCCTCTGACCTTCTTTACTCATGGCGCGTTGGCGGACCTCAGACGCCGCGCGCCTCACGGCAAGCTCGATCTCGACAGAGACATCTGGCCGTTGTTCGAGCTCGAGATGGAGCGGCGCTACTACGATGTCGTGATGAGCGCTGGCGACGCACGCGAGCAGTTGGAAAGCTGTGGGGACGATCCTCGGGCAATGCGACGTGTCATCGAGGCCTACTTACGATCACATCCCGATCGGGAGCGATTCGACTTTCAACAGGCTCTCGATCCGGTGGGGGATCGCCGCTTCGGCAGCGGCACGCAATTCGCGGCGTTCGTCGAGCGCTACATGGAGCAGGAGATCGCGCGCGCGCGCCTGGGAGAGACCGGGTGCGGCGTCAAGGCGGCCCTGGGGATCTGGTACGAGGTCAGACGAACACTGGGCTCTGTCCTTCAGTTCGGCGGTCTCACGCCCGAGTCACACCGCAAGCTGATCGAGTACTACTACCCGCGTCTCAAACGTGTGGCGTTCGGTCCGCCGATCGTCAACATCGAAAAGATGCTGGCGCTCGTCAGGGCCGGACTGCTCGACTTCTCCGTCGCCCGAAGTCCCCGTGTGTTGACGGACGAGGCCGGCGGTTGCTTCGAGCTACGATGCGAGGAGATTCCCGGCGCGGTGGCACGCGCGACCGTCCTGGTCGATGCCCGGTATCCGTCGACGGATATTCCTCGGGATGCGACGCGCCTCTATCGCAACCTGCACAGACGAGGAATGGTGCGGGCCTACGAGAATCGCGCGACGGCCCCGGCTCGGTCCGCCTACTCACCGGGAGCGATCGACATGACCGAGGGCTCGCGCTTCCTCATCGATGGCCAGGGTGCCGTCAACGAAGACGTCGCGGTCATCGGCATTCCAACCGAAGGAAATCTGGTCGGCAACCTGACGCTGGCTCGCGACGAGTACGCCGCCACATGGGCGGCGGAAGTCATGCAGCAACTGCGTCGTCGTCCGTTGAACTAATCGGGCCGCTTCAGGGTTCTATTGTCGACGTCGCGGAAGTGCTGCGCGAACTTCCAGCGATGCCCTTCGGGGTCGACGCACTCGTAGACGCGGTCGCCGTAAAACTGATCGCCGGGCTCGCTGAGGATTGTGGCGCCGGCGCTCCGGGAGCGCTCGTAATGGGCGTCGACGTTGTCGACGAAGACGTAGAGCCGCTCGCTGACGCGGCCGCCATGCGACTGCGGGCTCGCCCACGCATCGTTCTCGGCGCTGAGGCCCAGCATGACGAGGCTGTCGGCCACTTCCAGCTCGCCGTGGACGACGCCGCCATTCTTGTCGGTCATCCTCAAGCGGACTTCGAAGCCAAAGGCATTCACGAGCCAATCCATGGCGGCCGCTACGTCATCGTAAAACAGGTGAGGGGTGATCCGGGGCATATCCACAGGAGGATTCGGGACCATGAGAGCTCCTCGCGCGTTGACTACGGCCGGCGGTGCAGGTCGTGTGGCCTTCTTATAGTGGAGTCGTTGCGCGGTTGTCCATCGTGCACACAACATTCGCGGTGACGTTGAAAACCAGTTGACTTGATCGGCGCAACGCACGATATCTTCCCTGCGCATGGTTCGGACGAGACGGCACTTCAGCCTCGGGATTTGGGGCTTGGCGCTCGGATATTTCTGTTTCTACACGCCGTACAGCGCCCTCATCAAACTCGTGACCAGCGGACTCTGGCCTGGTGTGCCCGAGTCGGTTTCCGGTTTTCAGCTGCTGCCGGCGACGGTCGTCTCGACGGCGGTCGTCCTCCCCGCGATCGTGTCGGCGTTGGGCTGGTGGAAGTACGCAGGCCGACCGAGCGCGCTGGTCTGGCTTTCCGGGCTGGGTACGGCGCTGATCATCGGAAGTACGACCATTGCCTACGCCTCGACCGGGGTCTCGATTCTGCTGGCGCTGTTGCTGCTTCGTGGCGGGGTCTTGATTCTGGCACCGGTCGTCGACGTGTGCTTCAAACGCCGGGTGCGCTGGTTTTCCTGGCTGGCCCTGGCGTTCGCCCTGGCAGGAGTGCTCGTTGCGCTCGTCGACGTGAACAGCTACCAGATGACCCTGATCGCCGCGATGAACATCGTCGTCTATCTGACCGGGTATGTGCTGCGGCTGCCATGCATCAACACGACGGCGAAGTGCAACGACAACAGTGTGACGTGCCGGTATTTCGTCGAAGAGCAGCTGGTCGCGGTGATCCTGCTGGTGGCGATACCGGCCGGATGGGCGGCGGTCGGCGCCGGTTCGATCGCCGCCGACCTCCGCATTGGTTTTACGGGGTTCTTCTCGAACCCCGCCACCGTACCGGGCCTCCTCGTGGGGACGCTCTATGCCGGTCTCTATGTCTTCGGGACGCTGATCTATCTGGATCGGAGAGAGAACACGTTCTGCATTTCGCTGAATCGCTGCGGCAGCATGCTGTCGGGCATCGTCGCGACCTACATGCTCACTGTTCTGTTCGCAGCCCCTGCGCCGAGCGTTTCTCAAATCATCGGCTCGGGTGCAATCATCGCCGCGCTGCTGCTGCTCTCGCCGCTTCATCATCTGGCCGAACGCCGGCCTGTTCGCGGACCGAGCCTGCAGCCGGCGCTCGACGAAGAAAGCGGCGGCACGACTGGACGAGTGGCGGTCCTGTTCGTGTGCAGCGGCAACACGTGCCGCTCGCCGATGGCCGCGGCGATCGGTAATTCGGAGATCGCGGCGCGTCTTCAGATACCCGCCGAGGCGGCACGACAGGCGCCGGCACAGGCGCTCAGCGCCGGCCTCTCGGCTCGAGTGGGAGCGCCGATGACGCCGGAGTCGCACCAGGCGCTCGACTCACTCGGCATCCCTGCGACGCCCCACCGCGCTCGCAAGGTGACCGTGGAGCTCATCGATCGAGTCGAGAGAATCTTCTGCATGACGAAGGCACATCGGGGTGCCGTCATCGATCTCGTGCCCGCGGCGGCCGCGAAAACGCAGTGCCTGGATCCGGACGGTGACATTGAAGATCCGATCGGACACGGTCTGGCGGCGTACATCAGTTGCGCCCAGCGCCTCCAGGCGTTGGTGCGCCTGCGCGTCGACGAGATCATCGTACAAAGCCGCCTGTCCTGACCCGGCCCGTGAACCGACACGCGCCAGCCGGCGGTTCCTATGATGTCGTCATTCTCGGCGGCGGTCCCGCAGGTTCCGCGACGGCGCTGGCGTTGAAGCGCAGCGACGCGGCATGGCGGGTGGCATTGATCGAAAAGACCGATTACTCCGGGCTGCGGATCGGCGAGACGCTGCCGCCGCCGGCCCGGCAGCCGCTGACCGAACTGGGCGTGTGGGATGCGTTTCTCTGCCGCTCCCCATTGGAGTCGGCGGGGACACGCGCGGCCTGGGGCAGCGCCCGGTTTCATGAGAACGAGTTCATCTTCTCGCCCTACGGACGCGGGTGGCATCTGGATCGGCGGGATTTCGATTCGATGCTCGTTGGCCACGCCGAGCGAGCCGGCGTCGACGTCTTCCGGAACGCCGTCGCGCAGGTGTCCGATCGCCGCAACGACGAATGGAGCCTGACGCTGCGCCGTGCGTGTGAGTCACGGCTCGGACCGGCCGCTGGCGTCCGCGCCCGGTTCGTCGTCGATGCGACCGGACGGCGCAGC
>Ga0105245_10005472_pt1 | contig 11157 bp, 12 predicted proteins | sample KBSM54metaG_FD_81523 | JGI IMG/M metagenome (GOLD analysis project Ga0105245, IMG submission 81523) | Miscanthus rhizosphere microbial communities from Kellogg Biological Station, Michigan, USA - KBS M5-4 metaG | ecosystem: Host-associated > Plants > Roots > Rhizosphere > Soil | place...
AAGCCGTTCAGCACTCCGGAGCTTCTCGCGCGCATACGAGCGGCGCTCCGCCGCATTCCGGTTGCGCAGTCTGCACCCGCGCGCCTCGGCATTGGCGCGCTAACGATCGACTTTGCCGCGCGAACCGTGGCGCGCGGAACTTTGAGCGCGCACCTTACGCCGAAGGAATTGGATCTGCTCCGCTACCTTACCCAGCATGCCAACGAAGCGGTCCCGCATCGGGAATTGCTGCAGGCCGTGTGGGGACCCGACTACGGTGACCAGGTCGATTACCTGCGAGCTTTCATCAAGAGCCTTCGGAAAAAAGTCGAGCCGGATCCAGAACATCCGCAGTACATCATGACGGAGCCCTGGATCGGCTATCGTTTCAACGGAACGCTCGAATCCTTATAAATTCTTTAGATTTGCGGCGCCACCGGCGGGCGGCGGCTCGCCAACATATCCTCAAGATTCCCGATCTTCATAACTTCTTCATGCCTTTTCGATGACTTCTTCAGGCCTTCGAGAATAATCTCAAGTCGTGGGAAGGCAGAAGAACATGTCACTTGCGATTGAGAAAATCCTACCCGGAACTGGACACCCCACGCAGCCCATAGACGTGGAGGCGGATCAGCAGTTAAACATAGCCGTGGTCTTCACGTCAGTGGAATCGACGCTCGCGGCTCTGAAGGAAGCGGGCAATCTAGCCAACAGCTTGGGCGCGCGGATCACTCTGGTAGTGCCTCAGGTGGTGCCGTTTCCGCTCCCGCTCGAAACTCCGCCAGTACTGGTGGAGTTCAACGAAAACCGCTTTCGAGTGATGGCAAGCAAGAGCCCGGTGGAGACCAGCGTCCAAATTTTCCTGTGCCGCGATCGCTTCGAAACGCTAGCCACGGTCTTGAAGCCCGGCTCGATTGTGGTCCTCGGCGGGCGGAAGCGGTGGTGGCCGACGAAGGACGAAACTCTGGCCCGGCAACTGCGCCGCGCAGGGTACGAAGTACTGTTCAAGGAAACGAAATAAGGAGAAACCAGATGCTCGATCTATTTTACGTCGCTATCGGCTGTGCATTTTTGCTTCTGTGCTGGGTCTTCACCAAGGCCTGCGACAAGCTTTAGGAGAACAAAGTCATGGACTATATCATTGCCGGAATCGCGTCGTTGGGATTGTTTATTTACCTGATCTACGCACTTCTTCGTCCGGAGAAATTCTAGGAGACAACAACAATGACTAGCATTGGAGTTTTGCAAATCGCGATCTTCTTCGGGCTGATTCTTATCTGCACCAAGCCGCTGGGCGCTTTCATGACGAAGGTCTTCGACGGTCAGCGCACTTTCCTGCACCCTTTGCTGCGGTGGCTGGAGGTACTTACCTACAAAGTAATTGGCGTAAAGGAGGACGTCGAACAGCGCTGGACCCAGTACACGGCGGCGCTGCTGAGCTTCAGTATCTTTGGATTTCTGCTAACCTATGCGATCCAGCGCCTACAGGGGTTCTTGCCCTTCAATCCACAGCACTTTGGCGCGGCTCAAATCCCTCCCGACCTTGCATTCAACACGGCGACGAGTTTCGTCACCAACACAAACTGGCAGGCTTATTCCGGCGAAGCGACCATGAGCTATTTCGTGCAGATGGCTGTTCTGGCGGTGCAGAACTTTGCTTCCGCAGCCGCCGGGATCGCGATCGCGGTCGCTCTCATTCGCGGCTTCGCTCGCCAAGAGAAGAAGACCATCGGTAACTTTTGGGTCGATGTGACACGCGCCACAGTTTACGTGCTGCTGCCGATGTCGATCGTCGCCGGTCTGCTGTATGTTTCGCTGGGTTCGATTCAGAACCTGCATCCGTACACCGAGGTGACGACGGTTGAAGGCGTCAAGCAGGTGATCGCGCAGGGGCCAGTTGCTTCGCAGGAAGCCATCAAGCAGCTAGGCACGAACGGCGGCGGCTTTTTCAACGCAAACTCCGCGCATCCGTTTGAGAATCCGAATCCATTGAGCAATCTGCTCGCGATGTTCCTGATCTTTGTGATCCCGGCAGCATTGACTTACACCTTTGGAAAGATGGTCGGAGACACCCGACAGGGGTGGGCGATCTTCGCGGCTTTCTCGGTTATGTTCCTGATTGGGGTGTTCGTCTGTTACCACTTCGAACAAGCGGGCAACCCGATCCTGGCAAATCTCGGCGTCCAATCCACCGCCACGTCCGGCCAGTCTGGCGGAAACATGGAGGGTAAAGAAACCCGCTTCGGGATTGCCAACTCCGCGCTGTTCGCCACCGTGACCACCGATGCGAGCTGCGGTGCCGTGAATGCCATGCACGATAGCTTCACTCCCCTGGGCGGTTTGGTCCCCATGTTCAACATCATGACCGGCGAAGTGATCTTCGGAGGAGTGGGCGCGGGACTGTACGGCATCTTGCTCTACTGCATCCTGGCGGTGTTCATAGCGGGCCTGATGGTGGGCCGTACGCCCGAGTACATTGGCAAAAAGATTGAGCAGAAGGAAGTCAAGATGGCGATGGTCGCGGTGATCGCCACGGCTTTCAGCATTCTGGTGTTCAGCGCGCTGAGCTCGGTGATAAGTTTCCCGGCCAAGGGTTATTGGAATCCGCAAGGCGCCCTGACCGCGAACATGAACAACAGCGGCCCGCACGGCTTAAGCGAGATTCTCTACGCCTACGTGAGTAACACCGGCAACAACGGCAGTGCCTTTGCGGGCATCACGGTCAATACGCCCTGGTACGATCTGACGCTGGGACTGGCTCAACTGATCGGCCGGTTCCTCTTCCTGATTCCGCTGCTGGCGGCGGCCGGAAGTCTTGCAGCCAAGAAAAAGATCCCGTCGACGTCGGGAACATTTCCGACGCACGGACCTTTGTTTGTGGGGCTGCTGGTCGGCACCGTCGTCATCGTCGGCGCGCTCACCTTTTTCCCGGCGCTTTCGCTCGGACCGATTGTCGAACACTATCTGATGCAGAGCGGCAAGCTCTTCTCGATGATTCTTTTGCCGCTTCAGGGGATTTGGAGTTAGCCATGGCTGTCACTACCACTAAGGAACCAGAAATCACGCCGCAGCTTCCACCGGCCGATCCCACCTCGCTTCTCCCCAAGAAGCTGGTGCGGGCGCGCCCGCTATTCGATCCGGAAATCGTGAGCAAGGCGACGGCGGCATCTTTCGTTAAGCTGAACCCGGTGACATTGGCGAAAAACCCAGTGATGTTTGTCGTCGAGGTGGGCGCCGCGATCACCACCGTATTCCTGGTGCGCGATATGTTTACGGGCGGGGGCGCCCTAGGATTCCAGTTCCAGATCTCATTATGGCTCTGGTTCACGGTCCTGTTCGCCAACTTCGCCGAAGCCATGGCGGAAGCGCGTGGCAAGGCCCAGGCGGACGCTTTGCGCAAGACCAAGACAGATGTAGTCGCAAAACGCATGAACGCTGCCGGACAAGTGGAACCGGTGGGTGGTTCCATGCTGCGGGTCGGCGACGTTGTGGTTTGTGACGCCGCGGATCTCATTCCCGGCGACGGAGAGGTGATCGATGGAGTGGCGACGGTTGACGAATCGGTGATTACCGGAGAGAGCGCGCCGGTCATTCGCGAATCCGGCGGTGACCGCAGCGCTGTGACCGGGGGCACGCGCGTGCTGTCGGATCAGATCAAGATCCGGATCACTTCCAACCCCGGCGAGTCATTCCTTGACCGCATGATCGCCCTGGTGGAAGGTGCCCAACGCCAGAAGACGCCGAATGAGATTGCGCTGAATATCCTGATTGCGGGCTTGACGCTCATTTTCCTGCTCGCAGTGATCACGCTGCAACCGTATTCGGTCTTCAGCGTCGGGCAGGCGGGCTCGGGATCGATTCCAACAGTCGCGGTCTTGGTGTCATTGCTGGTCTGCCTGATCCCGACCACCATCGGCGGTTTGCTCTCCGCCATCGGCATCGCGGGCATGGATCGCGTAATGCAGCATAACGTCCTGGCAATGAGCGGCAAGGCGGTGGAAGCTGCTGGGGATATCAATTCATTGCTGCTGGATAAGACGGGCACAATCACGTTGGGCAACCGGCAGGCAGTTGAGTTTCTGACCATCAACGGAGTGAAGGACGAAGAATTGGCCGACGCCGCGCAGCTTTCCAGTCTGGCGGATGAAACTCCGGAGGGACGGTCCGTCGTGGTTCTTGCGAAAGAGAAATACGGATTGCGGGGACGCCATATCCCGGAGCGCGAAGCCGAATTCATACCGTTCTCTGCCTACACGCGCATGAGCGGCGTCAATTTCGAAGGACGGCAGCTTCGCAAGGGCGCTACCGACGCGATCATAACTTTCGTCATGGAGCGCGGCGGCGAGGTCCCCGGCAATTTCAAGGACATGAGCGACCGCATTTCGCGAAACGGTGGAACTCCGCTGGCGGTGTGCGACGGGAAGCGCCTGCTGGGCGTGATCCACCTGAAGGACATCGTCAAGGGCGGGATGAAGGAGCGGATCGCCCAGCTTCGCAAGATGGGCATTCGCAGCATCATGATCACCGGCGACAACCCGCTGACTGCCGCCGCGATTGCGCAGGAAGCCGGCGTTGACGACTTCCTCGCCCAGGCCACGCCCAAGGACAAGCTGGAATACATCAAGAAAGAACAGGCCGCCGGCCGTCTGGTTGCGATGACGGGCGATGGCACCAACGACGCACCTGCACTCGCGCAAGCCGATGTCGGCCTGGCGATGAATACCGGCACCACCGCGGCGAAAGAAGCCGGAAACATGGTGGATCTCGATAGCAACCCGACCAAACTCATTGAGGTTGTCGCCATCGGCAAGCAATTGCTGATCACGCGCGGGGCGCTCACCACGTTTTCCATCGCGAATGACGTGGCGAAATATTTCGCCATCATTCCGGCGATGTTCATGACCATGTATCCGGTTCTTGGCAAGCTCAATATCATGGGGCTGCATACGCCGCAGAGCGCGGTGCTGGCAGCGGTAATCTTCAACGCTCTGATCATCATCGCGCTGGTGCCGCTGGCCCTGCGCGGCGTGAAATACCGTCCGGTGGATGCGGCGAGCCTGTTGCGGCGCAATCTGCTGATCTACGGGGTAGGTGGAATCCTGGCACCGTTCCCGGGGATCTGGCTGATCGATCAACTGCTGGTGGCGCTTCGTTTGGCATAGGAAGGAACAACGATCATGTGGAAAGAAATTTTGCCCGGACTTCGCATCAAGATTTTCATGACGGTTTTGCTCGGAGTGGTCTATCCACTCGCCATGACCGGAATCTCGCAACTTATTTTTCCCAAGCAGGCGAACGGCAGCCTGATCACGGTGGGAGGCAAGGTGATCGGTTCCGAGCTCATCGGGCAGAACTTTACTAAGCCTGAGTATTTTCATCCCCGGCCTTCGGCGGCCGGGAGCGGATACGACGCCACTGCCAGCAGCGGTTCGAACCTGGGGCCGACCAGCGCCAAGCTCATCCGTGGAACTACCAAAATGGACGACGAGAAGAACGAGGTTGTCGATTACGATGGCATCAACCTCCGTCTCGTGCATTACTGCGTTGACAACGATATTCCCTATGAATCGTCAATACCGATCGACCGGTTCAAAGGGGCCGATGGCAGCCTCGACGATGTGAAGCTGATCAAAGCTTTCAATGACGACAAAGCGCCATTGATTTTCACGCCGAAGTCGCCCATCGCCGCGGATGCCGTGACCGCGTCCTCCAGCGGACTCGACCCGCACATCAGCCCTGCCAATGCGCAGGCTCAGGCGTCGCGCGTGGCGAAAGCTCGCGGTATTTCGGTGGACCAGGCGAATCAGGTTGTCGCCAGGTTCACGGAAGGTCCCGATCTTGGGCTGCTGGGCGAGCCGCGGGTTAACGTGCTCATACTGAATCTCGCGATGGATCAGCAGTTCCCGCGCAAGTAGAGAGTTGAATCCGTTCGCCTGCGCGGGGAGCGCGTCCCGTGGGAAACTCGATCCATGATCCGCATTGCGAACGCGCAGGGCTTCTGGGGGGACTCGCTCGAAGCGCCGCTGGAACAACTGCGCGGCGGCCCCATCGACTATCTGACGCTGGACTATCTGGCCGAGGTCACGATGTCGATTTTGCAAAAGCAATACGCGCGCGATCCGCAGGCGGGCTATGCGCGGGATTTTCCGCAAATGATCGAGCGCGGGGCGAAGGAAATCGTGCAGCGCGGCGTCAAGGTGGTGGCCAACGCCGGCGGCGTGAATCCAGAAACCTGCGGGGAAGCGGTGGCGGCGGCGCTGGCGCGCGCCGGCTACCAAGGCAGGATGAAGATTGGCGTGGTGACGGGCGACAACATTCTGAATCGCCTGGATGATCTGATTGCACGCGGCATTGAGCTGCGCAATATGGATACCGGCGAGCCGCTGGCTGCGGTCCGCGAGCGGGTGCGGAGCGCGAATGCATATCTGGGAGCGTTTCCAATCGCCGAAGCGCTGGGGCAGGGAGCGCAGATCGTGGTGACTGGGCGCTGCTCCGACGTGGCGTTATCGCTGGGACCCAGCATTCACGAATTCGGCTGGAAGCGCGAGGATTGGGACCGGCTCGCGGCCGGAGTGGTGGGTGGCCACGTCATAGAGTGCGGCGCGCAGGCGACCGGCGGCAACTGTCAGGTGGATTGGGAGACGATGCCCGAAATGGCGGGAATCGGTTACCCGATTCTGGAAGCCGAGGCCGACGGGCGCTTCTCGATCACCAAACATTCCGGCACGGGCGGACGCGTGACGGTGGCGGGCGTGACGGAACAGTTGGTGTATGAAATCGGTGATCCGCGGGCTTACATCACGCCGGACGTGGTCGCGGATTTTACAACCATTCAATTGAAGCAGGCGGGTCCGGATCGTGTGCAATTCTGGGGGGTCGAGGGGCGCCCCGCGACAGAATTTTATAAAGTCTCGATCAGCTACTCGGCGGGCTTCAAAGCGGCGGGCACGATGACCTACGGCTGGCCCGACGCGTATAAAAAGGCCAAGATGGCGGATAAAATTTTACGGACGCGATTGGAACGACTGGGGCTAAAGTTCGACGCCATCCATAGCGAATATGTCGGCGCCAATGCGTGTCACGGCGACCTGCTCTCGGGCGAGCCTTCGCCGAATCTGGCGGAGGTAACGTTACGAATGGGCGCACGCGGCAGCGATCCCGCGGCGATCGAACGTTTCACGCGCGAGATCGCACCGCTGGCGCTCAACGGACCACCGGTCGTTACGTATCCGGCAAGCGGCAAGCCGAAGGTGGAAGAAGTGGTGGCTTACTGGCCCGCGCTAATTCCGAAGAGTGAAGTGCAGGCGCGCGTCCGCGTGAGGGAGGCCTAAATGCCGCGCGTACAGCTTCGCGAGATTGCGCATGCCCGCAGCGGCGATAAAGGCGACTCCGCCAACATCGGGCTGATCGCTCTGCGCCCGGAAGACTATCCGGTATTGGTGAAGCAAGTAACAGCCGATCGCGTGAAGGAGCATTTTCGCGAGCTGTGCCGAGGGCGTGTCGAACGGTTTGAGCTGCCCAATCTGAACGCTCTGAATTTTCTGCTATACGAGGCGCTGGATGGCGGCGGGACGGTTTCGTTGCGCACGGACGCGCAGGGCAAGACCCTCAGTGCGGCGCTGCTGCGGATGGAGATTGAGATTTGAGCCGGGAGTGTCGCGAATTGCACGAGCCTCCCAAGTTCGGGCATCATAAAGCCAGTGCAGAATATCTCTCCGTTGGTTTTTCTATTGATCGCCACCACTCTTGAAGTCACCGGCGACGCCCTGGTAAGAGTGGCGATTTATAAACACGCCGGATTGGTTCGGATCGCGCTCGGCTTGATCGGCGGGGTTCTGCTATTGGGATACGGAGTTTCTCTGAATCTTGCGCCATTGGAGTTCAGGCAGGTGGTCGGGCTCTACATCGCCACTCTGTTCGTCGTTTGGCAGGTAATTAACGTGATTGTCTTCCGGACGTTCCCGAACGTGCCCATTGCGCTGGGTGGAGCTCTCATCGTTGCAGGCGGCTTGATAGTGACATTCTGGAAGCCCGACTTTTCAAAGTAACCACTCTCAATTTCCGCCTGGCGGAACACCGCTGGCGCGATTGTTCAACTCATTGCGTTGCCGCGACTAGGCCATTTGAGCACCCCGCGCGGCGACAAATTGGGCAGTAGTTTGACGGCGGAAGGACGGGGCAAATGAGCTTTGACATCGCCCGGACGCCGACGTTGCACGCGGTGGCCACGGGGGACGAGCAGCAACTCGTCGAGGATTTACAAGAGCGTGTGGCGGCGGCGATTCTGCAAGCCTCGGAGACGCCCGCTGTGGTGGAAGCAGCCGCAGCGCAGCGGCGTGCCGAGCAGCACTTTCTAAGCCTGCAGAAGGCCGAGCGCGCCCTGAATCAATTCGCGAAAATCGCGGGCGAAAAAGTGGTTGCGATGCGGGAAGCTGCGCTCGACGCGGTGATTGAATCCGCTGGCGGCGGGGACAAACTGGAATTCAAAGGGCTGGCCGAACTGGCGTCGCTCGAAAGCCGGAGCCGGCAGGCTACGCGGGCGATTGAAAGACTGGTGGAGCGTCTGCTCCCGCTGGCGCTGTGGACGCGGTTGCGGGAAGAATCGCATGCGGCGATCGCGCTGGCCCGGGCGCTCGAAGGCGTCGCGCAAGAGCGGGCCGAGCGGGTTCTGGATCAGTTGCGCGATGCCGTCGGCGAAGAGATGATCCTGCCGGTGGATCTCTCGAAAGGTGTTGCAGGGGCGCTCCTGGCGCGAGCGGAGGATCTCAAGCAGCGCGGGGTACAGCTTTCAAATAACGCGGATTCGATTGAAAAATCGCTGGGGGAGCTAGGAAGATGAATTCAAAGTTTGACGATTTGGTGCGGAGCCTGGATCCGCAGACGCTGGAAGAATTGAAGCGGTCGGTTGTGGCCGAGCTCGGCGGGCGGCGGGAGGAGACGGCGATTCAGATCGAGCAGATCCATCCTAAGATGAGCGCGGACGCGCGGGAAGAAGCGGCGCGGGAGATTGGCCGCGTGCTGCGCGGTGAGAGTCTGGATGCCTGACCTAAAGAAATATTGGCAGGAGATTCGGGCGATCGAGAAGAGTCTGCCCGCGGAAGTCTGGTTGGTGAGCCTGCAGAACCTGGCCAAGGGCCAAGTGGGCGGGGCGATCGTAGAGGTCGCGGCGGCGGTCGCGGCGAAACTTCTGCATGCTAAGTCGCAGCGGCTGGCGACGGACGAGGAAATCGAGGCGCACAAGGCGCAGCAAGATCAGATCAAACGTCAGATATTCGAGCAGGGGATGCGCAAGCAGGGGATCGCGGTCATACCTGTGGTGCGACGCTAAGCCCGCTCTGCGCTCCAGTGGCGGTCGGTGACCTGCGTGACGCTTACGTCCACGAGGCCGCACTCATCCAAAAATTGTCTCACTTCTTCCAGCGTGAGCGCGGCATGTAGCGAATCGGAAAAGAGCGTGCGCTGCAGCCGGCTCCAGAGTGCCGCATGTGCTTCGACTAGGTTGTGCAGCGTTCGCTCGTTTTCGGGGCGCACAAGATCGCGAATCAGAATAGGAGCGCCGGGACGGGCAATTCGTGCGATCTCCAGAAACACGGCGCGAGGATCCGGGATGTGATGTACCAGGCTGTTGGAGGTCACCATTCCGACGGACTGGTTGGCGAAGGGAACAAACTTGACGTCCGCGGCGACCAAATGGAGGGCGACATCATCGCGGGTCCGATTCCGGGCAGCGACTGCCAGCATCTCCGGGGACATTTCGACCGCGCACACGCGAGTCGCGCTAGGCAGCAGCGGGCACATCGCCAGCGGAATTTTCGCATTGCCGGAGCCGAGATCGGCGATCAGATTGACGGGAGCGCTCGCGCCTAGGGCCAACTGCGCCGCGCGCTCGGCGAAGAGCTGGTCGGTGGCGCTGAAATCCATCTCGTCGTATTCACCGGCTTCTTCGGCGCTGGACATCACTTCGGGTTCGAGTACGCGTGGCAGCGGCATATTGTTACACTTGTAGTTTCCGCTCAAAAACTCTGTTATGCAATCGATCCAAGAACTCGTGGAGCGCGCGCTCGCCCACATCGCTCAGGCGGATTCGACGGCGACGCTCGAACAGGCGCGGGTGCAATACCTGGGCAAGTCGGGCGAGCTAACGGGGCAGATGAAGTTGCTCGGCGGTCTGGCTCCGGAGGAGCGCAAGCCCTTCGGACAGGCGGTGAATACCGCGAAGAACCGGATCGAGGAAGCGATCGACCAGCGTCGCGCGGCGCTGCAGGAAACCGCGAAGCCGGCAGGGCCGGAGCTGGATGTTACATTGCCCGGACGGCGGCGGTGGGCCGGACGCGTTCACCCGATCACGGCCACGGCCGAGACCATGAAGAAGATCTTGATGGGTTTGGGATTTTCTTACGACGACTATCCCGATATCGAAAGCGAATACTACAATTTCGATTCGCTGAATACGCCGGCCTGGCATCCCGCGCGCGATCTTCACGATACGTTCTATGTGGGACAGGGGCAGTTACTGCGCACTCACACCACGGCGTTTCAAGCTCGTGTGATGCGCGCCAGCGGCGGCCGCGTCCCGATTCGCGCGATGACCACGGGACGCTGTTATCGGGCCGACGACATCGACGCATCGCACTATCCGATCTTTCAGCAACTGGATGTTTTCGCGGTGGGCGAGAAGCTGAGCATGTCGGATCTACGCTGGACGCTGACGGAATTGGCCAAGGGACTGTTCGGCCCGGAAGCCAAACTGCGGTTTCGCCCCAGCTATTTTCCGTTCACGACGCCCAGCGCGGAGGTGGACATCAGTTGCGTGGTATGTAAACAGAAGGGCTGCGCTCTGTGCTCACGCACCGGCTGGCTCGAAGTTTTAGGCAGCGGCATGACGCGGCCGGAAGTGCTGCGGGCGGGCGGTCTCGACCCGCAAAAGCACCAGGGCTTTGCGTTCGGCATCGGCGTCGACCGCATCACCATGCTGCGGCACCAGATCAATGACATCCGGCTGCTCTACGACAACGAGGAAGCTTTCTTGCGCCAGTTCTGATGCTGGTTTCTGAATCATGATCGTCAATACTAGATGGCTGCTGGATTATTTGTCGCCGCAAGTCCCTTTGGCGGATCTGCTCACCGCGCTGCCGCGCGTTGGACTGGACGTGGAAGCGACGCATGTACTGGCACACG
>Ga0105245_10005473_pt1 | contig 11156 bp, 5 predicted proteins | sample KBSM54metaG_FD_81523 | JGI IMG/M metagenome (GOLD analysis project Ga0105245, IMG submission 81523) | Miscanthus rhizosphere microbial communities from Kellogg Biological Station, Michigan, USA - KBS M5-4 metaG | ecosystem: Host-associated > Plants > Roots > Rhizosphere > Soil | place: Michigan...
CCGGATTCCTCTTCAGCTTCTGGGCAAACGGCATGATCAGCGCGTGCTCGCGGGCATAGTCGCGATATGCCTTCGCAAGCGAGACATATCCTCCGCCAGAACAGAATCGGAACCGAATTCGGCGAGGGTAGGCAAACGTCCCTTTGGATGATCGCCACACTACACGAGGCGCGACCGGCGCCTTGTCGGAAGGCTTCTCTCCCGGGCAGGTCACAACCGCATCGTCGCTCGTTTCGATGATGAGCGCATAGCCGATCCCTGACTCCAGATCGCACAGGCCGACCCAAGGCATGTCGAGGCGATCGGCATCAAACCAGGTGGCGGGGAATGGGCGGAGGCTCAGAGGATAGAGATGGCCGTTCGAGTAGTCTGCTACCGCCATTACGCCGCGTGGTCGAGCGAGCGAGAACGCATCGAAAAACGGCAGGTATTCAAACTTCGCATCCAGGTGCGCCGCTTGCGCGGTGATCACAAGGTCCGTCCCCTGATCGTGCACGGTCAGAGTGATGCGGGTATCCACATCCGTGCCCTGCCACGAACGCAGCGCTGTCTTAAACCCGACGCCATTCGTCTCTGCCCGAACATCCGTGAAGCTCGGTCGCGATGGAGGGTTCGCTTCCGGCTGCTTCCAGGTAAATCGCGCCTGCTTGTCGAGGACCTGGATTGTACCCGCTGCGGGATTCACACTCACGAGAATTCGCCGGTTCTGCACAAGCCATTTGCCGTTTGTCTCTCGCACTGTCGACGCGTGAGCCGCCACGTGAGCTCCTCCACCAAGAGCGAGCAGCAACGCGCCATACCATCGCGATCTCATCATGTATCCCCTGGACGCGCAGTCGAAGTATTATACTACCAGCCGCCCCTACTTCTCTTCCAACGGGCGCCTCTCCTCCACCTTATCTGCCTTCAACAGCAAGAGATCAAGCCGATCATCGCACAACGATTTCCACTTGCCGAGGCACGAAACGCACAGGAGCTGCTCGAAACGGGAGGCATAATTGGCAAGATCGTGCTTCTTCAGAACATGTGATTGCATCGATCGAAAACCGCACAAGTGGAAGGTCGCTACAGATATAGATTTTCAGCTGCAGGGCCATTGATCGAACTTCCTCACAAGAAACGTTCAACCTGGTAACCCATGGGTCGCAAGAATTCCTTAGTTGCCGTGTGTTCCATTATGCATGCCGGCTCTCGTCACAGGGTAGAATCCTTTCGTAATCCATTCCGAGCCCCGATTCCGGCCCGCTACTTGCCTCTTGTCTGTAAAATTTGTAGATTTGATACACTGTTCCGGCCCGTCCGAAGGAGAAGTATTCTGTGAAACAGTTCCGATTGGCCGCACTCGCTGCTCTCTTGCTGCTTCCGTCCACCCTAACTGCGTATGCCGCCGATGGTCCATTGGTTCGGCAGGCGCCGTCGGCCACTCCCGAGGTCAGCGCGTTGCTGACCCAGGGACAGCAGATCTACAATTCCGGGCGACTGGACGACGCACTGAAGCTTTTCGAATCTGCTCGTAAGCGCGCCGCAGCGCTTTCGGATAAGGTGGGAGAAGGAATCGCGCTGCGTCGCCTTGGCAATATCGCACTGGACAAGGGGAACGCGAAACAGGCACAGGCCTTTTATGACGAGGGCCGCTCGCTGCACCGGCAGGCGGGTGACAAGGTTGGCGAGACCTACATTACTTACAGTGAGGGGCGGCTGCAGCTCCTTACCGGCCATTCGCAGCAGGCCCTGGAGCTATTCCAGCGAGCGCTGTCGGAATTTCGGCTGACGGGAACCACAGCAGGCGAGGCGCTTGCACTCAAAATGTCCGGTGATTGCTATACGACAATTAGTGGGACAGATCAGAAGGCTATCGACCACTATGTTCAGGCGCTCCCGCTCTTTCGCAAACTCGGCGACAAGGCATTTGAGAGCTACACGCTTGGCAACATGACCTTCGTGTACTTCAAAATGGGCGACCAACGGAAGGCCCTGGAGTGCGCTGAGCAGGAACTTCTCGTCGACCACGAGACCGGCAATCGACTCAGAGAAGCGATCTCGCTCACCAATATCGGAAAGCTGCGCAACGATCTTGGCGATTCGTTGCGGGCGAAAGAGCCGCTGGTCCAGGCGATCACGATTTGCAGGCAACTCGGTAACAAGGCCACCGAGGCTGACGCAACTAGCGCACTGGGCGATTGTGATCTTGCGATGGGACAGTTAACCGCCGCACAGACTTTTATCAACCAGGCGCTAATACTCTACCGGGAGCTGCGCAATAAACCAGGTGAGGCAAATGCGCTGAACAGCCTCGGCATAACAAACAGGGACACGGGCAAGGTTCAGAAGGCGCTTGAGTGCTTCCATCGGGCGCTTGCTCTCTATCACGAAGTGAAAATGGAGTTGGAAGAGACGAGGACACTGGTTAATATCGGCATCACCTACGGCGATACCAGTCAGTATCAGAAAGCCCTGGAGTATTATCAGAAAGCTCTGCCGATCCTAAGGAAAAGGGGAAACAAGGACGGCGAAGCCGGCACGCTAAACAATATCGGTCTTGCCTATAGCGACATGGGAATGCTCAAGGAAGCGCTGGATTACTATAAACAGTCCCTGCCGCTGAGACTTGAAACGAACGACCGGATTGGAGAAGCGAGATCGCTCGATAACATAGGAAACACCTACAGAAGATTGCGACGGTTCGAGCAGGCCAAAGAGACTCTCGACAGAGCGTTGGTCCTATGCCGGCAGGTCGGGGACCGCATCGGCGAGGCCCGGACTCTTGACAGCCTTGGGGCGCTATATGCTCAAACTCGCCAGCCTCAGAAGGCTGCGAGTTCCTTCGCTCGGGCACTGTCAATGCGTCGCGAAATGGGCGACCTCGCCGGGTCCGTCAGTACCTTGATCTCACTAGGCGACCTGGAAGTAGCCGCAAATCAGCTTTCAGCCGCCGCGCGGGACTATGCGGAGGCAATATCCCTTAACGAGAAATTCCGAACCAATATCGGTCGCTCCTCTGAATCCAGCAGCGCGTCCCTGCAGTCCCGTCTGCCCCTCTACTATAGCGCAATGCGGCTTCAGCTGCGGCTGAACCATCAGGAGGCGGCCTTTGCTCTGGCACAGAAGACAAAAGCCCGCAATCTTCTGGACCTGATGGCTTCCGCGAGAATTGACATTGGTAAGGAGCTTAGCCAGGACGAAAACGCCCATCTGCGTGATATGCGTTTCCGCGCAGATCAGCTCAACCAGCAGATGGTGAAAGAGGGCGTACAAAACGAAGTAGGCGCCAAGAAGCGATATGCCGCCCTGAAGACCGAGCTCAAGGAGGTTGAGAGCAAGCTCGAAACGCTCACTGATATGCTGTACGCGCGGCATCCGGGCCTCGCGCAAAAACGTGTCGCCCGGACGGCTGACCTGGCCGATATGGGTAGGATTCTCCCCGAAGACACGGCCCTTCTGGACTATGTTTTTGTCTCCAAGGATGAGGTTCGTCTATTCGTCGTGACTACTACCAAGGGTAAGACGGCGCTGCATTTGTATGCGATCAAGTCATCCGCCGAGACGCTTTCCGGCATGACCAGGTCCTTTCGAGCCTCCTGTGCCGATCCGCGCAAAGATTACCGCTCGCTAGCGGTCAAGCTCTATCAGCTCCTGGTTCAACCCGCCGAAGCAGCGATCAACGGCAAGGTGCGGTTGGTGATCTGTCCGGACGGGCCGCTATGGGATGTGCCATTCCAGGCCCTGCTTGTCAGGACATCTAGAGTTGGTGAGGATGTCGGGCGCAAGAGTTCGTTCCTGGCGCAGCGTTTCGAGATCGCCTATGCGTACTCGGCTACTGGCGCCCAGGCATGCTTTGTCTCAAAACCCTACCGCAAGAGACCGCATGGCGTCATGCTTGCCTTTGCCAACCCCGATTTTGGAACCAGCAAGCGATTCGGCGACCTGGATGACCTGCCGGGACAGCGGCCGCTCGCTGCTCCCTCTCGACCTTTTGACGCGCCCTCACGCCCTCTGGAGAAGCCGTCCCGACCCATAGCAGTCGCTTCCAGAGCGTTTGAAAGCGTCTCTCGTTCCTTCGAAGCGCTTTCGCGAGGAGGAAGAATCGCCGCTTTGCCTGGCACACAGCGCGAAGCAGACGCTTTGAAAAAGGATTTTCCCGGCGCAACGATCTTAACGGGGATAAATGCCCAGGAGAGCATCGCAAAGAGCGAAGGCGGGAAATACCGGTACCTACATTTCGCTACCCATGGGTTCTTCAACGATGCATCGCCCATGCTGTCGTCGATCGTCCTGGCACAGCCGCGACCCCAGACCTCCACCGGCAGTGCAGCGATTACTGACGCGTCACACCAAATCGATAATCGAAAATCGATAATCGAAAATCAAGAAGATGGGTTTTTGACTGCACGCGAGATTTTTGACATGGACCTCTCGGCCGAAATGGTTGTGCTCTCCGCCTGCAACACGGCACGAGGCGTGCAGCGCAGCGGGGACGGTGTGATCGGTCTTACGTGGGCGCTCTTCGTTGCCGGCTGTCCCACACAGGTTGTCAGTCAGTGGAGCGTGGATGATGCGAGTACGGCGACGCTGATGGAGAGGTTTTACGCCAACCTGACGCAAAAGAAGATGTCAAAGGGCGCCGCGCTCCGTAATGCATCGCTAAGTCTCTTCCAAAATCGAAAATCGAAAATCGAAAATCGAAAGTTCACTCATCCCTACTACTGGGCGCCGTTCGTATTGATGGGGGATTGGCGGTAGCTAAGGCGTGGGTTGAGACCAATCCAGTGAGCGCCGCCGTTGCAGATCTATCTTGTTATTGCAGGGTAGTAGTTAATCATCGCAGAAATTGCGATGATGTACGGTCCGCTTTACATTTTCCAATCCCTGCAGATTCTCCGCTGCATTTTGCGCCAGGGTTGAGATGACCTTCCAGTATATTGACTATTGTTTCGAGAACGCGTCACCTGTCCAGTGGACGATTGGCGACGATGGGCGCGTGCACATCGGCTTGATGTACGATTACGAACGCGGATCGCCGAACCGCGCGGCGGGGCATTGGCACTTCCGGCTGATCGCCGCGGCCGGCGACCGAATCGACGTCGCCCTGGAGAACTTTGATAACGTGTGGAACGGCGTTCGCTCGTCGCCGATTTCGGACCGAACGAACTGCTTTCTTTCAACGGACGGAGTCAACTGGCGATCGATCCCCGCGCCGAAGACCGCCGACAACAGGCTCGAGTTCTCAGTGGAGATGGAGGCCGATGGCGTGTACCTCGCCCGGCTGGAGCCTTATAGGCTCAGCGATCTAGATCGACTTGTTAATTCGGTTCGTCTCAATCCGCTCGTAGCGATCGAAACAATCGGGCGCACGGCGGAGGCCAGGCCGCTGGAGATCATCAGGATCGGCGACGCAGGAGCTTCGTTTCGAGTACTGATTCGTGCCCGATCGCACGCCTGGGAGCCAGGTGGAAGTTGGGTGGTGGATGGGTTTGTACGTGGGTTGACGGACGGTTCAGATTTCGCCGCTCGATTTCTTGACCGCTGCTGCGCCTATGTGCTGCCGATGGCGGACAAGGACGGCGTGGTCCGCGGGCGCACACGATTCACAGGTTATGGCGCCGACCTGAATCGCGGATGGGAGCAAAGAGCGGATCCGATTGGATGCCCTGAGAATGCCGCGCTGGAGAGTTGGCTGGAGACGCTGATGTCTGCTGGAAGGGCGCCCCAACTCGTGATCGACCTGCACAACGATAATAGCGGGAAACTGCATATCAGCAATCCAACACCTGCGTCGGCGTCGCATCTTCGCAATATGGAGCTATTGGAGATGCTGCTGCGGCGCCACACCTGGTTCACTGAGGGCAGTAAACTGCCGCCTGATGGCTCACCCTGGACGATCGGCGAAGGACTTACCGCGCGCTGCGGAATCGACGCATGCGTGCTCGAGCTCAACGCGGACTGGATCGGCGGCCTGAACAAGGTCCCATTCGCATGCGATTGGCAGGAGTTCGGCCGGGGACTGCGGATGGTGATCTCGGAGTGGTCGACTGGTCGCGAGCAGGCGCTTGGATGATCCGTAGGGGAAAGGCAATATGGCATGAAAGCACAAAGACTCATATTTCTCGCAATCACCATAGCCGCAAGCGCGGCTTTTGCAAATCCGACTTCCGCTGCCGCCGATCGCCCAGTCTATCCGGTCAAAGTGAGCGCTAACGGCCGATACCTGGTGGATCGGAATAATGCTCCTTATCTCCTCACCGGCGACTCCACACAGGGATTGACCACTAATATCAGCACATCGGATGCCGAAATGTTCTTCGCCGACCGGCAGGCGCACGGGTTCAACGCGGATTGGGTGAATCTTCTGACCGCCTCCGGCGGGGGCATGGGCGGCCGCGACGATGCGAGCACCTACGACGGAATACGGCCCTTCAAGGGTTTTCTCCCTGGTGGCACGGACTACAACCACTATGACCTGACAACCCCGAACGAACCGTTCTTTGCGCGGGTCGACCGGATGATTCAACTTGCCGCGAAGCATAGGATCCTGATTATCCTCGATCCGATCGAAACTATCGCCTGGCTGCCTGGGTTGCTCAACAATGGGCCGGAACGATGTCGTGAATACGGCCGGTATCTGGGCAGGCGCTATAGGAGCTTCGACAACCTTGTCTGGGTGAGCGGAAACGACTACGGGAGTTGGAGTGATCCGAAAAACGATGCTGTTGTAACGGCCGTGGCGCTCGGCATCAAGGAGATGGACAAGCGCCACATCCATACGGTCGAGCTCAGCATTGGAGATAGCGTCTCCACGGACGATCCCAAATGGGCCGCCATCGTATTGCTGAACGCAGCTTACTGTTATGGCCCGCCGTATGTCGAGGTTCTCAGGGGCTATAACTATGCGGCGAAGCGGCTCCCAGTTTTCATGGTTGAAGCAGTATACGAGTTCGAGGGAAATAACCAGCCAAAAACAAGCACACCGTCCACCCTGCGCAAGCAGGAGTACTGGTCCCTGCTAAGCGGCGCCACAGGTCAGCTCTATGGCAATGGCTATACCTGGCCCTTCAAGGAGGGTTGGAAGACCCACCTCGCTACAACCGGTGCGGCGCAGATACTCATCCTCAAGCGATTCTTCGAGTCGCGCGCCTGGTTCAAACTTGTCCCGGATCAGAAGCACGAGACGCTGACGTCCGGCTTTGGAACGTTCGCCAGTGGCGCTGGGATCGGCAAGATCGACACCAACGATTATGCAACCACGTCGCGCACGGAGGACGGATCACTGGCGCTGGCGTATCTGCCTACGCTGCGAACGGTTACCGTCGATATGAGCAGGCTTCGCGGACCCGTCAAGGCAAGCTGGTTCGACCCGAGCAGCGGCGTCTATAAGACCATTTCCACCTCTCCCTTCGCAAACCGGGGATCGCGGGAATTCGTGCCGCCGGGCACGAATCACGATGGTGACGGAGACTGGGTGCTGGTATTGGAGGCTTCAAGATGAAGTTCGAATTCAAGACGGGGATCGGGAAGATGACTCTGCTTGGGGGATTGATGGTAATCGTCGGGCCGCTGTTCCTGATCACCTACCTGGCCGACGGCTCGCCGGACACGCACTTCTACGGCCGTACGATCTCGCTGGGGCCGAACTGGACCATTCCGTGGGTAACCTGCGCCATTGCACTTCTGGGCGGCATTCCAATGGTTGTATCCGGCTTGCGGCCGGCCAACCGGCGAGGATCGATCACACTGGGCGACGAGAGTCTGTTTCTCGCCGATCCCCGCGCGGGCCTACAGCACAAGGAGATCCTCTACAGCAAAGTTCGTGATCTGGTAATTGAAGGAGAGGGACGGACCAAGCAGCTTCGCTTCAACTACTCTCAAGGGCCGTTTGTCTTGCAAGCTACGGCCATGAAGTCGCCGCAGGATTTCGATGAACTGTGCACCCAACTCACGGCACGTTCCGACGTGGGAGGAATCGTAGACTGACGTGGAGAATGCGATGTAGTACAGTTTTTGCGAGGTGCATCGTATAAGCCTATCTCTACCGACGGCTTCTCCCTCATAAGGACTGCCATGTTGAACGAGCCGATGAGAATCGAGATCTTCGGCGGGCTTCGCGTGATCCATGGCGAGAACATCATCGATCGTTTTCGCACGCGCAAGGCTGCATCTCTCCTCGCACGTCTCGCCCTTTTCCCCCATCGAGCGCATTCGCGAGAAGAGCTTATCGATCTGCTCTGGCCCGAAATGGACCCCGAAGCCGGCCGCGTGAATCTCCGGCAAACCCTATACTCGCTTCGCCACGCGCTCGACTGCAAAGGCGAATCGGTCTTCGAATCAGATAAATCCTCAATACGACTTCGAGCGGACAGCGTTGTGACCGACGTGGCGGATTTCGAGGCCGCTCTGAAGCCCAATGCGGATGGGCGCTGTTCGCTGGAAGACCGCTCCACAGCAATGGAACTCTACAAAGACGAGCTCATGGCTGGCTTCTATGACGAGTGGATCTTCCCCGAACGGCGGCGGCTCGAAGCGCTCTACCTCAATGCCCTGCATGAACAGCAGGCCGATCTGATTCTGCTGGGCGAGCCTCTGCGGGCAGTGCCGCTCGCTCTACGCGAAATTCGAATCGATCCGTTCAACGAAGAGGCGCATATCTCCGCGATGCGGCTGCACGCTCTTGCAGGAGATCCTGCCGCGGTGAAGCGACACTACGACGAGTTGACGGCCACTCTTCGCACGGAGCTCAACGCAGAACCGACTCCGGAGACGGCGACCGCACTGGCGCCGCTGATTGAACAGGCGCGAGTGATCGAGGCTTCAAGGCGTGCGGTCGCCGAGGTGGAAGTCCAGCGAATAACGTTGCCTCACCCCGGTCATCCATTGAATCACGGCTGGAGGTGGCCCATTTGGCGGCGTCCAGCCGCGGGTTTTGCCACTTGCGCCTTGCTCTATATGATTTTTGCGGCCCCTATGGGACACGTTCAGCGAACTCACCCAAATGGCGCAGGTGCAGTCAGCGCGGTAGATTCGGCAATAGCTGACCTGCGGTCGCTGCGATCTAAAGGGTTTGTTTCCGGAACCCTCGCTCAGCAGGAAGATGCCCGACGACGCCACGCACAAATATGCCTGGATCTTGCGGAGCAGGCATGGGGCTGCTGGTACGGTCGCGATGAAGAGAGGTGGCTCGATCGCTTTTCACAGTGTAATGAAGATCTTCGGGTGGCGCTTCACTGGCTGTTGGAGAAGAGCCCCGAAAAGGCTGTACAGCTAAGCGGCGCGCTGACGCGTTACTGGTACGTACGCAATTTCCAACGCGAAGGATACCGGTGGCTGAGCGAATCGCTTGCTCGCGCACCCCGGACGCGGACCACAGGCAGAGCACGCGCGCTGGTGGGCTCTGCGTTTCTTTCGCTCACTTATGACGCTCGAGCCGACGCGCAATGCCGCGAGGCGGTGGCAATTTGCCGTGAGAGAGGAGATCGGTGGGGCGCCGCGCATGCAAACCGGCATCTCGGCTATATGGCCTGCAGCCGCACTCAAGTCGCTCTAGCAAGGAGATACTATGAACAGGCGCTTGCGGAATTCCGCACGCTGAAGGATGATCGCGGGTCTGCCGTAACGCTTCTCTGCATCAGCTTCCTTCCGTACGATGCCGCAGGCGAGTCCCGTGCCGGCTGCCGGAACTGCGCGTCGCAGAGTCTGGAGCTCTTTGAAAAGCTCGACAATCCTTGGGGCGTATCGATGGCGCTCCACTCGCTCGCCCTCGTGGAGACCGATCAAGCCAGGGCGAAGGCGATGATCGCGCAGGCGCTTGCAGCATATCCTGAAGCAAACGGACTCTCGCAGCAAGAGAGCGAGGAGAAGGGCAGATTGGCTCAATCTAACGGCGACCTGGCGACCGCAAGGAGATTCTATATCCAGGAAATGCAGATCGCCCGCGACCGGAACGACCGCACAGGGGTCGCATATGCGATGATGCTCTTGCTCGGCAGTTCGAGCAGTAAGGAGCCGCGCACGGCGCGGGTGTTTGGCGCCACAACGGCACTATATGACATGCTCGGCATTGCGAGCTCTCCAAAGTACGACGGTGAGCGCTCCGTATTGATCGCGGCGCTAGGAAAGAGCAGTTTCAACCGTGAATATCATGATGGCCGCAAGCTCTCCTGGGAGCGGGCCATCGATGAAGCGGCCGCTCTCGAATAGCGCGATCGAACATCCCCCACAATTACACACCCCAATTCTTGTGCTTTAACGCAAATCTCGGTTCGATTCCGCAAGAACCCCGTTTGTTCACGCACCGTTCACGGTCGGAAGTTACACTTCAGCTGGTTGGGACACAACCAGGAACCTCGGCGTCGCGGCAGGCTGTGCCGGAAGGTACGAGAGCTTCGGCGCCCTGGATCCCGGGCTGCGGCCAGTTTGGCGCAGCCGCTGTGGGTTTCGCATTGGTCCCAGCCGTTCCATCCGAAAGGAGTGTCCCGACCATGCGAAGAGTACGATCCCTCATTATCCTGGCGAGTGTGGCCGCCGGCAGTATCTTGATTGGCTGCGGAGGTGGAGGTGGGGGCGGCGGAGGGCTGCCCAATCCCAATCAGTCGAATGTCAGAGTGGAGACAGATAATGCGCGTGCTGTCGTCATATCGCCGGAAGGCGGCGTCATCACAGCTACTGGTTCAAACGGTGTTGTCTATACGCTAAACGTACCGGAAGGCGCTGTGTCGGAAGATACGAAGATCTCGATGTATCCGATTTCGTCTCTGGTAAACATGCCCGGCGGCGGGAAAACAATTGCCGGCGTACATTTCATGCCGGAAGGTCTCCAGCTATTCGCTTCAGCTCATTTGACCATGCAGCTGCCGCCTGGAATGGACTCCAACCAGGTGGTCGGGCTCGATTATACGGGCAACGGCGATGGGCTTCGGCTCGATATGGCGGCGGCGCAGGGCCAGACAATCACCATGTTCGTCCAGCACTTCAGCGGCAAAGTGCTTGGAGGAAGAACGGTTCCATCCCTTCTGCAGGCACCTGGCGGATCGTCCACAGCGGCCACATTTCAGTCGGCGATGGCGCGTGCCGCGTTCGACGCGATCAACCAGTCATCCAATCCCGCCGCGGAATTCACCCGGATCCTCAAGGACTGGTACCACACCATCGTAGAGCCTGCTTTCCAG
>Ga0105245_10005475_pt1 | contig 11153 bp, 8 predicted proteins | sample KBSM54metaG_FD_81523 | JGI IMG/M metagenome (GOLD analysis project Ga0105245, IMG submission 81523) | Miscanthus rhizosphere microbial communities from Kellogg Biological Station, Michigan, USA - KBS M5-4 metaG | ecosystem: Host-associated > Plants > Roots > Rhizosphere > Soil | place: Michigan...
CTCGAACAGGAAGGCGCCCTGCGCGTCGGTCCAGTGCAGGATCAGCCAGTCCTTCGCGCCGCCCCGGTAGTCGCGCTCGACGAGCTGCTGGCGCACGCGCGCCGAGAGCGGCCAGCGCGCAGGATCGGCCGCCGCCCGCTCCGACCAGCGCGCCACGAAGTCCATCGCGGGCACGCCGTGCTCGAGCTGCACCCAGTAGAGGAGGTAGCGCAGGATGCCGAGCTTGACGAACAGCTTGTACGCCAGCCCCAGGTCGAACATCCGCCCGTACTCCTCGCGCGTGAAGCTGTAGGTCGACTCGACGAACCCGTCCTCGCCGACCACGATCTGGAACTTGCGCTGGTACGCCGCGTCCGCCATCGGGGCGTTCGGCATCACGCTGGTGGCGAACAGCATGGCGGTGACCTTGTGATCGAAGCAGAACTGCAGGTCCTTCTTGCACGTCGCGAAGGTCTGTCCCGGCAGGCCCAGCATGATGTCGGAGACCGCGGGGATGTCCTCCTTGTGGAAGAAGGTGATCATCTTCCGGTACTCGGACATCTTGATGTTCGCGCGCTCGACGTTCTTCAGGATCTGCTCGTCGGTCGTCTGCATCGAGATCTGGCCGCTCGCGATCAGCCCGGCATCGCTCAGCACCTTGACGATCTCCGTGAGGCGGGGGCTGGCCGTCTTCGCGTTGGTGTACCCCACTTCGAGCGGGTACCCGTACTTCTCCTTCATCGAAACGATGAAGCGCGCGATGTCGAGGTCGCGCGGCAGAATGCCGAAGTTGGCATCGCAGAACCCCAGCGTCTGGATCTTGTGTTTCGCCGCAAACTCGACTTCGCCGAACACGCGTTCGTCGCTGAGCCGCGCGATCTTCGCCAGCGTGGCGGCGCCCCAGTCGCAGAACGTGCAGCCGTACGGACAACCGCGGTTGGTTTCGACCGGGAGGTAGAACTTGCCGTCCACCCAGTGGTCGAACTCGCCGGTCGTGTACGGCGACGGGTAGATCCCGAGGTCCATCGTGCGGGCGCGATCCGGCGTGCGCACCAGGCGGCCGTTCTGCCGGACGGTGAGCCCCTCCACGGCTGACAAATCCGCGCGCGCCAGGTCGGACGGTTCAACGCCCGACTTCGCGATGGTTCCGAGGAGATCGGCCAGCGTGACCTCGCCCTCGTGGCGCACGGCCGCGTCGACGTAGGGGTGCGCCGCAAAGTACTTCTCGCACGCCGCCGCGTCCCTCGGGATGTGGGGGCCTCCGACGATGACGAGCGAGCCGGGCGCGCGGCGTTTGATGCGCTCGGCGAAATCGCAGTTGACCTGGTGATTCCAGACGTAGTGGGAGAGGAGGAAGATGCCGGGCTGTTTAGGGAAGCCGTCGACGAGCGCCGGGACGTCCCGTCCCTGGACGGGCGTGATGCGGCCGAACGCAAACCGATCGAGCAACTCGCCGTCGCGGTGAACCTTTGCGTACGCGGTGAGACATCCGAGCGCGTAAAAACTGCTCCAGAACTCCATCGGCTCCCGGTTCGCGCCGAGCGACACCGGGTAGACGCCGATCTTGTTCGAGCCGGCCCGGCCCAGGGCGGAAGCGAACGCGGATGTCCAGCCACTTTTTCTCAATCAACCCCCCAAAAGGAAGTGTTCCGACGGGAACCCGTGCAAGGCATGAGCAGAAACTGAGCCGTTCTTCACGCGGTTTTTGGCCGGAATTGAGGCCCGTCTTACGAAGGGCCACTGAAATCCTGCGCAAAGGGCTCCGTCGGGGTGAAAAGAAGTCGTCCCACTGGGAGACTTCATGGGCCCTGGCATCGCCTAGAATGCGAAGGCATTTTGGGGAGGCTTGAGATGAAAACGCTTTGCCGCGCCGCCGGCGCGACACTCGTCGCCGGCACGTTGCTGTCCGTTGCAACGGGGGCACCCCGCGCGCAGGCCGCGGTCTCTCACGTCAAGGGCCTCGGCAACTTCAGCCACATCGTGGCGGACCTGGACCGGTCGCTGACGTTCTATCGCGACGGCCTCGGCCTTGAAGTGACGGGGCCCGCGGCGGTGTTCCGCCCCGACCCGGTGATCATGAAGCTCGCGAATGTGCCTGGAGCCCAGACGCGCTACACGTGGCTGAAGATCCCCGGCTCGCCCATGGCTGTCGAGCTGATCGAATACAAGGACATCGATCGCGCCCCCGTGTCGCCGAGGTTCCAGGATCCGGGCGCCACCACGCTGTCGGTGCGCGTCCGCGAACTGGACGGGACGATCGCGAGGCTGAAGGCGCTGGGAGGACGGGTGATCACCGTGGCCGGCGTGCCCTCCGAGATCGGCGGCCGCTCGCGCATCGCCTTCATGCAGGATCCGGATGGCTTCGTCATCGAGCTGAGCCAGGCGCTCACGCCGCCGGCGCCGCAGCCCGACACGCCGGGGAACGTCCTCGGCGCGAGCTTCGAGCTGACGATTGCCGACACCGACAAAACGATCACGTTCTATCGCGATCTGCTCGGCCTGCTGCCGACGGCCGGCGCGGCGTTCAACGGCGACGCGCTGATGGCCGACACCGCCGGCACGCCCGGCGCGCGGTTTCGCCAGAGCCGTGTGCAGGTGCCGGGTACCTCCGATGTGATCCGGCTGATCGAGTTCGCGGGCATCGATCGCCAACCGCTCGGCAGCCGTCTGCAGGATCCGGGCATGGCGATGCTGCAGGTCATGGTGCGCGACGTGGACGCGCTCGTTGCGGCCCTCAAGGCCGGCGGCGCGTCGATCGTGACCGTGGGCGGCGCCCCGCTCGACTTCGGGCCGCTGCGCATAGCCGTGGTGCGCGATCCGAACAACCTGTTCCTCGAGCTGATCCAGCGCCCGTCCCAGTGAACTTTCCGGACGGGTGCGGCGTCTAAACCGGCGACCCATGCGTCTCGGCCGAGTCACGACACTGGCCGCGGTGGTGCTGCTCGCAGCCCGCGCCGCCACCGCCCAGACGGCCCTCTCCGGCGACACCATCCACATCACGCGCGCAACCGGGCCCATCACGGTCGACGGCGACCTCTCGGATGCCGCCTGGCGAGACGCCACGCGCGTCGAGAAGTGGTACGAGACGAAGCCGGGCGACAACCTCGAGCCGAAGGTCAGGAACGTCGGGTACCTGACGTTCGACGACAAGTATTTTTACGCGGCATTCGAGTTCGACGACCCGAATCCGTCCACCATCCGCGCGCCGTTTGCCGATCGCGACAACATCAACGGCAACTACAACGACTACGGCGGCGTCATCATCGACGCCCGGAACACGGGCTCGAACGCCGTCCTCTTTCTGGTCACCCCCCGTAACACGCAGTACGACGCCATCACCGACGATTCGTCCAACGAAGACGCATCGCCCGACTTCTTCTGGGACTCGGCCGCGAAGATCACCGATCGCGGCTGGACGGTCGAGATGCGCATCCCGTTCTCGTCGATTCGGTACAAGAACGTGGATCCGCAGACGTGGCGCATCATGCTCTATCGGAACTATCCGCGCGACTTCCACTATCAGTTCTTCTCGATGCCCATTCCGCGCGACAGCAACTGCTTCGTGTGCCGCGCGAACGTGCTGACGGGGGTCGAGAAGCTCCCCGGCGGCGGGCACATCGTCGCCGCGCCGTATGCCGCCGCGAGCAACGTGGCCGAGCGGCCGGGGCCGCCCGGGTCGCCCCTGGGAGACGCCGTCCTGCACTCGCAGATCGGCGTGGACGTCAAATACCTGCCGAACGCCGACAACGCCATCGACCTGACGGTGAAGCCGGACTTCTCGCAGGTCGAATCCGACACGGCGCAAATCGCCACGAACCAGCGGTTCGCGCTGTTCTACCCCGAGAAGCGTCCGTTCTTCCTCGAGGGCATCGACATGTTCGCGACGCCGCTTCAGGCGGTCTACACGCGGACGATCACGGCGCCCGTCGTGGGCGGACGCGTCACGGGGAAGACCGCGGGCGTCCGCTACACGGTGCTGGTGGCGGACGACGACGGCGGGGGGAGCGCGATTCTGCCGGGGCCGAACGGTTCGGATTTCGCGCCGATCGACTTCGGGTCCACCGTGTTCATCGCGCGGGCGAAGCGCGACATCGGCCTGTCGTTCATCAGCGTCCTCGCGACAGACCGGGAGCATCACAACGGCGAGGCCGGCCCCGGACAGCTGCGCGGCCCGGGGGGCTACAACCGGGTCGTCGGGCCTGATTTTCAGTGGCGGCCCTCGGGGCAGGACTCCGTGTCGGGGCAGTGGCTCTACAGCAACACGAAGACGCCGGACCGTCCCCATCTCGCCGACGAGTGGACGGGGCAGACGCTGACGGGGCACGCGTCCCAGGTGCAATGGAGCCACAACGACGTCCACGTCGACTGGTTCGCGCGGTACCGCGACATCAGCGACGGGTTCCGCGCCGACACCGGCTTCATCCCGCAGGTGGGCTTTCGCGAGGCCAACGGCAACACCGGCTGGACGTTCAGGCCGACCAACTTCCTGTCGCGGATTCGCCCCTCCGTCGACTTGGGCCGCCAGCTCGACATGGCTGGCAACGTGATCAGCCGCAACCTGCAGCCGGGCGTCGGCATGGATACCAAGCTGAGCGGCTTCATGCAGTTTCAGTACATCGACAACACCGTTCGCACGCCCGCGGGCGTGCTGATCGGCCGCCGGCAGTTTCAGTACTACGTGCAGTTCAGCCCGTCGGGCTTCTTCGCGCAGATCCAGTCCGACGCCTCACTCGGCGAGGACATCGACTTCGAGAACTCGCGGCCCGCGCACGGCCCCACGATCAATTTCAGCGCGACACTGCGTCCGACCGATCACCTCGAGCTTGCGCTCCTGGCGAACCAGCAGTGGCTCAACGTGAACGATGCGGCCGGCGTCTCGCGCCGGCTCTTCACGGCGCGGGTCCTCAGGGTCAAAGGCACATACACGTTCACGTCGCGCCTGTTTGCCCGGGTCATCGGGCAATACGTGCCAGTCGATCGCGATCCTTCGCTCTACTACCGTCCCGTGACGGCGCGGTCGGGCACCTTCGGCGGCTCCGCGCTGCTGGCCTACAAGCTGAACTGGCAGTCCGTGATGTTCGTCGGCTACGGAGACGACCGCGAGCTGGCCACGATCGCCGCCGACCAGGCCCGGCGGCTCGCGCCGCTCGATCGCCAGGTGTTCGTGAAAGTGTCGTACGCGTTCCAGCGCTAGGCTAGCGCGCGGCGCCGGTGAACACCGGATAGGGATCGATCGGCGTGCCTTGCCACCAGTGATGCGCTGACGTCAACTGGAAGATGGCGAAGTGCAGGTGGGGCGTGTTCGGCGGCGCGTTGCCCGACGTGCCGACATAGCCGATGACGTCGGATCGCGAGACGCTCTGGCCCTCCCGGATTCCGTCCGCGTAGCGCTCCAGGTGCGCGTAGTAGTAGCAGAAGCGGCCGCTGGGATCGAACTGATAGATCGTCTTGCCGCCCGCCTTGCTCAGGAAGAGTTTTACGATCGTCCCGTTCTCGACGGCGTGCACGGGTGTGTTGCGCGGCGCGAGGATGTCCACGGCCTCGTGCGCGCGAGTGCCGCCCCCGCGCCGTTGCTCGAACGCGCCCTTCAGCGGTTCGGGATCCATGCTGTCGATGGGGAGGCGCAGGCCGCGGCGCGCGAGTTCCTCGATGGGCGGCACATCGAGCGGCGGCAGGGAGATCGAATCCGCGGCAGGCGGGGGAGGAGATGGACGCGCCGGCCCCGCCTGCGTAATCACCGGTTCGGACGGTGCGATGGCAGGCGCGGCAGGCCGGACCGGACGGGGCGGCCCGTTCTCGCGCAGCTGCCAGTCGGCCAACGCTCCCACGCAGCAGCCGATGATCAGCGCGGCGATGACCGACCCGGAGACCCGGCCCGCGCCCAGGCGTCGCTTTCTCACTCGAACACCACCGGTGTGCCCGGCTTCACGAGCGCCGCCACGCGCGCCGCATCCCAGTTGGTGAGCCGCACGCAGCCGTGTGAGGTCGTCGCGCCGATGGTCGCGGGCTCCGGCGTGCCGTGCAGGCCGTAGTGTTCGAGGTCGAGACCGATCCACGCGATGCCGACGGGATTGTTCGGCCCCGCCTTGATGGTGGCCGCGTCTTCTTTCGGATCCGCGTCCCAGAACAGATCCGGGTTGTAGTGAAACACGGGACGCCAGGTGACCGACGTGACCTTCCAGCTGCCCGGCGGCAGCGGATCGTGCGTGCTTCCGCTCGAGACCGGCGCGAAGAAGACGAGCGTGCCGTCCGGACGCGTCACGCGCAGCGCAGACTCTTTTCGGGACACGCGTACAGACACATCCCCGGCCGCCGGATCGTGTTGCGGCTTCGCGACGTCGTCGAAGGGCGCGACCGCCGGCACGGTAATTTGTTCGCCGGCAACAAACCGCGCGCGCGGGTTGAGGCGCTTCAAGAGCGCCGGCGCGGCCTGAAATCGCTCGGCCAGTGCTTCGATCGGCGACGTGTACTCAAGCTCGGGAAGTTTGGCGGCGGCCTGCATGTCCGTCGGCACATGCTCGATGAACGGGCCTTTCACATCACCCGGCGTGATGGTGTACGGCACGAGTGTCGGCTTTTCACCACCATCGTCCAGCGCCTGCCACGCCGCGCAGTCGGGTCGGCCAGTGGGCGCCATGCCGCGCGCTTCCTGAAACGCCGCCAGCGCACGTTTTGTGCTGACCCCGAGGCTGCCGTCGATCTGACCCGATGAGAAGCCGTGCTGATTCAGCCGGATCTGCCACTCGGTGGCGCTCGCACACGGCGGAGCTGACGTGCGCCGAACAGAGCGGGGCCGTGCCGGGTGCGCCGGAGGCGCCGGGTACGACGCACCGAACGCGACGGGAGTGCCTTCCGCGAGAACGGGCAGGATCGCGAGACAGAAGAGCCATCGACTCCGACCAGTCAGGTCCATGCGATCTGAACTAGCACGACGCGTGCCTCAAATCGACAGCTCTGCTTTCGTCGCCTCGGATCGTCGTAAATGGGTCATAATGAATGCTCCGTCTGCTCGATAATAAGGACTCAGTGCCGTTCAGCCATTTCAAGCTCCACCCCGACCTCCTCAAAGGCGTCAAAGACCTCGGTTTCGTGAAGCCGACCCCGATTCAGACCGACGCCATTCCGCCGGCGGTCGAGGGTCGCGACCTCCTCGCCTGCGCCATGACGGGCAGCGGCAAGACTGCGGCGTTCCTGCTGCCGATTCTGAGCGCGCTCATCGCGAAGCCGCGCGGCATGACGCGCGCGCTCGTGCTGACGCCGACGCGCGAGCTCGCGGCGCAGATCCTCGAGGACCTGAACGCCATTGCCGTTCACACCCCGCTCAACGCGGCGGCCGTGTTCGGCGGCGTCGGCATGGGCCCGCAGGAACACGCCTTCCGCAGCGGCGTGGACGTGATCATCGCGACGCCGGGCCGGCTCCTGGATCACTTCCGCGCGCCGTACGCGAGGCTCAACGGCCTCGAGTTCCTCGTGCTGGACGAAGCCGACCGCATGCTCGACATGGGCTTCCTGCCCGACATCCGGCGCGTGCTGCGCCACCTGCCGAAGCGCCGGCAGACGCTCTTCTTCAGCGCGACGATGCCGGGGCCGATCGCGGAGCTGTCGCGGGAAATGCTGCACAACCCCGTGACGATCAACATCGAACGGCGATCGGCGCCCGCCACCGGCATCACGCAGGCGGTGTACCCGGTGGCCCAGGCGCTGAAGGCGCCGCTGCTCCTGGCGATGCTGGGAGGGGAAGTCAGCGACGCGCTGGTGTTCACGCGCACGAAGCATCGCGCGGATCGGCTGGCGCGTTATCTCGGCGAGCGGAAGGTCGCCGTTGAACGGATTCACGGCAACCGGTCGCAGGCGCAGCGCACCGCGGCGCTCGCGGGGTTCAAGTCCGGCCGCTACAAGGTGCTCGTCGCCACGGACATCGCCGCGCGCGGCATCGACGTGACGGCGCTCGGACACGTCATCAACTTCGACGTGCCGGGTGTGGCCGAGGATTACATTCACCGTGTCGGCCGCACGGCACGGGCGGAACTGACCGGATCGGCGTTCACGCTGGTGTCGCCGGAAGAAGAGGGGAGCCTGCGCGATATCGAGCGGGCGATCGGCAAGCGGCTCCCGCGGGTGACGATTCCCGACTTCGACTACGAGTCGCGTCCGGCCAGCCTCGAGGTGCCGCATGCGCAGCGCATCGCGGAAATCCGGGCCCGGAAGGCCGAAGAGCGGCAGCGCGCCCGGGTCAACGCCGAGCGCCGGGCGGCGGCGCTGAGGCGGGCGCCAGGGCCCGGCGGCCGTCAGGCGGGTCAGGCCGCCGGCCCGTCCGGCGGGCCTCCCGGGCAGGGCCGGGGGCCGGGCCACGGCCGAAAGCCGTGGGATCGCCGCAAGTAGGCGCGAACCGCTACAATGGGACTCGCCGGCATCGAGCCGGCGCTTACAGGGAGAGCGACATGGCATCGATCAAAGGCACGATCAAGCGTCTGGTCAGCGACAAGGGTTTCGGGTTCATCGCGGCGGGTGACGGCAACGAGTACTTCTTCCATCAGTCGGCGTGCTCGGGAATGGCGTTCGACGACCTCCGCGAAGGCCAGGCGGTCACGTTCGAGAGCGGCCAGGGTCCGAAGGGTCCGAGGGCGGAGAACGTCCGGCTCGCGTAGACGCGACCAGCCCCACCTTTTCGCCTAATCCGTCTATTTGATCACTTGACGCCTCGTCAAGTGTCAGGTACCTTCGGAGCATCCCTCGCGCCTTTGCGGACGGCCCCCCAGCTCCTCCGCTCGGTTCCTGCGTTTGTCTGTACGGAGCAACTCATCGGTTGCTCCACCTAACGGAGGTTTGTTCATGAGAAGGGTTTCGTTTGTCGTGGCCGCCATGCTGGCCCTCGGCACGGCCTCGGCGGCCCGGGCGCAAGGCCTGGTTGTCGGCCCGTACGCCGAGTTCCAGTCCGGCTTCACCGTTGGTTCGACCGTCGGGGGACTGTTCGGGGGAGAAGCGGGGTTCAGCGCCAATACGTTCGACATCTATTTCGAAGGCGGCAAGATGTTGAACACGAAGAGCTCGGAGATGGACGCCGCCGCTGCGACGATCGCGGCGTCCCTCGGGCAGGGCGCGACCTTTGAAGCGAGCCAGCCGACCAATTATTTCGACATCGGGTTCTGGTACAAGTTTCCGACGACCGGGAAATATCAGCCGTATGCGGGCATCGGCCTGGGCAGCGCGGGCGTCACGCGCGAAACCAAGTTCTTCGTCAACGGCAGCGACATCACAGGCCAACTCCCGTCGATGGGCGTCCAACTCGGCGGCGACCTGCAGGGCAGCGAGCGCGGATTTCTGTTTACCGTCGGCGGCGGCGCCCGGATTGGCCTGACGGGACAACTGTTCGCGGACGTGTCGTACCGGTATGGACACGTCTCCATCTCGGACGGTGGCGTGAACACGAATCGCATCCAGTTCGGTATCGGCGCCCACTTCTAGCATCCGGTGTCCGTTAATCTTTTCCCGCGGTAGGAGCACATGAAGCAGATAGCCATCGTCATGAGTACGGTCGTACTCATCGCCGCCAGCGTCGCGTGCAGCACGCCGGCGAACCCGTCGGCCACCAAGGCCGGATCGACTGCAGCCGCGTCCGCGGCGTCCCAGGCCGCGAGCGAAGCAGACGCCGCCGGGAGAGTGGTGACCGATGCGCTGTCCGGCGTGTCGATGACGGCCCCGGCGCCGCTCACGCCAACCGACGGCCAGGCCTTCAAGTACGCAGACCAGCCGCTCACGCTCGTCGTGAAGAACGCCACCACGACGGGCGCCACCCCGACCTATACCTTCCAGGTCGCCGGCGATGCTGCCTTCGGCAGCCTCGTCTTCAACCAGGAGGGCATCGCGCAGGGCGCCGGCGCGAACACGAGCGTCGCGCTCCCGAAACTCGCGGGGGCGAAGACGTACTTCTGGCGCGCGCGCGCCACGAGCGGCACCACCGTCGGCCTCTTCTCCGCGGCGCGCAGCTTCAACGTGGGCCCCGAGGTCGTCCTGCAGGCGCCCGTGCTGGCATCGCCCGGATCGGGCGCCGCCGTGTCCGGCACGATCAGCATGGTCACGAACAACGTGCAGCGTTCCGGTCCGGTCACGGCGATCACGTACCGGTTCGACCTGTCCAACACGGCGGCGTTCAGCCCCGCACTCGCGTCGGCGGTCGTTCCGGAACAGTCGGGAACCACGTCGTGGTCGCCGAACGTCACGCTCGGCGCCGGGACGTACTACTGGCGCGTGCAGGCCTTCGACAACGCGAGCGGCGTCTCGTCGCCCGTCTCGGGCGTGCTGGCGTTCTCGTACCAGCCGTTCGACCTGCACCAGGCGACGATCGTCAGTTCGCCGCAGGACTTCGCCAACTGGGCGGAGACGGCGAAGATCACGAGCGTCCAGTTCTTCGGCGATTCGTTCTGGGTGGACTTCGATCGCCGGACCGGGCCGAACCGCTGGCCCGACGTGCCCTTCGGCGACGGGAGCCTCGAGTACACGCTCGGGATGTGCATCAACAAGGCGGGCCACTGGTACTGCTCGGCGGTGGTCCAGTTCTGGTTCGAACGCGATCTCGGTGCGTCGGGCGTCCCCAGCCACGTGAACTTCGAGTGGTTCTACGACTTCGCGCGCTGGGGACCGATGACGGGCTACCAGCCGGAGGAAGGCGAGACCGTCGGGTTGTTCGTGTGCGCCGGCGACTGCCGCAACAACGACGCCGGTGACCGGTCGTACGTGAAGGAACGCTCGAACGTGGCGTTCGTGCCGTGGTCGAACTCCGGCAACGGCTTCTTCACCTTCGCGAACGGCCGGCGGACGAAGTAGACGCGTTCGGGAGCACTTCAAGGCGGAAGCGGGCGCGTGCCCGCTTCCGCCTTTTTCTTTTCCCGCGTTTCCCGCCTGGCGTAGCGGCCGGCTTCAGCCGGACGGCGAACGTCCGCCTGAAGGCGGACGCTACGGCTGGTACTAACGGTGCCAGATCGGCGAGAACCGGACGAGCATCTCGTACGCCGCGCGCCGGTTCGTCTCGGCGTTCGGGTGCGCGTCGAACGGGCTCACCCACATCGTACGCGGGTCCTTCACTTTGGAGAACGCGGGCAGCAGGTCGAGGCACGGGATCTGCTCCTCGGCGCACAGCGCGGCCACGCGTTCGTGGAGAAACGCGAACGGGTACC
>Ga0105245_10005476_pt1 | contig 11151 bp, 10 predicted proteins | sample KBSM54metaG_FD_81523 | JGI IMG/M metagenome (GOLD analysis project Ga0105245, IMG submission 81523) | Miscanthus rhizosphere microbial communities from Kellogg Biological Station, Michigan, USA - KBS M5-4 metaG | ecosystem: Host-associated > Plants > Roots > Rhizosphere > Soil | place...
ACCGTACAGCGTCTGGGCCCGTCGCTCCGCATGGTGATCGATCTCTCGAATCTGGATCAGTCGCAGGCCAACATTGTCACCGGGGAATCCGGGCACGTCTTTTCGCGGCACTACAAGGACCAGTGGGGCGCGTATTATGGCGGCACCAGCTTCCCCATGCAATTTGACAAGGTCGAGGCCAAAGATACGCTGGTGGTTAACCCGCTCTAATTCCGGTTTCTTCCGGGACCAAATCCACCCGGTCCGCGGCCTCCAGGACCCGGTCCAATGCCCATTAAGGGGCCCAATCCATTCCCGACTTGCGCTTGCTGGGCTGCGTTCAGCACCGTAGCGTAGATCTGGCCGGCGGCGCTGGCTCGAATAACCTGCTCTTGCTCCTCCAAATTCGATAGCTGGAGCAGCGTCGAACTGATCTGACTCTGGTTGTTGGCCTTAATCGCCGTGGTCAGCGCGGTGCGCAGAGTCTTGATCTGCGGGGTTAACGCTTGCAGCTGCGTCTCCACGTTGGTCAGAATCCCGAGCACCGCGGCGGGCTGTCCCGCGGTCAGAGTAAAGAATCTGGTCAGCCTGTCGGTCTCGCGCTGCGCGATCTGTGCCGGTGTGGGCGGAGTTGCATTGGCCCCCCGACCTGGCCGTTGCGCGTATAGAGCGCTCCCTGCTATGAGAACAATAGTAAAAATGCGACCCATTTTATGCGTCATGTGCGTCGATTCGACTCCTCACATCCATTGACGCGCGATTTCGCAGACAGATTACACTGACGAAATGGGACCTACGGCCCGATGCTGAGCTTTCATGCCCAACAAATATGACCTGATAGTTATCGGCTCGGGACCCGCCGGGGAAAAGGGCGCCGCGCAAGCCGCGTATTTCGCCAAGAAGGTCGCGCTGATCGAAAAGGCGCCCGCCTTGGGCGGAGCCGCCGCTAACACCGGAACGCTGCCCTCCAAGACGCTTCGCGAAACCGCGCTGTACCTCTCCGGTTTCCGGCAGCGCGGATTACACGGCGTGACGCTCAACCTGTCCGAGCATGTCACCGCGCGCGATTTTCTCTTCCACCAACAGAATGTCACCGCGGCCGAGCGCGCACGTATCCAGGCCAACCTGGAACGCCACAACGTCGACCGGTACGGTGGATTCGCTTCGTTTACCGACCCAAATACCGTCTCCGTCACATCCCAAGGTGGCCCACCCGCGACGCTGACCGCGGATATATTTCTGATTGCGACCGGATCGCACCCTCATCGCCCCGGCAATTTTCCGTTCGAGGACCCGCGGGTGTTCGATTCCGATACCATCCTCGGAATCGGCGACATTCCAGGCACCATGTTGATCGCCGGCGGCGGCGTCATCGGCTGCGAATACGCGTGCCTGTTTCAGGCGCTGGGCGTACAAGTGACCTTGGTCGAGGGCCGCGACCGGCTGCTGCAATTCCTGGACGCCGAGATATCGCAAGCCCTGGCAGCCAGCATGTCCAAGATGGGCATCCGCCTCCTGCTCAACGAAACCATCGAAAGCGTGGAATCGGGAGAGCTGCTGAATGTGAGGCTGAAATCCGGTAAAACGGCAGCGGTGGACACGCTGCTGGCGGCTTCCGGACGCTCGGGAAATACCGCCGGCATGAATCTCGAATCCATCGGCATCACGCCGGGTTCCCGCGGCCAGCTCGACGTGAACGCGCAGTATCAGACCTCAGTTCCACACGTGTACGCGGCGGGCGATGTCATCGGCTTCCCCGCCCTCGCCTCGACCTCAATGGAACAGGCTCGCGTGGCCATGGTCCATGCCTTCGACCTGAAATACAAGACGGCGGTAGCTCAGATCCTGCCCTACGGCATCTACACGATTCCGGAGTGCTCGGTGGCGGGTGAGACCGAGGAGTCGCTACAGAAGCAGAATATTGCCTACGTCGTTGGGCGAGCGCGTTACGAGCACAATCCGCGCGGCCAGATCATCGGCGATCGCGACGGTTTTCTCAAATTGCTGTTCCGCGAGGACGATATGCGCCTGCTGGGCGTGAGCGTGATCGGCGAGCAAGCCACCGAGCTGGTACACATCGGACTGATCGCGATCTTGCAGGAGGCCACGGCCGAGCTCTTCATCCAAACCTGCTTCAACTACCCAACGCTCTCCGAGCTGTACAAGTACGCCACGTATGACGCGCTGGGTGCTCGGGCCAAGCTCTGATATCATTGCCCCGATGAAACACGTTCTTTTTCTCGCCGCGTTGGCGCCCCTGCTCACGCACGTGATGATGGCCCAAACGCTTCAGGAAAATAGCTCCGAAACCCGCTTCCAGCTCGATCTCAAGGTTTCCGATGTGGCGCTCGCGTCGTACTTGCCAAAAGGCTGGACGCCCAACGTCGCGGCTCAGGGCGCGGCCAAGGACTGCAATCTCCGGGCGGTTTTCATCGACCGCGTCACCATCAATGGGCCCGACGGAAAGCCGGTGGGCAAGGGCTCGAATCGTCTGGTGTATTTGGTGGCGCCGGTGAAGGACGCATCTGGCGCCAACGTGCAGTTGGTGATCGGCGGGCTGACCGAGGACCCTGCGGACGTTCCCGGACCGTTCGGCAACTATTTGCTCGCGACGACCCACACCATGCGGCTCATCAGGGAGCAAATGGGCCTCGCCACGACCGTCAAACAGGATTGGACGTTTGCGGCGGCCACGGGCGAACACCTGGAACTGCACATCACTTATCAGCCGGGCGTGGCAAATAGGACCAATCCTGCCGAGGTCAAGTTCTATTCGGCGAAGAATCCGAGCTTTTTCCAGATCTCAAAACAGGAGCAGGTTCTGGATATTCTGCGGAACGTCACCACGAATCCTCCCGATCGAGTCACAGAGTTTTCGTTCAAAGGCTCGGGCGGCAGCTTCGCCAAGTTATTCGACGGCACGGAGAAGGTCCTGAGCTGGGACAACATTCTGTGGATTAACCGGTCGGTGTCGCTGCCGTAAGGTAATTTGTGGGGCAGGTTTAGAACCTGCACGCCGATTTTTGAATCGGCGACAATGCCCGACTAAGAGTTGACCTTCCTGGGTGTACACTAACCTGAGGCCTTGGGAGGCTGCTAATGAAATCCACTCGATACTCGTTCCTCTTCAACTTCGCCCTCACACTGACACTCCTGGCTGGCGCAGCCGGCTTGATGTTCTCGCAAAGCGGGCAGCCGGCGGCCGATACAAAAGCTAAAGACAAACAGGCCGATGTAAAAGGCTTCGGCAAGCAGAAGCCGCCTGAGCGGCCCGGGTCCATGGAGAAGATCGTGGTCCATGGGAAATCCCTCGAAGGGAACCTGGAAGGCGATTCGCCGGACCGCGATGTCATCGTCTACCTGCCCGTGAGCTATACGAAGAATCGCAGTCAGCGCTACCCAGTCGTGTACTTTCTGCACGGCTACGGCGCGCACGCCGAGAGTTACACCAACGTCATGTGGGCCTCCGACGCGGCCGACAAGACCGCGGCGGCCGGAACCTCCAAGGAAATGATCCTGGTGTTCCCTGATTCCTACACTCGCTACGACGGCAGCATGTATTCGAACTCACCCACCACCGGCAACTGGGAAACGTTCCTCACCGAGGACCTGGTGAGCTATATCGATAGCCACTATCGGACCATCGCCAGCCGCGAAAGCCGGGGCCTCGCCGGCCACTCCATGGGCGGTTACGGGACCCTGCGGCTCGCCATGAAATATCCGGAGATGTACGCCGCCATTTATCCGATGAGTTCCTGCTGCCTGATGAATAATCCCTTCGCCGCGGGACGTGGGCCAGAACCCGCCACCAAGCAAGACAACGCCAAGGGTAAGGCCGGACGCGGAGGAAATTTCGCAAACGTCGGTTCCGCGCAGGCAGCCGCGTGGGCGCCTAATCCCACGAATCCGCCGCAATTCTTCGATCTGGCCACCAAGGATGGCCAGGTGGTTCCCTCCGTCGCTGCCAAATACCTGGCCAACTCGCCGCTCGCGATGGTCGATCAGTACTCGTCCAATCTCAAGAAGTACAAAGCGTTCATGATGGATTGCGGGCTGCAGGACAGCCTCCAGGCATCTAACAAGGAATTGGATGAGTCGCTGACGCGCTTGGGCGTGGTGCACACATACGAAACGTACGAAGGCGACCACACCAATCACGTGAAAGATCGCTGGGAGCTGAAAGTGCTTCCGTTCTTCTCGAACAGCCTGTCATTCACGGCGCCTAAGAAGAAATAGGAGGGCGGACTTTAGTCCGCGCGGGGCTTTAGCCCCGCCACTAAACTAAATCGGCCGTCGGATTCCAGCCGGTAACGGCGGCCGCGCCATACGATCGTATTGCCGAAAAATCCGGCGATCCAGAAACAGAAGCCCGCGATATCTTCGAGCGGTAAAAGCAGCCAGTTGGGCCGCGAGCGCAGTACCAGTTCGGCGACCGTCCAAGCCGCGACGCCGCGGATCGCCAGCGTGACCAGAAGCACAGGCCACCACGACGGATTCCACATCGTTACGAAAAGCGCCAGCGGAACCGGCATCGTGAAGAGTTGTCCCAGATAACCGGCCGGGCGCGACCGCCGCGTGCTGCGGGTCCATCGAATCCGATGCGCAGAATTGTGCCGAAAGTCCAAGCTGCTTCCGATGTGATGCTCGATCACATACGATGACAAGCTCACTCCGTGACCGGCTTCCGCGGCGAATTTGCCCATCACGAAATCCTCAGCCAGATAATCCTTCAGCCGGTCGAAACCGCCGATGGATTCGAGCACGCGGCGGCGAGCGGCGATAGTCGGGCCCACCGCGAAGCGCATGCCCTCCAGCATCCGGGCAACCAGAATGCCGGCCAGGAAATCGGTGTTCATGCCGATCGCTTCGATCTGTGACCAGAAACTCCTGCCCGCCACCGCGCGATAAGGACACGTCGCGACGCCCAGTTTCGCATCCTGAAACTCCGCGGAAATCGTCTGCAGCAGCGTGGGCGTAACGCGGATATCGCTATCGCTCATGACCAGAAGGTCGTGCGCGCTGGCGTGCAGCATCCGGTCCAGGCTGAATACTTTTGCGTTGGGATACGGCGGTTCGCCGGTGATCAGCAGACGCGACGTTACATTCGGATACTCCCGCCGTAGCTTCTCGACGATGGCTACCGCCGGGTCGTCCGGCTCCCGAACGGCGAAGAGAATCTCGAACGCAGGATAATCTTGCTCAAAGAAAGTCCGAAGATTCGATTCCAAATCCGCGTCCAGGCCGGATAGAGGCTTCAGAATGCTGATGGGCTCGGCGGATCGCAATTCCGGGGGCCGCACGGCAAGATAGCGCAGCGCCGCGATTACCGTTAGCCCCGAAAACACCAGCGCCCCAGCCAGCAAGGCAAGTAGGATGATCGTCGGGATCATTGTTTGATGTGGAGCTTCAGGCGGCTTGAATATCGGTTTTTGAAAAATCGTCGCCGAGGTAAAGCAGCGGCATTCCGCTTACACGAGCAAACGCATACGACATGCAGTCGCCGAAATTCAAACCCGCCGGATGTCGCCCCTTCCCATACCGGAGAAACGCGGAAACGGCGGCTTCGTAATGCTCTTCGGTGAGCGGAACGATCTCCGCACCGATGGTTCGCAAGAGGCCGGTTAGCAGATATCGTGGATCTGTACTCGACCGGCCAGATACGGCCATCACCGTCTCAAGCGCCTGCGGAGCGCCAACCATCGTCACCTCCGCACGCATGGCTTTCTCAAACAGCCGCTCGTATTTCGGCTCCTCCAGCAAGATAGAAACCAACGCGGACGAATCCACCACCATTGGCTACTCCGGATATCCGTTTGGGCCGTAACCGAGAATTTCCTCACGCTCTTGCTTAGTCATGGGTTTCCCTCTGAACTCGGGCAAAATGTGTGGCCATACTTCTCTTTGCAGGTATTCCACGGCCCTTCGATATTTCTCTTCGGGACTCGGACCAAACTTCAGACGGACCTTCCGCTCCTCCAACGCTCGCCGGATCGCTTCCGTCTTCGTCTCCTTAGCCAACTGAGCCACTTCCGTCGCCAGCCGCTCCACCTCGGGATTCTTGATGTTTAGAGCCATATTACACCTCGTACACCATTATTCTACCATTACACCCTGCAGAACTGGCACCAAAATGCCACAAAGATGATGTAAGCTAAGGGCTTGTGCCTCTATTACATGCAATCATTCTCGGGATTATTCAGGGTCTGACCGAGTTCCTGCCCGTCAGCAGCTCCGCGCACCTGGCGCTTATCCCGTGGCTGCTGGGGTGGAACGACCAGGGCCTGAGCTTCGACATCGCCCTGCACGTGGGAACCGTGCTGGCGGTCATCGCCTACTTCTTCCGCGACTGGGTCCAGGTCATCGCCCAGGGCTTCGGCATGAACATTGGATCCGATCCGGCGATCCGCCGTAATCCCAAGCTCCTGTGGCTGCTGGTGCTTGGGTCGATTCCAGCCGGCATCGCCGGGTTGCTGGTCAAGGACCTGGCGGAAAACGTCTGGCGCAATAACCAATACCTCATCGGCAGCATGCTGATCCTGGTGGGCCTGTTCATGTGGTGGGCCGACAATCAGGGCTCGCGCAAGAAGGATCTCGGGAACGTCTCGCCCACGGATTCCATCACAATCGGCGCAGCCCAGGCGCTTGCGCTGGTTCCCGGCGTTTCCCGCAGTGGCATCACGATCTGCGCCGGACTGCTGCGGAACCTGGACCGCGCGACGGCCGCCCGCTTTTCCTTCCTCCTGGCGACCCCCGCCATAGCCGGCGCGGCAGCCAAGGACGCCTGGGATCTGATGCGCCACGGCGGAGGTATCGCGGGGATTCCCGCCGACATGCGGACTGCCCTGGTGGTCGGCGTCGTCGTCAGTGCGATTACCGGTGCGCTCACCATCCAGTTCTTCCTGAACTTCCTCCGGGGGAGGTCGCTGAGCTTCTTCGTGTGGTACCGGGTGATTTTTGGCATAATAGTAATCGCTCTGGCCACCTTCTTCCGCTACCACGGGGGATGAGATTTTTAGGACCTACCCGCCACGCACGGCTTAACGAAGCCGGTGCAGTGGCGTTTCTGCTCGCGGGACTGTTCCTGTTCTTCAGTCTGGTCTCCTACTATCCCCTGGATCCCTCCTGGAACACCTCCACGTCAGGCGCTAAGCCCGTGAACCTGATTGGTTTAGTCGGCGCATCCATTTCCGACCTGCTATTGCAGGGCTTCGGCCTGGGCGCCTACGTGCTTCCGCTCTTAGTGCTGATGTTGGCGTGGCGATGGCTCCGCGGCTCCGCAATCGCCGCTCCCTGGGCAAGGCTGGCTGGTGGATTGGCGTGGGTCGGCTCCACGTGCACAGCTCTAGGCCTGTTCAAAGACTGGCATCCGATCGCTGGAGCGGTTCCAGCTGGGGGCCTGATCGGCATGATGATCGCCGATTACGTGGTTTCGAAGATGAATCTGACGGGCGCGGTCCTGGTGACCGGCGCGGTCTGGATTCTCTCGCTATACCTGATTTCGACCTTTGAAATGGCCCGACTGCCGGCGTGGTTCGCCGGGCCGATTCGATTCGCGATGGGAATTTGGGAGCGTCTCGTCGTTTGGCGCGCCAAGTGGATCGAGCGTTCTCAACAGCGGGCGCAGCAACGCGCCCAGCAGCGTGCCGAGAAGGTGGCGGCACAGAAAGCTGCCAGCGAAGCTCTACCCGTGGCTGCAACAGTTCCTGAGCCGGCTCGAGTACCCGATAATCCAGAGATTGTCGATCCCTTGAAACCGGCTACACAATCGCCAGCCTTGAGTGCCCCGGTCCCCCGCCCCGCCCGAGCGCCCGAACCACGGCCCGAGGTGCTGGACGATATCCCGATCCGGGCCTTGGAATCGCAGCCCGAACCTCCTCTTCGCGGAACTACGTTCATCGAACCCGCGCCGGAACAGCTGGAGAAAGAACTCGCGAAAATCCACGCCGCACCTAGGCGGGAACTGCCGCCGGCCACGCCCCTTAAACCGCGTTTCGTGTTCCAGTTGCCCTCCACCGAGCTTTTGCAGGAACCCGTTGCACGAAGCGCCTTTGACAGCCAGGAGCTGAAGGAAACCGCCGCCCAGATCAAATCCAAGTTCGAGGAATTCAACGTACGCGGCTCGGTGGTCCAGATCAATCCCGGACCCGTAGTGACCACCTTCGAATTCAAGCCCGAAGCGGGCGTGAAGTACACCCGCATCACCACGCTGAGCGAAGACTTGTGCCTCGGATTACAGGCGGAATCGATCCTTATCGAGCGAATTCCGGGGAAGCCGACCGTTGGCATCGAAGTTCCCAACACCAAACGCGAGACCATCAGCCTGCGCCAGATTCTGGAGTCAGACGAGTTCCTGAGTTCCGCGTCGAAACTTACCGTCGCGTTGGGCAAGGACATCAACGGTCGCATTAAAGTTGCCGCGCTCGAATCCATGCCTCACCTCTTGATCGCCGGATCCACGGGATCGGGCAAGAGCGTGATGCTCAACACGCTGATCATGTCGATCCTCTACAAGGCCACGCCGCACGAGGTTCGCATGATCATGGTGGATCCCAAGCGCCTGGAATTTGGACCCTACGAGGGGATCCCGCACCTGCTGACGCCGGTGATTACCGACGCCCGCAAGGCCACCATCGCGCTGCGCAACGCAGTCCTCGAAATGGAACGCCGCCTGAAGCTGCTGGCGGGCCAGGGCGTTCGCAATATCGAACAGTTCAATAAAAAAGTGCGCCAACTGGAAACCAAGCCGCGCAACCTGTTCGCGGAGGAACTGGAAGAGGAAGAGCTGGAGCATCTTCCCTACGTTTTGATCGTGATCGACGAGTTGGCCGACCTGATGATGCTCGAACGCGCCAACGTGGAGGAAAGTGTTACTAGACTTGCCCAGATGGCGCGCGCCGTGGGCATGCACTTGGTGCTCGCGACGCAGCGGCCCAGCGTGGACGTGATCACCGGCCTGATCAAGGCGAATTTCCCGTCGCGGATCAGCTTCCGCGTCGCCACCCGCGTCGATTCCCGCACCGTGCTGGACGTGATGGGCGCCGAACATCTGCTGGGCAAGGGCGACATGCTGTATCTGCCGCCGGGTTCGTCCCGCCTGACGCGCGTGCATGGGTCGTTCGTAAGCGAGGCCGAAACCAATCGTGTGGTGGACTTCTGGAAGCAGCAGGCCCAGCCTGAGTACGACCAAACCTTCCTGATCGCGCCTCCGACAGACGACGAAGAGGGCGATCCCCAGGAAATCGACGGCGACGAGGATCCTTTGTATCAGGACGCGGTACGGGTGGTGTGCGAAATGGGCAAGGCATCCACGTCCACGCTGCAACGCCGGCTGCGCCTGGGCTACGGGCGGGCTGCCCGAATCCTGGATATGATGCAGCGCGACGGTATCATCGGCCCACCCGACGGAAGCCGCCCGCGGGACGTTCTGAAGCGTCCCGACTGGCTGCAAGAAGTCGAGAATCAAGTAAGATAGAGTTTTTGAACGCTATGATTCGATTCTTCCTCGGATTCGTGTGCCTACTGATTTCCATCCAGGCCGCTTCCACGCCGCGGCCGCTGGCCGATGTCATCGTGCCGACGCCCGACGGGAAAAAAGTACATTTGGGCCAGTATCGCGGCAAGGCTATGGTTGTGGCACTGGTCTCCACTACCTGCGATCACTGCATCTCCTCACTGCAAATGCTGAGCCAGCTTCAAAAAGAATATGGCCCGAAGGGCTTCCAGGCAGTAGGCGTCGCCGCAAACGATGGAGCTCAGGAATCACTGGCGGGTTTTATACGTCTCCAGATTGCATTTCCGGTCGGATACCTGGACCAGAACACCACCATGCAGGTCTTCGATTTCAAACCTACGGATCATCCCTTCGTCCCCATGTTTATTTTCGTGGATAAGAAAGGCACCGTCCGCTTTCAGTATGCGGGTAAGGACGATTTCTTCAAGGCCGAAGAGAAGAACACACGGCTTCTGATCGACGCTTTGTTGAAGGAGTAGTCGTCACACGTCGAACTTGATTCCCTGCGCGAGCGGCAGCTCGCCCGACCAGTTCACAGTAACCGTTTGCCGCCGCATGTAGGCTTTCCACGCGTCACTGCCAGATTCGCGGCCTCCCCCGGTATCTTTGTCACCGCCGAACGCCCCGCCGATTTCCGCTCCACTGGTGCCTATATTCACGTTGGCGATGCCGCAATCGCTGCCGCGCGTGCTAAGAAATGTTTCCGCCGACGTCAGGTTCGCGGTGAAGATCGCCGAGGAAAGCCCTTGCGGAACGTCGTTGTGCAGGGCTACGGCCTGCTCCAAGGTATCGAACTCGATCAGGTACAGTACCGGCGCGAAGAGCTCTTCTTTAAGTATTGGCATACCAGGATTCGCCCGAACAATCGTAGGCTCGACGAAACAACCGCGCAGGTGCTGTCCGCCGGTCAGGACTCTTCCACCTTGTTCTTGAATGGTCGCGAGCCCCTGCATCATCGCATCAACGGCGGCCTCATCGATCAGCGGACCCATGAGGGTGGCGGGATCGATCGGGTCGCCAATGCGTACCTGCTTATATGCCGCGATCAGCTTCGCAGTGACCTGCGCGGCGATTCCCTTTTGCAGAAAAAGCCTGCGAATCGAAGTGCATCGTTGGCCTGCCGTTCCCACCGCACCGAAAAGCGCGGCGCGGACCACCAGGTCAGGATCGGCATCGTCCATCACAATCACGCCGTTGTTGCCGCCGAGTTCGAGAAGACTGCGGCCCAACCGTTCGGCAACTACTTGCGCGACGTGCCGTCCCATGCGGGTGGAACCAGTCGCACTGATCAGCGGAACGCGTTTGTCCTGAATGAGGCGCTCGCCGATCACGTCGTCTTTCCCGATCACCAAATTCAGCACGCCCTTCCAGCCGTGGCGATCGAGAACGCGGTCGCAGATTTCCTGCACGGCCACAGCGCATAAAGGTGTCTTGAGCGATGGCTTCCAGATGACCGTATCGCCACAGACCAGTGCGATCAGGGCATTCCAGCTCCACACCGCAACAGGGAAATTGAACGCGCTTATCACCCCGACGACACCCATGGGATGCCACTGCTCATACATCCGATGGCCGGGGCGCTCGCTGTGCATGGACAGGCCGTAAAGCTGGCGCGACAGGCCGCAGGCGAAATCGGCGACGTCGATCATCTCCTGCACTTC
>Ga0105245_10005477_pt1 | contig 11150 bp, 10 predicted proteins | sample KBSM54metaG_FD_81523 | JGI IMG/M metagenome (GOLD analysis project Ga0105245, IMG submission 81523) | Miscanthus rhizosphere microbial communities from Kellogg Biological Station, Michigan, USA - KBS M5-4 metaG | ecosystem: Host-associated > Plants > Roots > Rhizosphere > Soil | place...
AAGACACTTGCTGTAACGCAATGTTGATTCATACACTCATTACTGATTGTTGATCAGGACCAAGGAGAAACAACTTGAAGAAATTTGTTCTCGGCGTGATTGTTGGCTTGTTGATTCCGGCGATTGGCGGATATTTGTATATCAAGATGGGCATGATGCCGGTGGCCACAGCCTCTGCGCCGCTGCCAATGGAAGAGAAGATCGCGCACATGGCCCTGCGGGCGCGCATGTCCAAAGACAAAATGCAACAGCCGCCCATTCCCGCCGACGAACCCAACATGACGCAGGGCGCACATATTTATGTTGAGAATTGCGCTTTCTGCCATGGCTTTGCCGGAGAGAAAGCCAGCTTCGCCGCCAAAGGCATGTTCCCGCTGCCGCCGCAGCTCCTTTCCGGTGATGACATGGTGACTGACGATCCGCCAGGCGCTATCTACTGGAAGGTGGAAAACGGGATTCGCCTGACCGGAATGCCCGGCTTTAAAGACATGCTCACACCCACACAGATCTGGCAGGTATCGCAAGTGCTCAAGCATGCTGATAAGCTGCCCGACCCGACGAAAGCCGCGCTGGCTAAACCTGCAGCAATTCCAGGCGCGCCAGTCCCTCACCTGCTACCCATGCAGAGTAAGGAGCCGAAAAAATAAAGTGGCAAGAAGTAACTAAGGGATTAAAACCGTGGGCCGCCGCAGGTCAACGCGGCAGCCTGTAGGAGTGGTTAGAGCTTCTCGTGGAATTCGCAGCCAGAGCAGGAAATAAAGATGCCGCCGGGGGTGTTGCGCTCACGGTCTTTCACGCGCTTTACGATCCGTGTCGGCTTGCCGCATTTAGGGCAATCTGTGCTCTTGGTGGTGTCCATAATTTTCTTGCGGTCTGCCGTTTTGGCGATCTTAGCCATGATTCAATCTTCTCCTGAGAATGTCGGGTTTCCGCGGCCTTAGTCGGCGGCGGCAAATGCGGCGGGAAATTTGGGGACGGCACGCTACTAAGCGGTGCGTCCAATGACCACATAAAATGACCGCAACAATATGATTTTACACTGAGCGGGCTGTTTTCGTCTCTGAGTCACCCTGCGTCGGCAGCCCCAAATCGGCCTTTACTTGTAACCTGTACATCGTTTATCAATCTATACACATGTAAGAAATCAGTTCAGGGGAGAAGGATGAAGAAATTAACGCTGGTATTGCTCACAGCCGTGGCGCTCAGCGCGTTCGCCGCGGACACCAAGGTCCAGGGCTACCTGGTAGATATAGCCTGCGCTTCTGAAGAAGGTCAACGCGCCAACTTTGGCGTTAAACACTCAAAAGAATGCCTGCAAATGCCGGATTGCGCCAAGAGCGGCTACGGCCTGCTGACGGACGACAAGAAGATCATTAAGTTTGACGCCGCGAGCAATGAAAAAGTCAAACAATTCATAGCCGATCTGAAGAAAGAGAAAGACATCAAGGTCAACGTCACGGGAACCATGAATGGCGAGCGTATGACCGTAAGCAAGATTGAGCTGCAGTAAGAAACAGCCTTTATCCAATCAATATTCAAGGCCGCGAGTCATCAATATCGATGATCGCGGTCTTTCTTTTTTGTTTGACCTGTTCCGCGGCTGCAATTCTAAACGTTAGATCTGAACGCACATTACTTTTGGCCATTGGCCGTAAGTGTCTGATTCGGTGTGGCTTATCGCCACAGCCATAAAGGCGCCAGACCCCACCTCTTGCCAGCGCTGAACCGCCTTCGACTGAAAAAGCAGCACTTACGCCGTTTGGCAAGCTTGGCCCGCCAAGTGCATTTATCCACCGCGAGGACTTCCCCACTCGCTGAAAACTTGGAGGCCCCTATGAAGAGGTATTTACTTCTAACTGTTGCAATGGTTGCCATGATCTTGGCGACAGGCTGCGGCGGAACTGGCAATCTCAATGCCGGACCGACCAACGCCACCATCAACACTACTGACGGTCTGAACGATGCGATCGTTAAGTTTGAGCTTTCTGTCAGTTCGCTGACACTTACCGGAAGCGGAACCACAACCACCACGGGCAACTTGCTCTCTAAAACGTCCGAGGTTGAGTTTGTCCACCAGGCAGGATCATTTGAGCCCTTGGCCCTGGTCAACATTCCGCCGGGAACTTACTCCGGAGCATCGCTCACGGTTTCCAACCCTGAAGTTGTGGTCATGAACAACGCTGTACCGCCCGCGCCGGTAAAAATCCCGGCCACGCTTACCAGCGGCAGCGTAACGGTGACTTTTACCGCCCCGATTACTGTGACCAGCAGCACTTCCTCGGTCATTAACTTTGACTTGGATCTGGCCAACTCCGTCGTGCTAACCGGCACGCCGCCGACTTCCGCCACCGTGACGGCGAAATTCAACGTGACCACGGCCACCGCCACCAACACTGACGAAGACAGCGGCGAAATGGATGACGTTCACGGCAGCGTGACATCCATTGCAGCGCCGAATTTCACCATCCAGACCAAAACCAGCAGCATCGTTTTTGCCACGGACGCCAGCACTCAGTTCAAGGATGGCATCACCTCACTCTCGCAGCTCAAAGTGGGTGACATTGTTGAAGTGGATGCAACCACCAAGCCCGATGGCAGCAAGCTTGCCACCAAAATTGGTGTGGAAGAAAGCCAGAGCGGTGAAGAAGCTGAAGGCGTAATCACTGCCGTAACCGGCGCGCCGGCCACGCAGATCACGATTGCGCATCAGGTTGATTCGTCTAACTCCGCTACGCCTCCGGTCACCGTGGACCTTGCCATTAGCGCAAGCACCGCGTTCTCCGTGCGTACAGACAAACTGAACCTGGGCGGCGCCACGCCGGCTTTTGATGCCAGCCACATTGGCAAGGGCCAGCGCGTTGAAGCCGATACAGGCAGCAGCACCGCCACGCCGATGCCCGCAGACAAAATCAAGCTGCGTGAACAGGCACTGGTGGGAACAGTCTCCGCCGCAAGCGCGTCAGGCTTTACGCTGACGCTGAACGCCAGCTCCGCTTTTGCTACCCTGACCGGTCAATCGACCATCGCGGTGTCAATCGTGAGCGGCACTAACCTGAAGGTCACACCCGTGAACGCCAACACCGTGCGCGTGCGCGGTCTCATCTTCGTTAACGCCGGCTCCTACAGCATGATCGCGTCGCGCGTTGACGACAACAAATAACCAGCACCGTCCATCCTTTGCAAAAACTGGGTCCGCTTCGGCGGGCCCTTTTTTGCTGAAATTCAAAACCTTGAAACACGGAGGAAAGGAGGAAGCGGAGGAGTATAAAACTATGTCGAATTGATTATTGAGTCTCACTGTGGCAATGACAAAAAATGCATCGAGGTTAGACCGCGGCGAAAAAGCTTCAGGATGGGCGATCCTCATTTACTCAATTCCAAATTACTCATTTACCAAATTCCCTCCGCTTCCTCCCTTCCTCCGTGTTTCAAGCTTTTCGCCTGAATCGCCGGAGACGCGACTTAACGCGCCTGCGCCGACTTGCAGCAGTTCTTCTCTTCCTGCAGCACCACGTTCCGTGTCTGTCCCAACGCTCGGTTCAGCGACTGTTTTGGGATCGACGTTACGAGCGGCTTCAGCAGCCATCCCAGACCGGTGGGGATATCGCGCGTCAATGACAGCGCTTCACATTGCAGGTAAACTCCGCCATCTTTTTCTTCGAATCGCCAATATGTATTCAGTCGCCACAGGTAGCCGTGGCCGGTACCCACCGGCAACTCTTCACCCTCTGGTTTGGCCGGATCTTTTACCTCAGCAATGCGCGTACTAATGGAGTTGGAGTAAACCTTGCTTGCGTCCACGCTGCCCCAGTGGACGTCATACGTAGTGTTGAAATCCACCGTCGTAAATCGTTTCTGGTGCAGACGAAGGAACATCTTGAAGTCGTCGCCATTGTGGGAAATAGTGCGGGACGCGCTCACGTCAGGCTTGTAGAGTTCGGCGCGGCGGTCATAGTCCTTGACGATTGGCAGCGCCTTGGCCAGCGTGGCGCCCGGAATAAAGATAAGCCCCACCCAGTGATGCACTATGCCGTCGGGAACGTCAGAGCTTACACCCGACGCTTTGGTCTCAAGTTTTTCCACCAGGATCTCGCCGTTCTTGAGCTGGTCATAAGCCTGTTGCCGGGCGTCGGGGTTCATGGCCTCGATATAAAGGAACGTCCCGCCCGGACGTAGTTCACTGGCGAACCGCACCTCAGTGGCCGCGACGTAGCGGTCAAAGGCAGCAGTGGTCTTTTGTTTCAGTTCAGCCGCTTGCGCGAAGGGACACAACGCCGCAACCAGCAACAGCGCGGAGAAAACACGAATAAGATAAAGTCGTCTCATGGAATGTTGGAAACCGTCTCTCCAGTTAAGATGCACCGTTTCCATGCGTTGTATCAAGGCAATTCACGACAAGTTATGGCAAATTGAGGCAGTTGACTTGAAATTTACCTAAACGTTTCACAGCTAACTGCACTGAAAATGTCCTAGCCTTTACCAAAGCTCCGCTCTGCCCAAAGTTTTAGTACCTCTGGAAGGGGCGTTTCAGCCATTCTGGGTTAAACTCTTGTTAACCCCTTCCCCCATGTTGGTTCGAATTTAGTATGGCGAATAACCACCGGTCTGACATTCTGTTCTTTTTTGGCGTGATCCTCGCCTTGTGGGTCGCTTATAGCGTCCGAGACGTGCTGATGCTCATCTACGTAAGCGCACTGTTCGCCGTGGTTTTGTCGCCGGCCATCGGCATGATTCAGAAAATGCATATTGGCAGCTGGCGCGCCGGACGCGGCTTCGCCATCGTCTTTTTGATCCTGATGCTGGCTCTTGTGGGCACTTTGTTTGCGGTGTTCGCCCTGCCGCCGGTTTATCGCGATGGCCGCAACTTCTCCGCTGACTGGCCCCGGCACATGACGGAACTTACTGAGGGAATCAAACATCTTCCCTTTGCCGCCAAGATTGATCCCGCGGGATTGCAGAAGTATGCTGCCGAAATTGCCGGAGGCGCAGGTGGACTGTTCCTGAACCTTGCCGGCGGAATCTTTGGTTTCTTCACCGCCATCATCCTTACCGCATACTTCATTATTGATGGTGATCGTACTTTTCATTGGGCTGTCTCCATGTTTCCGCTTCACCAGCAGCCCCGGCTGAACTCGACCCTGTTGCGCGCCAAAGCCCGTATGCGCAACTGGCTGATTGGCCAGTCAATGCTCATGCTTAGCCTTGGCGTATGCAGCCTGATTGTCTATTGGGCGCTCGGCCTGAAATATTTTTATCTGCTGGCCATGTTTGCCGGCATCGCCAATATCCTGCCCATCGCCGGCCCTATCAGCGCCGTGGTGCTGGCTTCGGCGGTGGCCATTATGGACTCGCCGCAGAAGCTCGTAGGCGTGATCATCTTCTTTGCCGTCTATTTCCAGATTGAAAGCGTCTTTCTCTCGCCGCGCATCATGCGACACACGCTCAATCTCTCACCGCTCACCGTGATCATCGCTCTTTCTCTCGGGGGTGGGCTGGCCGGCGTAGTAGAAACGCTGGTTTCCGTTCCGACCGCAGCCCTGGTTATGGTCCTGGCCGATGAATACCTGGTCAAGCGCAAGCCTGCCGAAGCGGCGAAAGCGGCGGCGGCAGACTGAGCTCCTTTTTCTGAAATCCCGAAGCGCAGCGAGGGAACCCTATCACACCGAAAGCTTTCTAGTGCAGAACACTTCTGGTCGGCGGCCAACGACTGTAAGTTAACAACCAATAATCTGGTAGGGATCTCTCGCTCCGCTCGAGATTTCAGAACGAAACTCCTCCGCTTACTCAGTTCCTCTGTGTTTCAGGTTTTTCTTCTTGGCATCTATGCCGATTCGGGACTGAATGCTGAGTGCTGACGGCTGAGTGCTTCTTCTCCAATGCTAAAATCTAAACTTAGAGACCCATGACCAGCAAAATTCCAGTCGGCATTCTCGGCGCTACCGGGACCGTCGGGCAGCGATTCATTCAACTGCTCCACGAACACCCGTGGTTTGAAATCGCATGGCTCGCGGCCTCAGATCGCTCCACAGGCAAAGCATACGCAGAAGCCGCCAAGTGGAATCTGTCGATGCCAATCCCGGCAAAGATCGCCGCAATGAAAGTTTCCGCCGCCGCCCCGGACAATAGCACGCCTAAGCTGGTCTTTGCCGCGCTGGACGCCACTGCAGCGCAGCAGATCGAACCTGCGTTTGCCGAAGCAGGCCACGCCGTCGTGTCGAACTCCAGCGCCTTTCGCATGGCTGAAGACGTTCCCCTGATCATTCCTGAGGTCAATGGCGATCACGTTCCGCTCATCAAGACGCAGAAGTGGTACAAGAAAAATGGCGGCTTCATGGTCACCAATCCCAACTGCTCCGCCATTGGACTGGTGCTGGCGCTGGCGCCACTGCATCGCCGCTTTGGCATTGACAAGATTTTCGTCGCGACCATGCAGGCCATCAGCGGCGCGGGCTATCCCGGCGTGCCGTCCATGGACATTCTGGGCAACGTGATTCCCTACATCGCCAAGGAAGAAGACAAGATGGAAGCGGAAACGCGCAAGCTGCTGGGATCACTGGTAGAAAGCTCGCTCAATGGCTCGCGAGTGATCGATGCCGACCTCACGCTCAGCGCGCACTGCAACCGCGTGGCAGTTGAAGATGGACACACTGAATCCGTCTCGCTCAAGCTGCGCAAGCCCGCGACGGCGGAAGAGATCATTGAAGCCTGGAACGACTTCCGTTGCCTGCCGCAGAACCTCAAGCTGCCGACTGCGCCGGAACAGCCGGTGATTTATGAATCTGCGCCCGACCGCCCTCAGCCTCGGCTCGACCGTGACCGCGGACGCGGAATGAGCGCTGTCTGTGGGCGGCTGCGTCCCTGCAATATCTTCGACTGGAAGTTTACAGTGCTTTCGCACAATACGATCCGCGGCGCCGCCGGTGCTGCTGTCTTGAACGGCGAACTGCTCAAAGCGCAGGGATACATCAGTTGAGGGACGCTCGATTGCGCCACATTGCGGTCAGCAATTCAAGAGACGAAGATCGTCTGGTCTTGAGCGGCGTGCCGCAAGCGATGCTGCGAGCACGATTTGTGATCGACCCGATCAAATTGAATCCCCGTGCGAGACAAGTGTCAGGGCACGAGTTTACTCGTGCCACAAAGACAAAAAATATCTCGGGCTTTAGCCCCTGCCAAGAAACACTTCATCAGGGCCTAAAGGCCAAAATTCTTCAGCCGTTTATGGCACGACTGAAGTCGTGCCCTGACCCTTGTCTCGCTCCTGGACGCCAGATGGTATTCACTCCATCTCGCCACTCGTCATTGGCCTTTCTCCGCGCCTCCGCGCCTCCGTGGTGCGCATTTATCGGAGCACACCAATGATCGTAATGAAATTCGGTGGCACATCCGTGCAGGACGCGCAGGCCATTGACCGCGTCGCGGCCATCGTGCGCGATCGCTTGCATGAACGTCCCGTGGTCGTGGTAAGCGCGCTGGCCAAGATCACGGATCAGCTTCTGGCTATGTCTACCACCGCCGGAGCCGGCGACCGTGCAAAAGCGCTGGAGCTTTCCCGCGCTGCCCGTGAGCGCCATTACAACTGCGCCTGTGACTTGCTGGGCACGCATGCCTTTGAGCAGATCGCGCCAGAGTTGGAAGCCGACTTCAACGGCCTGGACGAGCTTTTGCGCGGCGTTGTTGCCGTAGGCGAACTCACGCCCCGGACCGTCGACACGATTGCCGGCTTCGGCGAACGTGTTTCATCCAAGATCGCCGCTGCCGCATTCTCTCAGCGCAATATCGAAGCCGAGCATGTTGATTCGCGGAAGTGCATCGTAACCGACGCTACTTTTGGCAAGGCCGTGCCGCAATTTGAAGAAACGGACGCCCGCCTGGCGGAAACCGTGAGGCCGCTGCTCGACCGCAAGCGAGTTCCGGTGATGGGCGGCTTTATTGCCGCCACGCGCGAGGGTATTGGCACAACGTTGGGGCGCGGTGGATCAGACTTCAGTGCTGCCATCATCGGCGCAGGCCTGAATGCCGAGCGAATTGAGATTTGGACGGACGTGGACGGCATGATGACCACCGATCCGAATCTCTGTCCGGACGCACGCCGCATCAAGAACATCAGCTTTGAAGAAGCAGCTGAGCTTGCTTATTTTGGCGCCAAGGTCCTGCATCCGGCCACGCTGCTGCCGGCCATCCAGAAAAACATTCCGGTTCTGATTCTTAACTCGCGCAATCCCAAATGTGAAGGTACGCGCATTACGGCGACCGCGCCCAAGAGCAAAAATATCTTCAAAGCCATTGCCGCCAAGAAGCGCATCACCGTCGTCGATGTAGTCGCCACGCGCATGCTCATGGCGCATGGCTTTCTCAAGAATATCTTTGAAGTTTTTGCCAACCATCGCTGCCCGGTGGATATGGTTTCCACTTCTGAGGTCAGCGTTTCAGTCACGGTGGACTCGAACGAATCCATCGCGGCCATTGCGGCTGACCTGGCCAAACTGGCCGACGTGAAATATCAAGGCCGCAAAGCCATCGTCTGCCTGGTGGGTGAAAACATCAAAAGCACGCCGGGGATTGCAGCCAAGGTCTTCAGCGCCATTCCTGAAGCCAACATTCACATGATCTCCCAGGGCGCATCAGAGATTAATATAGGATTCGTGATTGATGAAGACGCCGTCCCCGACGTAGTCTCACGCCTGCACCGCACCTTCTTTGCGCAGGTGGATCCCGAGGTGTTTGCGTGAGAATTCTAGTCCTGGGTCGCGGCAAGACTGGCGCGCTGGTAGCAGAAGTAGCCAAAGAACGCGGGCATGAAGTCCGCTCGCTTGCCAGCCAGGAAAATCAGGATGGCCGCGCCCTAACGCCTGCCACGCTGAAAGAGATTGATGCGGCCATTGATTTCACCACGCCGCACGCGGTTATCCCCAACATCATTCGCTGCGTTGAGGCGGGAGTTCCCATCGTTGTGGGGACAACCGGCTGGTACCAACACATCGACAAAGTCCGCGAGCTTACCGATGAACGAAAAGCCGCGGTGCTTTACGGCTCAAACTTTTCCATCGGGATGAATTTCTTTTTCAAAGCCGTGCAGGCGGTGGCGCCCGTCCTGAAACACGACTATCGCGGCAGTATCGTGGAACGCCATCACGTCCACAAGAAAGACAAGCCTTCAGGGACGGCCGTGACGATCCAGAAACTTCTAGAGTCCGGCTCCGGCCAGGAAGTAGAAATCGCTTCCGTCCGCGAAGGTGAGACTGTGGGCATGCATCTGGTGATGCTCGATTCAGCCAATGACACGATTCTCTTCACGCATGACGCGAAGTCGCGCGTCGGCTTTGCTGAAGGTGCGGTACGCGCCGCCGAGTGGATCAAGGGCAAGACTGGATTTTATGAGTTTCCGGAGATCGTGGACCAGCTATAGGGCGCTCCCACCTGTGATTGCCGTCACATCCGTTTTTCCCTGCAAGGTGCATTCTAAATAAAAGCTTCACCATGCCCTTGCCCAAGGTCAATCCCGAAGTGTGTATCTGTGTCGAACCGGACCCAGAATCGCGTTTGAATGAAGATAGGTTTCGTCTGCTGCTTGAAGCTGCTCCGGATGCGATTCTTGAAGTCAACGCCGAAGGACGCATCACCCTGGCCAACGCAGCGGCGGAACATATGTTCGGTTACACACGGGACGAACTCGTTGGACAGAACATTGAAATGCTGGTGCCGGATGACAAAAAGTCAGTTCACAACCGCTATCGAACTGGCTACGGCGCCAATCCCCAGGTCCGCCCCATGGGGCCCGGCTTGGAACTGCAAGCCCAGAGAAAAGATGGCACGCTTCTTCCGGTTGAAATCAGTTTGAGTCCAAACAGCTCGCATGGCACGCACAGCGTTATCGCGATTGTGCGTGACGTAAGCCAGCGCACTCAAATGGAAGCCATGCTCCGTGTTTCTCAGGAACGTCTCAAGCAGGCTGAAAAGCTTGAGGCGCTGGGACGGCTCGCCGGCGGTGTGGCGCATGAGTTCAATAATCTGCTTAGCATGATCCTGGGATATTCAGAGATTCTGCTGCCTAACCTGAAATCTGAAACTTCTAGAACTTACGTGGCAAAAATTTCCACTTCCGCCAAGCGCGCAGCCGCTTTAACGCGCCAGTTGCTCGCCTTTGGCCGCCGCCAGGTGCTTTCACTTCGCTTCCTGGATATGAATTCTGTCGTCGCGGATAACTATCAGATTGCTTCGCAGTTGGTGGATGACTCCATCGAGGTAATTGCGCAGTTGGCCCCTGAGCCCGCGTGGATCAAGGCTGATCCGGCACAAGTAGAACAGGTCATGGCCAATCTGGCCGCAAACGCTCAGGCCGCAATGCCACATGGCGGCAAGATGACTCTTGCCGTTTCGAACATTGAGATCGACGAAGAGCATACTTCCCAATATCCCAACTTGCTGCCCGGCCAGTACGTTGTGCTCTCCGTGAGCGATACCGGAAGCGGAATGATTCCCGAAGTTAAAGCGCGCCTGTTTGAGCCATTTTTTAGCACGCGCGAATTTGGCCAGGGAACCGGACTTGGTCTGGCTTCAATGTACGGAATCGTGCTGCAAAGCGGTGGCGGCATCAGCGTGCAAAGCGAACCTGGCAAGGGAACAACGTTCCATGTCTTTCTGCCCCGAGTTCAACCAGAAGATGCCGGCGGTCCGACCATGGTGCCAGGCAAAAGCATTGAATCGCTTCGCGGCACGGAAACCATTCTGCTGGTGGAAGACCATGCTCCTCTGCTGGATCTGGCGCGCGAATTCCTGACCGGCCTTGGCTATCACCTGTTGCCCGCGAACCTTCCAATGAAAGCGCTTGAGATTTCCAGCCGATACACGCACAAGATTGACCTGCTTCTTACGGATGTCCTGATGCCCGGAATGAATGGGCGCGAACTGGCCCATGAGCTGAGAATCCAGCGACCGGACATGAAAGTGCTGTACGTTTCCGGCTTTGCTGATCGCGCGTTTGAAGAGAACGACCTTTTCGGGCCGGATGCTTTCATGGAAAAGCCGTATGAGTTTGACGAGCTCGCGCGCAAAATCCGGGAAATGCTTTAGCGCTCGATCTATCCCTTCTCGGAAGCTTGCTTCAACCGGTCGATATCGAGCTTGTCCATCTGCAGCATCGCCTGCAT
>Ga0105245_10005480_pt1 | contig 11147 bp, 9 predicted proteins | sample KBSM54metaG_FD_81523 | JGI IMG/M metagenome (GOLD analysis project Ga0105245, IMG submission 81523) | Miscanthus rhizosphere microbial communities from Kellogg Biological Station, Michigan, USA - KBS M5-4 metaG | ecosystem: Host-associated > Plants > Roots > Rhizosphere > Soil | place: Michigan...
CGATGGCGCAAGCGCAAACAGGAGCCGCCCATCCGGCCGGGCTCATACCGGACCATCGCGACGACCATAATTATGTGCTGGATGCGGCGGCGGCCGAGGTGCAAAAACTGGTCACAGACAATGACATTCCCGCGCGCGCGCTATTCGTCCACACCACCATCGATTCAACGCTCCAATCCCAATCCGAGGACGTTGTCCATCGCACCGTGGCAAAGCTGGGCCCCAAGCTGGGATTTTCGCAAGCCGCCCTTGTCTTGATGACTCCGGAAGGCAGCATCCTCAGCCTGGTAGGCGGGGTGGATTATGGCATCTCCGTCTTCGACCGCGTCACCCAGGCCCATCGCCAGCCCGGATCGGCTTTCAAGCCTTTCGTCTACCTGGCCGCGATGGAACACGGCATCTCGCCCTGGGAACTGCGCCAGGACGAAGCCGTCGACATTGCCGGCTGGCAACCGGAAAATTATCAGCATGCGTCCTATGGCCAACTGCGCCTGATCGACGCCCTGGCACGCTCGGTCAACACAATTTCTGTCAACCTGGCGCAGGAAGTGGGCGTGACCAATGTCGCGGCTGTCGCGCGGCGCCTGGGCATCGCCTCGCCGCTGCATGACAATGCGTCCCTGGCGCTGGGCACTGATGAGGTGACGCCGCTGGAATTGACCGCGGCCTATGGCGCATTCGCCAATGGCGGCAGACGCCCGACACCGCATTTGGTCTCTTCGCTGAACGATGCGTCCGGTACCGTTCTTTACCAGCGGCTTGAGAAAGAGCAGGCGTTTGTCGTTTCCGATCCCGTGCGCCGCGACATGACCGCCATGCTGTTCCAGGTTGTTGTTGCGGGAACCGGCACGGCGGCGCGGCTGCCCGGTCGCGACGCGGCGGGCAAGACCGGCACCACCCAGGAGTATCGCGATGCGTGGTTCGTGGGCTTCACCACCGCCCATGTGGCGGGCGTGTGGATCGGCAATGACGACAACCAGCCCATGCGCAAGGTCACCGGCGGCACGGTCCCCGCGCAAATGTGGAAATCGGTCATGCTGGCGGCCGAAACGGCCACGCCCGCCCAGCCTTTGGACCGCTCGCCCGCGCCGCCTGAAATCAAGTCCGAGCAAGTCATTGGCCCCGCTTACCTGGACGATCCAATGCAAGGCTCCACGTTGGTCGATACCTCGACAATTCGCGCGCCGGAGATCGCCAGTGCAGAGCCGCCGCCGCCAGTGTCAGCCTCAGTAGCCGCCTCCGTCACACTCCCTTCAGGACCACCGCCGGAACAACCGTTTCGCGAGCTGGCGCCGCAAGCGTTCAGTACCCAAATGCGGGCCGCCGCCCCCTTGCAGGACACACACCTCCCCGAAGCAGCAAGTCCGCCGCCGCCCGGAAATACGCCAGATGCGCAAGCCCTCTACCGCCAGCAAATGTCGGACTATCGCCAGCGCCTGGAGGAATATCGCCGGGTGTTGCGCCAGGCCACCTCGCCCGGGGATGAAGACCTGCCCGCCCGCCTGCGCGACAACGACTATCGACGCCCGCCGGACACTGCACATGAGGAGGTGCCGTTTCCCCGCTGATCGCGCCTAGAATGTCGCGATGGGATTCAATACCGATCCCGTCGCGCCGGGCACCGCCGCCGGCGAGGCCGTGACCAGGAATTCCCAGCGCTTGCGCTTCTCGGCTTCGCGCCCGACCAGTTCCAGGTCGAGATTATCAAAGATCGGCATCCCCATCGCCACGATGCACAAGGCATGGATGGGCTGGGAAACGCCTTCGACCCGCGACGGCAGAACGTCTTGCGCATCATCGCCGCCCAGGATGGACACGTCGCGCACATGCATCCAGGGCGCGCAACTCATATGCAGCCCCGCCAGCTGCTGCACCGGCCAGGCGCCCATCGCGTCGCGCCGGGCCCAGCGCCCGGTGCGTATGATCATCACATCGCCGGCCTGGACCTTGACCCCGGCCTTCTTCTCCCAGCCTTCCAGGTCTTCGGGATAGATGGGGGTGCCGGGCTCCAGCCAGTCGACACCCTTGTAGCGCGCCATGTCCATCAGCACGCCGCGGGTGACGATGCCGTTCTTGAAATTGATGATGCTGTTCTTGGCGGCGCCGTCGTCACCCACCACATCGGCGGAATAGCCGTTGTAGATTTTTCCGTCATAGACAAAGTGGCACAGCGAATCCATGTGGGTATGGGCCATGCCGTGATAAGAGATGAAAAACGTATCGCTTGTGCTGGCGATCCCGGTTTTGGCGACGCTGGCGCCGGTGCGCGTGGTCTTGCGCTGGATGGGCGCGGGATTATCCACTGCCTCCTTGACCTCGGCATTGCGCGCCATGGAAAAAGACGCGCCCTCCTGCACCAGCCGCGCTGCCGCCTTGCGCTTTGCCGGGGTAATCAGGTTCACCGCGCCCATCTGGTCGTCGGCGCCCCAGCGGCCCCAGTTGGACAGTTGCTTCTGCAATCGAACGAAATCCGCCGGTGACGAATCCGCGCGCGTCTGCGCCTGCGCCCCGCCCATCGCCGCCAGCGACGCACCCGCCGCCAGTTGCCCGATGGCGCTGCGCCGTGATGGACTGTTGGAGTCAAAGTTTCCCATGCTGCCCTCCCTGCAATCTTTTGTGAAAGCTTAGAACAGGCGCGCGGGCGAAGGAACCACTCCCCATGGCGGGGGTTCATAAAGGCACGCGCCGCTTGCTGTCATGGAAGGAATTGAGGCTATGCCCATCACACCCGACTCGGATCTGCCGGAACAGGAGGACGAGGAAGAGTTGTTCGTCGACCGCCCGCCGCCGGAAAGCTTTTCCGCCGCGGTCCGGGAAGCTCCCCTGACCGCCATCGCGACGGCCTTCGTGGCCGGCCTGGTGTTGGGCCGGCTGATCCTTTGAGCCGTCACCCGAGCGTCATATTGCAGCGCACCGGGTGAGGTCCATGATATACACCCCCCCAACAAAGGCATGGGGGTCGTCATGGGCAATCGCAGGCATTTCCTGTCGCGCGCTGGCGCGTTCGCGGGCGCGATGGCCGCTCCCCGGCTGGCGTTCGCCGATCCGCAGGAACCGGACCTGATCGTCCACAATGCGCGCATTCACACGGTCGAGGACGGCTTGCCCAAGGCACAGGCCCTGGCGGTGCGCGCCGGGCGGTTCGTCGCTGTCGGCGGTGACGATATCAAGACCCTCGCCGGCAAGAGGACACGACTGTACGACGCCAAAGGCATGATGGTGGTGCCGGGATTCATCGATACCCACAACCATGCCGGCGCGGGCGGCATGGGCAATGGCTATGCCGGCGGCGAAGGCCTGCTCTATGACCTGCATGTCGGCAATCCCTACGAGGTCGAGCAGGTCAGCATCGCCAGCATCATCGCCAAGCTTCAGGCCAAGGCGAAAACCCTGCCGCCGGGCACCTGGGTTTTGGGCAATTTCCTGGACGATACCAAGCTGTCCGACAAACGGCCTCTCAATGTCCATGACCTGGACAAGGTGTCGTCCGACCATCCGGTGGTGGTGGTCCATCGCGGCGGCCACACCATTTTCGTCAACAGCAAGGCCTTCCAGCTGGCAGGTGTCACAAAAGCGACGCCCAATCCCTTTGGCGGCACGTTCGACAAGGATGCCAGCGGCGAATTGAACGGCCGGGTCACCGATCGTGCCGGTACCGTCCTTCTCAAAGGCGGCAAGTGGGAACAGTTCACACCGGCCCAGAAGGAGAAGCGTCTGCTTGAGGGCGTGGCCTTCATCTCGGCCAAATTCGCGCAATTCGGCCTGACCACGGTGCACCACAATGAGGACGGCGCGCTGCAAGCCATCCAGGAACAAAGGCTGCGCGGCAACCTCAAGCACCGGGTCAGTTATGAGGTGGCCGGCGAGCTGCTGGAAGCGATGATCAAGAACGGGATGGAGAGCGGCTTCGGCGACGAATGGGTCCGGCTGGGCGCCACCGCCGAGCACATGGTGGACGGCTCGCTGTCGGAACGCACGATGGCGATGCGCCAATCCTATATCGGCATGCCAGCCAGCTATCACGGCAACCTCACTGAGACCCAGGGCGATCTGAACGCCTGGTGCGAGCGCGTCCATCGCGCCCACATCCAGCTCAACTGTCACGCCAATGGCGACATCGCCATCGACCGGACTTTGACGGCCTATGAACGCGCGCTGAAGCTTCTGCCCCGCGCCAATGCCCGTCCCAAGATCACCCATTGCAGCCAGGTCAATCCCGACCTAATCAGGCGCATGAAGGCGCTGGACGTGGTGCCGTCCATGTTCAGCACCTATCCCTACTACAATTCCGACAAATTCCATTTCTACGGCCCTGAGACGATGCAGCACATGATCGCCTTCCGCAGCATGCTGGATGCGGGCATCAAGGCGGCGTCGGGATCGGATTTCGGGCCGGGTCCTTTCGCGCCCTTGATGGCGATCCAAGCCATGGTGACGCGCACCGGCTGGAACGGCGAAACTTGGGGCGCCAGCCAGAAGATCAGCCTGGACGAAGCGATCCGGGTCAACACTTTCAACGGCGCCTACAATTCCCGCGAGGAAAGGGACAAGGGCTCCATCGCGACCGGCAAGCTGGCCGATTTCGTCGTGCTGGCCGAAGACCTGCACGCCATCGATCCTGCCAAGATCAAGGACGTGAAGATTGTGCAGACTGTGGTGGGTGGGAGGACGATGTATCAGGGATAAAAAATGGCTGTCATCCCCGGCGAACATCGCCTGAAGGGCGATGTGAGGGGTGAGGAGCGGCACGCGCAGCGTGTGAGCAGGTCCTGTGGACCTGCGAAAGCGACGAACGCGCCGAGCACGAGCGAGGCGCAAGGTGGGGACCAAGCGGCCTGCCCCGCGTCCCCACCCTGCCGCTCGCATTGGCTCGCGGCGTTCGACGCTCAAATCGATCCGTTGATCGATTTGCCCGGCCTCGCCGGTCGCGTCTCACCCCTCGCGAAGCTAACGCTTCGCTCGCCGGGGATGACAATAATGCTTTGGGATGATCAATGGTCCCTCACCGACCCATCAACTTTGTCAAACATCTCCGGAAACTGCCATTCCGGTATGCCGCGCTCATTGTCGACCAGATGCTCATCCAGTTCGACGCCAAGCCCGGGGCTATCGATATTGCCTTTCAGCATCACAGCACCATCGGTCATCACGAAAGGCTTCTTGATATAGCCCTTGCCCCAGGGCGTGCGATCCACCTTGGGCCCGCCGCTTACTGCCTGCAGTGACGGCACTTCATGTGCCAGGAAATTCGGGATCGATGCCGCCACATGCATGGAAGCGGCAAAGCCCACCATGCCTTCCTTGGCATGCGGCAGCATGTCGGCATAGAAGGCTTCCGCCAGCGCCGCGATCGCCTTCATTTCGGTGATGCCGCCGGTATGGGTGATATCCGGTTGCAGCAATTGCGCCGCCCCTGCCGTCAACAGGTCGCGGAACTGCCACTTGGTCACCATGCGCTCGCCGGTGGCGAATGGCACCGTCGTCTTCTTGGCCATCTCGGCCATCAAAGGCAGGTTCTGGAACTGGATCGGTTCTTCGAAGAACCAGGGTCGGAAGCCTTCCAGCGCATGGATGATTTGCATCGCGGCGGGCGGTTCATGCTCGCCATGCATCTCGATCCCCAGGTCGAAATCCGGGCCCACCAGTTCGCGGATCGCCTTTACCTTCTCGACAAAGCCGTCGATGTAGTACGGGCTTTCCGAAGCCCGCGACAGCCGCCCGCGCGTCGACGACACGCTGGTCTTCATCGATTTGTAGCCTTCGGCCAACACGTGGCTTTTGGTTTCTTCCACGCTTTCGGCCTGGCCATAGCATTTGATGCGGTCGCGGCTGGGCCCGCCCAACAACTCATAGACCGGCACACCCAGCGCCTTGCCCTTGATGTCCCACATGGCGATGTCCACCGCCGACAGCGCGCTGCAGAGGATGACGTCGCCGCGATAGAAAGCGTGACGGTACATGGCCTGCCAATGATGGGCGGGTTGGCGCGGGTCCTTGCCTTTCAGATAAGGCTCAAGCTGGCCGATCGCCGCCACCACGGTTTCGATCTTGCCTTCCACCGTGCCCTCGCCCAGGCCGACAATGCCGGCATCGGTATGCATCTTGACGAAAATGGACCGCAGGGAATGAACCGGGATGATTTCCAACCGGGTGATCTTGATCGCCGAACGCGGATCGGCCAAAGCGCGGCTGGTCGGCTGCGCCGCGGCTTTGCGCTCGCCCGCCAAAAGCCCGCCCATTCCCAGGCTGGCCAGCGCCATCCAATGCCGGCGTGAAAGATCGAGTACCATCCCTGCCCCCCTGTTCGCGCGGCCTAGCCAGCCGCGGTTTGCAGAGATGGTAGCGTTATCCCGCTCCCTCTGTCATCCCCGCTACCGCCGCACCGTCACCCTGAGAAAGGTCGCCGGAATCACCGTGGCCTTGTCGGTGCCGCTGATATTCTGCTGCTGGAACAGATCCACCAGCTCGCTGCGCAAAACATCGGCCTTGCCGCTTTTCGCCGCCGCCTCGAAGGCGTTCATGGTCGGCCCGTAATAGAGGCGGAAATCGTCCACGGCCTGCGCCGGCGTGCCGGGATGGCGGAAGACAAAACTGTCGCGCCGGAAGGAAATCCGGTCGGCTGGAATTCCCGCCGCGCCGAACCGGTCGGTGACATCCTTTTCCAGGCCCCAACTCATGGGACTGACAAAGCCTTCCGGCGGCGGCGGCGAATAGGCGCTGCTGATCTTCAGGATCTGCGCCACCAGGGTGGGATCGCCGGGAATCCAGTTCCCCATCACGATGCGCCCGCCTGGCCTGGTGACGCGCACCATTTCCTTGGCCACGTCGAACGGCCGGGGCGCGAACATGGCGCCGAAGATGCTCACCACCAGGTCGAAACTGGCATCGTCTATCCCTTGCAGGTTGGAAGCATCGCCCTCCTGGAAGCGCAGGTTGGACAGCCCCGCTTGTTGTGCACGACGATTCCCGGCCTCGACCAGGTTGCGGGCGATGTCGACGCCCAATACGTCCGCACCTGTTTGGGCTTCGGGCAAAGCGGTGGTGCCGTCGCCACAACCCAGGTCCATCACCGTCATGTCCTTGGTGACGCCGATCTGGGCCACCAAACCCGCCCCGCTTTCGCGCATGGTGCTGGCGATGCGGGTAAAATCGCCCTTTTCCCAAAGCGCCTTGTTTGGATTTCCTGTTGCAGACATGGACGCGCCCCTGAATGCCGGTTCCCAAAGACTAGCAGCTTTGCGGGGCCAATCGACATCGGCGCCAGAGGACGCAGAAGTCCGGGAACGGAGCTAGAGGCTGAAGCCGCGGTCGTCGGGGCCTTTCATGCGCTCGAGCAACACACTCAGTATGAGGATGGGGGCCACCACCGCCAGCAGCCCGAAAATTATGGATAAGCCTGCAATTCCAACGCCATAATCCATGGTACGAATACGCACTTATCGCCTTCCGGTTCCATTCGACACCTGCGACTTACGCCCGCACGCCAGTTTCCAGCCAGAGGGCACAGTCCGCGCCCAGTTCGGCCAGCGCCCGCGCCCGGTAGGCCTCGCTGTCAGCGGCGGTCAACGTGTCCCGCCATCGGCCATTCACGCCTTTGTTGATGAAGGTCTCCGCCCCGCCGTCCCAGAAGGCGCCGCCCAAAGGCACGCTGGGCGTGGCGTTGGCCTTCATATAAGCGAAGCTGCAATGGGTGAGCATGTCGGGCCATTTGCTTTCGTCGATCGCCACGCCCAGGAAATCCGCCACCCGCCGCATCTCGCCCGGCAGGTCGCGTTTCAGGCTTTCGAAATGCAGCAGCATCACATTGGGCAGGTCTCGGATCGCCCACCAGGAGCGGATATTCTCCCAGAACGGCCAGAAGGGATGGCCGTCGCGTTCCATCCAGTCGAGAAAATACTGGCGGATATCCGCTGGCGGCCGTTCGATAGGCGGTCCCACCCGGCCCGGCGTCTCGTTCAGCGCCTCGTACCAATGCCGGTTGGCGTTGGCATGGTGGTTGTACATGCTCCACACCACGTCGCGGCCGTCGCGGCCGATATAGATGTAACGGGCGCGCGGCGAGAACACCAAGGCATCCACCGGCAAATGGGTCTTGAGGAAACGTCGGTGAGTCTGCTTCTCCACCTCCGGCAGCTTGATATGCTTGGGCGGCACCCGCAGGTCCAGCCAGGGCGACATCTCTGCCACCGGCAAACCCGCCTGGCCATTGAAAATCAACTGGCTGACGATCTGCTGCACCCAGGTGGTGCCGGACTTGGCATAGGTGCCGATAATGATGTCATCATCGCGGAACCGGAAATCGTTCCAAATGGTGGAATCGAAATGATGGTTGTGCAATTCGCGCCGTTTCTGCGGATAGACCGTCATGTCGCCTCCCTGACGCTCATTCACGACAGGGCGGCCTGCGCCCTGGCCGAACGGGCGCGTGCGCCGATCACCTTGCCCAGCACGAACAGCAGGAAGACCGAAAACACCAATCCGCCCGCCAGTGTGAACATGCCGGCCTCATACCCGCCGGTTCTGTCTTTCAGATAGCCGAGAACATTGGGGCCGATGAATCCGCCCAGCCCGGTGCACATCAGATTGACCAGCGCGATGGCGCCCGGGGCCGATGGTCCGCTGAGGAAGGAGGATGACTGGGTATAATAGGGACCATAGGTGCCCATCAGCCCCGCCATGGTCATCACCAATCCCGACACCGCCACATAATGACTTTGCGAGGTCGCCGCGATGACGAAACCGCTAGCGGCCACCAGCAAGGGAATTGCGGTATGCCACACACGCTCGCCTCTCTTGTCGCTGGAGCGCCCCACCAGCATCATGGTCGGCGCGGCGACGATATAGGGTAGCGCCGAAATGCAGCCGGTGACGAAATTGGAATAGCCCATCGCCTTGACGATCTGCGGCAGCCACAATTGCCCGCCGAAAATACCGGCGCCGATGCCGGTGCCCGCCAGGCCCAGCAGCAGCACCCGCGGATCCACAAATCCCGCCCAGATATTGGGCGGCGCGGGCGCTTTCTCCGACGCCAAACGTCGTGCGATGGCCTGCTTTTCCTCTTCGGAAAGAAATCCTGCGTCGGCCGGCCCGTTGGGAAGGAATTTCAACACCGCGAAGGCCAGGACGCAGGCTGGCAGGCCTTCGATCAGGAACAGCCATTGCCATCCCCGCAGTCCGTGAACGCCATCCATGCCCAGGATCAGGCCCGACAACGGCCCGCCAAGGGTCGAGGACAGCGGGATGGCCAACATGAAAATGGCGGTGAAACGGGCGCGGTATTCCTTGGGAAACCAGAAAGTCAAATAAAGGATGAGGCCGGGGAAAAATCCCGCCTCCGCAATGCCCAGCAAGACGCGCAAAGTATAAAAAGCGATCGGCTCATGCACAAAAGCGGTGGCCGCGGAACAGGCGCCCCACGCCGCCATGATCGCGAATACGGTGCGCCGGGCGCCGATCCGCTCCAGCATCACGGTGGCGGGTATCTGGAACAGGGCATAGCTGAGGAAGAAGATGCCGGCGGCAAAACCATAGACCGTGGCGGAAAAACCCAGGTCCTTGTTCATGGTCAGGGCCGCGAAGCCGACATTCACCCGGTCGAGATAGTTGGTGACATAGAGCAGCATCATGAAGGGGATCAGCCGTTTCGCGCATTTCGCGAAAACCTGGTCTTGGTCCTGTTTCGGCTCGGCCATGTTGCTCTCCCGCAAGCCACGGACCCTAGCACGGGCTGCCGGCTTGACAATCCGTCAACCCGGCGAGTTTCGTGGTTGCACACCCTTGTTATAGGGTGAGACCGCGGCGAACGCATTTGCGGGCTGCACCAGAACAATGACGGTGGATTGGATGCATTCCAGTGCGTCTGACGAACGAAATCGCACGCGCCTCCAAGGCGCCCTGCTGGCGCTGCTGGTCCAAGCCACACTGATCGCCGCCGCCATCCTGAGCCTGACACGCCCTGTATTCCTGCCGCGTCCGCTGCAACATGAAGCAACGCTGTGGCTGCGACCCCTGCCCCGCCCCGCAGAGAAGCCCAACACCATCGACGCCCGTGGATCGCTTCGCCAGTCGGCCCCGGTGCCTCGAACTGTCGGACCGCGCCCAAGCCCCTTGCCGGCGCTGCCATCCGGCCCCAGCGCGTCAGACCTTCAGGCCTTCGGCCGCGCGTTGTTCGGCTGCGCCCCCGAACATTATGCCGAGCTTTCGCCGGAGGATCGCGCCCATTGCGTCCAGCCCGGCGAGGGTCTGGCCTTGCAACCACCCGACCTGCTGGGCGGTCCCAGCCATGTGAAGAACAATGCCCGCTGGGCCAATGCGCTGGCTCATAAGCAATCGCCGCTGCTGTTGCCCGGATCTTCGCCAACCTCATTTGGCCCGGGCGCTGCCATCGCGCTGCTGGGCGCCGTCCTGGGCGGCTCGATCGCGGACGCCTCTAGCGCCTTTCGCGATCCTGAGAAATGGCCCAGCTATGTCGATCCAGCCACCTTGATGCCCAAGGACTTGCACGACCAGGAGCGTGTTTACGACGCTTTCCACAAGGATCATCCGGTGAAATGACGCCGCATTAACGGATCCGGTCCTTCCGCAAGGCCGGATTTTCCGTCAGTATCGCTTCCGGGCGTGGCGTTTCGAATTCCGATAATTCGGCAGTCTTCCATCGAGTCGGCCTCGGCGGCCGTTGCTGCATTTCGCAAAAATCGCATCCTGGTCAATCACCAGGGTCGTTTGTCCTCTCTGAACGGAGACCGCCATGACACTGGAATTGACCCCGCACGCGCCCAGACAATGGCAGGCGCCTCGCGCCAAGACCCTGCTCTTTGTCGTGATCGGGGCGATGTATCTTCTTGTCCTCGTCACCACTGAGAGTTTCCTGATCGACAAATCCAATCCGGAATGGGCCCATATCGCACCCTTCAAGATGATCCTGCTGCCTCATGGCCTGGCTGCTGGCCTGGCGCTGTTTCTGGGACCGTTGCAGTTCTCGGAGCGGCTGCGGCGCAAATACATCACGGTCCACAAGACCATGGGCTATCTCTATATCACCGGCTGCTATCTCGGGGCGCAACTGGGCCTCTATATCCAATGGTTCGAGGAGCGCCTGGGCAATTATCCGCGCAGTTTCACCATCGCCACGGCGGTCGATGCCGCCG
>Ga0105245_10005484_pt1 | contig 11143 bp, 9 predicted proteins | sample KBSM54metaG_FD_81523 | JGI IMG/M metagenome (GOLD analysis project Ga0105245, IMG submission 81523) | Miscanthus rhizosphere microbial communities from Kellogg Biological Station, Michigan, USA - KBS M5-4 metaG | ecosystem: Host-associated > Plants > Roots > Rhizosphere > Soil | place: Michigan...
CTGATCTACGGCGTCGTCGTTTCCCTCGTCTTCGGTCCCAGCGTGCTTTCGCTCACCCGGGGAAGCCCCGCGGGGACCGGCCCGGCTCGCCCGAACATCGTCCTGATCGTCACGGACGATCAACGGTGGGACATCGCTCTGACCCGCTTCATGCCCCGGATGTCCGCACGGTTCATGCCCGGCGTGAACGCCGTGACGTTCGACCAAGCCTTCATCACCGACCCCGTGTGCTGCCCGAGTCGGGTCTCGATATTGACGGGCGACTACCCATCTACCACCGGGGTCTTCGCCAACGAAGGGCGCTTCACGGGACCGGGAGGAACCGGCGGCGGCGGGTTCAATGCATTCAACGACGACCCGGCTGTCAACCCGACGATCGCGGTGGACCTACAAGACGCCGGCTACACAACGATGTTGGTCGGCAAGTACCTCAATCATTACGACCCCACAACGATGTCTCGATACGTTCCACCGGGCTGGGACCATTGGTTCGCAACGGACGGCGGCGCTTACTACAACTACCCGGTCGCAACGGGGGACGGGGTTCGGTGGTTCGGGGACCGACCGCAGGACTACTCCAGTCGTGTCTTCGCGAACACAGCGGACCGGTTCGTGTCATCCTCGTCTGCCGACGGCACGCCATTCTTCCTCTACCTCGCTCCGACGGCTCCGCACCTCCCCGCGGTCCCGGCGCCCCAAGATCGAGGGCGGTTCCGGCGAGCGGTCTCGCGGTATCGAGATCCAGCGTCCGTTGGGAAGCAGAACAACTCCCTCCATCCGACGATGGGGCGACCTATCCGCTGGACGCCTCGGACCCACGCGGAGATCGACGCGTTCCACGAACGACAGCTCGAAGCCCTCTACAGCTTGGATCGCGCGTTGGCTCGATTGTGGGCAACGCTCCCCGCCAACACCATCGTCCTGTTCACGACGGACAACGGCATGTTGTGGGGCGAGCATGGCCTCGTCGGCAAGGGCGTGCCGTACAACGAAGTGATCCGCGCCCCGATGATGCTCGGAACCGCGGGGGTGGCCTTGCCGCAGGTGCGAACCGATCGGATCGCCCTGAACATCGACATCCGTCCGACCCTGGACTCGTACGCCGGGCTCAGCCCTTCCACGGACGGGAAGAGCTGGACGGATCCCACATGGGAACGACGATGGTTCGTGATCGAGGACTGGGAAGCGCGCCATGACGAGACGTTCTGCGGCATCCGCGGCGACACCTTCACGTACGGGAGGTATGGCACCGGTGATGAGGTCCTCTACAACGAACGTCGTGATCCGGCCGAGTTGACGAACCTTGCGCTCGATCCTTCACCCGCCCTTCGCCATGTTCGCGCCGTGGCCCGCATCTTGTGCACGCAAGGTGAGATCTACCCACCCGATTGGCCGTTCTGACCATCGCTCGCGACACGGGACACCGGCCACCCAGGCTGGTGTGGAACGAAGAGGCTGGTGTGGAACGGAAGAGGCGGGGACCGGAATCGAACCGGTGTGCGCGGCTTTGCAGGCCACTGCCTAAACCACTCGGCCACCCCGCCGTACGAAAGCCCGGGTTCCCCGGGCTTCGCGGGTCAGTCTACCCGGCTGCCCCCAGATGTCCGGAAGGTCCCCCCGACCGTCCTATGCTCCGCTCGTGGACAAGCCGGCCACCTGTCCAGAGTGCGGTTCGGACGAGATCCGCGAGACCACTCGGGCGCTCGGGATCTACGGGGACGTGACCGCGTACGTCTGCGGGGTGTGCGATTGGGCCTCTGACCCGCGGATCGGACGACCTCCCGCCGACCGCTCCAAGAACTTCACGCTGCGCCGCCTGATCGACGATCGCGAGCACGGAAGCGACGACGCCTCGTAGGCGGTGCCTCCCGTAGCATGAAGTGCCACCCCTCGACCGAGGAGGACCCGTGGAGGCCCACGGTACGGCACTCATCTCCACCCTCGCGATCGCGCTGTCGGCCGCGTTCGTCGCGGGCTTCATCGCGCGACGACTGGGGCTGCCGGCGATCGTCGGCTATCTGCTCGCCGGGGTGGCCGTCGGGCCGTTCACACCAGGCCTAACCGCAGATCCGAACATCGCCCTCGAGCTCGCCGAGATCGGCGTCGCCTTGCTGATGTTCGGCGTTGGCCTGCACTTCAGCATCGCCGATCTCGTGTCGGTCTATCGGATCGCCGTGCCGGGCGCGCTCGGGCAGATCGCGGTGGCGACCGGGCTCGGCACCGTGGCGGGCGTCGCGTTCGGGTGGGATCTCCGCTCGTCGATCGTGCTCGGCCTCGCCGTATCGGTGGCGAGCACGGTCGTCCTGATCCGCGCCCTCGAGGGCCGCGACATGGCGGACTCGGAGCCAGGACGAGTGGCGATCGGTTGGCTGATCGTCGAGGACCTCGTCACGATCCTGGTGCTCGTCATGCTCCCGGCCATCGCAGCGACGGGCAGCGCGGCCGATCACGTCGGTGATCTGGCTTTGGCGCTCATCAAGGCGGGAGCGCTGACCGGGGTGATGCTGATCATCGGAGCCCGAGTGCTGCCCTGGGTGCTCGAGCGCGTGGAGCGAGACGGCTCACGCGAGCTCTTCACGCTCGCGGTCGTGGCGGTCGCGCTTGGTATCGCCTACGCAGCCGCTGCGATCTTCGACGTGTCGCTGGCGCTCGGTGCGTTCTTGGCCGGAGCGGTCTTGAGCGAGTCGCCTATCGGTCGAAGGAGCGGCGAGCAGGTCGTCGGCTTGACCGACGTCTTCACGGTGTTGTTCTTCGTGTCGGTGGGGATGTTATTGGATCCCACGGTGCTCCACGATCACCCGGTGCAGATCGCAGTCGTGCTCGCGATCGTCGTAGTCGGGAAGTCTCTCGCAGCGCTCGGGCTCGCCCTGCTGCTCCGTCGCTCGGCCGCGACCGGGCTCGTGGTCGCCGCCGGCATGGCACAGATCGGTGAGTTCTCGTTCCTGCTCGCCACGACGGCGACCGCTCTCGGGCTGCTTCCGGAAGAGGCCTTCCAAGTGATCGTTGCCGTCGCGCTGCTTTCGATCACGGCGAACCCCGCGGTGTTCGCATGGGCGGCTCGGCGATCCGATCGGCAGGTCGTGGTCGCGAGCTGACCGCCATACTGCCGCCCACATGGACGGCCGGACCCGCCAGTGATCGACGAACTCGAGGGAAGGACCGCGCTCGTTACCGGGTGCGGGAACCCGACCGGCATCGGCCTGACGTCCGCGAAAGCACTGGTGCGGGAGGGCGCCTCCGTAGCGATCACCTCCACCAGTGAACGGATCTACGAGCGCGCCGCAGAGCTGGGCGAAGGACACGCTCGGGGGTTCATCGCAGACCTCACCGACCGGGACCAGGTGCAGCGGCTCGTGGCCAACGCGGCCGACCACCTGGGCAGGATCGACATCCTCGTCAACAACGCCGGGATGATGCACGTCGGTCTCACGGACTTCGACTTCCTCGACTTCCTCGCGATCGACGACGCCACCTGGGATCTCGAGATCGCGATGAACCTGGCGACCGCGTTCAACGTGACCAAGGCCGTCGTGCCCGGCATGGTCGAGCGGCGGTGGGGCCGGATCGTGATGGTGTCGTCGGTGACCGGCACGGTCGTAACGAACCCCGGGTCGACGGGATACGGCACCGCGAAAGCCGGGATGGAAGGACTGATGCGCGGCCTCGCGCTCGAGCTCGGTCCGTACGGCGTCACCGCCAACGCCGTTGCGCCCGGCTGGATCGAGACGTCACCCCCGGACGACGGGGAGATCGACCACGGCCTCGCATCGCCGATCGGCCGGTCCGGCACGCCGGAGGAGATCGCGGAGGTGGTCGCGTTCCTCGCGAGCGACCGATCGAGCTACATCACCGGACAATCGGTGGTCGTGGACGGCGGCAACTCGATCCAGGAGATCAAGCGCTCGGGCTGAGCCCCTCCGCGGCGGCCTCGTCGCCCGGCAACGCGTAGGCGTGCTCGGCCGAGCACGACTCCCAGACTTCGCGGTCGAACGCTCCCGCCTCGGGCCTCGCGTCTGACGGAACGAGGAGCACGATCCGCGTGCCCTCGCGCGTCTCCACGTGCTGACTGATCCGCCCGGAGCATCTGCCGTCGCTCAGCCGCACGCCGAGCCCCGACGATTCCTGCGTCTCGACCTCGCCGGGCAGCAGGTTCGTCTGGCGAGGATCAGCGTGCGGAAGCCCCGGCGAGCGAGGTAGAAGACGGCCACGAGGCCGTTGTGTCCAGCGCCGACGACGATCGCGTCCCAATCGCCTCCGGCCAGCGACCTCCCTCACTGAGTGAACGGTCGACGGCCCAGATGAAACCTCACCTTCTGTTGCGCGGCGACGAGATGATGTGCACGCGAAACAGTGGGCAAACGGCGATGTCGTTCGTTCGAACCTCGCAGCAGCGCTACGGCCACACGGACCGCTGCTCGGCATCAGACGGTGAGCGTGGCTTCTTGTCCAACTCCCGAGCAAGAGCGGCGGTCGCCTCCTTCAGATCCCGTCGCGTTCGCCTCTGACGAGAGAAACCGAGCCCGGCGAGCAGGATGGCGATCGCGGTCAGGACCGCGGGGATCACCAGGTCGCTCGACTGGAAGTCCTGTGTGCCCTTAGCGAGGATCACGAACGTGATCCAACCAGTCGCTGCGAGGAAGGCGCCGCTGAACATCAGCGCCTCGCCGAACCCCATCCGCCGCTGGATCGTGCAGAAACGGCCTGCCCACCTCTCGGCGAGCAGCTGCGACGTGCGGGATGGTTCGTCCGGTTGCTGCACCCGGGGAAGCTTAAAGACCTGGAGCGGACGACGTGGCGAGCGCCGCCGCACCATCGAAACCATGCTGACCGAGATCCTCATCGCCGTCTTCCTGCTTCGCCTCGACCAGCCTGGGCCCGGAACACGGTCGAGGACCGGCGCGCCTCGGCCTGTCCGTCGCGTATCGCCTCGAACCGTCACCCTTGGTTGAGAACCTGCACGAACCACTGTGCGAGGTGGTTAGGTTGACGACACTGCAGACGCGCGCACGAAGGGAGCCATCTAGATGAGGATCGCGGTGCTGGGGGCCGGCGGCGGAGGGCTGGCGGTCGCCTACGAGTGGACGAGCCAGGGGCATGAGGTCGCGCTGTATGCACAACATGCCCATGAGCACCATCTGCTGCCGGTCCGCGAGCGCGGCGGGATCCAAGCCGAAGGCAAGCTTGAGGGATTCGCCCCTCTGACGACGGTCACGACCGACATCGCCGAGGCGCTCGACGGTGTGGACGCTGTCTTCGTGGTCGGCCCCGCCTATGCCACGGAGCCGTTCGGCCGTGACACTCGCGGTCACCTGCGCCCCGGGATGACCGTCGTGGTTTGCCCCGGTTCGTGCGTCGGCAGTCTGGCCTTCAAGCGCGCGGCGGGGTTGGACCTCTACGACGAGAGCGTCCTCGTGGGCGAGACCAGCACGCTGCCGTACGCGGCACGCGCTTCCATGCACGCCAGTGTGCGGATCTTCCACCGTTTCGACACGGGCTTCTCGGCCGCTGCCGCCCCGCGCAGCAACACACCTCGCCTCCTCGAGGTCCTGCGGCAGGTGTACCGCAACACCGACGAGGCTTCGGGGATCTTCCAGACCACGATCCAGAACGGCAACCCGGTCATCCATCCGGCCGTCACCTTGCTCAACGCCGCCCTCATCGAACGCACGGGGGGTGACTTCATGTTCTACGAGGAAGGGATAACCGAGGCGGTCGGTCGTTTGATGAAGGCGGTCGACGACGAGCGGCGATCGGTCGCCAGGGCCTTGGGCCTCGAGATCCACGCCGAGCCGGACATCGGGGTTCGGCAGGGCTACATGAACGAGTCCAACTACTCCACCGGGTACTCCACCGCGCCGGGCTTCCGTGGCATCAAGGCGCAAGACGATCTGGATCACAGGTACCTGACCGAGGACGTGGGCTACTCGATGGTGTTCCTCACCGACCTGGCCCAGCACCTCTCGGTGCCGACCCCCACCATGGATGCGATCATCCGCATCGCGTCGGTGGTGACCGGCCAAGACTTCGCGACCGAGCGTGCCCGCACGATGGACAGCACGGGCCTATCCGGCCTGACGCGAGAGCAGCTCGCGGCGTACTGACCATAGCGATACGCACACCGCGCTCCGTTCCGCGGCGCTCCGCTTCGGGTCGGCTATGCAGAAGCAGCATGCTCCGCCGGTACACGGATCCAGCGATGGTCGTCGTCGTCCTTGGTGTGGCGCAACCGCCGGCCATCCACGAACTCGACATACACCTCCTCGTGCGCCTCTCGCCCGAGGAGCGCACGCAGCTGGTCATCATCGACGTCGGCTTGCCGCCTTGCGAGCCGCCAGTAAGTCACGTTGTGCGTCATGTCGCGCCTCCTCACCTCAAGCCTGACGGGTCGGGAGATGTCTGCATCGGGCGGAAGTCCCTCTTGGTACGGGACCTCGAGTACGTGAGCGCAGCGTTCCGCTACCCCCGTGGATCAGCGTGCGGCGCTACCTGGATCCGTGCGTCAACCACGACGGCCCCACGGGCGAGCGCCATCACGGGGTTGAGATCGAGCTCGGCGATGCCAGGGTGGTCCTCGACGAGGGCGCTGACGCGTAGCAGCACGCCTTCGATCTCGTGGACGTCCATGCGCTCTCCGCCGCGATACCCGTCGAGCAACGGGAACATCGTGAGCTCGCGAAGCATGTCGTGGGCGTCCAGGTCGGTGATGGGCGTGATCCGCACCGCGATGTCTTTCATGATCTCGACCGCGGTGCCGCCGGCACCGACCGCGATGACCGGTCCGAACGTCGGATCTGAGGTCATCCCGACGAACATCTCCGTGCCATCCGGCACCATGCGTTGGACCACGTACCCGGTCGGCTCTATGCCCTGTCCGCCAAGCCGATCCGACATCACGCGAACCTGTTCTGCGACCTCGCCGGCGGCGACGTTCAAGGCGACGGCCCCCGCCTCCGTCTTGTGGATGAGTTCCGGACCGATCGCCTTCAAAGCCACTGGGCCCCCGATCCGTCCCGCAGCGTCTGCTGCCTGGTCTGCGGTCGCGCCGATGGCGGAGACCACCGTCGCGATCCCGTAGCACGCCAGCAGCCGTTCGACCTCTGCGTGGTCGAGCCATCCGGCGCCCCGCTCGAGCGCCGTCGCGACGATCCCGGCTGCCTCGTCGATCCGTACATCGGCGAAGCGCGGGACGGCGCCGCGGTCCTTCAACCGCCAGGTGCCATACGCGCACACCCGCGCGAGCGCGATCGCGGCCTGCTCGGGGAACGTGTACGAAGGGAGACGGACCGTCGGACTGTGGAGCTGCTCAGGGAGTCCTCGCGTCGACATGAACGTCGTGAGGATCGGCACCGCGCCGTCGACCTCGGTCGCGGCCGCGACGATGCCGCGCGCCACGTCGGGAGCCGCGGACTCGAGCGGTGGGATGTACAAGACGATCACCGCGTCGATCCCGGGATCGCGCGCAACCTCGATGATCGTGCGCCGGTAGTCCTCACCGTCGGCGGACGCGACCATGTCGACGGGGTTCGCAGGGGACGCCTCCGGAGGGAGGAACGTAGACAGGGAGGCGGTCGTGCGCTCGCCGAGCGTCGGGATCTCGAGGCCCTCCGCTTCACATGTGTCTGCGCACAGGATGCCAAGCCCACCGGCGTTGGTCACGATCCCGACGCGGTTGCCTTTCGGCGGCGGCTGGTTCGCAAGGAGCGTCGCGACGTCGAACATCTCCTCCAGCGTTGCCGTGCGGATCACGCCGCTCTGTCGGAACAAAGCGTCGACCGACACATCCGAGGAGGCCAGCAGCGCCCCGGTGTGCGAGGCGGCCGCACGCGCGCCGGCAGCGGAGCGTCCGGACTTGACGACGACGATCGGCGTATCGCGAGCCACCCTCGGAGCGAGGCGCGCGAACCTTCGGGCATCCTTGATCGACTCGAGATACAGCAGCACGACGTCGGTGCGAGGGTCTTGGTCCCAGTACGCGATGAGGTCGTTGGCATTGATGTCCGCCTTGTTGCCGACGGAGACGAAGGACGACAGCCCGAGGCCGAGGCGGGTCGCATGGTCTATCACCGCAAGGCCGAGTGCGCCGGACTGCGACAGGAAACCCACCCTTCCTTCGGGCGGTTGGGTGCTCGCGAACGTCCCGTTCATCCGGATCTCGGGGTCGGTATTCACGACCCCCATGCAGTTGGGCCCGACGAGACGCATCCCCGCGGCGCGACAGATCTCGAGGAGCTCGCGCTGCCGGGCAGGACCCTCACCTCCCGTCTCCGCGAACCCGGCCGATATCACGATGAGATCACGGACGTGGCCGGCGGCGGCGTCGCGCGCGACGGCCGCGACGCGGTCAGCGGGCACGGCGATGAAGGCGACGTCGACGGGCTCCGGAACGTCGGAGATCGAGGCGTAGGCCGGGACGCCGTGCACGACGTCCGCCTTCGGGTTGACCGGGTAGACCGGACCATGGAACTCACCGTCGATCAGGTTGTGGAACAGGCGGCCGCCGATGCTGTCCGGGTCCCGCGACGCGCCGACCACGGCGACGGCCGACGGTGCGAGGATCGCCTCCACCGCATTGACCGACGCCTCCACACGCCGACGATCGAAGCGTTCGATCGCCTCGGGGGTCGTTGAGGTCGGGAACTCGACGTCGATCGAGCCGGGCCTGGCACGGATCGACACATCGAAGCCGCTCTGCCGGAACACATCGATCATCGCGTGGTTCTCGGGCAGCACCTGGGCGACGAACGTGTGAACGCCGTTGGCGTCGGCGGCCGCGGCGAGGCGCTCGAGGAGGATCGACCCCAGACCGTGACCCTGGAGCTCGTCCGCCACACTGAAGCTCACTTCAGCTCGCCGCTGATCGCTTGCGAAGTACTGGGCGCCCCCGACGACCTTGCCGTCAGAGCCGCCGCTGAAGGCGAGGAGGGTGAGATGGTGCACGAAATCCTGATCCAACGCCGCGGCGGTGACGCTCGTGACGTCTACCGACGCGCCCCAGAACCGCAGGCGACGTGTCTCGGGAGACATCCCGATGAAGTAGTCCTCGAGACGGTCGCGATCGGCCGGCCTCGCGGGTCGGACCCTGATCGTCGACCCGTCGCGCAGAACGGCATCGGTATCGAGGTCGGCTGGGTAGGGTGGTTCGGCCACTACGTCTGGACGCTCCCGGGGATCTCACGCCAGTCGTACTGGCTCGTGAAGTCGACGAGCATCCGCATGTAGTTCGCTCGCGAGAACGCGACCGGGTCTTGCACGTTCCGTTCGCTGACGCTGCCTTTCATCTGCTCCAGGCTCTCGTACTCGTGGTCCCGAAGCCAGGCCGCGATCCCATCACGCATCGTCGAGAGGTGCTCGGGCCCATGCTGGAAGAGCGCACTCGCCATCATCGCGACGTCGGCGCCTGCGAGGAGCACCTTCACGGCGTCCTGCGGTGTATGCACACCCGTCGTCGCCGCGATCGACGCGTCGACGCGCCCGTGGAGGATCGCGATCCATCGAAGGCCCAGGAGCAGCTCGTCGCTCGTGGACAGGTGCAGCGTCTGCTCGACCTCGAGCGTCTCGAGGTCGATGTCGGGCTGGACGAAGCGGTTGAAGATCACGAGCCCGTCCGCGCCTGCCGCGACGAGCCGCCGAGCCATGTTCGCGACCGACGAGAAGTACGGACCGATCTTGACGGCCAGAGGCACCGACACGACCTCGCGCACCGCAGCAACCAGATCGAGGTATCGGGCTTCGACCTGCTCCCCGGTCTCGTCCGGATCGGCCGCGACCAGATAGACGTTCAACTCGAGCGCGTCTGCGCCAGCGTCCTCGATCAGCTTCGCGTACCGGACCCATCCGCCTTCGCTGATCCCGTTCAAGGAGCCGATGACCGGGATCGCGAGCTCGCGCTTGGATGCCTCGAGGTGGCGCAGGTACTCGTCGGGTCCGGTGTTGTACTCCTCGAGCTCCGGGAAGAAGGAGTCGGCTTCCGTGAAGGAGTCTGTTCCTCGCTCCAAGACGCGATGCGTCTGGAGCTCATCGTGCTCGATCTGCTCTTCGAAGAGCGACTGCATGACGACGGCGGCAGCACCTGCGTCCTCGAGCCGCTTCAGCGTGTCGATCCGGGACGAGAGCGTGGAGGCGCTCGGCACGAGCGGGTTCTCGAGCTCCAGGCCGAGGTAGGTCGTCCTGAGATCCACGCTGATCACGCCTCCTCGTCGTCCGGCGGATCACCGTCGGCACGGCCGGGCGCGTGCCGCTCGACGCCGGCCATCTGTTCGTACAGGTGTCGCCGTTCCCTCGCGTCCTCCTCGGCGAGCTCGTGAAGCTTCGTGTACTCGGCGGGGCTGGCGCGCTCGAGCATCGCGAATCGGGCCTCCTTCTCCTGGAACTGCTCGAGTGGGATGCTGGCAGCCTTGCTGTCGAGGCGCATCGGCCGCTCGCCCTCGACCGCCAGCCTGGGGTCGTACCGCCACAACGGCCAGAACCCGCTTCTCACGGCTTCGGTCTGATGCGACATAGAGCTCGCCATGTCGATCCCGTGCGCGATGCACGTGGAATACGCGATGATCAGCGACGGGCCGCGCCAGCTCTCCGCTTCGGCGAACACCTTCACCGTGTGCGCGTTGTCCGCACCCACCGCCACCTGGCCGACGTAGACGTTCCCGTACCCGGCCGCGAACAGCCCCAGATCCTTCCTGCCGATGGGCTTCCCTCCAGACGCGAACTTCGCCACGGCCCCGCGAGGGGTTGCCTTCGACGCCTGCCCGCCGGTGTTCGAGTAGACCTGCGTGTCCAGGACGAGCACGTTCACGTCGCGACCCGTCGCGAGGACATGATCGAGCCCACCGAACCCGATGTCGTAGGCCCACCCGTCGCCCCCGACGATCCAGACGCTCTTCCGGACCAGCGCGTCAGCGACGACGAGCAGGTTCTGCTCGACGTCGCCGTCGCGTGCGGCGAGGATCGTCTTGAGCTCCGCCACGCGCTCGCGCTGCTCAGCGATGCCACGTTCGTCTTCTTGAGCCGCATCGAGGATCGCACGGGAGCGGCTCTCTCCGACCACGGGCGCGAGCGCTTCCAGGGACGCGCGAGCGGCGGAGCGCTGGTGGTCCAGGGCGAGACGCATCCCGAGTCCGAACTCCGCGTTGTCTTCGAACAGCGA
>Ga0105245_10005485_pt1 | contig 11142 bp, 6 predicted proteins | sample KBSM54metaG_FD_81523 | JGI IMG/M metagenome (GOLD analysis project Ga0105245, IMG submission 81523) | Miscanthus rhizosphere microbial communities from Kellogg Biological Station, Michigan, USA - KBS M5-4 metaG | ecosystem: Host-associated > Plants > Roots > Rhizosphere > Soil | place: Michigan...
ATCGCCCCTGGAGGTTCAACTGATGTTTCTCATCACGTTCTTGTTCATCGCCGCGACAATCGTCGTGTCGAGTGTGACGCGTGCCTGGCAGGTCGCAAGTCGTCGCCGACAGTCGGTGCGTCAGTTCATGTCCGACATGGACTACTACGCCGCGCAGGCGGAGTCGCGACCGACGTCGTTGTCGAATCACTGATCGACCGGGCCAGCAGCGCCTCGAGCTTCACGAGAGCGTCGTGTCGGATCTCGAAGGAGAAGTGATCCTGGGGACGTCCTTCCCCGAGCGCGCGGAGCTTGTAGCGAATGTCTGAAAGCCGGCGCTCGGTCGTTGCCGTGGTCATACATCGAACGTAGAGCAGCGCGGCAGCGGACTTGCAGGGCCGAAAGGCTCTTTCGCTCGCTCGAATCACAACACTCGAACAAGCGCCCTAGTCGTGCGTCGCGATGAGGCCGATGCATGAGAGGCAGAAAGGAGGACCCCCATGCCCGTCATCGACTTGTCACCCGCCCTCGCCGACTGGAGAGGCGGCCATCCGTCCGTCGGCGAGACCGCTCCCGCCGCCCCTTCGACGACCCGAGCCCGCGGCGGCGCCTCCTTCGGTGTCACCGGCCGGCTCGTCGGCCTGGTTCTCGTTCCGCTGCTGGTGATGTGCGGTCTCGCAGGGCGTGAGGTGACGTCGAGAAGGGCTACCGCCGCAACGGCACGGCAGATCGACAGTGACGTCGAGACGTTGACAGCGCTCGTCAAACTCCACGCCGCGATCGCAACCGAACAGTCCGTCGCGTCCTTCTACGTTCGATTCGAGCAGCTGGGTGTCACCCCTGAGACCGCGTCGACGTACATCGGTAGCGACCTGCCGAGTCGGGTCGCGGTGGCGCGCAGCGGTGAGAATGCCGCTCTCGATCTGCTCGGATCGTCGAGTCCCGTCAACCGTGCCGACGTTGATGCGCTGCATCGCGATGTTGACCGTGGTGTGCTGTCGTCGGCAGAGGCCGTCGACGCTCTTCGGTCGTTCAACGTCGCAGTCACCGGCGTCGTGACGCGGAGCGTCGCGGACCTCGAGGTGCTCGGGCGTCGCACCAACGCCGGCGACCTCATCGACGCCGTCGAGTCGCTCCGCCTCGCCGACAGCTTGATCGATGTTGCTGTACCGGAAGGTATTGATCTGAGCGCGCTGTGGTTTCCATCGGCGACCACCGCTCCGGCATCCTCCGACCGGATCGTGGGCTCGCTCGCCGCAGAACGAGCGCGCTACACCGACATGTTGGGTGAGCTACGTGCGCTGAACGTGCCCGCCGTCGTCACCCGCGTGAACGAGCTCGATGCGAACCGAACCGTGCACGCATTCGATGCCGCGGTGGAGGCGGCTGTCCGCGGTGAGCTCCCAACCGGTGTCGATGCTGCCGTGGCGCGCATTCCTGACGTGTTCGGTGGGTACCTCAACCGGTCAACGCTGCTCGATGACGTGGTCGCGACCGCTACGGCGACCGTGCGAACAGAGGCTCGTGCTCTGGCCGCATCGGAACAACGGGCGTTCCTGCTGTGGGCCGGGCTGACCGCGATGTTCGTCATCGCTGCGCTCGCGATCGTCGTCGGCTTCGGGCGATCGATCGCCCGACCGCTCCGCCGTCTGGCCGGCTATGCCCATGCCGTCAACGAGGGCGACTTCGACGGCGAGATTCCGGATGAACGCCGGCACGGGCCGCGCGAGATCCAAGTGGCCTTCTCGGTTTTCACCGACCTCGTCGCCAACCTCCGTTTGCTCGATGCCAAGGCGAACGCACTCGCCACGTGCTCCTTCGACGACCCGGTGCTCGGCTTGCCCCTCCCCGGCCGCCTGGGGCAATCGCTGGAGAGCTCGGTCGCGGTGCTGTCGGGCTCGATCGTGGAGCGCGATCGGTTGCAGACGCACTTGGCCTATCAAGCGACACACGATTCGCTCACCGGTCTGGCCAACCGCCCTGCTGCGATCGTCGGCATCCAGGACGCGATTCACCGTGCCGCCCGGAACGGCGAGACCATGGCGGTCCTGTTCCTCGACCTCAACGCGTTCAAGTCCGTCAACGACAGCCATGGGCACGAGATAGGCGACGCAGTCCTCCGCGGCATCGCCATCCGCCTGACGAGTTGCGTGCGCGACGGCGACGTCGTCGCGCGCCTCGGCGGCGACGAGTTCGTGATCATCGCGGAACGGCTCGCCAGCCCAGACGCCGCGATGGATCTCGCGAAACGCGTCGTCGACCAGGTGAGCAAGCCGATGGAGGTCGACCAGTCGTCGATCAAAGTCGGCGTCGCGATCGGAATCGCCATGACACTCGATGGCCCCGAGGAACCCCTTCGTCTGCTCGCCCGCGCTGACGCCGCCATGTACCGCGCCAAGAAGCACGACCGCTCTGCCATCGAGATCTTCGACGCGGCCTTGCAGCAGCACATGGTCGAGCGAGAAGACATCGAGCGAGCACTGAGCACTGCGCTCGCCGACGCGAGCGGAGGTGGGCTCGTGCTGCACTACCAGCCCGTTCTGCAGACCGACTCGGGCGCGGTCGTCGGCGTCGAAGCTCTCATTCGATGGGAGCGTCCCGGGCACGGGCTCCTCGCCCCTGATGCATTCGTGCCCATCGCGGAGGCGACCTCGCTCATCATCGACCTCGACCGATGGGTGCTCGCAGAAGCGAGCCGCCAGCTGCTCGCATGGAGTGACGATCCGGACCTGGCCGACGTGCCGATCGCCGTCAACATCTCCGGACGCCACCTGCAGAGCGGCCAGCTGACGAACAACATCGCTGCCCTTCTCGACACAACGGGCCTGGCGCCGCATCGCCTCTCGATCGAGATCACCGAGACGGTGCTGCTCGACGACCTCGTTGCCGCCGCCTCCGAGCTCGAGGCCGTGCGCGCACTCGGCGTCCGCGTCGCCATCGACGACTTCGGCACCGGCTACACGTCGCTGGCACACCTACAGCACCTGCCCATCGACATGATCAAGATCGATCGGTCGTTCATCAGCGAGCTGAACCAACGCCGAGGGAGCTCGCTGGTCCGAATGGTCACCGACCTCGGCCATGCCATCGATCTCGGAATCATCGCCGAGGGTGTCGAGACCGATGAAGAGCTCGCCGCCCTTCGCGCAATGGGCGCCGACCAGCTGCAGGGATTCCTCCTGTCGCGCCCGTTGACCGAGCCGAACCTGAAGCAATGGGTACACGCCCGCACGCTGGTCGGCTGATTACCCGGTAGCCTCGCGTCAGTCGGGCGGCTTGCAGTTCTTTACTCGCCTCCCCGCCTGGACCCGCGGCTCAACTGCCTCCCGACGCAGGGGTCTCGTGGAGATCGAGCAGCGACCGTCGCAGGCGCACAGCGGGCGGTCGGACGCGTCGTGACGACCTTGATCGTCGACGACGACGTCGCGGTACGGATTCTTGTACGCGACCAACTCGAAGCGCGAGGCATCACGGTGACGCTCGCTGCCGATGCCGCGGACGCACGGGAAGCCCTGCTCCATCACAATTTCGACAGCATCATCCTCGACATCTCGCTGCCCGACGACTCCGGACTCACCGTGCTCGAGGAGCTCAGGCGGGCGGGGTCGACGGCCTACGTCATCATGCTGAGCGGTGCGGGTAAGGAGGTCGACCGCGTCAACGCGCTCGAACTCGGAGCGGACGACTACGTCGTCAAACCGTTCTTTGCTCGAGAGCTCACGGCGCGGATCTTGGGAGTGCGACGACGACGCGACCGCGACAGCGACTCACTTTTGATCGTCGGGCACCTCGAGATCGACTTGGAGGCTCGACGCGTGCTCTTCCGTGGCGACGTGTTGGAGTTGACCGCCAAGGAGTTCGATCTCCTCGCGTTCCTCGCGGCGCGACCTGGGCATGTGTTCAGCCGCGACGAGCTGCTGCGAGCGGTGTGGCAGTCCGCCGCTGATTGGCAGCAGACCGCGACCGTCACCGAACACGTGCGGAGGCTTCGCGCAAAGATCGAAGTCGATCCCCAACGGCCGCAGCTGCTCCGTACCGTTCGAGGGGTCGGCTATCGACTCGACATTCCTACGGACACCAACGAGCCAGTCGGGCAGCCCGACCCGTCGGCGCGGCTCCGGCACTTCGCAACCGGCGTGGTCTCCGAATTGTCTGACGCGGTGATCGTCACCGACCTGCACTTTCACATCAGGAGTTGGAACCACGCGGCCGAACGGCTCTATGGGTGGTCCGAGCACGAGGTCACGGGGCGCCACATCCTCGACGTCGTGAAACAAGCCCAGGGAGCCGACGACCTCTCCGACGCGTGGCGAGACCTCGAAGCCACCGACCGCTGGTTCGGCGAGACGCAACACTGCACACGCACTGGCTCAGTGGTCACGGTGTACTCGTCGGCGACCGTTGTCCGGGATGAGTCGGGCACGGCCATCGGGGTGGTGTCCGTGAATCGTTCGGTGCCGCCTTCAGAAGTGACCGAGGCACGAATCTCGCGCGCACGCGACGAGGAGGACCTGCGCCGCGGCATCGACAATCACGAGTTCGACGTGTGGTACCAGCCGGTGTTGGCTCTCAGCGACAAGCATGTCGTGGCCGTCGAAGCGCTGGTGCGCTGGAACCATCCCCGCCGCGGCGTGCTGAAACCCGTCGACTTCATCACCACCGCCGAGCACAGCGGGCTGATCATCGAGCTCGGCGCGTTCGTGCTCGACAAGGCGTGTCGCCAAGTTGCGGAGTGGCGGCGCGCGAACGTCGATCTCGAACTCGCCGTGAACCTGTCGGCCAAGGAGTTGGCCGACCCCGCTCTCCCCGCGCGCATCACGAAGACCTTGGAAACGTCAGAACTGACGCCGACCGCGCTCTGGCTCGAGGTGACGGAGACCGCGCTCGTCGAGGATTATGACCAGGCGAGCGACACCCTCGTTCAACTCGCTGAGCAAGGCGTCAGGATCGCGATCGACGACTTCGGCACCGGATGGGCGAGCCTGACGTATCTCCGGCGGTTCCGAGTCCACGCCCTCAAGATCGACCAGACGTTTGTCGACGGCCTCGAGACCAACGCGAACGACGCAGCCATCGTGCGATCGATTCTCTCGCTCGGCGCCGAACTCGGCCTCGCCGTGATCGCGGAAGGCATCGAGACCGTCGCGCAGCAGGATTTCTTGCAAGCCCTCGGCTGTGCCTTTGGACAAGGTTTTCTCTACAGCGAGCCGACGGTCGCAATCGAAGTGCCCATCGACCGCGCTCGGGGTTTGACCCCTTCCTGATCCGGGACCATCGCTTTCGGCGTGTGGGAGCGCCAGTCGCGGTCAGAACGCTGGTTCGTCGTTTGCGCCACCAACAGCCGTCAGGGCGGAATCGGCTCCGGTCGCCAGATCGAGCAGATGGATCTCGATGTCGGTGACATTCGGCTGTCCGGTGATGACGAGCACGGCTGCGTACGCGATGTGGCGTCCGTCAGGCGACCAAGCGGGGTCGAAACGGTTGAACGGGTTGCCGTGCGTGAGGACGACATGCCCTGTGCCGTCGGGAGCGACGAGATGCAATTGCTCGTCATCGTCGTTGAAGAACAGAATTGTTCCTGCGGATGGCGACCAGGCCGGTCCGAACGATCGGCCTTCATAGATCGTCTTCAGGCTGCCGTCTCGGAGGTCGAGCACCGACAGCGCCTCACCGCTGATCAGATCGAACACCAGCCGATTGCCGTCGGGAGCCCAACTCGCTGATCGGACCGGAATGCCGTCGGGGACGGGCAGTCGTGTCTTACCGCTTCCGTCGGAGTTCATCACCCAGAGTTCTGACGCGGCCGGACTCCAGGACGTGACTCGGGTGAACACGATCCGAGCACCGTCCGGCGATATTCGTGGCCACAAGTACGTGCCTGATTCGGTGGTGAGTTGGTGAACCGAGGTGCCGTCCGCGTTCATCGTCATGATTACGTTGGTCTGTCCGCCTCCGTGGAGCCAGACGAGCCACGTTCCGTCCCTCGCGACGTCAGGTTCTGCATCGGTGTCGGCAGCGACTCGCAGAGGCACTTGGTCGGAACCATCCGACCTCATCGACCACAGGTTGTAGTCGCCCGTCGGTGTCTGGTCGGTCGGCCGGTCCGAGATGAACACGATCCGGCCGGCCAACGACGGCGAGGGCGAGATCGGCGGAGTCGTCTGACGCGGTGCCGAGTCGTCGGTGCTCTCGTTGTTCGACCGCGTCGTCGTCGGGGGCAATTCGCGGTCGGAGCTGTTGGATCCGGATGCGGACGGAGAGGATGTCGGATCGGTCGTTTCAGAATCGACGGAGGCCGCTGTCTGTGAGGTGGTGGAGGTCGGTGTTCCCGCGACGGCGACAGGTACTCGCGTCTGTTCCGCTGCGTTGTCTCCACGGGCGGAACTCGTTCGTACGCCGGTCGGGCTGCGCCCCTCGCCCACCGTGGCCGCGCTCACCACCCCTGCGACGAACACTGCAACCGCGAAACCAGCCAGCACACGGGTCGAACGATCGCCGAAGAATGACCTGCGGCGCGTGTCGTGACACCACCGCCAAAGCACCCAATCACTGTGGAACGAGCACGGCCCGACGGCAATAGCCCAATCGGGCTAACCCGTCATACACGGAGCCCGGAGTCAAGGACTGAGAGCAGCCCCAACGGGATTCGAACCCGTGCCGCCACCTTGAGAGGGTGGTGTCCTAGGCCACTAGACGATGGGGCCGAGCTGCTGCTGATTTGAAGCAGTCGCCGATGTTACGTCGTGGGGCGCTGCGGTCAACTCGCCGCTTCGTCGAGACGGCGCTCGGCCTTTGCGAGGTACATGTTCCGGTCGGCGCGACGTAGGAGATCGGCCACGTCGTCGTCAGGCTCGACGCGAGCGACGCCGAGGCTCGCCTTCGCCACCCAACTGCCGCCGTCCCACGTGACGGGATCGGCGAGCGCTCGTTCCAGCCCGGAGATCACCATCCGATCGCTGGTACCGGCCGGCACCTTGCACACCACTACGAACTCGTCGCCGCCGTATCGGGCGACGACATCGTCGGATCGGAAGGCGCGCCGCAGACGCTCCGCGATCGACGCCAACACGCGGTCGCCGACCGCGTGGTCGTACGTGTCGTTGACGCTCTTGAAGCCGTCGAGATCGATGAACCCGATGACCAGTTGTTCGGGAAACTCCGCCAGTGCGGCCTGGAGATAGGCGGCCAACCCCTCCCGGTTCATCAGACCCGTCAACGGATCGTGATTGGCGCGGCGGCGAAGGGTCATGGTCGACGTGATGTCTTCGATCGAACCCACGAACGTCACTTGATCTGAACCCGGTTGGCCGACGGCCCGCAGCTTGAGCGAGAGCATCACGGCGCCCTCCGCGCCACGCAGTTCGAGATGCGCGCCGCGGTCCGCGTCGGTGGCTGACGCGAGGCGCAACAGCTCGGCGTCGAGCTCTTCGTGCGCCGCGGGATGGATGAGGTCGTGCAATCGCTGTGCGACCGCGTCGGCGGGGCGCACGCTCTCCCACAATCCGTTGTGGAACGACACCGTGCCTGACCGATCACACCGAAAGATCGCCGCCGGGACCTGCTCGGCGAGCGATTGGAATTCGTTCGCGAGCTGCTCGATGGCCATCTGCTGCTCGCGTTGCTCGGTGACGTCGTTGATGAAGTTCATCACCCGAATGCGGCCGCCGGGCTCGGGCCGGCTCACGAGGAACGAGTCGATCCACAGTGACGTACCGTCGGGACGAATCACGCGCTGACGCGATGCGGAGGCGGCGCCCGGATTCGCCATGAGGTTCGACCACATCACCGCGGCCGACGCGAAACACTCCGGCGCGAGAAACCGAGTGGCCGACGAGCCGATCAGCTCGCTGGCCGGACAGCCCCAGATCTCGTCGACCATGCCGTCGATCTCGAGGATGATGGCCCGCTCGTCGAGGATCTCGACGAGCCAGTTCGCAGGAGTGAACTCGCCGTGCACGCGCGAGGCGAGTGCGTCGCTGTCTTCGACCGTGCTTTCGATCGTGTTCACGCCGACGACCAACACGCCATCGAGCAACCCACTGCCGATGAGATTCACCATCCGGGTGGAACGAATGAACCAACGCTCGTCGACCAGGAGCCGGTACTCGCCAGGAATCACCTGTCCTGGCGCGGTGATCGCGCTCAAGAACATCTCGCCCGGAATGGCGCGGTCGTCAGGGTGGACGAGCTCCATTCGCTCGCCGATGCTCTGTGTCAGCTCGACGGCGCCGGCGGCAAGCAGCCACTCCGGCAGCGGCACGAGTGCCGCCGAGTCATCGAGAACGTAGATCTCGCAGCCCTCGACCAGGGCGACAACGTCCTCGCGCGACCAATCCGCCATCAACGATCTCTTTCGGTCGATCCGACGTGAGAGTTAGGGCCTTCGTCCGTGATGCAGGAGTGGGTCGAGAACGAGGTCGACGACCGCCGGCTCAGGTTGCAACGGTGCCGCGATGGGGAGCGACGCGATGGCCTCAGGGGTGGTCGGTCGCCCCAGACCGTAGCCCTGGCCGATGTCGACCCCATGGTCGGTCAGGACCGCGAGCACCGCGCCGCTCTCGATCCCTTCCGCGACGACGCGTATCCCGAGGCTGTGGGCCAGCTCTGTCGAGTAGGCGACGATGTGACGGGCGGTGGGGTCGGAGGCGGCATTCGCGACGAACGAACGGTCGAGCTTGATCTCGTCGAACTGCAGCTCGTAGAGCCGCGACAGCGACGAGTCGCCCATCCCGAAGTCATCGAGGCTCAGCTGCACCCCCAGCCGCGCCAGCGTCGTGCAAGCGGGGCGCACGGCGACGAGGTCTCCGACCGTGGGCTGCTCGGTGAGCTCGACGGTCAGGGAAGAGGCCTCCACCTGCTCTCGCTGCAAGAGCTCCGCGATGAGGTCGGGAACCGTGGCGTCGAGCAGGCCGGCCGGCGGAACGTTGACCGACATCGCGATGTAGTGGCCCTGCCGCGACCATCGGCCGCATTGGGCGATGGCCTCGTTGACCACGAAGGCAGTGATCCGAGCTCCGAGGCCGCCGGTGAGCGCACCGGGAAGGAACTGGTCCGGCCCGAGCAGGCCGCGTTCCGGGTGCCGCCAACGCAGGAGCGCTTCCACGCCCCGCAACTGCAGCACCTGCAGGTCGAACGTCGGCTGGTACGCGAGGAACAGCTCGCCCTCCTCGAGGGCAGCAAGCAACGCCACCGCCGAACTCAGCGCCAGCCCCTTGTCCTTCGCGACCATAGGCCCCAACTCCAATACGCTTGGTGGCCGCCCCTGCACCATCAGTAGTAGACCATGCTGACTACGACGTCAATGGCCCTTCGACCGTCGGCCCACGGGCGTGGGGTGTCTCGCAGTCGTGCCAATACAGTCCGGCGGATGAGCTCACGCATCTCTCCGTCGATCGACAACCTCGACACGACGTGGAGGTCGATCGACTCGCTCTGTGCAACGTTCACCGAAGCGGAGTGGAAGCGACCGACCGGATGTCCCGGGTGGACGGTGCAGGACAACCTCTCGCACCTCATCGACTACGAGGCCCGTGCCGTTGGGCGGCCAGGTCCCGACCACACGCCCGCTGATCTCTCACACACCAAAAACGCGATCGGCGAGAGCAACGAGGTCGGCGTCGACTTCCGACGCGCTCGCTCAGGTGCGGAAGTGCTCGACGAGTTCCGCGAGGTCACGGCCGCTCGTCTTGCGCAGCTCGACGCGTTGACATCCGACGACCTCGCGCAAGAAGTCGTCACCCCGGCTGGTCCTGGCACCGCTGCCGACATGTTGCGGCTGCGCGTGATGGACACGTGGTCGCACGAGCAAGACATCCGGCGTGCCGTGGGTCGTCCGGGACACCTCGACGGCCCAGCGGCGACCGAAGCAGTGAACTACCTCACGCAGTTCCTTCCCCTCATCGTCGGGAAGCGCGCCGCGGCACCGGAAGGCGCTGTTGTCGCGTTCAACATCGGCGACGTCCATCGCTCGGTGATCGAAGTGGTGAACGCCCGCGCCGCGATCACAGGCCGCGACGCAGGCGACGCGACCGTGTCGTTGACGATGTCGCCGTCGACGTTTGCGGCGCTCGCGGGCGGCCGGTCAGACGCGCCCGACGACACGGTCATCGCCGGCGACGACGCGCTCGGCAAGGCGATCGTCACTCACCTCGGCTTCTTGCCCTGACGCGCGCCTGTCAGACGGCGCGAGAGATGAGGCGCAGGTCCGGCCGCGGCGGGGTCGGCGACGACTCGTGCACATGCATGCGATCGCGTCCGGCTCGCTTCGCTTCGTAGAGGGCGCCGTCGGCCGCACCGAAGGTCTGCGCGAACGAGTGACCGGTCTCTTGCACCGCGATGCCGATGCTCAACGTCGTAGCTGGCTTCAACAAGCGCCATCCGTGCAGCACGCGCTCGGCCACGTCGATCGGTGACTGTCCGTCGGCGCGTTGGATGATGACCAACTCGTCGCCGCCGTAACGGAAGATCTCGTCGTTCCCGTGCAGCGCACCGCGCAGGAACTGACCGATGTGCGCCAGCAGACGATCACCCTCGGCATGCCCATACGTGTCATTGATCGATTTGAACCGATCGAGGTCGATCAGCAACAGCGCATCGCCGTCGCGCAGCGTCTCCAGCAACTGATCGCCGAGGCGACGGTTGCCGAGCCCGGTGAGCTCATCGGTGACCATCGCCGTCGCGAGCGCGGCCGCTGTGCGTTCTTGCGCCTCGTGCGCCTGTCGCATCTTGTCGACGGCGCCGGCCATCACTTCGCCCAGGATCACGCACACCGGCATCACGAGGCCGACGGAGCGGATGAAGTCCTCGTTGACCACGTTCGACGACGCGATCGGCAGGAGGTAACCGATGCACGCAGGAACCGCGAGACGGAGCGACGTGCCGGGTGCGTGCCACATCCCGACCCACGCGAACACCACCACGAAATACACGCCATACACCGGTGCCGGCGTCCCGCCGTAGGCGTCGGACAGACCGACGAGCGCGATCGCGACGGGCACGAGCGTCAGGGTCGCGCTCGGCGACCACTTCGACCACGGCATGAACCAGGCGATCAGGCCGACGACGATGCCGACGACATTGATCACGGCGACGACGGGGCGGTTGTAGCTGCTCGGCCCTGGGAGGGCGATGTCGAAGAGACCGATCGTGCCGGAGAGGACGAAC
>Ga0105245_10005486_pt1 | contig 11141 bp, 4 predicted proteins | sample KBSM54metaG_FD_81523 | JGI IMG/M metagenome (GOLD analysis project Ga0105245, IMG submission 81523) | Miscanthus rhizosphere microbial communities from Kellogg Biological Station, Michigan, USA - KBS M5-4 metaG | ecosystem: Host-associated > Plants > Roots > Rhizosphere > Soil | place: Michigan...
ACGTCGCCGTCGAATCTTCGGCAGCCGCCCTCGCGAGCCACACCTTGCTACTGTCATCCGTCCTGAGCCACTGTCGCCAGCGATGCTGCGCTGTCAGGTCCGCAGCGACATCGGGCAGGACCGCCGTCATTTCGGCGGCCACGTCGTTGTAGGGCCGATGCATCCACGCCAGCACCGCGTCGAGCCGCGTCACGGCGGGCGCAGTCAGCGGGACCGCTTCCTCTTTCCATTCGACGTCGGTCGCGCTCACGTCCCACGGGATGCCGGTGTCGCCGGTCCACGTTCGCACATCGATGAACGCCGACATGAGACGGTCGCAGTCCGCAGCCTTCGTCTTGTCGTTGCACAGCAGCCGCCTGTCGGCGCTGGCCTTGATGCGGCTGTCGCGGGCGTCGAGACCCGCCGCGACGGCAGCCTGATTGCTCCGGGTGAGCAGCGTCGCCTCGAAGTCGTAGGCGACTTGAAAGCACGCGATCGCCGGCACTGCCGCCACGATCAACACGTACGAGACGCGCGCGCCGTCGAACGCCGCCCGCCACCACGGCGCCGCAATGCGCGATGGGTGGACGCGCACGAGCAGAAAGGTCGAAACCACCCCGGTGACGGCGGCGAGCGCCGTCCCGGCGAGCAGCGGTATCGGTTCGAGGCGGGCGATCCAGCCCAGGAACACCACCGTCAACGAGCCGTTGACGAGCATCACGTTCCGATACGTCGCGCCAGCCGACTCGTCCGGCCAGAACCAGTTCGAGAAGCGTCCCGCTCCCAGCCAGTGGAGAAGCGCCCACGCCAGCCCGAGCGCCGAACCGTAGAGCGCGAACAGCCCGAGCGCGGAAGCCAGCGCTTCGAGGTTGAGTGTTTCGGCGACCGCATTTTCCTCGAAGACCAGCAGCGTCCAGCCGGGGTCCGTAAACGACCGCATGTTCGTCGAGCTCAGATCGAACGGCGTCGCGTACATGCGATAGCTGCGGCCGAGGTAGTACGCGCTCAGGAACATCGAGCGCCGGCCCGACGCAGCCGCCCGCAGCGCGGGGTTGTCTTCGCACTCCAGGAAGAAGTTCTCCTGCAGGCGGCGCGTGGGATCGGTGTGGAACACCACACGGCCGGTGTTCTCCACCACGGCGAACTGGACGTGCGCCGGTACAACCGGATTGACCATCGAATTCAGACCGGTCGATATCGTCTCGCCGATGAGATCGGCCTCGCGGCGATTGCCGGCACCCTTCGGATCGAGCGGCTTCCAGAACACGGTTTGAATCTCGCCGGTGTTCGGCGATTGAATGACGCTGACGCCGCCAACCGCGGGCCGGGCTTGCGCCTCGAGGAGCTGACGCGCCGACTTGAGCGGCGCGTAGTAAGGAAGCTGCGCCTCGCGAATGTTGATGAACGGCGTCACGCCGCGGGTCGACCACTTGATCCGCTGCCACCCGGCATGGTCGTCGAACACGATGAGGTCGAAGAACGGATATTCGAAATGCCCGAAGCCGTTGGCGAGCACGTGATCGCGGCAGGCCCGGCCGTCCTGGCACTTGAAGCCCTTGCTTTCCTTGCTGATGGTGGTCGGCAGCTTGCCGTTGGGTTCGACGGCCTTCAGATTCTTGCGGAAGGCTTCGAGATCGGTGTCTCCATACTTCAGGCCATCGCGCCAGAGGTCGGCCGTCTCCAACTGTTCCAGCTGCGCGGCGATGGCGGCGGTTTCGTCGTTGAAGTGATCGCGGATGCTCGACGCGACCTGCGCGAGCGTGCGGTCGACGTTCGCGTTGATCACGACGTGAAAGTAGTACGCGTCGATCGCGCAGAAGGTGATGAGCGCTGCGACCAGGAATGTCGTCGCCGCAACCAGCACCGCATCGCCGCCCTGCAGCCGTTCGCTCGGGCTCAACATGTGCAGCTTGACCAGCGGCGTCGCCAGGCAGACGGTCGCGAGCGCGACGCCGAACCAGAGCAGGTAGGTGTACGAGATGCTCGAACTGGCGGCGCGGAAGTGATCGGCGCGCACGAAGCCGCAGAGCGCCCACTCCTCAGGCACGTCGCCGCCGGTCGGCTCGGACCCGGCCGTGGCGGGCCAGTTCTTTCCCTCGCCGGCGTTGAGCGAGAGCTGGATCGGCTGGACGTACATCTGATATTCGGCGTTGCCGAGCGTCACGTTCGCGATGCTCGTGGACGTCCGCAGCGACTCGAACAGGCTGGCCGGCTCGGCCCGCTTGCCGTCGGAAGAGGTCGCCGCCGGAGCGCGCGTCGAGTCGCGCAGCGAGTCGACATGCACGATGTCCAGCCCCGACGACGTCCGCTGGACGATGACGCGGCCGTCGCGCGACACCAGCATCAGGGCGTCGAACTCGGTGCCGGTGGCCAGAAACGGTGCGAGCGTCTGCTCGAGATCGGTCTTGGCGACGATCTTCGCGTGGCCGTGGCTGTACCCGAGGAACAGGAAGTACCGGCCCTCGTCGCGTTGCACGATCACCCGCGGCGGGTCGCCGACGCGCCTGGCCAGCGTTTTCTCCGCCTCGAGCTCGAACTCTTTCACCACCTGCAATCCCGGCGCGAACCGGCGCACGTACTGCTGAAACTGCTCGATGTAGGCCCCGTCGCCGGTGCTGTTGCCAGGAAAGAATTCGAGCGCATGATCGATGGACGAATCGAAGCTGTCCACTTTGGATTTGATCTGGGCGCCCTTGGTCTTCAGCAGCCGGAGATTGCGTTCGGTGATGTATCGCTGCTGGGCAGGGATCTTGACGAGGCCGTACCACGCCACCGCGCTGATGGACGCGACGGCGACGCCCAGCGGAAGCAGAATCGCCCGCAGATGAATGGCGCGGACACGCACGGGTCACCTCTCAATCGATGGCGCGGGGGAGCGGCATCGCTTGATCAGTTGACGTGCGCGGCGGCCGGAATTCGCAGGCATTGCCCCGATAATTCCGCCGCCGGTGACGGCTGGCCGGGAGGCGATCTGCCGGCACGCGGGAACGTCGCCCCGCCGACGGGTGCAGCCGTTTCCGGACCGGTCCGTGGGGCTGCCCCGGCGTCAGGCGGACGGACGGGTCGGCCGCACCAGCGTGGCTTCGAGCTGTCTCGGCGGCAAGCCGGCTTCGAACGACACTTTCGCGCCCTCCGCCAGATCGTGGAACCAGGCGTCGCGGACGTCGCTCCGCCGGAACGAGTAGGTCTTCCCGTCGTCGCCAACGAGCGAACCGACGCCCTGGCCGCGCTGCAGCCGTGTGATGCTTCCCGTCATGCCTCCATCATGGCCCAATCGGCGGGATATTGCTGGACCCGAACGTCGACTACGCCCGGCTCCTCGAGCGTGCCGCGTCGTGGGCCGCATTCGTGCAATTCACCGATGAGATGGCGCGCGCCCGCAACGCGCCGCCCTGACGTTCCGGTTCATTTCATGTTCGGCCGGACGTAGTCCGCGATCTGCTGGGCGGTCGCGAACCACACGCCGGGCTTCGACTTCATGTAGGTCACGAGCTTGTCCAGATACATGATCCGCGACCGATGCCCCGACACCATCGGGTGCATCGTCAACATGAACAGCGTTCCCTCGCGGTAGGCCTGATCGAACTCGTCCTGGAATACTTTGAAGATCAGCTCCGGCGACGGCAGCGCGCCGTTGGAGATGAAGTACGGGTAGTCATCGAGGATCCAATCGACCGGCAGCTCGACGAGGCCCGTCGACTGGCCGTTGGACAGCAGCTCGTAAGGTTCGTCCATCCCCATGGCGCTGCTGTCGTACTGGAAGCCGGCTTTTCGTATGAGGTCGAGCGTGTACTTGCTGAAGGCCCAGGACGGCGCGCGATAGCCGGCCGGCTTCCTGCCGATCGCCTTGGTCCAGAACTCGATCGCCTTGTTCAGCAGGCGCTCCTCCTCGGCCCGGTCGTCGAGGTCGGGAAGGTTCTCGTGGATCCAGCCGTGGATCCCGATCTCGTGGCGCGGACGCTTGGTGATCTCCTGAATCATCTGCGGATACAGCAGGCCGGCGACCGCGGGAATGTAGAAGGATCCCGGGATGTTGTGCCTGTCGTACAGCTCCATGATCCTCGGCAATCCTTCGGTCGCGCCGTACTCGCCCTGCGAAAGCACCACCGGCGCGGTGTTGCCCGAGGCGATGTTGAAGGAATCGTTGTCCATGTCCCAGCTGAGACAGACGGCGACCTTCGCGCCGTTGGGCCACCTCTGCGGCGTCAGCTTGCGTCCGGCGCGCAGCGGCGCCACGGTTTCCTTGATTTGCTCGTCGGTCAGTTTCGTTCCGGGCTGCGGCCGTCTCTGCTGCACGTGGGCAAGTGCGGGGAGTGCGATGAAGGCGCAGGTCAGGAATAATCGCATTGCGAGGTCGCGGTTACTAGGCATCGTCTCCTCCTGTGGCCGTTTACTGACCCCCGATTCCTCTGCCGTCGGCATCGCCGGATTGTTGACACCTCCGGGATCGCCTGTTAGGTTGCGCGCAAAGGAGATACTCATGAAACGCGCATGGATCGGCGGACTGGTCGCGGCGGTCGGCATGATGTTCTATGCGGCCGTGTTTGTCACGGGGCAGCAGCAGGCGGCGCCGGCGTCGCAGCAGCCGGGCACCCGGTTATCGCTCGATGCGCTCAAGGCGCAGATGTTCCGCGTCAGCGCAGGCCGCCGGCTGAAGCCGGCCTCGTGGCCCGGCGGCGCGCGCGTGGCGGTCGCCCTCAGCTTCGACGTCGACAACGCGACCACCTCGCTTCGAAGCGGCGACCTCGGATCGGAGCCCCTCTCGCGCGGTGAATACGGCGCCGTGGACGGCGTGCCGCGCATCCTGCGCCTGCTGACCAGACAGAACGTTCCGGCATCGTTCTACATCCCGGCCGTCAGCTCGCTGCTGCATCCGCAGATGGTCAAGGACATCATGGCCGCCGGCAAGCACGAGATCGGCATCCACGGGTGGATCCACGAGGATCTGCCGGCGCTCAACAACGAAGCCGAAGAGCAGCGGATGCTGAACCAGGCCATCGAGACCATGACCGCCGCCATCGGCAAGAAACCGGTGGGCTACCGCGCCCCATCGTGGCATTTCAGCCAGTACACGATGCAGCAGATCCGGGCCGCCGGCTTCCTGTACGATAGCAGCCTCATGGCGAGCGACGATGCCTACGAAATCAACGTCGACGGACGCCCGAGCGGCGTGATCGAGCTGCCGATCGAACGCATCGTCGACGACGCGCCGTATTATGGGGCGGCCAGCGGTTCGCTGCCGTCGCCGGAGCTGGTCGAGAAGATCTGGGAGTCCGAGTTCGACGTCGCGTACGACGAGCACGGGCTCTACGTCTTGACGATGCACCCGCATATCACCGGCCATCGATCGCGCGTGGCGTGGCTCGACAAGCTGATCACCCACATGAAGTCGAAGCCCGGCGTCTGGTTCGCGACCGAAGAGCAGATCGCGCGCTACCTGAAAGACCAGGGAACAACCAAGTCGCAGTAGTCCTGCCGCAGGCGCAGCGAGAAATCAGAGGAGAGCATGCAGACACCGCCGACGACCCGAACGCTCCTCGCAATCGTGACGTGCACGCTGCTGGTGGGCGGCGCCGAAAGCCGTCCATCCGCGATCCCCGCGCAAGCGAAGCCGGCCGCGCCCGATACGCTGCGGGTCACCGGCCTCAACCAGCCGGTGGAGGTGCTGCGCGACCGGTGGGGCATCAACCACATCTATGCGAAGAGCGAGCACGATCTCTTCTTCGCCCAAGGCTACAACGCGGCGAAGGACCGGCTGTTCCAGTTCGAGATCTGGCGGCGGCAGGCCACCGGCACCGTCGCGGAGATCCTCGGGCGCAAGGAGCTGAAGCGCGACGTCGGCACCCGGCTCCACATGTTCCGCGGCGATCTGAAGGCCGAGTTGAACTGGTATCACCCGCGCGGCGAAGCGATCGTGACCGCGTTCGTCGACGGCATCAACGCCGCGGTCGAGGAAGCGCAGCGACGGCCCGAGGATCTGCCGCTCGATTTCAAGATCCTCGGCATCACCCCGCAGAAGTGGACGCCCGCCGTCGTCATCTCGAGGCACAACGGCCTGCTCGGCAACATCACGCAGGAAGTGAACATGGCGCAGGCGGTCCGCGTGATGGGCGCGGACAAGGTGAAGGATCTCTCGGAGTTCTATGGCGGCGACCCGAGGCTCGAAGTGGATCCGGCGATCGACCTGTCGCTCATCAACCGCAACATCCTCGAGCTCTACAACGCCTTTCGCGAGCCGATCAGGTTCACGGCCGACGAGCTCGTGGCGGAGTACCGCGGACAGCCGTCAAACGGCGCCCGCCTCGAGGCGGCGCTGGGACCGACGGCGGTCGATCTCAGCATGCGTCAGGAGGATATCGGCAGCAACAACTGGGTCGTCGCCGGCAAGCTGACGCAAAGCGGCTACCCGCTGATGATGAACGATCCCCACCGTACCCAGGAAACGCCGTCGCTGCGCTACTGGTCGCATCTGGTCGCGCCCGGCTGGAACGTGATCGGCGGCGGCGAGCCGATGCTGCCCGGCGTCTCCATCGGACACAACGAGTACGGCGCGTGGGGGCTGACGATTTTCGGCACCGACGGCGAGGATCTGTATGTGTACGACACCAACCCGGCAAATGCGAACCAGATCAAGTACCGCGGCGCCTGGGAGGACATGCGGATCGTCAAGGACACGATTGCGGTCAAGGGCGAGGCCGCCGTATCGGTCGACTTGAAATATACGCGGCACGGTCCGGTGCTCTACGAAGACAAGGAGCACCACAAGGCGTACGCGCTCCGGGCGGCGTGGATGGAAATCGGATCGTCGCCGTACCTGGCCAGCCTGCGCATGGATCAGGCGAAGAGCTGGGACGAGTTCCGGGAGGCCTGCGGCTACAGCCGGATTCCGGCCGAGAACATGGTGTGGGCCGACAAGACCGGCACCATCGGATATCAGGCGGTTGCGATCACGCCCATCCGACACAATTTCAGCGGGCTCGTGCCGGTGCCAGGCGACGGCCGCTACGAGTGGGACGGCTATCTTCCGATTAAGGCGCTGCCGCACGTCGAGAACCCGGAGAAGGGGTACTGGGCGACGGCGAACAACTATCTGTTCCCGCTCGACTACCCGTATCCGGATGCGCAGCATCACACCGGCACCGATCCGTACCGCGTGTCGCGGATCAGCGAGTTCCTCGGGACCGGCCGGCTGCACACGGTCGCCGACATGATGCGATTGCAGAACGACGACTTGTCCATTCCGGCGCGCGCGCTGGTGCCGCTGCTGCGCGACGTCCCGGTGGCGGATGCGACGGCCGCGAAGGCGCAGCAGACGCTCCTCGAATGGAACTACGTGCTCGACAAGGACTCGGTCGCCGCCGGCATCTACGAGATGTGGCAGCGGCGCCTGCTCGCGAACATGCGCGACCTGATGATCCCCAAGGAAGCGCGGGAGGTCTTCGGCAATCTCGGGATGAAGAAGATCATCACCTGGATGCAGGCGCCCGACGGACGCTTCGGCGCGGATCCGATTGCCAGCCGGAACAAAGTCCTCACGTCGAGCCTGGAACAAGCGGTCGTCGAGCTGACCAAGAAGCTCGGTCCCGACATGAGCCACTGGCAGTACGGCCAGGAGAAGTATCACCACGCGATCATCCGCCACATGCTGAGCCCCGCCGTGAAGCCCGACGTCCGCGCCAAGCTCGATGTCGGTCCCATGCCGCGGGGCGGCGACAGCTACACCGTGACGGCGACCGGTGGCACCGACAACCAGACGTCCGGCGGCTCGCTGAAGATCGTCGCCGATCTCGAGAACTGGGACAGCTCGGTTGCGCTCAACAACCCGGGACAATCGGGAGATCCGGCGAGCCCGCACTACCGCGACCTCTTCGAGCTGTGGTCGCGCGGTAAGTATTTCCCGATCTTCTATTCGCGGCCGAAGGTCGAATCGGTGACCGAGAAGACCGTCGTGATGCAGCCGGCCGGCGCGCCGACGACGGCGCAGCGCTAGCCGCGGTTTCAAACCGCAGCGCGAGCCTTCAGGCGAGCGTCGTTCGCCCGGAAGGCTCGCGCTGCATCCGCGGGGTTCGCGCCGATTTCCGAAGGTCGTTATTTTTCAGAGCAAAGTCGACTCCCGCGACGACTTCTGTCGAGCGCCCGCGAGCGGCAATTCGCGTCGAATATCAAGTGCCCGCGCCGCGCGGTCACGTCCCCATCCTGCAACAACTTCCGCCCGGCATCCATAACTCGATGATGTGACGCGACCTAGCGTCCGCGCCGCCGCGCCCGATGGAATGCGCTTCACAGATTCGCGAAACGCCCCGCGGAACAGCCCGAGCGGCGATCGAATTGGCGCAATTTCCGCATCCCTCACCGGATCGGCCGGGTCGACGAGCGCGTTCGGACGCTTCCCTGGAAAGAAGGTGGTATTTGGCGATCGATTGGATTTCGTCGGACCCTGACGCACAGGACGATGATCTGCGTCTCGAGTCCGGCGAAGGGTTCCGGGCTCCGGCGGATGCGCTGACGTCGAGCATCCGCGAAGCCGTAGCCGAGCACGCGGCGGAGGTCATTGCCCGATTGAGACACGCCGAGGGAAGGTCGCATACGTCGTCTCCGCTGTCATTCAACCAGCAGGCGCAGTACTTCTTACATAACGCTTCGTCGGCGAGCCCCGCCTACAACGTCGGCGTCGCGGTGCGGTTCCGATCGACAGTGTCTGTCGACGCGTTGAGTTACGCCGTCCATGCGCTGGTCGATCGGCATTCGATGCTGCGCACCATTTACGCCGATACTCCTGCCGGACCGGTCCAGATCGCACGAGGACACTGCAAGGTCGAGCTCGAGATCATCGACTCGTCGAATTCGACCGACGATCGGCTTCGGGCCCGCGTCGAGCAGCATTACCGCCAGCCGTTCGACCTCCGGACCGGGCCGACGTTCAGGGTCGCGCTCTTCATTCGATCCGACTGGGACCATGTTCTTCTGGTGGCGGCCCACCACATCGCCGCCGACGGGCGCTCCGTCCACCTGATGCTCGAGGAACTGGGGACGCTGTACCGCGGCTACGAAACCGGTCATCGCGCCGCTCTTCGGCTGGTCGAGGCCGGCTACACAGATTTTGTGCGACGGCAGCGCGAACTGCTCGATACCCCTGAAGGCGGACGACTCAAGGCGTATTGGTTACGGCAGCTGGCCGACCTTCCTGCGCCGCTCGAACTGTCGGCGGATCGGCCGAGGCGCACGGATCGCGAGGACGACGGCGCGACGATCGCGTTCGAGCTACCCGAGGATCTGTCGCGCGCCCTCAAAGCGCTCGCGCACGAGCGTGGGACGACCTTGTTCAGCACGATGATGGCGGCATTTCAGGTGCTGCTCTCGAGGCATTCCGGCCAGGTCGAAATACTGGTCGGCACGCTCGTCTCCACCCGATCGTCGCCGTTTCACGCCACGCTCGGCGACTTCATGAATCCGGTCGTCATCCGCGGTAGCCTCGCCGGCAACCCGATCTTCTCCGACTTCCTCGGGGAGATGAGCCAGACCGTCGTGGACGCGTTCGCGCACGGCGCCTACCCGTTCACCGCTCTCGTGCCGACCCTGGGCGTTCTGCGCGATCACGGTCGGTCTCCCGTCTTTCAGACGGCGTTCGAGCTGCAGACGCCGCGATCGCTGGAACTGGCCGGGCTGTCGGCGCCTGGCGACGACGTCGTAAATTTCGGCGGTCTGCGGGCCGAGCCGTTCCCGTTCCGGCAGCAGGAAGGTCAGCTCGATCTCACGCTGCAGGTGATCGACGTCGAGCGGACGCTGGTCGGCAGTCTGAAGTACAAGACCGCGTTGTTCGAGCGCTCGACGATCGAGCAGATGCGAGCGCGTTTCGAGACGCTGCTCCAGGGCATCACCGACAACCCGAATCGTCGGGTGAGCGATCTCCCGCTGCTGACCGCAGACGACGAGTCGAAGATGCTGCGCGAATGGCAGGGCGCAGCGGCGGCGTACCCGGCGACGCTGTCCCTCGAAGCGATGTTCGAGGCCCAGGCGAGCCGCGCGCCCGACTCGGTCGCGATTCTCCAGTACGGTCGCACGCTGACCTATGCCGCGCTGAACGACCGCGCCAACCGGATCGCGCACCGGCTGCGCGCGCTCGGTGTGCGCCCCGGAATGCTGGTGGCCGTCGGTCTGCCTCGGACGCCCGATCTGGTGGCCACGCTGCTGGCGGTAGCAAAGGCGGGTGCCGCGTATGTGCCGATGGATCCCGCGTTCCCGGCGCAGCGGCTCTCGTGGATGCTCGAGGATGCGAGCCCGGCCGTGTTCGTGACCGACCGTGAGCTGGCGAAGACGTGGCCGGGTCACACCGGGCGCGTGCTGCGCCTGGATGATCCCGCCGAGCTCGCTGCGGGCGGCGGCGCCACCAATCCTGCGGTGTTCGTGGCCTCCGACGCGCCCGCGTACGTCATCTTCACGTCGGGTTCGACCGGACGGCCCAAGGGCGTGCAGATCTCGCGGCGCGCGCTCGTGAACTTCCTGACCGCCATGGAGCGCGAGCCCGGGATGGCCGAAACGGATCGTCTGCTGGCGGCGACGACGCTCTCGTTCGACATTGCGGTGCTCGAACTGTTCCTGCCGCTCGTGACCGGTTCCTCAGTGGTGCTGGCGACGCGGGAGGAGGCGGTGGATGGCGCGCGACTGATGCGGCTCCTCGACGAGAGCGGTGCGACCCTGATGCAGGCGACGCCGGTGACGTGGCGCATGCTGGTCGAGGCGGGATGGGCGGGATCGGCGTCGTTCCGGGTGCTGTGCGGCGGCGAGCCGATGACGCGCGGGCTGGCGGATGCGCTGCTCGATCGCGCGGCCGAGGTCTGGAACCTCTATGGTCCGACCGAAACGACCGTCTGGTCCGCGGTGGAGCGGGTCACGCGTGATACTCCGATCACGATCGGCCGTCCGATCCTCAACACGCAGGTATACGTCCTCGGACCGGCCGGCGAGCTGCAGCCGGCGGGCGTGAGCGGCGACCTCTACATCGGCGGTGATGGGCTGGCGGATGGATACGTCGGCCGGCCCGAGCTCACGGCGCAGCGCTTCGTGCGCAACCCGTTCGTGCCTGGCACACGGATGTATGCGACCGGCGACATCGCCCGCTGGACCGCGGACGGCCGGCTGCTGCATCTCGGCCGGTCGGACGA
>Ga0105245_10005488_pt1 | contig 11140 bp, 7 predicted proteins | sample KBSM54metaG_FD_81523 | JGI IMG/M metagenome (GOLD analysis project Ga0105245, IMG submission 81523) | Miscanthus rhizosphere microbial communities from Kellogg Biological Station, Michigan, USA - KBS M5-4 metaG | ecosystem: Host-associated > Plants > Roots > Rhizosphere > Soil | place: Michigan...
AAGAACGACTCGATGTAGTGCGGCTGCAGCCGGCGCGCGTCAGCGCGCTCCATATCTTCGCGGATGCGCCGAACCTGGCTGATATCCATGGCATCGGGAACTAATGCGCCCTCGTCGAGCAGGCCCTGGAGATGGGAGCGGTCGAGGGCGGCATCGAGCACGGTGGTGAGGTAGGCCTTAACCTCCGGCCTTTCGCCATGGCGAATAGCTTCTATCAGGAGGTCGCGCAGCGACTTGCCCTCGAACTGGAGCTTGCCGAGAACGTCAAACACTTGGCCACCGAGGGCCTGGCGCGCCTGTTCCAGTTTTTCGAGAAGCTTGCGGTAGACATCGCCTTCACGAGTACCTTCTGCCACCAGATTCCAAAGGTGGCACACCTCGGTCTGGCCGATACGGTGGATGCGCCCGAAGCGTTGTTCCAGCCGATTGGGATTCCACGGCAAGTCGTAGTTGACCATCAGGTGCGCACGCTGAAGATTGATACCCTCACCGGCGGCGTCCGTGGCTAGGAGGACTTGTACCAACGGATCATGCTTGAAAGACTCCTGCACTTTCAACCGCTCTTCGCGACCAATGCCACCATGGATGATGACTACCGCATCTTTTCGACCCAGGAGCGTGGTGATACGCTGCTCTAAATAATTGAGCGTGTCCCGATGCTCGGTAAAGACAACGAGTTTCTGATGGGGCGAGGACTTGGGCGGCGGGATTTCGCCAGCGCCGTATGGCGCCTCAGGCTCGGACGCGCCGTGTGCGATTGACTGCGCTGTGAAAATCTCACCAAGCAGGCTGGCCAACTGCAGCCACTTGGTATCGGTTCCGCTGCGGCGGACGGCCAGAGCGTGGCCTTCCAGCCCCTTGAGTGTTCCGATTTCGATGCGCAGTTCAGCGATGGAACGGGCGGCAGTGGCCTGATCGAGAATCTCTTCTTCGGCTGCCTCGACCTCGCTGTCTGGGGCCTCCTCCAGATCCTCGACATCTTCACTATCGAGCGTAGGCGTCGACGCGAGGAGCACGGGCGCAGCCTGCCCGCCTCGCTGAAGAATTTCCAATTCTCGCAATCGGCTTTCCAAGCGCTCTCGCCGACGGCGAAGAGATTGGTAGATAGCCTCGGGCGAAGACGCCAGCCGCCGCTGCAAGATCGTCAGCGCGAAACCGACGGTGCCAGCCCGCTTGTCGTTTTCTAATGCCTCCGCGCGATTGAATTCCTCGCGCACGTAGTCGGTAACGATCTTGTAGAGGTGGGTTTCAGCGTCCGACAACTGGTAAGGCACGGTGTGGGCGATGCGCTCAGGAAACAACGGCGTTCCGTCGAACTTAAGCAGCTTTTCCTTCACCATCCGGCGCATCAAGTCTGAGACGTCGGCAGTGTGAACGCCGTCACGATAGCGACCCTCAAATCGGTCTCCATCCAGGAGAGCCATGAACAGCTGGAAATCAGCTTCCTTCCCGTTGTGAGGCGTGGCCGACATGAGCAGAAAGTGCCGCGTCAAAGTCGAGAGCAGTTGTCCGAGCCGATAGCGCTGGGTGTACTTGGTTTCGCCCCCGAAAACCGTCGCCGACATCTTGTGCGCTTCGTCACAGACCACCAGGTCCCAGCGGCAATCGGGCGCTTGCAGCTTCAGCTGCACGTCCTCGTTCCGCGCAAGCTTGTCGAGACGGGCGATTACAAGATTGTTTTCGAGAAACCAATTGCCAGTGCGCGCGGCTTCGAGCTTGTCGTTGGTGAGGATGTCGAAAGGGAGATGAAAGCGGCGGTACAGTTCGTCCTGCCATTGCTCGGCGAGACTGCCTGGGCACACTATCAGGCAGCGTTGCAGGTCGCCGCGGGCGATCAGTTCTTTGATTAGCAGGCCGGCCATGATGGTCTTGCCGGCGCCGGGATCGTCCGCCAGCAGAAAGCGCAAGGGCTGCCGGGGAAGCATTGACTCATAGACGGCAGTAATTTGGTGCGGGAGCGGGTCCACGACTGAGGTATGAACCGCGAGCACTGGGTCGAACAAGTGCGCGAGTCGGATGCGCTGTGCTTCGGAAACCAACCGGAAGAGTGCGCCATCACCATCAAAGCTCCATGGCCGCCCATGCTCAACCAGTTCCAAGCGAGGTTCATCGTAACGATAGAGCAACTCGTTTGCGACCTTACCGGCTGCAGTCTTGTACGTCAGCTCCAGCGCATCCGATCCGAACCATTGGGCGCCCACGACCGTCACCAGCGCATCGGGAAGGATGCCGCGAATCGCTGCGTTGGGTTGCAATTCCTCAAGTTTCATCATGGGGGTGACCTTTTGCCCTCTTGTTCAGAAACGCCTCCAAAATTCATCATATCTGACGGAGTTCGTGGTGAACGCAAATGCATTGCGGTCAAGCGAGATGAGCGATTCATGCTTGTCCGGGTTTAGGCAGTAGGGGCTTTATCGTTTCGAGGTTCGCAATAACCAGTTGACGGTCTCCCCGGTGCGGCCGTCCTGCGCTATCGAAGTTAAGTGAGCGAAGGGTGTAGTAGAGCAATGCGCGGCGACACTTCAAGGAAACTTTCCCTCGCGACATGCCATAGTCCACTTCGACGCCATGTCGCTGCTCCTTCGTAAGGTCAGGGTGCGGGGCGAGCAGGATCTCAACCTCCTCGTGCCACTCGGCATCTTCGACAGAACGGACGTTGGAGGCAACTGACCCGCCCACACTGAGAATTCGACCAACGACAAAATCTCGGAAACCATTTCGCAAGTGGCAATAGGCGCGCACATGCCATCGCAACCCGTCATGCCCGAAGGCATGTGGGCTGATCCCGCGCAATTGGGGCTCGTCGCGCGCGATCGACTGATACCTGACTTCCAGCATTCCGCGTTCGGCGATGGCTCGGACAATCGGCAATAGGGTAGCTGTTTCGATGTGGCGTGACGGCAGGGGAACAGAGGCAATGTCCGGACGAAACCCAATCAGAGACTGACTTGGGCTGATCACTTGTCGCTCGATTGCCAACAGTTGCGCCAAGTACTGCTTCGCACCAGTGGTTGGATAGACGGCCTTGAATTCGGCAGTCGCGACGTACATGCGCGATCCCCGGTCGTACGCCAGGTTCTCTGGCGCCATGGCCAGGTACTGCGCAATGTCTGTAGACGCCTGGGGCACCGAAATACTGAAAAAGGCCACAAGATCGCCTCTGTTCAGCCGTTGGTCCCATTGAAGGCGGAAGTCAATGAACTGGAGGCGGCGCTCCTGACTCCACGTCGTGGCCCTGGACGTCGCCGACTCCGAGGTTGCTTTGGCTGGCGCGGGGTTTGCCGAGCGAGGCTGTTTCATGCCGACAGTATACTAACTACACGCGTACAAAAACTACGCGTATAATAAAAATACGCGCCCAAGCGTTGGCAAGCGAAACGTCCAACCTTCTCCCGCGACCAACTCACTTATGGAACTGACCCAGAAAGGGAACCGGCATGCCAATCGTCAAGAGCTATTCCGTGGGAAACGGCGACACCTTCTACATTCAGCACGGTAGCGACAACTTCACCATCATCGACTGCTGCCTCGGTGACGAGAACGCCGACTCGGTCATCGAGGATATGAAAAAGGCCGCTGCGGGAAAGGGGATCACGCGGTTCATCTCGACGCATCCGGACGACGATCACTTCAGGGGAATTGAGCTTTTGGATGAAGCGATGCCCATCATCAACTTCTACGTTGTGAAAAACGCAGCTGTCAAAGAAAATGACTCCGCTTCATGGGAACGGTATTGCGAGCTGCGCGACTCCGGCAAGGCTTTCAACATCCACAAGGGTTGCACTCGGAAATGGATGAACCTCAGCGACGAGGAGCGCAAGACGTCCGGCATCAACATTTTGTGGCCTGACACCGAGAACGCGAGCTTCAAAGAGGCCCTTGCCGCAGCGGAGGAGGGCAACGCCTACAACAATATCTCGCCAGTGATACGTTACTCGGTGGAGGGAGGCGCCAGCTTCATGTGGCTGGGCGATCTTGAAACGGACTTCATGGAGAGCATCACTGACGACATTGAGCTGACCAAGACCACCATCGTCTTCGCCAGCCATCATGGTCGTCAGTCGGGGAAAATCCCGGATTCATGGCTCGAAAAGCTTGATCCGCAAATCATTGTGATCGGCGAAGCACCTTCTCGCCATTTGCACTACTACACGGGCTACAAGACCATCACCCAGAACATGGCGGGCGACATCGTCTTGGAGTGCGAAGGGGACAAGATCCACATCTTTGTGTCGAGCGGGACCTACACGAACAAGGGGCTCGCCAAAGAGTCGGGCGTCGCTGCAAAGGTCGGCCTGAGCTATGTGGGCAGTATCACAGTTGAAACTGAGTACACGCTATAGGGCGGCGTTGTAGCGGTTGCAACACTGACCATGAAGGCAGAAATCAAGCTGGCGCTGGTGTTGTCGGGCGGCGGCATTCGCGCAATGCTTTTCCATCTCGGCGTTCTCAAATACCTAGCAGAGCGGAAGTCTTTGGAAGACATCGCCCGAATCTCCACGGTCTCATGCGGTAGTCTTCTCATAGGCTTGATGCTTAACGAGTCCGGAATGCGGTGGCCAACGTCATCTGAATTCCTCGCTTCCCTGCTTCCGGTCTTGCGTTCCAAGCTTTGCGCCCGCAGTCTGCAGTGGGGTGCGTTTCGTCAGCTTAGGCCCTGGCAACCGCAGTTTTTGCTCTCCCGCGCGAACTTGCTTGCTCTGGCGCTGCAGCGCGAATGGGGCGTGACCACTAGCCTCGACGAGTTGCCGGCCCACCCCGAATGGTCTATCAACGGGACCACTGCTGAGACCGGCCGTCGATTTCGATTCAAAAGAGATAGCGTTGGCGATTACAGCCTTGGTTACGCCACGCCTGGCGCGTATCCCCTTGCCAGCGCATTGGCGGTCTCGGCGGCTTTCCCTGGAGGGTTTGGACCCTTGGCGCTCGACACTTCGCAATTCGTGTGGATGAAGAGAGACTGGGATGCACCGCCGGAAAGCGTGACGAAGGTGGACATCGGATACCCAATGCTGCACCTATATGACGGTGGGGTTTACGACAATCTTGGTCTCGAGCCATTCTTTGACGCAGGCAAGTGCGCGCCCAAAAGCGATGGCCTCCGCATCGTACTCTCCGATGCGGGCGCACCGTTGCCGACCAGTTTCGGTCAACGTGCGCTGAATCCCTGGCGCCTCAAGCGAGTTGCAGACATCATGTCCGAGCAATCACGCGCCCTTCGGGTACGGTCCTTCATGCACTATCTTGGAAAGGACCGTGACCGTGGGCCTACATATACATTGGCCTACCCGCGGAGAATTCAGGGCTAGTCAACGGACAGCAACCGGCTGCATTCCCGACGACACTCCGGCGCGTCAAGCTGACCGAGTTCGACGGATTGGCAAATCATGGCTTCGCGGTTGCATCATCGGAACTGAGTAGTCAAACCTGGTTGCCGTCACCTACGGCTCCGCCGGTCGTCTAGCGGGATAAAGCGTGGACGCGCCGTTGAATCGTCTGGGGCGTTCCAGTATTGCCTTTCAGGATAGTTCACTACACTCACCTACTTAACCGCGGAGGGGGTCCGATGGAATCGCCTAAGGTTTTGCGTACAGAGATCGAGGCGCTGCGTTCCAGCGTTCAAGCGATCAAAGAAACATTACAGGAGCGGGTGCGGGACCCGAGGCAGCCGACATGGGGCGTAGGGAAAGACTGCGCAAAGGCCGTCGAAGCTCTTACAACCCTGCTCGGCGCGCAGCAGATACCCCCTTCCTACAAAGTGGCCGTCGTCGGGCGATTCAAGGCCGGCAAATCCTCTTTCGTCAACGAAATGCTTGGAGTCAAGCTTGCTGGCGAAGACACCAGTCCGGAGACGGCGGCAGTGACGACTTTCCGCCACGGCCCGACCGTGAGGGCGACCATTCGTTTCGTGCCTGCAGAGACTTGGAAAGGGCTTAAGGATTTGCACAAGGACGATCCCAGGCATCTCGACGCGCACCGTATCAAAAACTGGGAGAGCTTCAGAGGAAAGTCACGTAAGGCGGCCGATGGCTCCGCGGCCGAGACGTTTGATCTGGACGCTCTGGAGTCTGCATTCGTGAAATCGGGCGGCCACTCCCTTGAGGTGGAGATGGGCAAGCAGGCGGACAAGTCAGCCGAATTGGCATTCCGCAAGCGGCTCAAGGAGTTCACGTCCGGCACCCGACCCCAGCATTGCTTGGTGGAGAAGATCGAGATCACCGCACCGGCGACGATATTGGAAGAAGGCGTGCTCCTGATCGACACGCCGGGACTGGACGACACGGAGCGCTTTCGGGTCGCTCTTACAGAGCGGGCGGTGGAGGACGTCGATGCCGTGCTGTTTTTGACCAAATCAGGCGCGGCCTACGGGCAGTCGGAAAAGGACTTCATCCTTACCCTGTTGAGAAAGGGGACGGTTAAGCAGCTCATATTCGTGGTCACTCAGATCGACCAAACGTACGAACAGCACCGCCGCGACGCCGAGTCAAACGATGAGGAGCCAGAAACACTGATCCAGCGCACCGCTCGTGAGGAGGCCAGGTTGCGCCATGAGGTGCAGGCGACGCTCGCCGAGCTCGCGGCCGAGGATTCGCCCGCTTTGCGACGCTATCAGGAACAGCTTGGCGTAGTGGAGGTTGTATTCACTTCGGCCGCGCATCATAGGGATTGGAAGGCCGGCAAGGAGGTCAAGTCGAGCCTCTACGCGAGCGACCCCGGCGGTATCGAGGCGGTGAAGCGGCAACTCCTTCGCTTGCTCTCCACTGAATCTCGGCTCGCTATCGTCGCCAGAAACATCGCCACCGGAAGTAAGTCGACGCTCGACGAGCTCCTCGGCGTCATCGAAAACCGTCGGTTGGCCCTGCGACAAGTTAAGGATGGGGAGGTGGCTGAACAAAGGCTTGCCACGTTTCGCGACGAGTTTGCTGGATGCCGGGCGAAGTTTGAATCTGCAGCCGACGCCGAGCTTCGGACACTCCAGCAAAACCTTACGGATTCGAACAGGCGGAATGCGCCGCTCATCGAAACCATAGGACTGCTGGCTGAGCGCGAGCTTGCCGAGTTCGAAATGCATGACGTGGGACGCCACTGGCGCACACGCCGCTCCGGGTACTGGGGTTATATGCACGGGCTCCAAGCACGCGTCGCCAACCGCATTTTTCCGCGCGTGCAGAATCTGCTTTCCGACATGACCGCGCACTTTGCCGCGTTTATCGAGCGTTTCGAGAAGCATCTCCATGGCTTGGCCACTGCATCGCGTGACCTTTCTGAGCGGTTGGAACTTGGATCTTCGGTGCCGCTGGACTTCTCAGCGCCGCTCAAGTCTTCGTTGGAAAAGTCAATGGGTGCCGCGGGCGAACTCATTGCTGCGCAAGAACAAAAGATCGTCGCCTTGCTTGATGACTTCGTGGACGAAGACGTGTCGGAGCGGATCAGCGGCGCGCGCGAGAAGGTGGCGAACATTTGGGGATCTGGGACCACATACAGCCAATCCTCTCAAGTTCGTGTCTTCTATGGAGAGGTCAAGCAGCTCCTTCAAGAGGCGCTTACGACGCATCTCGCAAAGTCCATTGCCGAATTTGGAGAGTTCTTGGCGTTGGAAGCCGGAGGTGTGCCCCGCAACACCATCTCCGAAGTTCAAGCTGTCCTGGCGAACGCTGAACAAGATCTGAAGGCGGCCGCCGCAACCAAGATCGGCGAGGCGCGCGAGCTTTTCGAACAAGCCGCTGAGGAAGTTGAAAAACAGTCCCGTGGAGTCATTGAAAGGAGCGATGCTGTCCTCAATCGGATGACTGCGGCTTCCGATATGCCCGCTCCTGCTACCGCATCAGCTGCAGCTCGGTCGCTGAAGCCTACCAAGTTGACGGCTTCACAAGCTGCGGAACCTGCTACGGGCTATGGAAAGCCCTTCAAGCCGTCGCTTGTGCAAGGCGAGAACTGGGCTGAAACGGTGCAGGAGGCTGCGACGAGGATGCTCGAGCGATTCACACTTCCTGAAGACGGACAAGGATGGCCCTACGCCAAAATCTTCAAGGAAGATCTTCTCGAGGGATGCTCGAAGATAGTTTTATTCGATCCGCACCTTTCGCAGCACCATCAGGTGCGAAATCTCAAGGAGTTCGTCATCGCTGTAGCCGAGACTGCGAAGCCTAAGGAAATCCTGGTGATCACTTCTTCAAGTTGGAACGACCCCGCTTCGGCCTCCGGCAAGGAGTTCGACAGCATCTGCCAGGACCTGTTTCAGAACTTCGGTGTTGTGCTGACCGTGAATGTGGACCGCGCGCAGCATGATAGGGCGGTCGTATGCGACCACGGCATGCTCTTCAAGTTGGGGCGCGGCCTCGACATATATAAGCCAGCGACTGGCCTAGCATCTCACCGGCCGGCAAGCCGGAAAGTTCGCCGATGTGAGATCGACGTCTTCTGTATCCCCACCTAGTCTCCCCGTATTCCGCAGCACAATTCGCCTGCTACCTCAAGTCTGTCAGTTGAGCCGCCCTATGTCCGCAGACTACAAACGTATTCTGATTCTTTGCAAGACATACCCTTCCCCCAGCAGCAAGCACGTCGAGACATCGTGTGTCGCTGGGATGGATGATTCGGGTCGGCTAATTCGCCTATTCCCAGTCCCGTTCCGGTTAATCACAGACGATCAGCAATTCAAGAAATGGCAGTGGATAAGGGCGCGCGTCCGGAAAGCCGGTGACGACCATAGGGCTGAGAGCTTTCGCATCTCCGTTGATACCATCGAGACACAAGGTGCCCCCCTGCCCACGAAGAACGCGTGGGAGGAGCGAAGGCAAGCCATCAAGCCGATCGAAGTCTTTGAGGACTTCAACGCGTTGGAGACGGCGCGTCAAACCCGAGGGGTTACGCTGGCGTTCCTGCGGCCGCACCGACTGGAGAGGCTTGAGATATCGAAGGCAAGGTCCGCCGATTGGACGCCTGACGAGATTGCGAAGCTCATGCAGGCGCAAAACCAGGGATCGCTGTTTGACCAAGATTCCGAACAGCGATCTCTCAAGTTACTCAAGAAATTGCCGTTCGACTTCCACTACCGGTACGAGTGTCGCACGGATGGCGTGGCGAGATCGTATGAACACAAGTTGGTTGACTGGGAGGCGGGAGCGCTGTACTGGAACATATGTCGTCGCGACGACTGGCAAGACGCGTTTCGACAGCGCTATTTTTCAGAGTTCTCAGAAAAGGATCTGATCTTTTTGATGGGGACCATCCACCGATTTCCCGACCAGTGGCTGATCGTGAGTGTGCTCTATCCCCCTAGGCTACCGCCTGGAGCGGTAGATCAGCAATCGCTGTTCTAGGTGTCAGATGCAGGATGCTTGGGGAGCCGAGCCTATGTGCGGCCCTAGCTACATAGCTCCGATGGCATTGTGCGTAGTCAGCCTCGAAACAGACAAGGCATGCTGTCGTCGCCCGTGACAACTTGCTCAGCTCGCGAACGGTAGCCTCCTGCGCCTGAAGGTAGGACAGGAAATCTCGCGAGTATCGTTGCCAGTCCGCGTCAACGCGATAGCGGTTTCTAATTTCTTTTGGGCACCCAAGAGCCGGTACATGGAAGTAGCCGATCTTCCCGACGGCGAGGTGTTCTCGAAATGCGGTTTTCGAAAACCCCTTCTTGCGAGACAAGGGTAGTTCGCGCACGTCAACAATGGCCTTCACGCCCACTTGCTCCAGGCGATCTATGAACTCTTTTATGTCAAGGCCTTCGTAGCCGAAGGTGTACAGGTGATTTGCGGCCATCGCGGGTAATTGGTCAGGGACCCGGTAGTGTACGAGTGCCGATCTAGCGCCATCCAGGACACGACTTCGCCCTTTTTGCTGGGCGCTCTTGAGCGTCCCGGCGTACGCCGTCGGGCTCGCGGGCTGTGCCCGGCGCCTTCGTCGCGGCCATTCGGCTTTGATCCCTGACGCCTCCGCCGGCTTCGCCGACTGCGCGCTGCGCTTGCCGCAGCCATTGGAGGGCAGGGGGCGGTCTCGCTGTTCCCTTCACCGTACCACGCCGCTCTCGTTGTCAAGGTCTGCGCGCCCGGCGCTTTGCTTGTGCGCTTGCGTCCTGGCGGCCGTCTTCGAACCCTGACAACTGTGCTGCGCCGTGTTGGTGCCGGTCTCGGGCAATTCCGCCCGAGCAACCGGAGATCAACATGAACGACAAATCACACGTTTCGCTGGAGCAACACGTCTGCCTGGTATGCGGCGGCACCTTCGACACCGGCAGCATCCTGCTCGACGGGCGCCTGCGTGCAACCATGGAGCACCATACGACGACGGGCTGGGGCTTGTGTCCTGAGCACCAGCGGCTGTTCTCGGAGGGCTTCGTCGCCCTGGTCGAGTGCGACCCGCAGCGCAGCGGCGTGTCTTCGGGCGATGGCCGCATGAAGCCCGAGCAGGCCTACCGGACGGGGCGACTCGCCCATCTCAAACGCGATGCGTTCGCCCAGGTGTTCAACGTGTCGATCGCGGTCGACCAGCCGTGCGTGTTCGTCGAACCTGGCGTGATCGAGCGTTTGCAGTCGATGGTGGCGCCAGCAGAATGATGGTCGCTGAAACCATCGGTGCGCCACCCCGGCGTTGCGGGCGTGGCGCACCGCGTCTATTTGCTGTGCCCAATGGCGATGCCTTCGCGCCTGCGGCGCTACGCACGGCGCTTGTCTCCAGGGGATCGGCCGACGGCCCATCCCCGCCGCGCTTCGCTTGGCGCCCTAGAAGTCTGCCGAACCAGCTACGCCGCATCGGCCATTGAGACTAGGCAGGGCGCGCGCAAAGCTACGTGAATGATCACGTCAACTCGCTCGCGCTGGCGCGCTGGTCTACGGCGCCTCTGATCGGCCCGAGAACGTGCGAGCGCACAGACACAATTGTCGATGCGCTCTTTAGGCCAGCTACGGTCTTGCCACCGAACACCGCATAGCGAAACTACGCAGCAAGTTGTTCCAACCGGGCAACCGCTTCTCTCTTGCCCAACTGTCGAATAGCGGCAATGGCCGGCAGGTATTTCGCCCTCGGACGCACTTCGCCGCCTTCCCACTTGTAGACGCTGAGCCCCGACACTCCAAGGAGCTTGCCGTAGTCCGCGGCAGAGAGCCCCAGGCGCTGTCTATGCGTTGCAAAACCCTTTGGA
>Ga0105245_10005490_pt1 | contig 11137 bp, 9 predicted proteins | sample KBSM54metaG_FD_81523 | JGI IMG/M metagenome (GOLD analysis project Ga0105245, IMG submission 81523) | Miscanthus rhizosphere microbial communities from Kellogg Biological Station, Michigan, USA - KBS M5-4 metaG | ecosystem: Host-associated > Plants > Roots > Rhizosphere > Soil | place: Michigan...
GTGGATGATTGGCCTCCTTGACCGTCGCCGTGGTGGAGATGGTGGTGCTGCTCGTCGGCGGGGTCTGAGTCGAGGTGGACCGTGTCGTACTCACCGACGCGCTGGTGCTGGCGCTGCTCTCGCTGCCCCCGCCCCCGCAGCCGGCGAACGCGGCCGTAAGGAGGGCCGTCGCGAGCGCTGCGACAAGCGCCGCAATCGTTCGCGGGCCATTTGGGCGGCGATCTCCAGGTCCGTCAGGCACATCGTTAATCAACCACTTCCTCCTCCCCACTGCGTTGGAAGTCGATCTCCCGGATCACCTTCGCGGGGATTCCGGCCGCGACCACGCGTGGCGGGAGGTCCTCGATGACCACCGAGTTGGCGCCGATGACGCAGCGCTCGCCGATCTCGACACCGCTCGTCACGACGCAGTTGACGCCGAACCAGCAGTTGGAGCCGATGAGCACCGGGCCCTTGGAGGTGAACCCCTGCCACGTGATGGGCTTGTCCGGGTCATCGAAGCGGTGCGCAGCGTCGCCCACGAAGCACCCATTCGCGAACATGACGTGGTCGCCGATCTCGATCCGGTCGTAGGCGGCGAGCATCACGTTGCGGTTGAGAAAGCAGCCCGCGCCGATCTCGATCCGAGCCTCGGGGGAGAGCGTGAGCCAACAGCCCGGCTCCAGCAGCGTCCCCTCGCCGATCTTCAGGCGACCGTCGTCCAGTGCCTCCAGCACTTCGCCCTCCACCGGGTAGCGGATGAACGCGCCGGACCGCGCCATGTGGCGATTGATCCGCCACCGGCGCCGGAGACTCCGGTTGCGCTCGTACCAGCGCTGCTTGACCCACCACGTCCGCCAGCCGCGCTGGTCCGCCATCGGAGCACTCAACCCCGGGCGAGCTCGAGGCGCTTGGCGCTCTCGCCGCGGCCGATGAGCACCTCGCTCACGAGCTTCGGCGGGAACAGGCCGTGCCCGACGACCCCCGGGATGGATGCGAGCCAGGCACTCAGCTCGGCAGGATCACCGACCGGCCCCCGGTAGTCGGCGATCAGGCCGCCGTCAGGGCTCTCGAGCACGTCCCGCAGCTCCACTTCGCCGACCTCCCGCATCGTCGCAGCGAGCCCGAACTTGGCGAGTTCGAGGGGAACCGGAGCCGAGAGCTGATCCACCGGCTTGCTCGAGTCGCCGATGACGATGAACCGGTCGGCGGCCGCCGCGACGATCTTCTCGCGAAAGTGCGCGCCGCCGCCGCCCTTGATCAGCCAGCCGTCCGGCGTGACCTGGTCAGTCCCGTCGATCGCGATGTCGAGGCGATCCACGCTCGCGGACGACCCGACGTCGATGCCGAGCTCCCGAGCGTTCCGCTCGGTCTCCGGCGAGGTGGCGACGCAGTGGATCGAGAGCTGGCGCGCGGCGAGCGCCGGGAGCAGGAAGGCGACCGTGGAGCCGGTTCCGAGCCCCACCTTCGTCCCATCCTCCACGAGCTCGGCGGCGGCCTCGGCGGCCACCCGCTTCTCGGTGTCGATAGGCGACTCGTCCGGCACGAATGTGGAATCTAAGCGATGTCCCCGTCGTGTCCGGAGTCGTTTAGCTGGCTGAGCACAGGTTGGACTAGGATCGGACACCGATGGCCACCGTCGCCCAACCGGTCGCAACGGACATCGACACGCTCTGCATCAACACGATCCGGACGCTGTCGATCGACGCCATCCAGAAGGCCAACTCGGGCCATCCCGGCACGCCGATGGCGATGGCTCCCGTCGCGTACACGCTGTGGCAGCGCTTTCTGCGGTTCGACCCCACCGATCCGATCTGGCCGAACCGCGACCGCTTCGTCCTCTCGGCCGGGCACGCCTCGATGCTCCTGTACTCGCTGCTGCACCTGGCGAGGGTGGAGGCCGTCGATCCTGAGTACGAGGTCCTGGGCGAGCCCGCCGTGAGCATGGACGACATCAAATCGTTCCGCCAGCTGGACTCCCACTGCCCCGGCCACCCGGAGTACCACCTCACGTCGGGAGTCGAGACCACGACGGGGCCGCTCGGGCAGGGCATCGCCACCTCGGTGGGAATGGCGGTCGCCGGCAAGTGGCTGCAGGCGCGCTATGGCAGCCAGGTCTACGGCTTCGACACCTACGCGATCGCCGGCGACGGCTGCCTCATGGAGGGGGTCTCCAACGAGGCCGCCTCGTTCGCCGGGCACCAGCGCCTGGACAACCTCTGCTGGATCTACGACAACAACCACATCACGATCGACGGGCACACCGAGCTCGCGTACGAGGACGACGTCGCCGCCCGCTTCATGGGCTACCGCTGGAACGTCACCCGGGTCGGCGACGCCAACGACCTCGAGCTCCTCACCCGCGCCTTCCAGGAGTTCAAGGAGGAAAGGGACCGGCCCACGCTGATCATCGTCGACAGCCACATCGGCTACGGCTCCCCGCACAAGCAGGACACGGCCGAGGCACACGGCGAGCCGCTGGGCGAGGAGGAGGTCCGTGAGACCAAGCGGGCGTACGGCTGGCCGGAGGACGCTCAGTTCCTGGTCCCGGACGGCGTCTACGAGCACTTCGCGCGCGGCGTCGGCGAGCGGGGGCGGCGGCTGCGCACCGAGTGGGACCAGCGGCTCGCCGACGGCGACCCCCAGGTCGCCACCGAGATCGACCAGATGCAGCGCCGCGCCCTGCCCGAGGGGTGGGATGCCGACATCCCGAGCTTCGAGCCCGACGAGAAGGGCTTGGCGACCCGCAAGGCGTCGCACCAAGCGTTGAACGCGATCGCCGCGAGGGTCCCGTGGCTCATGAGCGGTTCCGCGGACCTCACCGGCTCGGCCGGTAGCGGCCTCGACTTCGACGGCGAGGGCTCGGCGGCTTTCCAGCCCGAAGATCGCAGGGGACGAGATCTGCACTACGGCATCCGGGAGCACGGATCAGCCGCGATATCCAACGGCCTCGCGCTCAGCAAGCTCCGGCCCGTGTGGTCGACCTACCTGACCTTCTCGGACTACGCGCGGCCCGCAATCCGCCTCTCGTCCCTGATGGAGCTCCCGGTGATCCACTGGTTCAGCCACGACTCGATCGGGCTGGGCGAGGACGGCCCCACCCACCAGCCGGTGGAGCAGCTCGCCTCGCTGCGCGCCGTGCCGGGGCTGAACGTGATCAGGCCCTGCGATGCGAACGAGGTCTCCGAGGCCTGGCGCGTGATGATGCAGCAGCGCCACCAGCCCACGGCGCTGATCCTGACCCGGCAGGACGTCCCGATCCTCGACCGCTCCGTGTACGCATCGGCGGAGGGCCTTGCGCGCGGCGGCTACGTGCTGGCCGATGCCGACGGCGAGCCTGAGGTGATCCTCATCGCGACGGGTAGCGAGGTGGCGCTCGCCATCGGCGCCTACGAGGAGTTACGCTCGGACGGAGTGCAGGCCCGAGTCGTCAGCCTTCCCTCCTGGTACCTGTTCGACCTCCAGGAGGACGATTACCGCGAGAGCGTGCTGCCCCTGGCGGTACAGGCCCGCGTCGCGGTGGAGCAGGGCTCGACCCTGGGTTGGGATCGCTACGTCGGCCCGCAGGGACAGATCGTCGGTATGCACACGTTCGGCGCGTCCGCACCTCTGAAGGAGGTCCAGCGGAAGTTCGGCTTCACCCCCGAGCGCGTCGCTGAGGCAGCGAAGGAGCTCCTGAAATGAAGCCAACACAAGCACTCCACGACCTTGGTCAGAGCCTCTGGCTCGACAACATCACCCGCAGCATGCTGAGCGACGGCACGCTCGCCCGCTACATCGACGAGCTCTCGGTCACGGGCCTGACGTCCAACCCCACGATCTTCGACAAGGCGATCACGGGTGGCGACGCCTACGACGAGCAGATCACGGAGCTCACCGAGCAGGGCGTCGACCCGGAGGACATCTTCTTCGCCCTGGCGCTGCAGGACCTGCAGGGCGCCGCCGATCTGTTCCGCGGCGTCCACGAGGAGAGCGACGGCGAGGACGGCTTCGTGTCCATGGAGGTCTCGCCACTGCTCGCCGACGACGCTCCAATGACGATCGAGCAGGCCCAGAAGCTCCACGACCAGGGAGCGCGGGACAACCTGTTCATCAAGATCCCGGGTACGGAAGCAGGATGCGAGGCGATCGAGGCGTCTATCTACGCCGGCATCGCCATCAACGTCACGCTGCTCTTCTCGACCGACCAGTATCTCGCCGCCGCCGAGGCCTACATGCGAGGCATCGAGCGCCGCATCGCCGACGGTCTGGACCCAGGGGTGCGCTCGGTGGCATCGCTGTTCATGAGCCGCTGGGACGTCGCGGTGGCCGATGAGGTCCCGGACGAGCTGCGCAACCGTCTGGGCGTCGCGATCGGCAAGCACGCGTATCGCGCCTACCGCGAGTTGCTCGAGTCCGACCGCTTCCAGAAGCTCGCCGGCGACGGGGCGTTCCGTCAACGCCTCCTGTTCGCCAGCACCGGCACCAAGGACCCGAACGCGTCCGACGTCCTCTACATCGAGGCGCTGGCGGCGCCGGACACGATCGACACGATGCCCGACAAGACCCTCCTGGCCTTCGCGGACCATGGACAGGTCGGCGATCCGATCTCGCCCGACGGCGGGGACGCCGACGAGGTGCTGGCCCAGTTCCAGGCCGCGGGCATAGACACGGACGAGCTCGCCGCCCGCCTTCAGCGGGAGGGCAAGGAGTCCTTCAACAAGAGCTGGAACGACCTCTTGGAATCGATCGAGTCGGAGTCCCGCAGACTCGCAACCACAGGGTGAGCAGGGCCTAGACAGTCCGGGCTGCACCGGAAAGGAGCCACGCGATGCAACTCGGAATGATCGGACTGGGCCGCATGGGCGCGAACATGGTCCGGCGGTTGATGAAGGCGGGCCACGACTGCGTGGTCTACGACGTTTCCCCGGACTCCGTCAAGTCACTCGCCGGCGAGGGGGCGACCGGCTCGGAGTCGATGGCGGACTTCGTCGGCAAGCTCGAGAAGCCCCGATCCATCTGGCTAATGGTTCCGGCTGCCGTGGTCGACGGAACGCTCGACGAGTTGGTCCCGCTGCTGGACGAGGACGACGCCGTGATCGACGGCGGCAACTCGTATTACCGCGACGACATCAGGCGAGCGAAGCGGCTCGCCGAGGACGGGATCCACTATGTCGACGTCGGCACGAGTGGCGGCGTCTGGGGGCTCGATCGCGGCTACTGCCTGATGATCGGCGGACCCGACGAGGCGGTCGGGAGACTCGACCCGATCTTCGCCACACTCGCCCCGGGTGTCGAGTCCGCTGGGCGGACGCCCGGGCGGTCGGGCGATCCCTCAGCGTCCGAGCAGGGATATCTCCACTGCGGCCCCAATGGCGCGGGTCACTTCGTGAAGATGGTCCACAACGGGATCGAATACGGGATCATGGCCGCCTACGCCGAGGGCCTGAACATCCTCAAGAACGGGAACATCGGCAAGGCCAAGCAGGAGGTCGACGCCGAGACCACGCCCCTCGAGCACCCCGAGTACTACCAGTACGACATCGACCTCCCGGACGTGGCCGAGGTCTGGCGCCGCGGCAGCGTGATCGGCTCCTGGCTGCTCGACCTGACCGCCCAGGCCCTTCAGGAATCGCCTGACCTGTCCGAGTACACCGGTCGCGTTTCCGACTCGGGCGAGGGCCGCTGGACATCGATCGCCGCGATCGAGGAGGGCGTCCCGGCTCCAGTTCTCACAATGGCTCTCTACTCCAGGTTCGCCTCACGCGGCCTGGACGACTACGCCGACAAGGTGCTGTCGGCGATGCGCAAGGGGTTCGGGGGCCACGCTGAGAAGCCGGCCTCGTGACCGAGGCGCCCACTGTCACACCCCTCAGGGAACAGCCCTCCTGGAAGGCGCTCGAGGCACACTTCGGGGAGATCCGTGACACTCGGCTGAGCGACCTGTTCGCCGCCGACCCCGACCGCGGCGAGCGCATGGCGGCCGGGGGCGCGGGGCTCTACCTCGACTACTCGAAGAACCGGATCAACGACGAGACGATCGGCCTGCTCACCGCGCTGACGGACGAGTGCGGCATGCCCGCACGCCGCGAAGCGATGTTCCGCGGCGATCGGATCAACGTTTCGGAGAACCGCTCCGTGCTCCACGTGGCGCTGCGAATGCCGCGCGACCGTTCGCTGGTGGTGGACGGCGTCGACGTCGTCAAGGAGGTCCACGGGGTGCTCGATCGCATGGCCGCCTTCTGCGAGAAGGTGCGAAGCGGCGAGTGGAAGGGGCAGACCGGCAAGCCGATTCGCAACGTCATCAACATCGGCATCGGGGGCTCCGACCTCGGGCCGGTGATGGCCTACGAGGCGCTCCGCCACTACTCGAAGCGCGACATGACCTTCCGCTTCGTCTCGAACGTCGATGGGACCGATTTCGTCGAGTGCACGCGCGACCTGGACCCCGACGAGACGCTCTTCATCATCTCGTCGAAGACGTTCACGACGCTCGAGACGATGACCAACGCCCACACCGCCCGGCAGTGGTCCCTCGACGCGCTCGGCGACGAGAGCGCAGTCGCCAAGCACTTCGTCGCAGTGTCGACGAACGCGGAGGGGGTCTCGGAGTTCGGGATCGATACCGACAACATGTTCGGCTTCTGGGAGTGGGTCGGCGGTAGGTACTCGATGGACTCCGCCATCGGTCTCTCAACCATGCTCGCCATCGGCCCAGACCGCTTCGGCGAGATGCTCGCGGGCTTCCACGCGATGGACGAGCATTTCCTCGAGACGCCCACCGAGAGCAACCTGCCGGCGCTGATGGGGATGCTCGCCGTCTGGTACGGGGACTTCTTCGGCGCGCAGACGGTCGCTGTCCTCCCCTACAACCAGTACCTCCATCGCTTCCCGGCCTACCTGCAGCAGCTGACGATGGAGTCCAACGGCAAGCACGTCACGCTGGACGGCCGCCGCGTCGATTACCAGACCGGCGCCGTCTACTGGGGCGAGCCGGGCACCAACGGGCAGCACTCCTTCTACCAGCTGATCCATCAGGGGACGGAGCTCATCCCGTCCGACTTCATCGGCTTCGAGCGATCGCTCAATCCGATCGGCGAACATCACGACCTGCTGATGGCGAATGTGTTTGCGCAGACCGAGGCGCTTGCTTTCGGCAAGACCGCCGACCAGGTTCGCGAGGAGGGAACGCCCGAGGAGCTGGTCCCCCACCGCGTCTTCGAGGGCAACCGGCCGTCGAACACCATCCTGGCCGCTGAGCTGACGCCCGAGATGCTCGGAACCCTCGTCGCGCTTTACGAGCACAGCGTCTTCACACAGGGCGCCATCTGGGGGATCGACTCCTTCGATCAGTGGGGCGTCGAGCTCGGCAAGGTGCTGGCCAAGCGGATCGTCCCCGAGCTTGAGGCCGCCGATGAGCCGGACCTCGGCCACGACAGCTCGACCAACACCCTGATCCGGCGCTACCGGGCCGGGCGCCGGCCCACCAGCGCAGCCTCGTGACCACCGAGCCGACCGGACTTGACGCGACGCCCGCGGGAGACTCCGAGTCCGAGGCCGGCGCCGCCCGCGGCGACTTCCCACCGATCGCGGACTACGCATTTCTCTCCGACTGCGAGACCTGCGCCCTGATCGCATCTGAAGGCAGGGTCGAGTGGCTCTGCCTGCCGCGCCCGGACTCGCCGAGCGTGTTCGGCGCGATGCTCGACCGGTCCGCCGGCGTCTTCGGCTTCCTGCCGGAGGGCATCGAGGTGCCAAGCCACCGGCGGTACCTCCCCGGCAGCCTCGTCCTGGAGACGACGTGGCAGACGCCGACGGGCTGGCTCCAGGTCTATGACTGCCTCGTCATGCACCGCTGGCACGGCGGCGACAGGCGCAAGCACTACAAGCGCGCCCCGGGCGACTTCGTGGCAGCCGGGACCCTGCTCCGCGTCGCCACCTGTGTCGACGGTGCCGCCGAGGTGATCCTCAACTGCCTGCCGGTCTTCAACTACGGGCGCGAGGCGGGGGCCTGGAGCTACAACGGCGAGGGGTACGAAAGCGCCGCGGTGTCGGTGCCGGGCGGGGATCTGGAGCTTCGACTGACCAGCAGCATGCCGCTCGGCCTCACCGGACCCCGCGTAACCGCGCGGGCGGCCCTCCAGGAGGGAGAGATGGCCTTCGCGGCGCTCTCCTGGGGAGATGAGATCCCTGGCTCTCCGGAGGAGGCCGCCGATCAGATATGGCACACGACGCAGGTCTGGCGGCACTGGCTGAAGGGCGGCCACTTCCCCGACCATCCCTGGCGGAGTTACCTCGAGCGCAGTGCGCTGACGCTCAAGGGCCTGAGCTACGCGCCCACGGGGGCGATCATGGCCGCCGCCACCACGTCGCTGCCGGAGACGCCCGGCGGCGAGCGCAACTGGGACTACCGCTTCACCTGGATCCGCGATTCCGCCTTCATGCTCTGGGGCCTCTTCACGCTGAACTTCGAGTGGGAGGCATTCGAGTTCTTCGCCTTCGTCATGCAGACGGTAGGCACCAACCCCCTCCAGATCATGTACGGGATCGGCGGCGAGCACGAGCTCACCGAGAAGACGCTCGACCACCTCTCCGGCTACGAGGGCGCCCGCCCGGTGAGGACCGGCAACGGTGCCTGGGACCAGAAGCAGCACGACGTGTGGGGCATGCTGCTCGACTCGATCTCGATCCACGCCCGCCACGGGCTGACGCAGCAGATGCCGACAACGACATGGGAACTGCTCTCCGACCTCGTCGAGGACGCCGTCGCCCACTGGCAGGAGCCCGATCGCGGCATCTGGGAGGTGCGAGGCGAGCCCAAGGACTTCACGGCGTCCAAGGTCCTGTGCTGGGTCGCCCTGGATCGAGGCACACGGCTCGCGAAGGCCCGCGGCGACACGGAGCGAGCGGAGCGCTGGAGCAAGGTGGCCGACGAGATCAAGGCCGAGGTCTGCGACAGGGGTGTCGACAAGCGAGGCGTGTTCGTCCAGCACTACGAGACCGATGCCCTCGACGCGTCGCTTCTGCTCCTCCCGCTCATGGGGTTCCTGCCGCCGGACGACGAGCGCATCCGTAAGACCGTGCTCGCGATCGCGGATGAGCTGACGAAGGACGGCCTGGTACTGCGCTACCGCGTCGAGCACACCGACGATGGGCTCGAGGGCGAGGAGGGCACGTTCACGATCTGCTCGTTCTGGCTCGTCACGGCCCTCGCCCAGATCGGGGAGACGGACCGCGCGCGGGCGCTGTGCGAGAAGCTGTTGTCCTTCGCGAGCCCGCTGCTGCTCTACGCCGAGGAGATCGATGCGGAGAGCGGCCGCCACCTTGGCAACTTCCCGCAGGCGTTCACCCACCTCTCGCTGATCAATGCCGTGATGAGCGTGATCGAGTCCGAGGGGCGGCTAAAGTGAGCGCGTGAGCCCCAGAAAGCCCGTGATGCGTGGAGGCATCGACCTCGGCGGCACCAAGATCCAGGCGGTCGTCGTGGACAGCAAGTGGAACGTGGTCGGCCAGTCGCGCCACCCGACTCCCACCAAGGGGAAGCCCGCGGGCGTCGCGAACGAGATGGCGAACGCGCTCCGCGAGGCGGCGGCGGAGGCGGGCATCGAGCCCGGCGACCTCACGAGTGCGGGAGTGGGATCCCCCGGGGACGTCGACGAGTCGACCGGCTCCGTGTCCCAGGCGCGAAACCTGCCCGGGTGGGAGGGCACCTTCGAGACCGGCCCGTGGCTCGCCGACGCCCTCGGCACTCAGGTCTTCGTCGGGAACGACGTGGGCGTCGCCACAGAGGCCGAGGCCAAGCTGGGCGCCGGCCGGGACTACAACTCCCTGATCGGCGTCTTCTGGGGCACGGGTGTGGGTGGCGGCATCATCCTCAATGGCAAGCCGTGGCTCGGGCGTGGCGCGGCCGGGGAGATCGGCCACATGGTCGTCAAGATGGACGGCGCTCGCTGCACGTGCGGCCGCCGGGGTTGCATGGAGGCCTACGCCGGCCGGGCCGCGATGGAGATCGAGGCACGAAAGCGGCAAAAGAAGGGCGCCAAGACCGACCTCTTCAAGATCATGGAGAAGCGGGACCGCGACCGGCTGACAAGCGGCATCTGGGCACGCGCCCTGAAGGCCGAGGACCCGCTTGCGAAGGAGCTCATCGACCGCGCCGTCGAGGCCCTGGGTGCCGGGGTCGCATCGGCCGTGAACCTGCTCGACGTCGAGGCGGTGATCATCGGCGGGGGCCTCGGAGTGCGCTTCGGTGAGCCGTACGTGAAGCGGATCCGCAAGGCGATGATGCCCCACCTCTTCAGCGACAAGAACCCGCCGGCGATCGAGGTGGCCGCACTGGGCGACTTCGGCGGCGGCATCGGGGCGGCCCTGCTGGCGTCCAACCGCGAGAAGAAGCCGAGCCGAAGGACCCGGGCCAAGGCAGATGCGGCGAGCGGCGACGGCGCCGCGGCGGGCGCCGAAACCCCGGCTTAGTCGCCGGCGACGCCCCGCCGCAAACGTCTCGGGCTAGACCTTGATGGTCTTGCTGAAGCCCTTCTTACAGCTGTCGGTCCCTGTCGCCAGGGCGTAGAACTTGCCCTTCGCCTGTCCGGAGTTACCGGTGTCCCAGCTGCCGTTGTCCTCGGTGGTGTCCTTGAACATCTTCTTGTCGGTGCTCGGATCCTGCGAGCTGCCCTTCTGCTTGTAGACCTTGACGGTGCGGTTCTTCACGCACTTGGACTTCGAGCTCTTGACCTTGCCCTGGAACCCGTCGCCGTTGAACTTGATCGTGACCGTGGTTGCGGCCTTGCCGCGAGCCCCGGCGGTGCCAACCATCGCCACCGCCCCGCACAGCAGTGCAACGACGAGGGCAATCGAGAGCTTCCTCATGTTCGCTCTCCTCCTTTGCGCTTGGCAGGCCGACGGCCTGCACTGGTCAATGCGACCATACATCCGAGTCGGCCATTTACTGGTGGCGAAGACCGGCTTCACAGTTTGCATCGATGGCCGCGCTGATAGTGAGGCCTACCTGATCTCGCAGACTCATTTCGACGGCAGGGCCCACTAGCTTCGAAGTGGTCGCGTTGCCGTGACCGCTTCCCCCACGTGCCCGTTTTTCGTCCCTACCCGGCGTCCGCCGGCGCCGCATCCCGGTCGACGATCACCTCGGTGTGGTCGCCGGTCAGCAGGCTCGAGGGAA
>Ga0105245_10005492_pt1 | contig 11137 bp, 8 predicted proteins | sample KBSM54metaG_FD_81523 | JGI IMG/M metagenome (GOLD analysis project Ga0105245, IMG submission 81523) | Miscanthus rhizosphere microbial communities from Kellogg Biological Station, Michigan, USA - KBS M5-4 metaG | ecosystem: Host-associated > Plants > Roots > Rhizosphere > Soil | place: Michigan...
GAACTTTTTGAGTGTTCCTGGCTTTACCGTGCTTGGAGACGTCGGGGACCCGGCAACTAAGGCAGGATTGAAGTCTTTCTTTGACGGACTGCCGGCAGCGGATAGTGTGGAGCTCGCCCGTGTCGAGCCGCCTCCGATACCCGAGCCCGCCGTAACACGTTTCCCCACCGAGCCGCGCAGCCATAGCATCGTGCGCGACACGCCGATGGAGGCATGGTCGGAGATCATCTTTCGTCTATACCGCTTCGGTCATCGCAACATGGTCGCGAAGAAGAGCGGGCCCGAGGGCCGCGTCGAACTGCAGAACATCAAGGCTATCGTGGAGAATCCTCAGGAAGAGCCGGATGAAATTCTCCAGCAATACGGGTTTAGTCTCGAGAAGTTTCAGGGCTATCAGCGGCGCATTCTCGATCCGGAGAAGCCGCCGGATCTTGGCTATACCTACGGCAATCGCTTGCGCGGATATTTCCGGCGCCCGGATGGGACGCTGGTCGATTCCCTGGAAATCGCGGCGCAGAGGCTCAAAGAGAAACCCGAATCGCGACACGCCTACATCGCGCTATGGGACAACACGCGCGATTTGCCCGAGGGCACCGATACTCCCTGCTTCGTTTCCGCGTTCTTCCGAAAGTTCGACGGAAAACTGACGCTGACCGCTACCTTTCGTTCGCATAACGCGATGGAGGCGTGGCCCGAGAATGTGTACGGGTTAATCGCAATCCAGAGATTCGTCGCCGAGAAGGCCGGCATGGAACCCGGTCCGCTTACCGTGTTCAGCCACTCCATCAGCATCGACGTTTCCTCGCTCGAGAAAGCCCGTAAGATCGCGACCAGCAAGGAATCCGATGAAGTGCACGACCCGGCAACCGGCAAGCTGGGACCGCGCATGGATCCGAACGGCGCGTTCACGACTACGTTCGATGCGGCTACCTGGGAGCTGGTGGTCGAACATTCTTATAACGGAATGAAGCTCAATGAATACCGTGGTAAGACGGCGGAAGAAATCGAGCGCCAGTTGGGCCGCGATGTGGCGCTGTCTGAGATCTCCCACGCGCTGTACCTGGGCCGGGAAATCGCCCGCAAAGAGTTTGAAATGAAGGCAGCCAGGGCGAGGTCGAAATCGGAATGATCGTATTCTTCGATATCGGTTCCACGCTGATCGACGGACCGCCGTTTGGGCCAGCCCGAAGGCTCTCGGAAATGCTCGATGCCGGTCCGGAAACAGTGAAAGAATTAGAGCGGATCTTGTTCCGTTCACCCGCGAGCGATCCCGAGCAACTTGCCAACACGATCGTCAACCGCCTGTGCGTCGATCACAATAAAGCACTGGAAGCCTGCACGTCTCTCTGGAACGCCCAGCTCGAAGAAGCTTACGTGCTGCCGGGCGCGCGAGAGTTGATCGAGAAACTCAAATCCGCGGGAATCCGCAGAGCATATCTCTCGAACATTTGGCCCCCGTTTTACGAACACTTCCAGCAGGAATTCGCGGAAGAGGCCGAGAATCAGCCGCAGTTTCTTTCCTTCCAGACCGGGCTGCTGAAACCCGATCCGGCGTTCTTCCAACTGGCCCTTCGAGCCGTGGAAGCCCGCGCCGAAGACGCCGTCATGGTGGGTGATACTTACAAGAACGATATCCGGCCCGCGATCGAGCTGGGGATGCGCACTGTGTGGGTCTTGCACCGTCCCGAAAAAGAAAAGGCAGATTTGATTGACGTGATGAATGGCGACGCTCCGCCACCGGATCTCACGCTCGCCTCCATCGCGGACTTCGAACCATCAAAATTACTCAGTCATGCAAATTACTAAGTACGACCTTCTGCCCGAAGCCGACCTGTTGAGCCGGTTGAAACGAACTCGCTTGCGGGGGTTCGACCGCGCCGAGGTCTACCGCGACGCGACGCTCGAAATCGTCGAAACCGATCCGGAAGCGCTCACGCCGGCACAGCGTTACGTGCTGCAAGAAGGCGTCCAGGCGATCCTCGATGTGGCGGACGCGTTCAAGCCCCTAGGGATCGATATATTCGGTTTAAGAGGCGCATTGCTGTTCTGGCCCGAAGGAAGCGATCCTGATATTGACGCGCCCATCCCATTTCTTCCGCCGGTGATCGAAGAATCCGTCGAGCGCGATGGCCGTAAGGTCCTGCTAATCAATGACGGCATTCATCGCGTGTACGCAGCCCGTAAACGGGGCCGGAAGATCAACGTGGTGTTGGCGCGCAACGTCCCGCCGGAGTATCCGTATTATGCGTATGCGCTGCCGCAAGGATGGGCTCAGGTGGACGAACTACAGGAACTGCAGGAAGGTTACCAGAAGAAGGAATATCGCAATCCGGAAAATTACAAGGCGCTGTTCCGCGACTTCAATGAAATCTTTGAAGGCGTACAGAAACAGCGCCCGCGAAGCAATCCCGCCCACTTAAAGGCGTGAAGTAGAGCTTATTGCTGCTTGCCGCCGTCTTCGGCCGATCCGCTGAAGACCCTCTTGCCGCCAGGCAGTGTGACGTTTCGCGCGTTCCCTACATAGGCGCCCTCGGCGTTCACGGGATCCTTGGCGCGGATGCCTTCAACGGTGACCATATCGCCCTCTTTCAGAGCATCCTTGGTCCATCCGTTCCGGCGCAGCGAGTTCGGAGGTCCGCCTTCGAACTGCCACTTGGTGATCTTGCCGCTTTCATCCTTCACGCTCAAGTAGACCCAGATGTGAGGATTCATCCAGTCCAGCTTGGTGACGGTACCCGTCACTGTTACCGGTTTGGTCGAGTCGAATTCGGCCGCGATCGAATGGTGCGCCATCATCGGCACGGCAGCGGCAACCAACAGAGTCGCGGCGATCAGAACGCCTGTCTTCGCTTTCATAATTAAAATACCTCCAAAGACTTCGAACTAGAGTACTATCAATAGCTTGACTATGTCAACGGGTTCATTTCCCGGCAACCTTAGGCGGAAAGGCCTTGGCCAAATACTCGACAATCCGGTCTCGTTCCTGCTGGGTGATGTCCGGATCTTCTTGCAGCATTTCCAATACTTTATCCTGCCACTCTGCCTTGGTGGCCCGTCTGGCAACCACGCGTTCGAGCGTATGGCAGGCTGTACAGACGGCTTCGACCAATTCCTTGCCCTGTCCCTCGGGAAGGACCGGAGGAGGCGATTGCCCCGCTACCGTAGCGCTGAGAGTGATCACTGCTAGCGATTTCAAGCCCACAGTTTCTGGATCAGGTTCCCGCCGGTGACCGTGGGACGTTCCGCGCGCCCGTTGTGCATATAAGTGGTCTTCAGGTGGTCCAGGCCGAGCAGATAGAGAACCGAAGCGTGGATATCCCACACATGATGCGGTTCGTCCACCGCGCGCAGGCCGATTTCGTCGGTGGTGCCGATGGTTTGGCCGCCTTTTACACCACCACCCGCCATCCACATGGTAAAGCCCCAGGGATTGTGATCGCGCCCGTACTTTTCCACGGTCTGTCCCGCCGAGACTTGTGCGAAGGGGGTGCGGCCGAACTCGCCGCCCCACACGACGAGCGTATCCTCCAGCATGCCGCGAGCTTTCAGATCCGCTAGTAGCCCCGCCACCGGTTTATCGGAAGCTTTGCACCACTTGGTGTGATTGTTGTTAACGTCCTGGTGCGCGTCCCAGCCCGACCCAGATCCACTATAAACTTCAACAAATCGTACGCCGCGTTCGACAAGTCTTCTGGCCATGAGACAGTTGGCGCCGTAAACCGCCGTCTCTTTCTCATCCATGCCGTACAGTTTCTTGGTAGCCTCGGTCTCTTTGCTGAGATCGACCGCCTCGGGCGCGGACGATTGCATTTGGTATGCCAGTTCATACGAGCGCGTGCGCGCGTCGAGTTCGGTATCCTCCTGCTTGTTGCGCCCGTAGAGTTCGTTCAGCTTCTGCAACAGGTCGATCTTACTGCGCTGCTGCTCGTCTGTGGTCCCTGCGGGAGGCTTCAAGTTGAGAATGGGCGTGTCGCCCTGGCGAAATAGCGAACCTTGATAAGTCGCCGGCAGGAAACCCGACCCATAGTTCTGCACCGATCCCAGGATCTCTTTATCATCTTGCATGACGACGAAGGTCGGCAGATTGCGCTGCGCGCTGCCCAGGCCGTAAGTCAGCCAGGCTCCCAGCGACGGACGACCGGCCAGGATCGAGCCAGTGTTCATTTGGCACACGCCGCCGACGTGGTTGACGGCATCGGATTGGCAGGACCGGATGACCGCAATATCGTCCACGTGCTGGGCGATGTTCGGGAGCCAGTCGGATACCCAGAGCCCGCTCTGCCCATATTGCTTAAAGGGTCGGCGGGAAGGGAACAGGCCATCGCTTGGTTTTGCGCCCTGCGCGGTCAGAAGAGTCTCGGGATGAAACGACGGAGGCACTGGCTGCAACGCCATCTTTTCGAGCAGAGGCTTGGGATCGAACAGATCCACCTGGCTCGGTCCGCCTTCCATAAAGCACCAGATCACGTTCTTGGCGCGCGGAGTGACGTGCGGCTTCTTGGGGGCCAACGGATCGACACCGGCAGCGTAGCCATCCTCGGCCATCATGGCGGCCAGTGCGATTCCAGCGAGTCCGCTACCGGCCTGCGTAAAGAATTCGCGGCGGTTGGAGACGTTCCAATGGTGCTTCAGCTTATTGAGTATCGGATCAGCCATGGAGTCCTCCTAATTGATGTACAGGAACTCGTTCGAATCCAGCAGCATTTGCGACAGGTCGACCAGTGCCGCCGCACGCGCGGGATCGATACCCGTCGGCATGTTCGCGGGCATCGGCGGCTTGGCTTTGGCGTCAGCAGCGATGCGTTGCGACATGATCGGAATCTGCCGGGCCAGGAAATCGGCCGCGATCTTTTGCTCTTCGGCGGAAGGTGAACGTCCGTAAGTAAGCTTGAAGGCCCGGTCGATCTGGGCGTCCGGGGTCAGTCCGCTGTCGTTCAACACGCGTCCGGCCAGCGATTGCGCCCATTGCAGGATCAGATCGTTATTGAGCAGATCCAGCGATTGCGACGGTGTCACGGTGTTCTTGCGGAAGTCGCAGCTCTCGAAGCTATTGGCCGAATCGAATTCCTGCAGCATGGGGTAGCGCAGATTGCGGCGCACGAAAATGTACACGCTGCGGCGATTGTTCTGCGCCGGATCCTTCTCGGACTTCCAGCCGCCCGCGGCAGCCGAGGCCGATAGATCGGAGAGCGTTCCTGCAGGGACCGGCGGGAAAACGCCCGGACCGCCCATCTTCGTATTCAGCAGGCCACTGGTGAACAGCATGGAATCGCGAACGGCTTCGGCTTCGAGACGCCGCCGCGGCCAATGGGATAGCAGTTTATTATCGGGATCGTCCTCGGCAGCCTTGGGTTGCAGATCGGCTGACTGCTGATAGGTATTGGAGAGCAAGATCTGGCGCTGAAGTTTCTTGATGCTCCAACCGTTCTCGACGAAGTTCGCGGCCAAATAATCCAGCAGCTCGGGATGCGTGGGTCGCGAGCCCATGCGGCCGAAATCACCGGGCGTCGCCACGATGCCTTTGCCGAAGTTGTAGTGCCAAATGCGATTCACCATGACGCGTGCGACCAGCGGATTTTTGGGATCGGTGAGCCATGCGGCCAATGCCGTGCGGCGTCCGGTGGAATTCGGCAGCGCCGTGACCTTTGTATCCGTGGGATCCAGGATCGAAAGGAAACCCGGCTGAACTTCGTCGCCCTTCAAAGCGAAATTGCCGCCCCGTAGTACATAGGTTTCCGGCGCCTTCGGGCCGATGTCTACCATGAACTGGCCTTGCGCCAGCGGTGGGGGTTTCAGGGAATCGAACGCTGCCAGTTGCTTTTTCAGATCGGCGTAGCGCGTGGCAGAATCCCCTTTGAGGCCGCGCAGGGTGCGGGCATCCGGCTCTTCGTCAAACGCCACCCGCGGTTCGGCGGTGTGATACATCATCGCCTGCAAGGGATCGCGTTTCGTGGGATCCATCATGATCGCGGCCTTCACTTCTTCCTCAAAGGTATTGGAGCCGCTCTTGGCCTTGGCGACGCGCAGCGGTTCCAGGATCTGATTCATCTCGGCGCGGATGTCTTTGGTCTTTTCTTCCCACGCGGCCTTCTGCGCGTCGTACTTCTGGCGTTCGACGGGATCCTTCAGCGGCAGCGGACCGTCGCCAAAGCTGGTATTGGCGAAGAAGGCCTGCAGGCGATAGTAATCCTTCTGCAGAATCGGATCGAACTTGTGGTTGTGGCAGCGTGCGCAGCCAAACGTGAGGCCCAGGAAAGCCTCGCCCGTCGCTGTGGTCATGTCGTCCAGCGTTTCCTGCCGGCGGGTGAATAGAGCCGCTGCGTTAGTCTCGTCGATCCAATGACGATTGAATCCCATGGCGACCAGCGCGTCCGGATCGCCCGGATACAACTCATCGCCCGCAATCTGTTCCTTGATGAACCGGTCGTAGGGCTTGTCGGTATTGAAGGCGTCGATCACATAGTCGCGATAACGCCAGATGTTGGGACGCGTCTCATCCGCCTTGAAGCCGTTGCTGTCGGCGTAGCGAGCGACGTCCAACCAGTGACGAGCCCAGCGCTCGCCGTATGCGGGCGAGGCGAGCAGACGGTCCACCACTTTCTCCCAGGCGTTCGGAGACTTGTCGCTCAGGAACTGCTGGATTTCTTCCTGCGTCGGCGGCAGCCCGGTCATGTCGATGGTCGCGCGTCGCAGCAGCGTCAGCCGGTCGGCGGGCGGATTAGGCTTCAGGCCGGCCTCTTCCAGTTTCGCCAGCACGAACGAGTCGATGGGAGTCTTAACCCACTGCTTGTCCTTGACTGCGGGAACCGGCGCTTTCTTCACCTGCTGGAACGCCCAGAAACTGCGCTGGGAGGGGGTGAAGGCGTCGGTTTCGGCAGTGTAAACGATCCCTGCTGTGAGGGCTAATCCAACCAGCGCGGTTGTGACCCGGTGTGTCACAAGACGTGTCACGGGGCGCGTTGCGTGGCGCATGGGGCCTCCTGATTTACCGGCCAAAATTATATCACTTCGGTACGTCCAAGTATATGAGGGTCTGGCGTTTGGCTGATTTCTTACGATGCCGTCAGCACGCCCTTGTCGATCCCGCCAGGAGCCTTGCGGTCGACCACAGGCAGCCACAGTTCGAAAGAGAACGTAGAACCTTGTCCAGGGATGCTCTTCACGCCCAGGTCGCCCCCCATCAGCGTTACCAATTCCTTGCTGATGGCGAGCCCCAGGCCTGTACCGCCGAATCGGCGAGTGATCGACGCGTCGGCCTGCGTGAACTTCTGGAACAGCTGCTGCTGCACCTCGTCTGAGATGCCGATGCCGGTATCTTCCACCTCAAACCGGATACGGGCTTTCCCGACTCCGGATTCAGGGCAATGCACCGCCAGCGTGACTTTACCCTGCGATGTGAACTTCACAGCATTGCCCGCCAGATTGAGGAGCACTTGGCGAAGGCGACCCTCGTCGCCCACTAGAGTCCTCGGATTCAGCGGGGACCAGCGCAGAGCCAGCTCGATATTCTTCTCCGCCGCTTGCGGTTTCAGGAGATCGATTACGTGAGTCGTCACCGTCCCCAGGTCAAACGGGCGCGCTTCAATCCCCATGCGGCCCGCCTCGAGCTTGGAGAAATCCAGAACGTCATTGAGGACGCGTAACAGCGACTCAGCCGAACTGTGAGCAGTGTCGGCGAATTCGCGCTGTTCTTCGTCCAAATCGCCTTCCATAAGCAGGCTGATCATCCCCAGGACCCCATTCATGGGCGTCCGGATTTCGTGGCTCATGTTGGCCAGGAACTCAGACTTGGATCGGTTCGCGGCATCGGCGGCATGCAGCGCCTTGGCCAAGTCTCGGGTGCGCTCGTCGGCCAGTGCGGAGGCGCGTTGTCCGGTGGATTGCAGGTTCACCACCAGCCCCGCCAGGAGCAGAGAGAGAAGCGCGGTACATCCCGCGGCCCATGCCGACGGCGTCTTACTCAGATAAGGGAATTTGGGCGTTCGCTCCCAGACCAGCGTCCAGGTGCTTCCCGCCAACTCAATTTTGGTGGTGCGTTCGAACGGCTGGGCGGCTAGCCCCGGTTCTGATGCGAACTTCGGGTGATCGGGCGATGCTCCCGCGTCATAGGCTCGCAAGGCGACCTGGTCCCCGAGGTTGGCCAGGGCCGCCCGAAAGAATGTCTCCGCCGTGAAAACTTCCGCGGTCCACCCCATAAACGCGCCCTGATGCTGCGCGGCTGAGGCATCTTCACGGTACACCGGAACGAACAGCATCAGGCCGTTTTCTGCGGCCGGACCGCGAGATACGCTGCGATGCATGAGCACACTTGTCATGGTCGCCCTGCCCGTATCGCGCGCCCGTTCCGCGGCGGCTTTCCGGTCGGCGTCGCCGGCCACGTCCGCCCCGAGGTAGATGTCGGCGGAATGCGTTGGCTCGGAGTAGGTGGTGAGAAAGTGTTCGGCGTCGGCTGCCGGCGCCTCCCTCCCCGGCAAACCGCGCAGTCTAAAACCCGACGATCCGTCGCGCCGTTGCGTTGCAATAAAGCCATCCAGTTGCGCCGGAGTCACCGGCCGGATGAACTCGATCGCGAATGTGCCTGGGTAGCGATCCAAAAACCCGAAACGATCTATGTAAGTGTGCCAGGCCTGGGGATTAGGATGGTCGGAAGCAGCCAGGAAACCGCTCGCGCCGCGGAGAGCATTCTCGTAAGTTGCCAGCCGGCTGCGCATCTGGGCTTCCACGGCGGTCATCAATCTGTCGAAGCGAACGTCGTCGTACCTGAGGCGATCCCGATCCAGAGATCCATATAACCACCCGCTCAAAGCCCATCCGGCCAGCAAGACGCCCCCAGGCACCGCTAGGCTGCCATAAGTCCGGAATGCTCCCACCGCGAGACCAGTTAGCGATACGGCCGCGAGAAACAGGTCCAGGTTCTGGAGGCTTTCCCGAATTGTGCCTCCGGCAAAAGCTCCCACGCCGATGTGCGTGGCCCATACCGCCGCCGCCGCGATCACCAGCGCGCTTACGCGGGCCGCCAGAGGTCCCGCCCAGGCCGCCGAAAATAGGATCAGTGCGAGAACCAAGAACAGCAAATACGAGGGTTCGGGTCGGTAAAAGACAAAGTAACATCCCGCGGCTACGACGGCTGCCAGCAGGATCATCTTGGCGATCAAGTTCCGGTCGCAAGAAGGACCCAGGCCGGCGGCACACTTTCCAATCCCGAGCAGCACCGGGACGAGGATGAGCACGCCGAGTGCGTCCGAGATCCACCATTGCATGAAAAGATTTTGCCCTTGGCTAGCCGGCACAGTGTGGCCAAGAATGAGGATCGCCGACCCTGCGGCCGCCGATACCAGCGGCGAGACCAACGCTGTGCCGGTAATCGCCGCGACTTCATCGAAATTTCCCAGAGCTTTTTTCTTGGAGATCGTGTTGAAGAGCCATACGCCGATCAAGGGCAGCCAACAATTCGCGAAGGCCGTCCCCAGAGCCGCCGCCCAGGTGGGCGTATGCCCATGGATGCTGGTCAAATACGCGGCGAACAGCACGGGCCAGAAGCGGGGTCCAAACACCAGCAGGGCCACCACATCCACTCCGGCGGACGGCCACACCGGCGTTAGGGTGGAACCGAAAAGCAAGAGCCAGCCCATCTGCGCCAACGCGAGATGTACGAAGAAGAGAGGAATGCCGACCGTGGCGTAGGGTAGGTTTCGAAGGGCCGACCCGCTAAAAACGCCATCCTCGTCCTGCCAGAGTAGCCTGCGAAGTAGGACGCTTATCGGCGGGCCCGTGCGTGTTTCGCTTGGCGACTTAGCCATAGGTTTTCTGACGGTTACTTCAGTCGAGCGAAGAGTGCGAAGTACCTGACCGCCTTACCCTATCATTCGGCTTAAAGTCGCGCGGGAATAGTGGGTTATGTGCTTACGTACTGTTTTTCTCGGGTACCAAATCTAGGGCGTTCGCCCTATGCGACTGGCGGAGGCTGCGGCGGCCGATTTGGAGCGGGCTGGCCAGGGGCGTGACCCGCGCGGATGACGCTCATGGCCGCCCCGATCATGCTGGCAACATCTGTCAGGTTAGCTGGAACGATCAGGGTGTTTCCCTGCTTGGCCAGATTGCCGAACTGGTTGATGTACTGCTCGGCGACGCGGAGCTGCACGGCTTCGAAGCCGCCCGGCGCCAGGATGGCTTCGGCCACCTGCCGGATACCCGACCCGGTGGCGTTGGCGACCGTCATGATCGCCGATCCCTGTCCTTCGGCCTCGTTGATCTGCTGTTGCTTGCGAGCTTCGGAAGCCTTGATCACCTGTTGCTTTTCGCCTTCCGCCTTGTTGATGGCGGCATCGCGGACGCCTTCAGAGGTCAGAACGATGGCGCGCTTTTCGCGTTCCGCGCGCATCTGTTTTTCCATCGCGGCCAGAATGTCTTGCGGTGGAGTGATGTTCTTGATTTCATAGCGCAGCACCTTGACGCCCCAAGCTTCTGAAGCCTTATCGACTTCCGTCACCACCGAAGTGTTTATAGTGGCTCGTTCCTCGAAGGTCTTATCCAGATCGATTTTGCCGATCTCACTGCGTAACGTCGTCTGGCATAGCTGGACAATGGCGAACCGGTAATCCGTGATGCCGTAGGATGCCCGTTCCGGGTTCAGCACCTTCAGATACAGGACCCCGTCCACGCCCACCTGAACGTTGTCACGCGTGATGCAGACCTGCTCGGGAATATCGTAGGTCTGCTCCTTAAGGGAGTGGCGGTAGCGGATCACATCGACGAACGGAGTCAGCACATGGAATCCCGCACCCAGCGTTCCGCTGTAGGTTCCCAGGCGCTCCACGACGAACGCGTTCTGCTGGGGAACCACCACGGCCGTCTTCACCAGGACGATGATGATCAGCAGTGCAAGAAACGCGACGACAAGAATCAGAGGATCCATCAGGTCTCCCTTATGTACAGCGTCAGCCCTTCCACGCGTTCGACTTTGGGGCGCCCGGCGCGCTGGATAGCCGCGGGTCCGGCATTGCACGCCGTCCAGGAAGCTCCCCGGAGTTCCACTTTGCCGATCGCTCCCGGGGCAATATCCTCGAGGGCCAGCGCGGTTTCGCCGATCAGTGAATCCACTTTATGTCCGTGTTTTCCGCTCAACTTGAATTTTTCC
>Ga0105245_10005493_pt1 | contig 11135 bp, 10 predicted proteins | sample KBSM54metaG_FD_81523 | JGI IMG/M metagenome (GOLD analysis project Ga0105245, IMG submission 81523) | Miscanthus rhizosphere microbial communities from Kellogg Biological Station, Michigan, USA - KBS M5-4 metaG | ecosystem: Host-associated > Plants > Roots > Rhizosphere > Soil | place...
GAGCCGCTGAACGGACTCCCGGTAGGCGCCCTCGTCGTCGTGGACGAGCGCGCGGGAGCCGGCCTCGATCCCGAGCGCCCAGGCGGTCCCGCTCGCCCGCGTGCGCTCGCTCAGGCGGGCGAGTGCGGCGGCGGCCTCGACGAGCTCCGGGAGCACCCACATCGACATGAACGGGTTGATCGGGCGCGCGGTCGCCGCGCGGGCGGCGGAGACGGCCTCGCGGTAGCGGCCCAGGCCGTTGCCGAGGACCGCCTCGGCCCAGTGCGCCCAGCTCGCCGCCATCCCCTGCCCAGCAGCAGCGGCGGCGCATCGGTCCCGAGGCCCGAGGCGAACGCGACATGTCCGCGGAGCAGGTCGACGCGGGCCCGCGCGAGATGATCCGGTCACGGACGCTGCCGTCGACCCGGCCGGCGACCGCGCTCGACAGCAGCGCGCGTGCGTCGTGGTCGTCGAGCCCGCCGAGGAGCAGGTCGGGGAGCCCGTCGAACCCGCGCCCTCCGCTCCCGTCGCGGACCGCGACCACGATCGCGACCGGGTCGGCCAGCAGCCGCCGTGCGACGAACCCGAGCAGCTGGTCCGACGCCTCGTCGAGCCACTGGGCGTCGTCGACGACGCAGAGCAGCGGGCGCTCCTCGGCGACGCCGCACAGGAGGCTGAGCACCGCCAGTCCGACGAGGAACCGGTCGGGCGGCTCGCCCGCCGACAGGCCGAGCGCGACGGCGAGCGCGTCCCGCTGCGGCCCCGGGAGCGCGTCGAGGCGGTCGAACAGCGGCGAGCAGAGCTGATGGATCCCCGCGAACGGCAGCTCCATCTCGGCCTCGGCGCCCGCGATCTGCTCGACGCGGAACGCGACCGCCTGCCGGGCCGCGTACCGCAGCAGCGCCGTCTTGCCGATCCCGGCCTCGCCGCGGATGACGACGACCCCGCTGCGCCCGTTCCGGGCGTCCCCGAGCAGCCGGTCGAGCAGGTCGCGCTCGTCGGCCCGGCCCAGGAGCCCGGGCGCAGGAAGGGCGGCCATGGTGGGTGGCGAGCCTGACCCGAACCCGTCGCACCGGGGCTGCCGGCGCGACGGCCCCGGTCATCCCTCGTCGCGCTGACGCATCAGCGGTGTCCCAGGTCGGCGAGGATCGCGGCGAGGGCCATCTCTCCGTCCCGGGTCTGGAGGCCGCGGTCGAAGGCGGCGGCGATCCGGCGTTGGCTCTCGGCGTCGCGCACGCCGGCGCCGAACAGGTCCGAATCGTGCCGGAAGTCCTCGGCCGGCGCGAGCGAGATCGCGTTGACGCGGTCCTTGACCGCGACGTGGCCGGCGGCCGGGAACGCCGCGATCCGCTGCGCCAGCCTCGTCACGAACTCCTCGAGCACCGCGGCCGGCAGGGCTCGGTTGATCCAGCCGTACCGCTCGGCGAGCTCCGCGTCGTAGTCGTCGGCGCTCAACAGGACCTCGAGCGCCCGGGCGCGGCCCATGACCCGCACGAGGTACTGTGCGGCTCCCCCGCCCGGCAGCAGGCCGAACGCGGGCTCGATCTGCCCGAAGATCGCCGTCTCGCGCGCGGCGAAGCGCATGTCGCACGCCAGCACGAACTCACTGCCGGCTCCGCGCACGCGGCCCGCGATCTGCGCGATGGTCACCAGGCGACCGGCGCTGAGATGGCGGAACAGGGACGCGATGGAGGCTTCGCCGGTCAGCTTCGCCGCCTCGGCCCGGTAGTCGGCCACGCGCGTGAGGTCGACGTGCGAGATGAAGTAGTCCGGGTCGGCGCTCGTGAACACGAGGACGCCGCAGGCGCTGTCCGCCTCCGCGCGCCGGATGAGCGCGACGAGGTCACGGACGAGCTCGGGGCCGAGGAGGTTCATCGGCGGAGCCGAGATCGCGGCGAAGAGCACGCCCGCGTCGACCCGCACGTCGAGCGTCTCGAACGCCCATCGATCGGCCGGCGATGCGGTGCTCACGACGAGCCTGTCCCCCGGCGGCCGGCGGCGATCGCGTCGAGGATGATCGCGGCGTACTCCGCGGGCGCCTCCTCCCAGACGAAATGGCCGGCGTCGATGATGCGCAGGCGGCTGTCGGGCAGCCGCTCGTCGAGGAACTCGGCGTTGGCGACCGGCACCACCCGATCGTGGCGGCCGTTGACGATCGTGACCGGCGTCGCGATGTCCGGCAGGAGCTCGGCGAGCGCGGGCAGCTCCTCGGGGTACCGGCGGACGTACCGCATCGACTCGACGAACCGGTCGCCCTCGTAGGAGGCGCGGTAGTCGTCGCGGACGTCGTCGGGGATCCCGCCGGCGATCGTGCCCACCGCGGCGTCGACGATCGCGTGCGGGTCCATCCGGCGGTACTTGTCGAGATCCGGATCGAGCACCCACGACCGCAGGGGCTCGCCGAGCTCGAGCGGGACCGCGGCTCCGCCGGTGCCGACGACGACGCTCGCGAACCGCTCGGGGTGCGCCGCCGCCGCGAACAGCGCGGCCGACGTTCCGACGTCCGGCGCGACGAGGTGCGCCGTGCCGAGACCGGCCTCGGCGACGAGCCCGGCCAGGAACGCGCCCATCGCGCGCGGAGAGAGGAGGTCCGCGCGGCGCTCGGAGGCGCCGAACCCCGGGAGGTCGACGGCGAACAGGCGCGCGTGCTCGGCCAGCGTGGCCCACATGGGCGCGAACGCGTACAGGCTCTCCGGCCACGGGCTCGTCAGCAGGACCACCGGCCCGTGGGCGCCGCCGCTGTCGGCGTACCGGATCCTGACGCCGTCGATGCGTCGGAACTGCGGCTCGATCGACGCGGTGATCGATGTGTTCACGGCGACTCCCTTCCGAGTGTGGTGGTGCTCGGGCGCGTCACCTGTCGACCGCCCCGTGGGAGAGCAGACGGAACGCGACCGCGGTGGCGGTTCCGAAGACGAGGTGCGCGCCCAGGTCCCGGCCGAGCGTCTCGAGGTCGTAGTCCCAGATCGGCTCGTACACGCCGAGCTGTGGGAGGACGACGTATCCGCCGGCCCAGACCGCGGCGCCGAAGGGGATCCCGTACGCGATCTTCGACTCGTGCCGCGAGCCGAGGAGGAGCCCGTACCCGGCGCCGGCGCCGAGGCCGAAGGCCCAGTGCGTCGCGTTGTTGAGGGCCCGCGCGTACCGCGGTGGCACGTCGTGCCCGGTCACGGCCTCGAGCAGCCGCTTGGCGACCCGGGCCGGTGCGGGAGCGTCCTCCCAGCCCACCACGCCCTCGGAGGACTCCCAGCTCGCGAACCCGGCGTCGCCGCCGTCATGCCGGTAGCGGTGGTAGAGCGACGCGTCCATCGCCAGGGTGCCGACTGCGCTCGCCGCGACGCCGCGAGCGATCCCGCCAAGCGTGCTCATGGTGCGGCTCGGCGACCGGGGCATAGAGCCGCGCTCCGTCGTTGCGCGCCTCGATCGCCGTGGCCTGGCTGACGTGTCATGGTGGACATGCCTCTCCTCTCGTTCAGGACGCACTGTCGCCCGAGCGGGGCGTCCCTCGCATCAGGGAGTCCCCGGTGTCGTCCCGGGCCGGGCTCCCAGGGCCCCGGCGGGTCAGCCGCCCGGGAGCACGCGGTCCAGCTCGCCCCGGTTCGCGATCCCGAGCTTGGCGAAGACCTTGTGCAGGTGCCATTCGACGGTGCGCGGACTGATGAACAGCCGGGCGCCGATCTCGGGGTTGGAGAGCCCGTCGCGGGCGAGCTGCGCGATCTGGGCCTCCTGCGCCGTCAGGTCGTCCCGCGTCTCGTCGCTGCGCCGTCGCGCGGTCTCGCCCGTCGCCAGCAGCTCACGGCCCGCGCGCGCCGCGAACGCCTCGGCGCCCATCGCGGTGAACGCGGCCCGGGCGAGACGGAGCTGATCGCGCGCGTCGATCCGGCGTCGCTCCCGCCTGAGCCATTCGCCGAAGAGGAGGTGCGCGCGAGCCAGCTCGAACGCGATGCGGGTGCGCCCGAGGCGTTCGATCGCCTCCCCGTAGAGCCGTTCGGCGACCTCCCCGCCGGCGACGAGCGCCTTCGAACGCGCCTCGAGGCCGAGCGCCAGATCGGTGCCGGCGGCGCGGGTCCGCTCCGACAAGGCCTCGACCGCCGCGTTCGCGACGTCGCCCTGGTCGCAGCGCGCCGCAGCCTCCACCAGCTCGGGCAACGACCAGACCGACGCCATGATCTCATCTCGGTCGCCGGCGCTTCGAGCGGGCGCGATTGCGGCCTCATAGCGGCCGAGGCCGTTGTAGAGGACGGCCCGCGCATGCTCGGCGAAGGTGAGCACGATGCCTTCGCCGCCTCTCGCGATCGCAGCCGGCTCGGCCGCCTCGATGACCGCGATCGCCTCCGCCTCGATCCCGCGGTAGCCGGCCAGCCAGAGCCGTCCGATGGGGAACGGCTCGATCCCCGTGATGGACGCGATGTCGTCGGCCTCGTCGAGCAGCGCGCCGGCCCCGTCGAGGTCACCCTCCAGGCAGCGCACGTGCGCGAGATGGGTGAGCGCGACCTGCAGCGCGACGAGGGCGCCGGCCTCGCGTGTCAGCTCGACGCTGCGAGTGGTCAGGTAGTGCCAGATGTCGTCCGCGAACAGCTCCGGCGCGACGCGTCGGCCGAACCACGGCCAGCGGACGCTGACGCCCTGCCGCGCGCCCTCCTCGCAAAGCGCGCGGAGGGCACGGCCCAGCGTCGACGCGCCGGCGGCGTACCCGTCGGTGAAACGGATCGCCAGCCCGTCGACGAGCAGGTCCACGGCCCGGGGCTCGCCGTGGACATGCGGAGCCTGGAGCGCGGTGCGCGCGACCTCCCGTGTCCCCGGGCCGAGTCTGCCGCCGACGGTTGCGACGCGTATGGCGGACAGGTACGCGTGGCGCGAAAGGGGAACGTCGAGCGGTTCGAGCTGCTTGGCCGCGTCAAGGAGCAACGGCAGCGCGTCGGGGGTACGCCGCAGATCGACGATCTCCGCGTGGAGGAGCTTGAGCCTGGCTCGATCCAACGGCTCCATCCGCCCCGCCTCCGCGCTCGCGATCAGCCACAGCGCCTCCTGGGTGGCGCCGGCGAGGTGCTTGCTGGTGGCGGCTTCCAACGTGCGGTGGCCCCGGCGGTCGGGGTCGGGCGTGAGCGCCGCCGCCCGCTCGAGGAACGCCGCGGCCGCCGCGATCCCGCCGCGCGCGCGGGCGCGCTCGGCGGACTGCTCCAGCTCCAGGGCCACGTCTTCGTCGGGCCCCGCGATCGCGTGCGCGCGATGCCAGGCCCGGCGGTCGGGATCGCGTTCGGGATCGGTCACCGCTGCGAGCGCCCGATGCGCGGCTCGCCGCTCGGCGGACGGCGCCGCCCGGTAGATCGCGGAGCGCAGGAGCGGATGGCGAAACCGGACCTGCCGGGCGATCTCCACCAGGCCGTCCGCCTCGGCCGGAGACAGCTCGTCGATCGGAACGCCGATCTCGCCCGAGGCGAGAACGAGCAGCGCGGGCTCGCCGGTCGGGTCGGCCGCTGCCAGGAGCAGCAGCCTCTGGGTGCCGCTCGGCAGCCGCCCGACGCGCCGGCGGAAGCTGCCTTCGATCCGGCCGGGCAACGATCCGTCGCCCGGGACCTCGAAACCCCCGGCAAATCCCTCGGCTGAGAACTCGCGCGGCAACTCGAGCAGCGCAAGCGGATTGCCGCGCGTCTCGGCCAGGATCCGCTCACGCACGCGCTCGTCGAGAGGAGCGCTGAGGACCGACGCCAGCACGTCGCGTGCGACGGCGTCAGCCAGCCCCGCGACGCGGAGCTCGGGGAGTCCGGCCAGCTCCTCGAGCCTGCTCGGCTCGCGCTCCGCGAACAGGAGCACGACAGCCTCGGCCGCCAACCGTCGCGCGACGAAGGCGAGCGCCTGGGCCGAGGAGCGATCAAGCCATTGGACGTCGTCGATCAGGCAGACGAGCGGACGGTCCTCCGCCGCGTCGGAGAGCAGGCTGAGCAACGCCAGTCCGACCAGGAACCGATCCGGCTGGTCGCCGGCGCTCAGGCCGAACGCGGTCCCGAGCGCATCCCGTTGCGGTGCCGGCAGGCGCCCGAGACCGTCGAGCAGTCCGGCGCAGAGCTGATGCAGCCCGGCGAACGGCAGCTCCATCTCCCATTCCACCCCGACGACCCGGAGCACCCGCCGCCCTTCGGCGCGCTCCGCGACGTAGTCGAGGAGGGCCGACTTGCCGATGCCCGCCTCGCCGCGCACCACCAGCGCGGCGCTGCGTCCCAGCTGTGCGCCCGCCAGCAGCTGATCGAGCCGCGCGCACTCGGTCCCGCGGCCGGACAGGACGGGCATACCGGCCACCCTAACCGGCCACGGGACGCGAGTTCGTGCTCGACATCAGTGCCCGGGCCGGCCGCGCGACCTGCGTCTTCTGCGCGGTCAGGTCGTCCCGCGTGTCGTCGCCGCGCGTGCGCGCCGGCTCCCCCGTCGCCGGCAGGTCCCGCCCCGTGCGCGCCGCGAACGCCTCCGCCCCCATCGCACTGACCATGTCCTGCGCCACGCGCAGCTGATCGCGCGCGTCGATTCGCCGCCGGTCGCGGCGCAACCACGCTCCGTACACCAGGTGAGCGCGACCCAGCTCGAACGCCAGGCTTCCACCCCGGTGGGAGCACCCGCCCGCCGTCGGCGTGATCCGCCGCATGCTCCAGGACGGCCGACGTGCCGATGCCGGCCTCGCCGCGCACCACGAGCACGCTGCTGCGGCCCTGCCGGGCACCGGCGAGCAGCTGATCGAGCGTCGCGCACTCCGTCGCCGCGGCCGACGAGCGCCGGACCGGCCATGGATCCGACCCTAGCTCACAGCGTTCGTACGGCATCAACGGTGGTCACCTGCCCGGCGAGCACGAACGCGGTCTGGCGCAGCGACGCCTCGAGATCGAAGGGCTCGAGCGCCGAGATCGCGTCGCGCGGGATCACGACCGCGTACCACCGCAGCGCGGCGCTCGCGGCCGTGTAGTGCACGCCGCAGTTCGCTCCGGCGCCGCAGATCACGACCGTGTCCACGCCCCGGCGCCGCAGCAGGTGGTCGAGCGGCGTGCCGTAGAACGCGTCGTAGCGGACCTTCCGCAGGACCGTGTCGTCGGCGCCGGGCGCGAGCTGGGCGACGATCTCCCATCCCCAGCTGCCCTCGCGGCAGTGCTCCGGCCAGATGTCCCATTCCGGGTCGCCCGGCCGGTGGGTGTCCTGGCCGTAGACGACGTGCATCCGGCTCGCACGGGCGAGGGCGAGCAGGCGGCGTATCGGCGGGATGGTCGCCGCGGCGTCCGGCACGACCAGGCTGCCGCCGCGCGCGACGAAGTCGTTCTGCATGTCGATCACGACGAGGGCCGTCCGCCCCGGGTCGACGCGGATATCGCTCTGGACGGCGTACGGCGGGACCTCGAAGCTCACGGCGCGAGCCTCGCCCGGTCCGGCCCCGTTCGCATCCGGGAGTCCCTGGTCCGTCGCATCCGATCACCGAGATGCCCGGGCCCGGCCCGGGGTGACACCGGGGGGTCCCTGATGCGAGCCGCACCCCGGGCGCACGAACCTGGCGTCCACGATGACGAACGCACGACGCCACGACGCGGCCGCGGAGGACGAGCAGCACGTTCAGACGCGGCGCGCGCTCGCCGCGATGCTCGTCCCGCTCTTCTTCGTGGCCGCGTTCGCGGCCTGCATCATCGGCGCCTACCACAAGCCGCATCCGAACGGCATCGAGGTCGGCGTCGTGGGGCCGCCGGCGCAGACGGCGCCGTTGCGCGCCCGCCTCGCTGCGGCGGCCGGGCCGGCCTTCGCCATCAGCCCGGTGGCGACGGCCGGCCAGGCCGCGCGCGACGTCCGCGACCGCGATCTCAACGCGGCCTTCGTGCCGACGGTGAACCCCCGGCAGCCGGCGACGGTGATCGTCGCCGGCGCGAACGGCCGCATCGTCGCGGTGGCGGCCGAGACGCTCGCGCGCTCGGTCACCACGGCCCAGGGGACGCAGCTCGCCGTGCGCGAGGTCCGGCCCCTGGCGCGCGGCGACGCGCTCGGCCTCGGCGTGTTCATGTTCATGATCGTCTGCACGATCTGCGGCTACATCGCGGCGACCATCCTCGAGACGGCGGCGCCCGCGCTCTGGCCCCTCCGCCGCTACGCCATCCTCGCGGCGACCGCGGTCCTGGTGGCGACGATCGCCTACCTGATCGGCGGCCTCGCCTTCGGCACGTACACCGGCTCGGTCGGGACGATCCTCGCGTTCATCGGCGTCGGCGCGCTGTACGGATTCGTCGTCGGCATCGGCACCCGCCTGTTCCAGGTGCTTCTCGGCCTGCCCGCGATCTTCGTGTCGCTCGCGATCTTCGTCTTCCTCAACATCGCGAGCCTGGGCGCCACGTACACCGCTCCGGTGCTCGCCCCGTTCTGGCACTTCCTCAGCCACTTCTGGATCGGCGCGGCCGCGGTCGACGCGGAGCGCAGCCTCCTCTACTTCGGCGGGGCCGGCGTCGGCGCCGATCTGCTCCGGCTCCTCGCCTGGGCGGCCGTGATCGTCGGGCTCCTCGCCCTGCCGGTCTCGCGGAAGCTCGAACGCCGGCGCGAACGCGCGGACGACGCCCGGCCGGTGGCAACCGCCGTCGGCGCAGCAGTGTGAGCACGAAAGGAGAACGCTGATGGCGAGCTTCGACTACGACGTGGTGATCATCGGCTCGGGCTTCGGCGGAAGCGTGGCCGCGCTGCGCGCCGCGGAGAAGGGCTACCGGGTCGGCGTGATGGAGTCCGGCCGGCGCTGGAAGGACGAGGACATCCCGAAGACCCAGTGGGATCTGCCGCACTTCCTGTGGATGCCCGCGGCCGAGCTCTACGGGATCCAGAGGATCGAGTACCTCGACGACGTGCTCATCCTCTCGGGCGCGGGCGTGGGCGGCGGGTCGCACGTCTACGCCAACACCCTGTATGTCCCGCCCAAGCAGTTCTTCGACGCGCCGGAGTGGTCGGGCATCACCGACTGGGGCGACGAGCTGGCGCCGCATCTGGACCAGGCGAGCCGGATGCTCGGCGTCGTCCGCTACCCGTACATGCCCACCGACGTGGACCGTGTCCTGCAGGAGGTCGCGACCGAGATCGGGCGCGGAGAGACGTTCAACAAGGCTCCGGTCGGCGTCTACTTCGGGAGTCCCGGCGTCGAGGCGGACGACCCGTACTTCGGCGGCGTCGGGCCGAGTCGCACAGGATGCATCTCGTGCGGCAACTGCAACATCGGCTGCGGTCACAACGCCAAGAACAAGCTGACGACGAACTACCTCTACCTCGCCGAGAAGCTCGGCGTCGAGATCCACGAGCTGCATGAGGTGCACGAGCTCGTCCCGCTCGACGGCGGCGGCTTCGCGATCCATGCCCGCCACCCGGGCTGGGCGCAGCGAGCGGCACAGCGCCACCGTCGCACGTATACCGCCGAGCAGGTGATCGTCGCCGCCCACGCCTACGGGTCGGCCAAGCTCCTTCACCACATGCAGCACACGGGTCGCCTGCGGGGTCTGTCCGGCGAGCTCGGGCAGCGCGCGCGGACGAACTCCGAGCAGCTCCTCGCCGTCACGCGCACGCACGGGGAATGGGAGCGCGATCCGGAGAAGACCCACATCACGCCCGGGTCGGTGGCGATCACGTCGGGTGTCTGGCCCGATCCGCAGACGAGCATCGAGCCGACCATCTGGGGGGTGGGAAGCGATCTGTTCGCGCTGCTGGTCACCTATCACCAGCACGGCGAGCAGAAGCACGCGACCGCGTCCTGGCTCAGGCAGCTGGCCCGGCACCCGGGTGAGGTCCTCGGCTTCGACGACGCCCGTCACTGGTCCGAGCGCACGGTGATCATGCTGTGCATGCAGACGACCGACACCTCGATCGAGCTCTACTGGCACGACGGCCTGCTGCACAGCCGGCACAGCTCCACGCCTCCGCCGGTGCACATCCCGGTGATCGAGAGCTTCGTCGACCGGGTGGCCAGGAAGATGGGCAGCGGCGAGGGGGCGCTGCTCTTCGAGGCCATCAACCGCAACGCCTCGGCCCACTTCGTCGGCGGCATCCCCATCGGCGAGAGCAGCGAGAGCGGCGCCGTGGATCCCTATCTGCGCCTGTTCGGCCAGCCCGGCCTGCACGTCATGGACGGCAGCGTGATGCCGGCGAACCCGGGAGTGAACCCGTCCCTGACGATCACCGCCCTGGCCGAGCGCGCGATGTCGATGTGGCCGAACAAGGGCGACGCGGACACCCGGCCGCCCCTGGGCTCCGGCTACGAGCGGCTCGCCCCGGTCATGCCGGACCGTCCGGTCGTGCCCGCGGGCGCTCCCGGCGCGCTGCGCCTCGACGCCAGGCAGGCCGACGTCATTCCCGCCTACCCCTACTGAGACCCCGCGCGAACGGAGAGAGAACACGATGACCGACCTCGCGACCAACGGCGTCCGCACGCTCGGGCCGAGCGACGCGATCCCCGACGACCTCGTCGTCGCGTACTACCTGGACGATCGCAGGCTGCGGATCTCGATCGCGCGCGTCGGCGACCGGCTGTACGCCTTCGACGACCTGTGCCCGTGCGGCGGCACGCCGTGCCCGCTGTCCGGGGGGCTGCTGACGGGGACGACGCTCATGTGCCAGTGCCACGGCTCCCGGTTCGACATCACCACCGGCGCCGTCATCAACGGCCCGGCGACCGAGCCGCTGCGCCGGTACACGGTGCAGGACGTCGACGGCAGGATCCGCGTCCGGGCCTGACCGCCCTGACGCCGGGTGGGCGCGAAGCGGCGGCGCGTGATGGCGGTCCGAGCCCGGGACGTGGCGATCGTGACCGGCGCCTCGCAGTCGCGCGGCGGCGCGCTCGCCCGCCGCTTCGCGCGCTCCGGCTTCGCGATCGTGGTCGTCTACCTCGACGATCAGCGCGGCGCCGAGACCACGGTCGAGGCGGTCTTCGCGGCCGGCAGCACCGGGGTGACGGTGCGCGCCGACGTCACGGACGACCTCGACGTCGCGCGCCTGTTCGACGAGACGGCGGCGGCGTTCGGCCACGCCGACGTCGTCGTCCACGCGGCCGGGGTCGACGGCGCGGTGCTCCACGCCCACGCCGCGCGACGCCTCGCGCGCGGCGGCGCGATCGTCGCCGCCGCCCCCACCGCGCCGCTCACCCCGGCGCTCGCGCGACGGCTGCGGGA
>Ga0105245_10005501_pt1 | contig 11125 bp, 10 predicted proteins | sample KBSM54metaG_FD_81523 | JGI IMG/M metagenome (GOLD analysis project Ga0105245, IMG submission 81523) | Miscanthus rhizosphere microbial communities from Kellogg Biological Station, Michigan, USA - KBS M5-4 metaG | ecosystem: Host-associated > Plants > Roots > Rhizosphere > Soil | place...
GCAAGATTGCTGGGCACCTCGCACAAAAAGTAGCCCACGAAGAAGAGACTGCTGCCCAGGCCGAAGGCGGCTGCCGACAAGCCCAGGTCCTTGTTCATCTGCAAGGCGGCGAAACCGACGTTGACGCGGTCCACCAAAGCGAAGAAATAGCAGACCATCAGGAATGGCAGCAGGCGCAGCGTGACGCGCCGCATCGTTGCCTTTTCGAGGTCCGCTTCCAGAGTTGGCGCTGTTTGCACGAGAGTCTCCGTAGTTATGACTGTGGTGTTGGTGCTGTCCTGCCGTTGCGGGACTAGCGAGTGCGCAGGACGTTCAGTGCGTTCTGAGCCGCGGCGACACCCATCTTCACGTAGGCGTCAGAGGTCACGCCGCCGATGTGCGGGCTGAGAACGATCCGCTTCTCGCCGTGAAACGGGTGCGATGCGGTCATCGGTTCGACCGCGAAGCTGTCCAGGCCTGCGCTGGCGACCTGACCGGACTGCACGGCAGCGAGCAACGCCGGCTCGTCGATCAAACCGCCACGCGCCGTGTTGACGACGATCACGCCCTTCTTGCATGCGGCGAGAGTGCGCGCATTGAGCAGCTTGGCGTTGTCCGCGGTGAGCGGGCAGTGCAAGGACACTGCGTCCGACTCACGCCAGATCGTGTCGAGGTCGACGCTCTTCACATAGCTCGGCAGATTCTTGGCGTAGGGGTCGAACCCGAGCACGCGCATCCCCATCGCATCGGCCATGCGCGCGAAGCGCAGGCCGATCGCCCCGAGGCCGACCAGGCCGACCGTGCGGCCCTCGAGTTCGACGCTCTTGTGGGTGGCCTTGTCCCAATGCCCGGCGTGCATGCGCTCGTTGAGCGTCACGACGGACTTGGCGCAGGCCAGCAGCAGCGCGAGCGCCTGTTCGGCGACCGCGGCAGCGTTCGCACCGACCGCGGCGACGACTTCAATGCCACGGGACTTCGCGGCCACCTTGTCGATCGTGTCGGTGCCGCTGCCGTGCTTCGAGATGACCTTCAGGCTCGGTGCAGCGTCCATCGCGGCGGCGCCGACCTTGCTGTAGCGCACGATGATCGCCACGGGATCGTGCTGCTTGCACAACGCGACGATGTCGTCTTCGGTCGGCGTCTTGCCGGCGAATACGATCTCCAAGTCGCGCAGCAGGTCAAGCGCCGGAGCCGCCAAATCCGCGCCTGTCACGAGGAGTGCGGGCTTCTTCGAACTCACAGCGTCTCTCCTTGCTTCAGAACGCCGGCAGTCACCAGTGAGGCAATCAACCACGGTGCGCCGGTGTTGCCTTCCGCGATCTGTGCCATGCGCTTGGCTTCTGCGGCGACCTTGGCGGCGGCGAGCGGCAGCAGCGCTTCGATCTTGTTGCGCTCGACGACGACGAGGCCGTCTCCATCGCCGATGATGAAATCCCCAGGATTGACGGTGACGCCGCCGACCGACACCGGATGACCGATGCGGCCACCGACTTCCTTGGTCGGGCCGTTCGGGTTGGTGCCCACCGAGAAGACCGGGTAGTCCATCTCGTCGATTTCCAAGCTGTCACGCACCGCGCCGTCCAGAACAACACCGGCCAGGCCGAGCTTGCGGGCGGCCGTCATCATGATCGTTCCCATCAGGGCCGCCGTCTGGTCGCCCTTGCCGTCCACGACCAGCACATCGCCGGGCTTGGCGAGTGCGAGCGCGGCGTGAATCATCAAGTTGTCGCCGGGGCGCACTTCGACGGTGAAGGCCGGGCCAGCGAGCTTCATGCGCGGACGCAGTGCTTTGATACGGCCGTGCAATGCGCCACGGCGGCCGGCGACATCCGCGAGGATTGCGGGCTGGTACTCGGCAGCCTTCTTGACGATTTCGGGGGCCACGCGCTCGAAATCCTTGATGATGTTGGGCAATGCAGCGGCTTGACTCATGTTGAATCTCCAATGGGTTGTCGATAACTGCCGGTTCAAGCCCCGGCTGGCTTTGGGCCAGCGGCCCGTTGTCAATCGTGGATCTAGTCGACCTTGGCGCCGGAGTCTCGGACGACCTTGCCCCAGCGCGGAATCTCTTCCTTGATCAGTGCGCCGAACTGCTCGGGCGTGCCTCCAGCGGGGTCGGCACCCTCGTCGGCGAGGCGCTTGCTGAGTTCGGGCAGCTTGAGCGCCTTGTTGAACTCGGCATTGAGCTTCGCGATGACATCCTTGGGCGTTCCAGTGGGCGCCAGCAGGCCGAACCAGGTCACGGCGTCGAAGCCCTTGTAGCCGGATTCGTTGATCGTCGGGACATTGGGAAGGTCATCGACGCGCTTGGCCGATGTCACCGCGAGCGGACGGAGCTTGCCCTGCTTGATGTGGCCGATCAGCGTCGGAACCGACGACATGTACAACTCGACGCCACCGCCGATCACGTCCGTCAGCGCCTGCCCGGCGCCTTTGTACGGGATGTGCTGCAGTTGAATGCCTGCGGCCTTCTGGAACAACTCGCTCGTCAAATGAGAGACCGTGCCGTTTCCCGGTGAAGCGAAGTTCAGCTTGCCGGGCCGGGCCTTGGCAGCGTTCACCGCGTCGCCCAGCGTCTTGTAGGGGACCGTGGGACCGGTCACCAGCACGAGAGGCGCATTGGCCAGCAGGACGATCGGAGCAAGATCCTTTTGCGGGTCGTACGGCAGCTTGGTGTACAGAGTCGGGTTGATCGCAAGGTTGCTGGTCTGACCCAGCACCAAGGTGTATCCGTCCGCGGGCGACTTTGCCGCTGCGTCGACGCCGAGGTTGCCGCCCGCACCGGGCTTGTTGTCGATGACGAAGGTCCAGCCGGTGGCCTTGGCGACGCGCTGACTCGTTTCCCGCGCAATGATGTCGGTTCCGCCTCCCGGCGGGAACGGCACGAGGATACGGATCGGCTTGGCGGGCCAGGTCTGTGCGAGCGAACTGGTCGCGAGGGTCGTTGCGGCAAGAGCGAACGCAAGGCGGCGTAGGGCGTGCATCGTTGTCTCCGTGATGGACGCCTCCTATGTCTCGGGCGTCTTGATGGCTCCAGTATTGGCGCTGAGTGGTTTACAGTCCAATTGATAATTTATTGAGTTCCATTAAAAGGACTTTTGCCATGGACATGCGCGATCTGCGGTATTTCGAGACCATTGCCAAGCTCCAGCACATGGGCAAGGCCGCGCAGCAGTTGCACCGAACGCAGCCCGCCCTCACCAGCGCTGTGCGGCGACTTGAAAAGGACTGCGGCGCGCCCCTCTTCGAGAAGTCTGGACGCGGCATTCGCCTGAGCGCGACGGGCCACATCCTGTTGAAGTGGGCACAACGGCTACGGTTCGATGCCGATGACGCACGGCGGGAGATCGCGGCCATCGGCAAGGGGATGGCCGGCCATGTCCGCATCGGCATCGTTCCGACAGCGGCTCAGTTCTTCCTGCCCCGTGCTGCGCGCGATCTGATCTCCGCGGCGCCTGATGTCACGCTGCGCACCGTCGTCGGTTTGATCGACACCCTCAAGCCCTTGCTTCGCGAAGGTGAGATTGACCTGATGGTTGGGACAGGAAGCGCGCCGGAGCCTGGCTACGTGACCCAGGTCATTGCCGAGGATGCGATCGTGGTGGCCGCCAGCAGCACGCACGAGCTGTTCCGAGGGAAGTCACCTGCATTGAGGGATTTGACCCCTTACAGGTGGGCTCTTCAGCCTCCTGGAGCACCGACGCGCGACTGGCTAGACCACACGTTCGATCGCAAGCGCCTACCGCGTCCCACAGTTCAGGTTGAAAGCACGATGCTGCTGATGCTTCCCGCGCTCATCGCGCAGACCGGACTCTTGAGCTTCATCTCCAGGCATCACCTGGGGGCTCGTGGCGGCAATCCTGGACTCAAGGAAGTGCAGATCAGGGAGGCAACGATGATGCGTCAGCTTGCAGTCATCTATCGCCAGAACAGCTATCTTTCGCCCGCAGCGCAAAGGCTGGTCGCGCTGCTGGCTTCTGCCCGACAGGTGCCGTAGCGCTGCGCTGCCGTGAAGATGCTGACGACTGGGATATCCGAAAAGCGCAGACTGGTCCCATCGCCGCGTCCAGGAACGGCGCAGGCCTTCAAAGTCCTGCCGCCGGCCGAACTGGCCGACATCCTCGAGGGCCACTTCCGGCCCGGCTTCTTCACCGGCGTGTGCACCGTCGTGCTGAAGCTCTTCAGCTGCGTGCAGCCGCGCTTCGCCGTGTTCGGCAAGAAGGACTACCAGGAACTGATGGTGATCCGCCGGATGGTGCAGCAGCTCGCGCTGCCGATCGACGTCGTCGCCGGCGAGACCGCGCGTGCCGACGACGGGCTCGCGCTGTCCTCGCGCAACGGCTACCTCAACGCTGCTCAGCGGGCAGAGGCGGTGACGCTGTCGCGCCTGCTGAAGGCCCTCGCCGACGACGTTCGACGCGGTCGCCGCGATTGGGCGGCCATGGAGGACGCCGCGTTGCGCACGCTCGAAGCCCGAGGGAGAGACCACCGTACTTTCCCGCACGGAGGCCGGCAATTCCTCGACAAACCGCAGGGCTACGCCATCAGCGCGGCAGCGGCCTTGATCGCCTCGCGGATCCGACCGTAGGTGCCGCAGCGGCACACATTCTCGATCGCGTCGATGTCCGCGTCTGTTGGATTCTTGGTCCGGTTCAGCAGGTCGACGGCAGCCATGATCTGGCCCGGCTGACAGTAGCCGCATTGAGCAACGTCGCGATCGAGCCAGACCTGCTGGACCGGATGCAGGGTGTCGCCAACGGCGAGTCCCTCGATCGTCGTTACTTTGCGGCCGTTGGCGGTGGACACCTTGGTCGAGCAGGTCGTGATGGCCTTGCCGTCAAGGTGGCAGGTACACGCCTTGCAGACGTTGATCCCGCAGCCGTACTTCGGGCCCTTGATGCCTAGCTTGTCTCGCAGGACCCAAAGAAGCGCCATGTCGGCGGGCGCATCGACGGTCACCGATTTGCCATTCACTTCGAACGTGTAGTTGGGCATGGGTGGCTCCTTATGTGAGGGTGGGCGTCGGCAACATGCCGGGGGGAATCGGCGTGAAGTCCACCGGGAAGTTGAGCGGGAACTTGCGCGGCTTGATCCCAGTGGCCCGTGCGTACGCGTTCGCGATCGCGCCCGTGGTCGCCGACATGCCTACCTCGCCGAGCCCACCGCTCTTCTCGGTGCTGGGCATGATGAAGATCTGCACGTCCTTCGGGTAATGCTTCATGCGGGCGAAGTGGTACTGCGAGTAGCTGCCTTCCAGAGGCAAACCGTTCTGAAAATGCAGGCCGGCGGTGAGCACCAGCGAGATCGATTCGACCAGGCCGCCCTGGATCTGCGCCTCGATGCCGCTCGGGTTGATCGGCTGGCCGACGTCGATAGCGATGACCGCCTTCGTCACCTTGGCGGCATTGGGGTCCCGGGCGTCGATCTCGATGACGCAGGCCGTGAAAGATCGAGACTCCTGATGGACACCGACTCCTTGCGCAAATCCCGCCGGCATCGCCTTGCCCCAACCGGCGGCAGAGGCGACCTTCTGCAGCACGGCGCGCGCACGATCCTGCCTCAGGTACTCGAGCCGGAATGCCACCGGGTCCTTGCCGGCCTTCGCGGCGATCTCGTCGACCATGATCTCCTCGACTCCGCGGGTCGGCTGGATGTGCACGGAGCGGTAGGTGCAGGTGTTGATGTCGATCGATACCGGGTTCAGTACCTTGGTAAGGACCCCGAAGTTGTATGGGGAGGAGACCATCAATTGGAACGTGGAGACCTCGAAGGCAAGATTGCCGATCGACTGCTGCACGCTCGGAGGAGCGGAGACTGCGGTGGCGGTCAGGATCTCGCCCAGTCCGTGCCGCAGGTCCACGCGCGGGCTGGCGACCCGATGCTCGTAGCTGATCACCTGGCCGAGCAGCATCGTCGCTCGGCACTTGTGATATTGGTGCGGTCGCATGCGCGCGTGACGCATGTCGTCCGTTCGGTGATACATGAGCTTGCAGGGCCGGCCCAATGCCTTCGAGACCTGGGCAGCCTGCTGCACTCCGTCCCAGAAAACTCCCCGCCCGAACGAGCCGCCGGACGAGACGACATGAACCTTGACCTTGTTCTGCGGCAGGCCGAGGTCTTGTGCGATGGCCACTTGTGTGTCGATCGGACATTGAAGGCGCGCCCAGATCTCCGCACTGCCGGCGCGCACGTCGGCGATGGCGCACTCGGACTCCATCGGAGCGTGCGAAGCGGGCGCCATCTCGAATTCGGCATCGACGGTCAACGCGCCCAGCGGCGGAACGGCGAACGGCACGATCGATGCGCGCAGCTTCTGCTGGATCGTGTCGTTCGACTCGCCGTCGATCGAGCCTGCACCCCATGTGACGTCGAGTGCATTGACCGCTGCCCACGCCTGGCCAAACGTTTCGGCCATGACGGCGACCCCCGGGGGGTTCGGCACGATCGTCCCGCCGCCAGGAATGGCAACGATCCCGATCACGCCCGGCATGCCTTGGACGGTGGAAGCGTTGTTGATCGCTACGACGGTGCCCCTGATGGTCGGTGGCCTCCGCACCATCGTCGGCATCGCACCGGGAACGTCCTGATCAAGCGTGAACTTCTTCTGGCCGGTCACGATCGCCCGCGCATCCAGGCGCCCGGCACGACGGCCGATCACCGTGTACTGCGACGGCGACTTGCGCGCGACGCCCGTCGGCGGCGCGACCAGTGCCGCCGCCGCGCTCAGCGATGCGTAGGTCGCGGTGCGTCCGTCGGGCGACTTCACCACACCGGCCTCGACCGTCAGCATGGCGGACGCCAGACCCCACTGCTGGGCAGCCGCTGCGATCAGCCGCGCTCGCGCGGTGGCTGCGAGGAGCGGCAACGACGCATCGAAGACGCGCACGTTCGCCGAGCCGCCGGTGAACTGGTTGAAGAGCAATTCCGGGCGTGCGTCCGAGAGAGTCACGTCGACCGAGCTCAGAGGAACATAGAGCTCCTCTGCGACCATCATTCCGCATGCAGTGGCGATGCCCTGCCCGGACTCGAGGCGCGGTAGTTCAAGACGAATGCGGTTGTCCGCGCCGACCTGCAACACGACCAGGGGCATCGTCGGCGCGGACGCGAGGAGGACCAGGTCCCCTGCATCGCAGAAGTCCGTGGTATCGGGCGGAGTGGATGCCAGCGGAAGCGCGGTGGCCGTCCCCGGCGTGGCGAGATTGATCCCGAACCCCGCAGCGATCGTCAGCACCGGTCCGGAGACCGCATAGGTCAGCAAGTCTCGCCGGCTGATCGAAGGGGCCAGTGCCTGCGGCGGCGTGTCAACGTCCGCTTCTGTCGTCCGCGTCATGGACGTCTCCTTAATTGAGTCATGCTCAATTCAAGATAGGTCGAAATTCAATGAGGCTGAATTAGGGGAAACGATGAGTCTGCAACTGAATCTTTCCAGACATCAATGTCTCACGCGTCGTGCGATACTTGAGCACGCCTCAATTCGACTCATTCCAGACGCGGAGCAGACCATGCAACTCGACCTGAAGTTCCACGACCGGCATGTGATCGTGTTCGGTGGTACGACGGGCATCAACTTCGGCATCGCCGAGGCATTCGCGCGGCAAGGGGCTGACGTGACCGTTGTGAGCCGGCGTCGTGAGAACGTCGACGCAGCGGTCGAGCGGCTTCGCGCGCATGGGCATCGCGTCGTCGGCGTCTGCGCCGATGTGCGCGACTACGAATCCGTCGGCAGCGCGCTGTCGGCGGCGGTGGGCCAGGCGGGGCCGGTCGACGTGCTCGTCTCCGGCGCGGCCGGCAACTTCCTCTGTTCCGCGAATCGCATGTCGGCGAACGGGTTCAAGTCGGTGGTCGACATCGACCTGCTGGGTACGTTCCACGTCATGCGGCAAGCCTTCGAGCACCTGCGCAAGCCAGGTGCCGCGGTCATCAACATCACGGCGCCGCAATCGTCGGTCGCCATGCGCTACCAGGTCCACGCATGTGCCGCAAAGGCCGGCGTCGACCAACTCACGCGCGTGCTCGCGCTCGAGTGGGGCGAGCACGGAGTTCGCGTCAACGCGATCTCGCCTGGGCCTATCGACGGTACCGAAGGCGTGAAGCGGCTGATCGGTCAGACCGACCTGGAAAGAAAACAGGCGACGGATGCCGTCCCTCTCAGGCGCCTCGGCACGCTGGACGACATCGGCAATCTGGCGCTGTTCCTCGCGTCGCCTTACGGAAGCTACATCTCCGGTGCCGTGATCCCTTGCGACGGCGGCGGCGCCTTCGAGAGCGTCAAGCCAGCGCTGGAATCCGCGGGCCGGCACGCGGGAGCCTGACTTGACCAGCGGTGCAGCCGACTACACGCTGACCGACCTGCTCGCTCGCAATGCACGGATTCGCGGCGACCAGGTGGCCTTTCGGGGCTCCGTCCCCGTTACCCACCGCGAGCATCTCGCCCGGGTCGAGCAACTTGCTGCCGGGCTTCATCGAGCCGGCATCGCGCACGGCGATCGCATCGCAATCCTCTCCAGGAACCGGACTGAGTATGTCGAGCTGATCGGCGCGGCTGCGCGGCTGGGCGCCGTCGTCAGCGTCGTCAACTGGCGCCTCTCGGCTGCGGAAGTCGCGATGGTGCTCGATGGAGACGCGCCGAAGATCGCACTGCTCGAAGCGGAGTTCTGGCCCCTGCTCGAGCCCGTGCTCGACAGGACCGATCTCGATCTCGAGCCTGTCGTCATCGGGAGTGATCGACGCGATGGATTTCGCAGCATCGATGATCTGTACATCGTCGACTCGCCACCGCCGCTGGCCGCGGTCAAGTCGGACGACCCGCTGCTGCTTGTTCACACTGCCTGGATCGATGGTCGGCCGAGGGCCGCCATGCTGTCGCATCGCAACCTGATCGCCGGCGCGATCCAGCTTCAAGGCGCGTGGGGTCTCGACGTACGCGACGTTCACCTTTGCTGCCTACCGCTGTTTCACACCACGGCGCTCTTGCTGACGCTCGCCACTCAGCTGGCAGGCGGCTGCAGCGTCGTGATGCCGAAGTACGATGCTGACGACGCAGTGGCGTTGATCCAGCGCCATCGCGTCACGCTGTTCGCGGAGTTCGCGCCGATGCTCGAAGGCTTGATCGCGGCGTGCGTCGATCCCGCACGACTCGCCAGTGTGCGACATGTCTGTGGGCTCGACACGCCGGAGACGATCGGCCGGTTCGAGGACCAGTGTCCCGACGCGAGATTCTGGTCCGGATACGGGCAGACCGAAGCCGGTGGACTCGTATCCATCGGCCCGTCTCGTGATGCCGCTGGCGCGGTCGGTTTTCCGCTCCCTCTTTGCGCAATCGATATCGTCGGCGAGGATGACTCCTCCCTGCCGATCGGCGAAACGGGCGAGATCGTGGTGCGTGGACCTTCTGTCTTCCTGGGCTATCGCGGACGCGCCAGGGAGACGGCACGTACGTTGCGCGGCGGTTGGCTGCACACCGGTGACATGGGCCGCTTCGACGCCGATGGCAGACTCTGGTACAGCGGCCGGCTCGCGGTCAAGGAACTGATCAAGACGGGTGGAGAAAACGTCTACCCGTCGGAGGTTGAAGCGGTGCTGCGGCAGCATCCAGCGCTGCTCGACGCGGCTGTCTTCGGTGTTGCCGATCCGCAATGGGGTGAGGCCGTCAAGGCCGTCTGCGTCCCGGTCGCCGACGTTGTGCCGACGGCCGATGAACTCATCGCGTTCGTCGGGAGCCGCCTCGCGCGCTACAAGCGGCCGCGCATCGTGGTCTTCGTCCAGGCGCTGCCAAAGCGTAGCGATGGCGACCACGACCGCGCGCAGCTTCGCGAGCTTTACGGGTAGGGCAAAGAAGCAACTGGAACAGTGGCGACTCGAGGAGGAGTCGACCATGTTCGTGGCGCCTTGTGTCCGGGCGCCCCACAAGCGGCACCTCACCGTGGGACTCGGCTCCAGGGCTTGCAATGCGGCCCGGGCGTGCAAAGCGCTGACAGCCGGACCGGGACAAATTGCACTGGCGATAAGCGGCGGCTCAAGAGTCGGCCTCCGGTCGCCGCGATCAACTTTCTGCACTATGAGCCATTGGATGGGACCGTGCTCGATGCGCATGGACCCGCTCGGCAAGGGCATGGCACGGCTGCTGCTCGACCTGGCGGCGGCGGGTGCCGAGGTCGGTCGCGGTGATGCCTTGACCGTCAGCCGGGCAGCGCCAGTTCACGCGCCAGGTTGCTGCGCACCCAGGTGATCTGGCCGGCCGCAACGTTGCGAGCCTGCCAGCGGCGGAATTTCGGATCGGCGGACAATGGGTCGACGACCTTGGCGTATTCGACCGCGTTCTCGAACTGCACCACGAGCACGTAGTTGCCGAGCTCTCCGGCGGTGATGTTCCAGAGCCTCGGGCTCGGTGCACCATGCTTGCGCCAAAGCGCGGCCCCTTCCTCCATCGCCTTCATCACGGCAGCCATGTCGGCGCCGGGGTTGGGTCTGAAGACATAGCGGGCTTCGTATGCCATGTGCGCCTCCTGTGCAGCGGAACGATACGTGGGCCATTGAAGCACCGGTGTCCACCGAGCGCAATCGTCTTCATCAGCACCGGCTGCCGCGTGCGCCATGGTCGCGACCGCTGTATGCGCAGCATCTCAGCGCGCTTGAGTTCGTCCCTATGCGCCTGGTTCAAGCCGCATCGGCCAGTGAGCGTCAGATTCCAAGGTCAACCGGCCACCGCCGGCGAAATCCGCCATCAGCAGCTTTCGGCAGCAGCCGTCATTCGGCAGGCCAAAGTCGAACCGCAGCCGGTCTCTTGCCGATATTCATCCAGATTGCTTGACGCAGCCGAACTGCGTGACGAGCGCGGAACGGCCGGCGACGACACGCTATCGCGACCCGGCCCCCGGGTTCGCGTACGGCGCGGCGTAGGCCGGCAACGGCGGTTCGCTCGGGATGAACATCCGCACGTCCGTGAGCCCGAGCGCCAGTGCCGTGATCGTCGGCAGGAAGCTTGCCGCGGCCGTCATGTCCGCACCGGGCAGGGTTTGCTGGAAACACAGCAGCGGCGAGATGCGCGACGCGACCGCGCCACCGTCGTGACGCAGCGCATCGAGCACGAGCGCATAGCCCACGGCATCGGCCAGCATCAGGCCGTGCTCGGTCGTGCGGAGCGGGC
>Ga0105245_10005502_pt1 | contig 11125 bp, 11 predicted proteins | sample KBSM54metaG_FD_81523 | JGI IMG/M metagenome (GOLD analysis project Ga0105245, IMG submission 81523) | Miscanthus rhizosphere microbial communities from Kellogg Biological Station, Michigan, USA - KBS M5-4 metaG | ecosystem: Host-associated > Plants > Roots > Rhizosphere > Soil | place...
CGCGCGTCGAGGGCGTAGACGATGCTGTTGTCCATCGTTTGATAGATCGTGTTATTCCACATCAGAGGCGTGCCTTCGGTGCCGCCGCGCCCGCCCGGCGTCGTGAGCGGCGTCGACCAGGCTAATCCCAGCTTGCCGACGTTTGTCTCGTCGATTTGCTTGAGCTGGCTGTAGCGCTGCTCCGTTTGCGTCAGGCCGTAGGTGAGCCATGTGCCCGGCAAGGCATCCTTGGCGGTACCCGCGGTCTTAAGAACTTTCGCGTCCACCCCGCGCGGCTGCTGAGCGGTGACCGTGGAAATGAGCGTGACGGTGGCGATGGCGCAAGCCGCCAACAAGGCCTTGATATTAGAGGTGGTCAAGCGGAGATCTCCTCAAAGGCAGTATGACCGATTTCACGCCCTAAGAAAAATCGCCCTGTCCCGATATTCTTTTCCAATGAGCGGCACCCACCAGAGATCGAGTGGAGATAGAATATCGAGTACGCGTATGATGTACCGAGCAAATTAAGGAGCGAATATGTGCGATCAAGATCATTCTAAGGAAGAACTGGAGCAATATGAGGCTCGCGGTTTGGTGACACGAAAGCAATTCGGCGTCATGTTGGGCGCAGGCATCGCCATGATGCTTCCGAAGGTCGCGAACGCGGCTGCCGTGACCGAATCGGAAGTGACCATAAAGACGCCCGACGGCACCGCGGACTGCTACTTTGTGCATCCTGCGACCGGAACTGCCCCCGGCGTTCTGGTATGGCCGGATATCTTCGGGCTGCGGCCGGCGTTCCGCCAGATGGGCAAGCGGCTCGCCGAATCGGGATATTCAGTGCTGGTGGTGAATCCGTTCTACCGCCAGATGAAAGCCCCGACCGCGGCGAAGGGTGGCGCAACCCCAATCGGAGAAGTAAGGTCGTTGGCGCAAGGTCTGAACGAGACCACGCACATGACCGATGCCAAAACCTTCATCGGATGGCTGGATCAACAAACGTCGGTTGCGAAGAATCGGAAGATGGGTACACAGGGGTATTGCATGGGCGGCCCGATGGCGTTCCGTACCGCGGCTGCTGTTCCCGACCGCGTAGGAGCCGTCGCGACTTTCCATGGCGGCGGGCTAGTAACCAAAGGGGACAATAGTCCGCACTTGCAGGCCGCCAAAACCAAGGCCCAGTTCCTCATCGCGATCGCGGCAAGTGACGACACGCCGTCTCCCACCGACAAGACGGTGATGAAGGACACGTTTGCCAAGGCCGGCCTGCCCGCGGAGATCGAAGTGTACGGGGCTATGCACGGCTGGTGCCCGCCCGATTCTACGGTCTACAACGAGCCCCTGGCCGAGAAGGCCTGGAGCCGTTTGCTCGCGCTGTACGGAAAAGCGCTGGCCTAAGTCCGCAAACTTGCAACGGGTCCGGTCCCGCAAGGGCTCAGACCCGTTGGGAGGGCGAGCGTTCTTTCTTAGGGCGCACGTTGAACTCGAGCTTCCACCGCCGCCCATCGCGAGCGACAAACCACAGCTCCAACATTCCCGTTTCTGTAACCAGGCTCTCCAGAGTTACCAAGACGTTCTCATGGACGTCGTTCGACAGCAAAGCCTCGATGGGTGCGAGTTCCTCCATCGTGGAATCGATCTCCTCGATCAAGGAACCCGGCGCATCTTGTTTTCTTTCGCTGGATTGGAAGAACCGAAACTGCGCCCGTTTACCCACGCTCAAAACGGACGTACGATCCGTAAACGTATACCCAGTACCCTCCTCCATTCCGAAAGGCACGACAGTCAGGGCTTTCAAAGGCGGGCGTCTTCCAGGTACCGCGGGGGCTACTGCTTCGATACCGATGTAATAGCTGTGGGGAACGCCGCCTCGCACGCGCACCCCTTCTCCCTGTCGCGCCAAACCATAATAGGCGGCGCCGTGTGCCACAGACCGCATGAGATCGCCACTCACAAGCGCTGTCAGCGATCGAGGAAACCAAGTGTTCAGGATTTCCACGATCCGGTCACGCACAAACGGTGCGCGAAATACGCCTCCGTTGAAAAGCACGTGGGTCGGAGTTGCAGATTGACGGCGGAGAAAGTGCGCCAGATGACGCGTGATCGCTGGATCAGATGCGTACGGAAGGCCAAATTCGGTTAGGGCCGTCGACTGCTCGTCCAGCTCTTCGTCGATGGAAACTGTCGGCAAAAATCCATCCGTCAAAATGCGCACCACGTCCGCACGGGTCAACGTCGACTTCAGGGATTTGCCGACAACACTCGTACCGCGGCCAAGAATTGTGATGGGTAGCTGAGCTTCCTGGTTGTCCTCCGCGAGCAAACGCTCCTTTGCCACGCGGCAGTGCTGATAGAGCGCATGAAACTGCGACCCATCGAGCTTAGGAAGACTCTCCGCGACGTGATGAGCGAGCGCCGCGTCGATGTTGTCGCCACCCAGCAAAATATGATCGCCGACGGCGATGCGGCGCAGCGAGATCTGGCCCGTGTCCTCTTCCACCGAAATCAGCGCGAAATCCGTAGTACCTCCGCCGATGTCGATCACCAGAATCAGATCGCCGACAGCGACCTGCTCTCGCCAATCCGGGTTGTGCGCAATCCATGCATAGAAAGCAGCCTGCGGCTCTTCGAGCAGGACGACCTTGTCGTACCGTGCCTGTTCGGCGGCCTTCAGGGTTAGATCGCGCGCCACGGCATCGAAGGATGCCGGTACGGTTACCAACACCTGATGGATTTCGAAAGGAGCGTCTGGCCTCTTCTTATCCCAAGCTTCACGCAAGAATCTGAGGTATTGCGACGAGGCTTCCACCGGCGAGATCTTGCTTACGCCCTCCGGCGCCGTGATCGGAAGGATTGCCGCATTGCGATCCACGCCGGCATAGGAAAGCCAGGACTTCGCCGACGACACCAGTCGCCCGGGATTGTCCAAGCCCTTTCGCTGCGCAAGCACCCCCACAATTGGCGGATCGTCCACAAACAAGAACGATGGCAGCAGTGGTTCTTCGCGAACTTCCTCCGGATGAACGAATTGCGGAATCGAAAATAGCTCTATGGCTCCGCCCTGTGAATAGGCCAGCGCACAGTTCGTCGTCCCCAGGTCAATACCGATGACGGGACGGATCTCAGGAGGGTTGCTCAAAGGCTACTCTGGCTTACTCGTAAAACTCCGGCGCAATCTTACGCTTCATACCGGCAGTGTAATCGTGCTGGATCCATAACTGGGCGTTGTTCTTCTTGACGAAGTCCTCGATCATAGCCCGGCTCTTGGCGGTCTGTTCTTTGTCGGAATCGAAGGGTGGAATGCGCTTGTAAGTGATCTCTTCGGGATAGTGATAAAGATCGCCCGACAACAGCACCGGTCCGGTCTTGGCCAGTTTCAAGAAGAGTGACTGATGACCGGGGGTGTGGCCGGGAGTAAACTTGATCACCACGGTGCCGTCGCCGAACACATCCTTATCCTCGCCCTTGAGCAGCATCGTTTTGCTCTTATCCAGACCGGCGAAGTAGGCCGGATCGCCGACGCCTCCCAGTTTCCCCTTCGTGTCCGCGCGGGGAGCGAAGATCGCGTCGCGATCGCCCTGCTGCACGATCCAGGTGGATCCGGCGAATGCGCTGGCGTTGGCCACGTGATCGCCGTGATAGTGGGATAGCGCCAGATACGTGATGTCCGCCGGGGTGTAGCCGATAGCGGCCAGCTGGGGCAGCAGCGGACGATCCACGGTGAAAGCGCCCGCCGTCTGCGGCGTGACGCCGCTCTTGAAGGCGCTATCGGGGATCTCACCGGTGTCCCAGATCATGCTGCCGCGGGGGTGCACGATCAGGAAACAGGGCGTGACCATATTGGACGTGGCCAGCTCACCCGGCTTGAACCCCATCGAGTCGCCGTTGGCCACCATGATCTTCCCGCAATCGAGGACATACATCCGCAGCGACTTGGGCGGCGTGGGCTTACGGGTTTGGGCGTGGGCGGAGGGCCAAGCTATGACGCTGGCCAATGCCACGGTGGCAAGGTTAAGATTCATGATTCGGTGGATCATGTTGGAAGCATATCATCCCTCATTCGCGCCCTCATTCGCGCGCCGATTCGTACTGGACCGCTCAACGCAGGTAGGCAATCAGCGGCGTGAGCGTCAGCGGACTCGCGATTGTCGATAGGAATACCGCGCTAGTGACGAATTCCGGATCCAGTTCGAACTCGAGCGCGAGAATTGTGGTGACTACCGCCACTGGCATGGAAGAAAGGATCACAGCGGATTGCCGGGCTGCTCCCGTGATTCCAAAGAGCCCGCAGAGACCCAACGCGACCACGGGCGCAACCAGCAGCGAAATTCCCACGGCCAGAATTACGATCCCAGGCCGGGCAGGCCATACGGCGCGCTCGAGTTGCATTCCCAGGATCAGAATCATCACCGGAAGCGCGGCATCGCTCAATAGATCGATCGGACGCATGATCGCTTCGGGCACAGGGTGACCTGCGGCCCGTACGATCAGGGCCAGCGCGACGCCGTACAAGGACGGCATTTTCCAAACCTTCTCGAGCGCTCCGGCAATTTTGCTGCGATGGCTGCCCGCGAAAAATGCGCCTGCCACGTACGTCGTCACCGATCCGGTAAGGAAGAAGATTGTCCCGTAGGTGAGGGCTTCGGGGCCAAAGGCAAATCTCACGACAGGCAGTCCATAGTTTCCTCCGTTCGAAAACATAACCACCATCAGGAACGCGCGTAGGGATTTGCCGTCCAAGCCCAGTCCTTTCGACGCGACGTAACCCACCAACCCCATCGAGCCCATGATCAGCACGGCCAGCAATATGAGGCGGGCGACGTTTGGGCCGGAAGCGCTGGAGTTGACGAGCAGTCGAAAGGCCAGGCACGGCAGAAGGGAGTAAAAGACCACCCGCGACAGCATCTTAACGTCGATCCCGGCATATCGCGCCAGCAGAAAACCAGCGCCGGCGATGGCGAAAATCGGCAGAATATCGGAAACGAGAATCGAAACGAGTAGGCCCATGGGGGACTCACCGCGCCGACGGAGCGGAGAGATCTTTGGCGGGTAACATTCAGTACAGTATAGTCACGCCATACAACATCTTACTGATGGGCGCGTCCTACGGCTCGCTCCTGGCTTCCAAAATGCTGTTTGGCGGACACACAATTCATCTGGTCTGCCTGCCGGCGGAGGCCCATCTGATCAACGCCGAAGGCTTTCGCGTGCGCTTGCCATAAGAGGACGCAAGGATCCGGTCGTCCTCGATTCGCGTAAGCTGCCCGGCAAGGTGACCGCGGGACTCGCGTCCGGTATCGCGCGCTCAACAACGGAGCGTTGTATATCGAGCGCACCGATATGCTGGTGCAGTTGATCGCCAAGCAGAAGGGGTTAAGCCACCCGATGATCGACGGAATTGTAGCTCTGGTAAATTCGCACCTCGCTGACAATCGGAAAAAGGCAGCCTCGAGCAGCAGCGCCCTCGGACTTGGAACTTGTCCTGAAGCGCCGGGGGATTCGGTGGGGTGGTATCGGAAGAGTCCGAACTGATAAAATCAGTCTTGCCGTCCAGCCTTGTCGCCATTTACCCGGGATCGTTCGACCCGATTACCAACGGGCACCTGGATCTAATCGCCCGGAGCAGCCGCATGGCGGGACGCTTGATCGTAGCGGTGCTTCGTAACCAGTCCAAGCATCCATTATTCAGCGTGGAAGAGCGGCTGGAAATGATCGCGGATGTCGTAAAGCCGTACCCCAACGTGGAAATCGCGGCATTCGAGGGGCTGCTGGTGGATTTTGCCGCCGCGCGCGGGGCGACCATGATCGTGCGGGGCATGCGGGCTGTCTCCGACTATGAGCTCGAATGGGAGATGGCGCTGATGAACCGGCGGCTGAAGCCGGAGATCGAGACCGTGTTCCTGATGGCCGGCGAAGAGTATTCGTTCATTAGCTCGCATCTGGTGAAGGAAGTGGCCGCGCTGGGAGGGAACGTGAGCGATGTCGTACCGCCGTTGGTAGAACAGCGGCTAAAGAAGAGAATTGCAGCCAGAAAAGCTTAGTAACAAGTAAAGCTTAGGAGTAGAGGATGCCGACCGTACAGGAATTAGCCGAGAGAATTTCGTGGATCAGCGAATCATCCACCATGAAGGTGGCCGCCGAGGCCGACCGCCAGCGTCGCGAAGGCGTGGATGTCGTCGACTTTAGCGCGGGCGAGCCGGATTTTCCGACCCCCGACAACATCAAGAACGCGGCCATCGACGCGCTGAATAAGAACTTCACCAAGTACACTCCGGTGAGCGGCACCGTCGAGCTCAAGCAGACCATTTGCGACTATCACCAGCGCACTTACGGCACGTCGTATAACCCCAAAGAGTGCATCGCCACCATCGGCGGTAAGCACGCGATTTTCAACCTGGTCCAGGCGCTGATCGATCCGGGCGATGAGGTGATCATCCCGGTACCCTACTGGGTTACGTACAAGGACGTGGTCAATTTCGCTGCCGGCAAGTGCGTCTTCGTCGATACCGACGAGCAGGAAGGCTTCGTTCTTTCCGCCGCGCAATTGGAGCGTCACATCACGCCCAAGACACGGATGATCATGCTCAATTCGCCGTGTAATCCCAGCGGCGCGGTGTATGAGCGGTCGGAGATGGAAAAGATTTTCCGGATCGCCAAGGATCGTGGCATCTGGATCATGACCGACGAGTGCTACGAGCGGTTTCTGTATGACAGTGAGCTTTTCTCGCTCGCTTCATTGCCGGACGCCAAGGAGACCGTGGTGGTGGCCGGATCGCTGTCAAAGACCTACGCGATGACCGGCTGGCGCATGGGATTCGTACTGGGTCCCGCAGCGGTGGTCGCCGGGATCAACAAACTCCAAAGCCACACCACATCGAATCCGACGTCCATCACCCAGAAAGCCGCCATCGAAGCCTTGCGAGGTCCGCAGGAATCGGTGGCCATCATGCTGGCGGAGTATCGCCGGCGACGGGATTACGTGATCGGACGGCTGCGCAAGATTCCGGGTGTGAAGGCGCAGGAGCCTCGGGGCGCGTTCTACGCCTATCCTAACGTCAGCGCGGCGTTCCAGAAGGGCATTACGGACTCGCTGGGCTTTTCCGAAAAACTGCTGGCGGAAGAACACGTGGCAGTAGTCCCCGGGGAAGCGTTCGGGACTGCGGATCACATTCGCTTGTCCTACGCGACTTCGATGAAGGAGCTGGAGCGCGGGCTGGATCGTATCGAGCGCTTTATTAAAGCGCGGGTTTAATGCTTACGCGGCTGACTCCGCGCTTCGTCCCGAAGGTCTGGGGCTCGACACATTTGAAACCCTGGTTTCCGGACTGCGGGGAGAAGATCGGCGAGGTTTGGTTCGAGGGTGTGGCCTGTCTTCCCCTTCTGATTAAGTTTCTCTACACCACAGAACCCTTGTCCGTACAAGTGCATCCGGATGGCAAGACCGAGATGTGGCACATTCTGGCAGCCGAGCCGGGCGCTAAGATCGCCGCGGGGTTTCGCGAGCCGATCACCGCAGAACGATTACGAGCCTCGGCACTCTCGGGCGAAATCGTAGATCTGCTGGAATGGCACGAGGCGCGCCCGGGAGATACGTTTTTCATTCCGGCGGGAACGGTTCACGCCATCGGCGCGGGACTCACGTTATGCGAAATCCAGCAGTGGTCGGATGTCACGTACCGGCTGTTTGATTACGGACGGCCGCGCGAGTTGCATCTGGACGAAGGACTTCGCGTGAGCCGGCTGGGTCCACATGCCGCTCGACAGAGCGCTCGCGAAGGTGTGTTGGTCACGTGTCCGTTTTTCACCACGGAGAAGCTTCTGCTGGACGGAACGGTGTCCTGCAACGCCAGGATGATTGTTCTGCTGGGCGGAAACCTGGAGATCGACGGCCAGACTGCTAAGGCGGGCGAAGTCTGGTACGCGGACCGTGCCACCGATCCGATGGAATTGACCGGTCAGGCGACGGTCTTGCTTACGTCCTGAGTTGCGGGTAGACTGGCCGTAATCATGAACTACTGGAAGCGAATTCTCCTGGTCGTTTTTGCGCTCGCGCTGCTAACGGCAGCATACGAGCGTATTAATACTCCCGCCCTGATGTCGGATGCGGCGCATGCGTATCTGAACTCACTGACACCGGAGCTCCGGGCGAAGACCACGATTCCGTTCACAGCCGAGGAACGACTGAACTGGCACTTCATTCCACTCGAAAATCGCAAAGGCGTGGCGTTGCGCGAGATGACGCCGCCCCAGAAGCACCTGGCCGAGGCGCTGCTGTCGTCGGCGCTGTCCACGCAAGGCATCGTCAAGGCGCACACCATCATGAGCCTGGAGCAGGTCTTGAAGGACATCGAGCAAGGAAAGGCCCAGGAACGCGATCCGGAAAAATACTTTGTCTCGATTTTCGGCGAACCCTCGGAGAAAGGCACCTGGGGATTTCGCTTCGAGGGCCATCACGTGGCGATGAACTTCACCATCGTGAACGGAAAGATCGCGTCGAGTCCCAACTTCTTCGGGTCCAATCCGGCCGAGGTCAAAGCAGGACCGCGCACCGGACTGCGCGCGCTGAAGCGTGAGGAAGATATCGCGCGGGAACTGGTGAAGTCCATGACGGCGGAGCAGAGGAAGGTCGCGATCTTCGATAAGACGGCGCCGCGCGACATTCTGACTAACGATTCACGCAAGGCCGCGCTCGGCGGTCAACCCAATGGGATTCCGTTTTCGCAGCTCAATGCCAAGCAGAAGGAAATCCTGGAGGCGCTGGTGGCCGAATACGCAATGAATTTTCCGCCCATGATCGCGGACTTCCGAATGGACCAGTTCAAAAAGTCGCAGGCGAATCTGTTCTTCGCGTGGGCCGGCGGGATTGAGCCGGGCGACCTGCACTACTACCGTGTCCAGACGCCGCTGTTTCTGATCGAGTACGACAAGACGCAGGACCAGGGCAACCACATTCACTCGGTGTGGCGCGATTTCAACGGCGATTTTGGGCAGGATCTTCTAGCGCAGCATTACGCCGCGGATCACAAATAACTAAGAGAAGAACACCTTCATCGTGGTGACCGTGAGGGCGTGCGTCACCATCGAAGCGCGAATGCTGCTGGCCTGACGAAACGCCAAGCCATAGAAAACGCCGGCCACCGCGGCCAGCAGCGCGAAACGCCAGTTGGGAAAAGATCCCCGCGGCAGGTGGACCGCGCCGAACAGTAACGAGGTCGCAAGCAGACCGGCCCATTCGCTGCGCAGCCAGCCGACCATCCACTGCTGGAGCAGACCCCGGAAGAAAAATTCCTCGCCCAGGGACACCACCCACAACGCACCGAAGAAATTGAGGAGCACGGTCACCGGGGTCCTTACCCAGGACGCCGCAGGCGGGTGGAACTTGCCGAATCCGATCCACCAGGCCAGGGCAGCGACCACCGGCAGCATGATCAGGAAGAAGAGCGTCCCGATTTTCCATTCGCGCAGCGAGGGCCAAAATCCGAAGCCGACTCCTTGCACACGGCGCACGCTCAATAATGCAAATGCGCCGGTGCGGATCCACATGGCCGTACCCAGGATCTCGAGCGGCAGTTTAGGATCGGGACGGACATAGAGAGTCGCGAAAACTTTGGCCAGAACCACGGCCGCCATAAGGGCAAGTAGCAGCAGGTCGGATGCGGGCTTTTGCGGAAGGACGACATACCAGAAAGAGACCAGCCCGGCCAAGAGTGCTACGCCTGCCAGCGCTTGCCACCGGAACGATCCGAAGGCCAGCGACGCCGCACAATAGGGGGCAATCGCCGCTACAACCAGGACTGAGGCGACACCTACGGGCCGCAGTTTTTCCAGGCGCTTACGCCAGCTTTCGACCCCCAGGGTCAGAAACAGCGTCGCTTCCAGCAGGAACGCAGGAAGGGCAGCCAGCACCACGGAAGAGGGAATCCCTTGTTGCAGGGAATAGACATATCCCGCCGTTGCGCAGGCCAGCCAGAATAGCGGCAAGGCCCAGAAGATCATGCTCGTCGGTTAATGGTAGCAAGTACCCTCCGTCGTTCGTAACCTTTTCGGGCGTCGCGAGTATTCTCGTATGTAACCGTGAACACGTCAGGAAATACAAGGGATAACGTGGTGATGGCCGAGGTGAGCGGCGGCCAGGTGGCCCGCCTCGCGGTGCTGTTTGAGCGCCACCATAGGCCGTTGTTCCGCTACTTCGTGTCGATGAACGGCAACCGGGAACTGGCCGAGGATCTGGTGCAGGAAGTCTTCTTCCGCATGCTGCGCTACCGGACCAGTTACGATCCGGCGCAATCCTTCACGGCGTGGATGTATCAGATCGCGCGCAACGCGGGAGTCGACCAGGCGAGGAAGCGAGGAACTGCACAGGTGGTGGATATCGATACGTTTGTAGATCGGCGCGCGGAACTGGTTTCCGCCTCGCCGGATCCGGAAGAAAGCGTGTCGCGCGGGCAGGATTTGGCGCTGTTGCGCCGCGCCATGGACCAGCTGCCTGAAGACAAGCGCGAAATCCTGGTGCTTTCCCGGTTTCAGGGAATGAAGCATGAGGATATCGCCGAAGTGCTGGGCTGCGAAGTGGGAACCGTGAAGGTGCGTGTGTATCGGGCCATCCGCGCCTTGGAACAAATCTATTTTGCATTGGAGAAGGAAAAGGCATCATGACCTGTGACCAGGCAAGAACTCAAATGCTGGGTGGAGGCGAGGGCAAGGATTTCGCGGAGCATCTGGAGTCATGCGAATCCTGCCGGAACGAAGTGTCGCGCATTGGCACCTTGTGGCAGAGCTTAGATCTGCTGCCCATGGAGGAGCCAAGCGGCCAGGTGCGCGAGCGGTTTTACGAAATGCTGGGTGCCTATCGGCAAGGGCTGGCATCGGCCGAGCCCCGAAGAGCATTTCAGTGGTGGCAGATGGCAGCAGCGGCTGCGCTGGTGGTAGTGGGATTGGGGATCGGATATGGGGTGCGCGAGGACAAGTCGCGCCCGGAATTGGTGCAACTGAGAGAGGAGGTAGCGAGTATGCGGCAGTTGGTGGCGTTGTCATTAATGCAGCAGCAGTCGGCAAGTGACCGGTTGAGAGGCGTGAGCTGGTCGTATCAGGTGGAGCCTTCGGACGAAGAGGTTATGAACGCGCTGGTGACCACGGTCAATCACGA